>Ga0255049_10000021_pt1 | contig 91212 bp, 67 predicted proteins | sample JV7_2_3_MG_FD_183615 | JGI IMG/M metagenome (GOLD analysis project Ga0255049, IMG submission 183615) | Seawater microbial communities from Jervis Inlet, British Columbia, Canada - JV7_2_3 | ecosystem: Environmental > Aquatic > Marine > Inlet | place: Canada: British Columbia | collected 2016-10-06 | reverse complement strand
CGCAAAGAAGACATCAACACCGAGAAACCCGCTGGGCAGGAATTTCTCGGGGAGATGGCTTGCGATCACGGCCAGAACAGCAACCGCTCTCAGCCCGTCAATATCAGGGCGGTAGGAAAGATTGTTCGTCAAAGTCGCGTACTAAGCACTGTAGGTGTAATTCCCACTCATGATAGCGTATTTCTTGGTTCTAAAATCCAGAGCCAATCAGATCATCTAACCTGGAACGAACAGTCTCGACGAACGCGGTAGTTGACCTGCCGCATCTAGGGATTTAGTGGGGGCAGGTCGCTAGCTGCTGTCGCCGTCAATCGACCAATGTAGCGCTGGCGCGCCTCTGCCAGTCCCTCAGCCAGTCGGCTGGTATTGCCAGCACTTCCGCTATTTGAACGGGAGTAGTTCATTCTGCTCAACGACTCAAGGTCTGACACGAGTGCCGCGTCGCCGTAACAGAGTGCTAACTGCCGCATGCTCATCTCTGGATTAAGCCGCTGCAACCAAAGCAACATCGCACGATAAGCTTCGTCGGCGTTGTTTGCTCGCAAAGCAATTTGCAATGCGCTAAATGCATAGGGCTCTGACCTCCTGCGTTTCTCTCTAGCCACACGAAAATGACCTACGGCAGCCGAACCGAATACATAAATAACAATGGCAAGGATACTCGCACCAGCAGCAATTAAGGCCCACAACCATGAGCGTCCTTCAGCTTCCACGCCGTCGTTTAGCGATACCGCCGCCGGACCAGCGACGCTAATTGCGAAGCCCTCAACCATTGCACTGTCAATCGTCTCTGTTGCGGTATTCCAGAAAGTAAGCGTCAAATCAGGAACGACAAATTCCCCGCCAGCATCGAATACCAACGTGAGCTTTTCACTGCGCCGCGCAATAGTTCCATCATCAAGGCTCGGCGTGTCGGCATATATCGATACTCCATCGAAGGACAACGCCGGCACCAGTGGTGGTAGGAAGATTGCCGGCAGTCCCTCGAGTTCTGCGAAGTAGTTGAGCACCAGCGCATCGCCAGTCTCAAGGTCGTCAACTTCACCCTCGACACTCAGGCTCAACTCCAGACTGCGGCCGGCAATATAAGGATCCAGCCCCGTTGCCCCCGCTGGAACCGAACCTCGAAAAATAAGCTCCGGAATTTCGACCTCCACAGTCACCGGATCTGATCCTGGATTGGCGTAGACGATCGACATTGATTGCCCGTTCAGCCTGTAGCTTGCACCGAATAACGGCAGGATTTCGTAGGTCCGCACAATCCCTGACCAGCTGTCATTACCGACGCGCTCACGAATCGAGTAAGAACTGTCATCGGGTAAGCGTGTAATGGCATTCGCGAGCTCGAATGTTGGATAGATCGACGGCCGGGTGAACCACGTCGGTACGAGCACGGTGACTTTCAGTTCGGCGGACTCACCGACCGCTACCGTCTCAGGTGTTATTTCCGCGCGCACAATCGGTCGATCCTGAGCGAATGCCGCAGCGCTTGATAGAAGAGCAATGATCATCACGGTTACGAATCTCATTCTCGCAAATCCTCACGACTGGCCTCGAGAAGAAAACGCACTCGCAGGAAATCACTCGTATCCGTATCGACCCCGCGCATCCACTTCTCCGCGGACTCCAGTTCTATAGTGCTCTGCTGCGTGATCTCGACCTCGACGCCTCGTTCCTTAGTGTTGTCGAACACGTAATCGTCCGCGCTGAGCTCACTTTCATCGCCTGTGTCCGATTGTTCGCGTACTCGCTCGATGTACTCGAGCGTGTACGTTGCCAGTTCAAGATTTTCCTGCGCCTCAACCCAATCAGGCGCTTCGGTAACGGCGGTTTGATAGGCGATAATCGCTTTGCCGTACTCCCGGCCTTTCATAAATGCGTTACCGCGATTGAAGAAGCCCTCGGCGGTTGGCATGCGACCGAACGCTGTCGCAGACTCGGAGTACAGGCCCGAATCATAGGCAGCCACGCCCTTCCAGGCGGGATCCTCGAAACGTTCATACGCGTCTTTAAACTCAAGGCTCTCGTAGATTCGTCGAGCTTGCTGATCGGGTGTCCACCAGAGTGAGACAAAGTCACCTGCCTGCCGTGACTGCCACGCGAGCCCTGCGGCAGCAACCACCGTGACCAGCGCCAGCCAGAGACCAAAGTGCATCGAATCCCGGCGCTTTGCTATGCCCTTCACCATCGCATCGTCCATCCGCGTCGGAACCAAAGCAGCACCAGAAGCATCGCTGGCCAAATCAGCCACCAGCCCTGGTCGCGCCATGCGGCGTCAGGATCATCGGCTTGTAGCAGGTTGGACTGGATGGTGCGCAACAGCTGTCGGATATCCGCATCGCCGCTACCGGCGCGCACAACCGATACCTTCGCTTCAGAGGCGACGCGACGCAGTAGAGCGGGGTCGATGCTGGTATCAAGACGACCACCCGTTGTCGCCATGACCGGACTACCGTCGGGCATAAATGCCACGCCGCCCTCGTCACTACCGACAACCAGCGCCGCTAACGATGGCGTGTCCGGCAGGTTTGCAAACTCCGCGAGTGGCGCGACATCGCTGGAATCGAAGCCGTCGTTAACGAACAGGAGCGTGCCTGCTGCCGCGCGATCGCCGAGCAAGCGCTTCGCCAGTGGCAACACGCCGCTTGCCCGTGAACCAGCGGTCGGCATGATCGCCGGGTCCAGGCTCTCGAGCAGCGGCTTCAGCACGTCGGCGTCCGTGCTCGGCGGTACAACAATGTGTGCAGTACCCGAGTACGCAATCAGTGCTGTCCTCGACCCGGTTCGCGCGGCAACCAGATCCATGACCTTGAACCGAGCCCGGTCAAGACGCGTTGGCTGAGAGTCATTGCTGCGCATCGAATCCGACACTTCGACCGCGATAACCAGAGGTGCCGATTCGGAGAACCACGGGCTCGGTTGTTTGCTCCATGTCGGCCCGGTGGCCGCCAGCACGGCGAAGATTGAAGCGATACAAACACCGTCGACAGCTCGAATGCCTTTGCACATGTTTCGGTTTACAGTGAGTGCTTCGCGCAGATGCGGCGCAACAATCTCACCAACTCCGGCCTGGCTGGCCTCACGTCGGCGAACCAGCCACCAAATCAGCACAATCGCAGGCAAGGCAATGAGCCACATCGGCCGCAGGAAATGCAGCATCTCGATCACGTACGTGCACCCCGACGCCGTGAGGTCAACAACAGGCCGGCGTAGGTAAGCAAAACCAATATCACCGCGATACCAACAGGCCAATGCACGAGTGATTCGCGTGGCCGCCACGATTGGGTACGAACGTCAGCAACAGCCGTTTGATCGATACGGCGATATACCGCATCGAGGGCGGCCTCGTCTTCGGCATTATAGAATTCACCGCCGGTCCTACTGGCTATCGTCGCAAGCACGTCAAAATCGACGCGATCTTCCCCCGTCGCAGCTGTATCGCCGATACCGATCGTGTAGATCTCGACGCCGTTCAGTTTCGCGATATCGGCCGCATTGATTGGCGTCATCTTGCTGGCCGTATCATTGCCATCAGTTAGCAGGATCAACAGGCGATCATCCATCTCACTGGCCTCGAACGAGCGAATTGCGAGGCCGATCGAATCGCCCAGAGCAGTTTTCGGTCCGGCCATGCCAACTTCCATTAAATCAACCAGCGCCCTCGCTGTATCAAGGTCGCGAGTAAAAGGAAGTTGCAAATAGGCTTTGGTGCCGAATACGATCAGTCCGATTCGATCGGCTTCACGCTCGGCAACGAAGCGGTCAACAACGCGCTGCACCGCTTCGAAACGCGAAACGTCGTTGCCACCTTCGCCCGGGAAGTCGTGGTAGTCCATCGAGCCCGACAGATCCAGTGCCAACATGATGTCGCGTGCCGCTTCGGTTCGCACAATCGGCTCACCAACCCATTCCGGTTTCGCCAGTCCGGCAACAAGAAGTAGCCATACGAGTACCGCTACCAGCAACTGCAACCAGCGGCGTCGCAGGACAACGGCACCGGCGCGCGCTTCGCTGCCGGCCGCTGCGGCAATTTGTTCAAAGAACGGTACGCGCAGAGCGCTGACACGCTCTCTTTGCGGCGGCAACAGCCACCACGCCAGTAACGGTAGCGGTATCGCCAACAGCGCGAGTGAATACGCAAACTCAAGCACGGTGCTTCCTGATCCAGCGCCGTGCCGGAGCGCTCAACACGCGTCCGTCCGCATCCGGTCGATAGGCCGCAGCAGCAAGCAGTTCGGCCGCTTCCGCAATTTCCCGATCCTCGTTCGCAGACGCTATCAGGAACTCTGCCCACTCGCTGCCGCTGAGCGACGCAACCTGCGATCGCGGATACGCAGCCAAAGCCGTTCGTTTGAGCAACAACGCAATGCGCTGCGCCATCTCAAACGGACCCAGTTCTGATTCGCTATCGATACTCTTGAGCGCCGCAAGCGCTTCGCGCCGATAGCGATTTCGACGTCGGCGCATCAAGCCATACCAGACCACAATGGTCAGCACTGCGAGCAGCCACGCAAACAGAATCCACCAGCCGGATGTTATGGGGAGCCAGGCTAAGGGGTCGGGCATGACGAGCCCGTGCATCAAGTCCAGTAGCTCCGGAAGATTAAGGCCGTCGTATTCGCTCAACACGCACTCCGTCTGGGCGCCAACTGCGCCATAAGTCGGCGCATTTGTGGCAGCGTTTCTTCACCCGAACTAAGCGGCAACACGGAAAGATTGATAGAGGACTGCCAGTCGTGAACTTTCTCCAGCCGACTCCGCGAAAACTGGTTCACCGCATCGCGTATTGAGGATGAGCCGAAATCAACTTCAGCCTGCAAAGCGCCATCGCCGATTATCGTACGCGGATTGGCTTCGATGCCATCTGCCAGGGGGTCATAGACCAGCACCAACAGCACGTCATTGTGCGCTGCGATTCCGCTGAGGCGCCGATGCGTCATATCGTCGATGCCATCGAAATCACTGAAGACGACGATCAGATGGTCATGGTGTGCAAGACGGGCCACACTGCCAAGTGCTCCGTTGAGGCTATCCGGAGAAGGCACGACTGTTTTGTCAGCGTCCAGATCTCCGTTCATCTCTACGATGGATTCAAGCAATGCAAAAACCGTGCGCTGACTTCGCCTGGGTGTAATATCAACCTGGCGATCATCGTTGAATACGATGCCTCCTACCCTGTCGCTGGCATTGAGGACGCGAAATGCCGCAATCGCCGCGGCTTCCGCCGCCGTCACCGCTTTCATGTTCAGCTGCGAGCCGAAAAACATCGACATGCGCTGATCAACCACGAGCAACGCCGGGCGATCGCGCTCTTCGGTGAACACGCGCACATACGGCTTGCCGGTGCGCGCCGTTGCCTTCCAGTCGATCGAACGAATGTCATCGCCCGGCAGGTAGTCACGCATTTCTTCGAAGTTGAGACCGCGTCCCCGCAGTCGCGACGCGTGTCGGCCGTTGAGCAGGCTGGCAGACGGCTGTCGCGGAAGGAAACTAAGGCCACCCGCTGCACCCTGCAGGCTTCTGAGATGAGCCAGCGACACATGTATGCGCGCGTCAGTTTTCATCGAGGAATCAGGGCAGAGCGACTTGCTCGACGATAGCGTCGATCACTTGGTCAGCCCGGACGCCTTCGCCCTGTGCTTCGTAGGACAACATCAGGCGATGCCGCAGACAGTCGTGCACGATACTGCGTATATCTTCCGGATCGACGTAGTCGCGTTGATTCAGCCAGGCGTGTGTGCGGCTGCACTTGTCAAGCGCCAGCGATGCTCGCGGACTACCGCCAACATCAATCCAGCGGGCCAGATCCTCGGAGTATTTTTTTGGCGTTCGCGTCGCATAGACCAGGTCGGCCATGTAACGCTGCAAGGGCGCCGAGACCTGAACCTTCGCAATTTCTTCGCGCGCCGCGAAAATGGCATCTTGCGATATGCGCTGCTGTTCCGGCCTCGGCTGGGTACTCCGCTCCTTGTTCGCCGCGCTTTCCTCTCTGCGCACCAGGTCAATGATCAGCACTTCGTCTTCGACGGGCGGGTACTCGATGTTGACGTGCATGAGGAAACGGTCCATCTGTGCTTCCGGCAGCGGATAGGTGCCTTCCTGCTCGACCGGATTCTGCGTCGCCATCACCATGAACAACGGCGGCATCTTGTGGGTGGTGCCTGCAACCGTCACTTGCCGCTCTTCCATCGCTTCGAGCATGGCTGCCTGCACTTTCGCCGGTGCACGATTGATTTCGTCGCCAAGCACAATGTTCGCGAATATGGGTCCGGCTTCGAATCGAAACTCGCCTTTGCCGTCTGCCTGGTAATACACTTCGGTACCGGTCACGTCCGAGGGCAACAGATCCGGCGTGAACTGGATGCGACTGAAGTCAGCCTCGAGATTCTCGGCCAACGCTTTGATCGCCCGGGTCTTGGCCAGGCCCGGCAGTCCTTCAACCAGCAGATTGCCGTTCGCCAATAAGCCAATGATCAGTCGCTCAACAACCGTTTCCTGGCCGATGATCGATTCCTGCATGCGCGCTTTTAGCGCTTGTACCTGTTCGAATGCCATAAGGCGCCTATTTCTCCAGTACGTATCGCAGCATCGACGGTCTATACCACTCGATCAATGGTCTCTGCAGAAAAGAAAAGGGCTGCAAGAAAATGCAGCCCAAATTCAATAACCTTCGCATGTTTTTATTCGCGACCCAATGTTGCCGTTAATTAGTAGCCGGATTCTTTTGCAGCTTCTCCAGAACCTGGTTCAGGTTGAAGCTGCCGGCCTTTTGGCGCGGCGGGTACTTTTGATATGTCGCCAGGTGCTGTGCAACATAGTCAACCGCTGGAAGTACCAGATAAACACGCTCCATCCGCCAAATAGGATAGTTACTCGCCTCATGATCCGCACGCTCAAAAGGGTCGCCGAGCATGTCGATCAGCTTTGGCAGTCTCAACGTCACCATCGGCTCCTGCCAGACATCGAAACCGTGCGCGCGCTGCTCCATGAACACCATCTTCCAGCGGCCGTATCGCAGGTTGGCTAACTGACCGTCGTCGGTCCAGTAGAAAAACTCCTTGCGCGGTCCTTCGTCCACTTCGCCCTTGAAGTAGGGCAGCAAGTTATAGCCGTCGAGATGCACATTGTATTTCCTGTCGATGGCCCGATGACCTTTCAGCAGTTTTTCCTTGATGTCGGGTTCGCCCACAGCGGCCATTATGGTCGGCAGCATATCCTCGTGCGAGAACACGTCATTGTAGACTGTGCCAGGCTCGATAACGCCGGGCCACTTGATCATTACGGGTACGCGATAACCACCATCCCAGTTCGAGTTCTTTTCATTGCGAAATGGTGTCATCCCGCCGTCGGGCCACGTAAAGACTTCGGCGCCGTTATCGGTGGAGTACATGATGATTGTATTATCGTCGAGCCCGAGCTCCTCGACCTTGTCAAGAATCTGACCAACGTGCTTGTCATGCTCAGCCATACCATCGGCGTAAATCCCAAGGCCAGTGACACCCTCTGATTCAGGCTTGAGATGCGTCCATACGTGCATGCGTGTCGAATTCCACCAGAGGAAGAACGGCTTTTTGGCTTTCGCAGCGCGCTCCATGAAGTCCAGCGCACCGGCAGTGACTTCGTCGTCGACCGTTTCCATGCGCTTCTTGGTCAGCGGCCCCGTATCCTCGATGTTGCCATCTGCGCTTGACTTGATAACGCCTCGGGGACCGAATTTCTTGGCGAATTCGGGGCCCTTTGGGTAATCCTCATTCTCGGGCTCTTCCTCAGCGTTAAGGTGATAGAGATTTCCAAAAAATTCGTCGAAGCCGTGATTCGTTGGCAGGTGCTCATCGAGATCACCAAGGTGATTCTTGCCATATTGCGCGGTCATGTAGCCGTGATTCTTGAGAAGGCCGGCGACTGTTGGATCTTTTTCGGAGAGTCCTTCCTTTGCACCCGGCAAACCCACCTTAAGCAGGCCGGTCCGAAACGGGCTCTGACCTGTAATGAACGCTGCCCGACCGGCGGTGCAGCTCTGCTGTCCATACCAGTCCGTGAACATCGCGCCTTCCGCCGCGATGCTGTCAATATTCGGTGTTCTGTAACCCATCATGCCGCGGTTGTAGGCGCTGGTATTCATCCAGCCGACATCGTCACCCCAGATTATCAGGATGTTCGGCTTGTCCTGGGCCATGCCCGTCGATGCATAAAACAACGCTGCTACTAAGCTGAGCGTTTTGACAAATTTCATCATTCTATTCTCGCTTTTACTGGTCAGTGGAATTACCACGCCGGACCAAAATCTATTCTTAGCTGGTCTCAAGCGTAAACGGCGGTAATGGAGCAAAGGGATTTGTAGTTTGGCGAAAACCTCAGCCTTGATTTTTCCCCTGCCGATAACTTAGCCTTTTTTCGGCTTGTTGGCAAAGAATGGATCTAACAAATTGTTTCGAGGAACGTCCAAAGCGATAGCTCAGGGTATCGCGCCCAGCGACCGCAGCAACGCAAGCACATTTTGATCTTCCGGATGACGCCTGGCCAACGTGTAGGCGATCTCGAGAGCTCCATTCTTGTCACCGCTGTCCCTGAGGACGGTGGCAAATACCATGGCGATATCGAAATTACCGTCAAATCGACCGTGAGCATCGCGCAACACCTGCACCGCCTCCGTTTGTTTGCCCACTGAATTGAGAGCGATGCCGAGTACGTAGGCGTGGCGTGCATTGTCCGGTGCAAATTCCGCTGCTTTTCTAAGTTCGACGAGCGCCGCTTCGGGTTCGCCGCTGCGCACGAGCGACAATCCGAGGGCGTGTCGCAGAGCCGCGCTCCCTGTATCCAGGGCAATACCCTCACGCAGAAGCTCTTCAGCGCGGCCTTCTTCACCGAGTCGCCGCAATACATCGGCCAGGTTGGCGCGCGCCGCAACGGCGTGCGGCTCGACGCGCAACGCTTGCTCATAAAGGCCAATAGCTTCGGTAATATTCTGCTCGTCCAGCTCAAACGTGGCGAGCGCAGCTAATGCTTCGGGTCGGTTTGCCAGCGACCCGTAAGCATTCCGAAACTCATCTTCAGCGCGCGACCAGGCTCGTGCTTCCTCGATCGGCAGGAGGTCCGACATGCCAGCGTAAGTCGAGGCTGCTTCGATGCGGACGCTACGCACCGGGTCATTGAGCAGCCTTGCGCCAGGCAAACGCATCCGCAATTCAGGAGGCAACGAGCGCAACTGGCGAAGTGCCGCAATTCTTATCAATGCATCCGGGTTGCCAAGCGCCGCTTCCAGGGTCCTGAATTCCGCACTACCGAAGGGCTGGGACAGTTGAGAAACCGCCGTGGCTCGTGCAATGCCCGGATGAGCACTGCTACCGACGACTTCGAGCAAATCGGTGTTCGCAAAGCCGTGTCGGCCAGCGTCCAGAGCAGTGGCAAAATGCGCCTTTGGCGGCGGCGCGGCGGGACCGCGCCATTCGCTGATTGTCGCGTCGGCCCAAGCGGCATCGCGATCCGTGTGACAACCGTTGCACGCGTTCGGCGCGCCGACGCTTTCGGTCAGGTCCGGGCGCGGAATGCGAAAGCTGTGGTCTCGTCGGTCATCAACGACCATGTAGGTACGCGAGGTCATGTGGCAATCCACACAAGCAGCCTGCTCCGGCACGTGGGCGGCATGCTCAGCTGTAGCGAACTTTGTGCGCATATGACATTGCGAGCAGACTTCGTTGGGATTTGCACCACCAACAAGCTCGGCCGAGTGCGGATTGTGACAATCAGAGCAGGTCACGCCGGCCTGATACATCTTGCTCTGCACGAACGATCCGTACACATAGACTTCTTCGAGTATCTGGCCGTCGGCGAAATACAGGTTCTCGTCGAGCAACGCCAGCATGTGCGTGTGCGCGAGCGGCTCACCGTATTCATACTCCGGCGTCATGATCCCGCGGCGTGAGTGGCAACGGCCGCAGGCTTCGGGCTGCTGCTGTGGCTCTATACGAGCTTCACTGCGTTTGGCAATGCCGGTATCAGGATTCATGATCCAGCTCGTAGCGCCATGGTCATCAAGATTGACCTCGAATCCCTTCTCGCCGTTCGCCGGGTCTGCGTCCACCTGCTCAACATGTTTCGAACCGGGTCCGTGGCAGCCCTCGCAACCGACGCTTATTTCCGAGTAGGTCGTATTAAACGTATCACTGGCGGCATCAAAGCCCATTTCCAGATTCGTCGAATGGCACTCGGCGCACATGTAATTCCAGTTCTGTTGCAAACCCGTCCAGTGCAGTTCGTCATCCGGCGCAATGTACTCGTCGGGATACTGATGAAACCAGCGCTGACCGCCTTCGGACTCCGGCCGCGTGTCCCAGGTAAACGCGAGCGTCTGCAGGCGACCACCGGGGAACTCGATCAGATACTGTTGCAGTGGCTCGACGCCAAATGCATAGGCGATCCGGAATTCGCGATCCTCACCCGATGCGTCAGCTGTCCGCACATAGAAGCCGTCGTCACGCGTGAAAAACTGCGTGCTGGTACCGAAATAATCGAAACTGGCGCCGTCAAAATCGCCAAGCACGGTATTGGCGTCAGCAATCTGCATGGCGAGTTCGTGATGCGATCCCATCCAGTAGCGGTACTCGGCCTCATGGCAACTCTGGCAATTATTGCTGCCAACAAATGTCGCTGGCCCATCAATTTCGGGCGCAGGGGATTGTTCTGATGTGCCACAGCCTGCGGCAAACAGAATAACGAACAGGGTAATCTGGCAGATGCTTCTAAACACGGACGGTAAGGTACTTGATCTTAGCTCCCGGCGACAGCGCATCATGAACTAAAGAGCGTATCAACGATTCATTCGGAGCCATGCCATCACACCAACTATCACACGCTGGAAGGGTGTCAGTTTCTGCATTAACTCCGGAATGAATCGCAGCAGTCCGTTGAGGATTTCCTTGGCCAAGCGATCAGCGTGCTTCATATCCTGACCGCGAGAATGAAACCAGCCCAGATAGGTAAAGCCGCGGATCATGAGAAACGCCGGAAAGGCTTCGAGGTCCGCGTCGCTCATATCGCGTTCGCTGCGGTAGCCCTCGGTGTAAGCGACCACGAGGTCGTCGAAGAAAGGCTGGTTGATTTGTGGGAATAACGACGTGGCCATCTCGAACAAATACCAGCCAAAGCCGCAGTCATCGAAATCAATCAGGCTCAGTTCACCGTCGTGTACCAGGATGTTTTCCGGCAGAAAGTCCGCATGAATCAAGCCGTAGTTCTCCGGCGCCTTGCCGAACTTCTTCAGGAACTCACCCAGCACCAGCCGTGCTTTCATTATTTCCCGATGTTGTCCAGGTGTGATCGCCGGATGTTCCCAGAAGCGCCCCATGACCGGATTCTCGCCCAGAAGACCAGCTTCATCCCATGAGCGTCGCTCGAATTCCGCCGGTTTCTGCCAGTTCTCCGACTGATTGTGCACTCGTGCGGCCAAGGCACCGAGACGCTTGAAGCGATCACAAAACTCGTCCCGCATGCCTTTCTCAACCCGGCCCAGGTCGTTGAACAGATTGCCCGGGAGCCATTCGAGCAGATCGCACTGCCGAGAATCCGATGCCTCCCCGACGCGTACGAACAAATCGCCATTCTCTGCCGGCACAACCGCTGGCGTAGCGATGCCGGCGTCTTTCAGCGCACCCATCCAGACGAGCTCCGACTGCACGGCCACGTCACTGTTGTTGCCGGGCCGGTGTACGCGCAGCACAAAACATCGACCGTCTGCAGCGGTGACCTTAAACACGGTGTTTTCCCGATGCTTGATGATATCGAGATCTGCATCATCCAGTCCCCAATGAGACAGAGCCCGCCGCGCCAACTGGATGATGGGTCGCAGGTGGGCGTCATCGGGCGAATTACTGCCGCCCCCCATAATTTCGTTCATCGCCTGCAAAAACCAGACGCAGGCATTTTCCACGCGCAGCAGTAATTCGTCGCAGTACTCGCGATTAATCAACAAGCCCGGTTTGAATTGAATAACCGATTGGTCGAACCCTGCGACGAACGCCCACACGCCGTTTTCATACAGTGCTCGCATCATGCCAAGGCCGGTGCTCTCGTCCGCGAACCTCAGTCCCATAACGAGACCCTTGTGGCGAATCTCCTCAAGAAACACAAAGCGCTCCGCGAGCGTCTGCAGTCCGACCAACAAATAGTCCGCCTGACTATTTACGTTCGCGAGAGTTTCGGGATTACTGCATATTTTCAGTGCGTGCAGGGCAACCACACATCCAATATCGGATCCGCCAAATGTTGATACGTGGCCCCATCCGTTTTCATGCAGCCAACGCCCGGCGGGCTCGCTGAGAACGGTTGCCGCGATCGGGTAAAGGCCGCCCGACAGCCCCTTGCCAGTTACGAGAATATCCGGCTCCACACCCCAGTGTTCAACACCCCACAGGCGACCTGTTCTACCCAGGCCAGTCTGCACTTCGTCAGCGACATACAGGGTTCCGAATTTCTCACACAGGGCTTTCACCCCCGGCAGATATGCGTCGTCCGGCAGCGGGAAACCGGATGTCGCCGGTATCGTCTCCATCAACACCGCCGCGACATCACCCCTGCTCAACGCATACCGCATGGCATCAAGATCGTTGAACGGGACCTTGGTGAACTCTCCGGGTTTGTCGCTCAAAAAGAAGCGCGCGGTTTCATCATCGCCGGCGGCGCCGGAAAGCCCGGTGCGACCGTGGAAGCCAGATTCCAGAGCGACAATTCGCTTTCGACCGGTGGCCCAGCGCGCAGATTTGATGGCAACATCAATGGCTTCACTGCCACTGCTGGCCAATACAACGTATTGCATCTCGCCGGGTGCGGAGTTGATAAGCGCATCGGCGAGGTCCGCCTTTGGTGCGGACGCAAAGTGATGATTGCCAATATCCCAGTCCGCCAGTCCGTCGGCCAGAGTGCGGCGCAACTCCGGATTGCGATGGCCGAGACTGAACGTGCCACCGTTGAGGTGCAGATCGAGTAGTTCACGGCCATCTAAATCCCAGTAACGGTAGCCTTCGCGACGACCGGGAACGAAATCGATACCGCCATCAAGCATGCGTTCGATTCGACCGGGGTACAGGTGACGGTGCGCGCGAGTGAGAATCTCTTTCTTAATCGCAGAGGTTTTGTCAGGAAACGTTAATGGCATGGCCGAGTCTACGCAGCGGAGATATCATGTCGCATTGTACCCGCAAAAAAACGGTCGAAATTTATGTGTGACACCTTTGTCGTGGTCAAGCCCGGTCGCGTTTTGTTTGGCAAGAACAGCGACCGTGATCCGAACGAAGCACAGGCATTGAGCTGGGTACCGGAACAAACTCATTCACCTGGCGCCAGCCTGCAGTGCACCTGGTCGCTTATCCCCCAGGTCGAACACACTTACGCCACGTTGTTATGCCGCCCATTCTGGATGTGGGGAGCGGAAACCGGCGTCAATGAACATGGCGTTGTCATCGGTAATGAGGCGATCTTTGCGCGCGAGCCTTTTGAAGACGATGGTTTGTTGGGCATGGACCTGGTACGACTCGGTCTTGAACGGGGTAACACGGCAGAAGCGGCGAAGAATATTATCTGCGAACTGATCGAACGCCACGGCCAGGGTGGTCGTTGCAGCTATGAAAAAGCCGGGTTCAGTTATCACAACAGCTTCCTGATTGCGGATGCGAGCGGTGCCTGGGTGGTCGAAGCGGCCGGCCGGCACGTGGCAACCAAACACATCACCGATGGCGTCTACGCAATATCAAACAGCATCAGCCAGCCCGAGCTTAAGTCGCGTGCCGACAAAATACGCACCTGGGTTGCCAATGCCAGCATGCGACGCTCTCGAGTTACGTGTCTCGCCGCGGAGGCGAACGATGTACAAACCGCCATGGACGTATTACGTGACCATGGCAGAAAAGACGGATTGCCCCGCTATTCGCGCCACAACGGTGCAATGTCGGCGCCTTGCATGCATGCGGGTGGCTGGCTCGCTGCAAGCCAGACTGTCAGCAGTCTCGTGAGTGAGTTGACACCCACCGGCCAGCAACACTGGGCGACAGGTACTGCCGCTCCCTGCCTGAGTGTGTTTCGTCCTGTTTCCGTACAGCAAACCCGCGACGTCGGTACTCCGACAGGCACGCCGGATGAGAGTCTCTGGTGGCGCTTTGAATCTGTTCACCGCGCGTTGTTATCCGCAAGGTCGTCGGTCCGTGAGCAGTATCTCGCGGAGCGTGAGTTGGCCCAGAAACGCGTGCTGGAATACTCCGCTGATGAAGCATGGCTGATCGCCGATGAATGGCTTCTGGGCTGGCAGGAAAAGCTGCGCTTGGCGGAGATTAGTGATTCCCGGCCGAACTTCCTGCAGCGGTACTGGCGCAGAATCGAGGCGCAGGCCACTGCCGGTAGCCGGTTACCCTGGCGCAGGCCCTGACGTACATCCGCTTCTCGGCTAATACGTATGCCCCTCGACGGCAATTGCTTGTACCTTTTTGAAGGGTGACGGCGATAAACGCGTCGTCTCTATACTGACGATGTCACCCAGGGGGAAAGCGCGAGAACAATGTTTGCCAACCCATCCAAGCCCACCTCGAATCATTCGAGCGTGCGAATCGCCGTGATTTGCGCCGCACTGGCTGCCGCGATATTCATAGTCGATATCCAGTCGTTGCCGCTGGGCGTTGCCGCGGGCGTGGCTTACGTCGGTGTGGTTTTCATCGCTCTGTGCCTCCCTAATTGGCAACAAACTTTTGTCGTCGCCGCTGGCGTATCTCTCCTTACAATACTCGGGCTCATCCTGTCCGAACCGGCCGGTATTCCGTGGATGGTTGTGACGAACAGACTACTGGCACTGTATGCAATCTGGATTACGGCACTCGCAGGTACATGGCTGATCCGCAGCAAGCGCAGGAAGTCGGAGGAGAATATCCGAATAGTAGAAAAGGAAGCCGAGAGGGCAAGAAATGCCAAGTCACGTTTCCTAAAAACCGCCAGCAACGACATGCGTCATTACCTGCAGACTTTGAGCCTGCTAAACGGTGCCCTTCACAAAACCGTCAATGAGGCGAAAGCGCAGGAGATGTTTGCAAAGCAAGGAGACGCTCTGGCCGAATTGAGCGACCTTCTGAACTCTCTCCTCGAAATCAGTGAATTTGAATCGGGTGAGGTTGAGCTGGAAATAGCGGAAACACCGATTCAGGAAGTTTTTCGGCAACTGCAGGATGAGTTCGCATTTCAGGCACAGGCCAAGGGCTTGCAGGTTGAATTCGATTGCCAGGCCGAGGTCGTGCTTTCAGACGGCATGTTGTTGACCAGAATTCTCCGGGTCCTGGTATCAAATGCCATTCGATATACTGATAAGGGTCGGGTAAGAATTTTCTGTAGCTCCGAGTCTGGCGGATTGAGAATCACTGTCCGGGATACCGGCATCGGCATGGCCTCTGGTGAACTGGCTATGATATTTGATGAGTTCTACCGGATCGATAACGATCCAGCCGCAAGGAACAACGGTCTTGGGCTGGGCCTTTCGATCGTTGAGCGCAGCGCCAAACTCCTGGGCACAACGGTGGACGTAGAATCAGAGCCTGGCAGGGGATCCAGCTTTTCGTTGCTTGTGCCCGCCGGTTAAACGATAAGCGCCCGAAACTCTTTTAGAATTCGCTTGATGCTGGCGGTGTTTTTATTGCCCATTCGGAGCAGGAGCTTCTGGCCGCTCGACAGTGCTTCAAGCTCCGCATCGGCAAATTCATACAACACGTGCGGCCTTACCAGGCGGACCGGGCCCGGAGGCTCGGGCGTTAACAGTAAATGATCAATGACCTCCACCGCGCGATCGTTGAAATAACCGTCCGGGTAGCCAAGTCGTACGTAGGATTCCTGAAGTAACGGGTAGAAGCGACGATACGTTTCAGCGACAACCTCGAGATCGGCCCTCACCACAAGGCCGACCAGTAAATCGAATCGCTTGTAGCTATCGGGGTTCAGGTAGTAAAGCCCCTTGTCATCGGTAGCGTCCGCGACAAATGATTCGGTGAGTCTGTTAACGGGGCGGATTTTCTCGGCCACGTGACTGCGCGTCAGGTTGTCGATCGTCGCGACGAAATTATCGACAAGCGCCTCGTTTACGAGCACGGGTTCAACGTCGGGGCCGAGAATATCGATGAGGGCCAGCAGGAAGTAACTATCACTGTCATCAAGTGGCGGCAAAGGTACAAGCTTGCGGTCGGCTGATGTCGACTCTTCGAACGGTGTTATCGGATGTACCGGGCCGCTTTGGGCGGGCTCCTCTTCGACAACGACGTCGGGTTCCATGACGACAGGCTCTTCGATCAGTGGCAGCAGGTCGTCCCGGAAGAACCAAACCGCGCCGGCCAGACCGGCAAGCAGTACGATGAAAACCAGCAGTTTCACGTCGGGATCGTCCACGGTGTTTACTCTACCTCACTTCGCATGATGGGGGTCCGGCTTTTCAATGGTCGTGCCCCGTTTCTCTACAACAGGTAGTAAAACACCAGCGGAGCTGCCAACCACAGTATTCCCTTGACCAGGAAAAACCAAAAACCGAACAGGCCTGCACGTTTTAGCCACCTGTGATTATCGATGATTTCGGGATTTGCGTTTATGGCGTTCATTTCGTTACTCCTTGCAGTCAAATGGAGGCCGGAAGCGTCAGGATCTTCCGGCCTCACTCGGCAATTTTTATTAGCTGGTTTGTGTGGCGGTCTTGCCGAAGAGCCGACTGATAGCAGGGACCAGCATTGGTACCCGTTTCTTGTAGTCGCTGTATTCGGGATGTGCGTCCTGTAAGTCACGTTCTTCGAGCTGGATCGCGATCAGGATGTAGATAGTCGTGGCAGCGGCAAAGAAGAGATGCGCGACCGTCATCGTCGGCGTTGACCAGAAAACAACAAGCCAGCCTACATAGAGCGGGTGACGTACGATGCGATACAGGATCGGTTGCTTGAACACGGGCGGCTGATATTCTACGCCGCGCGCATAGCGCCAGGTCTGGCGCAGTCCGAACAGGTCGAAATGGTCAATCGCGAAAGTGCTCGCGAGGACAAGGGCCCAGCCAAATCCGTAAGCAATGTGCAGAATGTTTCGACCCAGTGCGTCCTGAACGTCCCAGATAACACCGCCCATCGGTTGCCACAGTGCGAACAGCAATATCAGTGCCAGGCTTGAGAACAGCACGTAAGTGCTACGTTCAGTTGCCTCGGGCACGATACGGCTCCATGCACGCTTGAAGAATGGGCGAGCCATGACGCTATGCTGCACGGCAAAAACCGCGAGCAGCAATGAATCGATAAAGAGTGCGGTTCCCAGCGTGACCGTCGGCACGGAGTCGATTGATTTTGGTACGATCAGGTTGCCGATGAATCCGATGGCGTATAAAAAACTGGCGAAAAATGCGACATAACAAACAATGCCATATAGAAGGGTTGCAGCGCGTTTCATAATTGTGTCTCCATGAGTTATTGAGTTAACTTGTTGATAAAAGCGTGTTTCTTTTCGATGGGTACAGTTTGGTCGCGCCGGGCGTCGAAGTCCTGACCGAAGCCTGACCACCTGCTGACGATCTAATGACCAGTTCATAAAAGAGGGCGAATGACCGACTCCAGAGAAGATTCGTTGCGATTTAGTGACTGCGAGGTGAATCTGGCGTCGCGAGAATTCAGGCGTGCCGGAGAGCTCGTCGCGGTTGAACCGCGGGTATTCGCACTGCTGGTGTACCTCATCGAGCATCGTCGTCGCGCGGTCGACAAAAACGAAATTCAGGATGTCGTCTGGAAAGGAACGATCGTCAGTGAGACGGCATTGACCCGGGCGATCATGAAAGCGCGCCGCGCGGTTGGCGACAGTGCTGAGCAACAGTCTGTGATTCGAACGGTACACGGCCACGGCTACCAGTTCGTGGCGGAACTGGCTACCAGGGATGCGCTTGCTGCGGCCGACAAAGCACCGCCCCTGCGTTTTGCGACACCCAGAGTATTTGCCGCCCTCATTGCACTTTTGCTCATTACGTTCATCGCCTTGCTCTGGCCCGCATCGGCCCCGACGCAACAGCTTCGTGTCGCCGTAATGCCGGTGAGCAACGTCACTGGTGACACGGAGTACAACTGGACGCACCTCGGCCTAATGGGTTTTGCGAATGACATACTGGGTCAGAGCACCTCGTTGGGTGTCGTACCCGCTGCCGATGTGATTCGTATTTCTGCCCAGGAGAATAGTTCCGACAGCGACGATGAAAACGCCGACGATTTCGAACGGCTGCAAAACGGGTACGGCGCAAGCCATATGCTGACGAGCCGGCTTGAGAAAAATGCGAGCGTCTTGCGTCTGTCCTATTCTCTATATAGGCCCAACGGTGATATCGAACGCGGCACCATGGTGGGTGCGGAACCAACCGAACTCATGCGCGGCATGATTCGAAGCGTTGCGGCGATGTTGGGTGAACGGACGCGCCCGGTTGACGAAACTACGGTGGTGTCAGATGACCCGTTCGTCAACGAGGCATACTCACGCGGACTGAGCTTGTCGCTGGAAGGTCGATGTGCGGAGGCTGTGGAATTCTTCGAGGTTGTGAGATCGAGCGGGGATACCGGCGAGCGCGCGGAATTCGAATGGGCGAGCTGTGCGCGTATTCTCGGCCGCTGGCAAGAGGCCGAAGAGGGGTTTGAGGCGATTCTCGGTGACTTGCCCGCGGAGCCGCCAAGCAGCCTTCGTGCGATGGCGCTCAATGGCCTTGGTACGGTGTATCTGCGGACGGGTCGGGCCAGTGAAGCCCGGGAAATGTACCAACTTGGACTGGCCGAGGCGCAAAACGCTGGTGACTACCTGATACAGGGAAGGCTGCTCAATTCGCTGGCGATTGATGCCAAAAATCGTCGGGAGTTCTCCGAGGCGCGCGCACTCCTGGGGCGCGCGAGACTGGCGCACAGTGAGGCCGATGCCGGTGTGTTGCCGGGTCAGGTTCCCGCAGCGCTTGCCAACATTGACATGGCCGAGGGCAAACTCGAGCAGGCGGGCGAGCACCTGGAGGAGGCACTTGCTACGTTCAGGGCCCTCGGTGACCGGCGTAACGAAGCGATGATGTTGAATAATTTCGGCTACCTGCGGCGACTGCAGGGTCGCTATGACGACGCTGAACCACTGCATTTGCAATCGCTGGTGATTCGTCGCGAGATCGGCGACCACGTCGGGCAGGGTCGTATTCTCGGCATGTTGTCGAGCTTGTACCTGAAAGACGGACGCATGCAGGAAGCCGAAGATGCGGCCAACGAGGCGTACAGGATCGCCAGCGACGCCAACGACCGATTGTTTATGGCGACCAGCCTGGCGCAGCTTGCGGGTGTGCAGTACCGCAGCGGCGATTCTGATGCCGCGCGGCAGTCGTATCTCGAGTCGCAGGCAATTTTCGTCGAGATAGAAGATTACTCACGCACGGCACAGGTGGCACTGCGGCTGGCACAACTTGAAAGTGAGGCCGGTAATCTCGCGTCTGCAGACGAAACCGCCCGGGAAGTACTGGCGATCTCATTGCGCGAAGCACTGCATGAACCTGCCATCGAGGCGATGGAACTGGCTGGCGACATCGCTTTGCGGCAGTCGGACGTCGAGCGCGCGATTTCAGCCTATGAACGCGCGCTTAGCTATATCGATGAAAGCGGTTTCGTTTCCAGAGAAACCCGAATAGTCAGCAAATTGGTGAACGCCCATTTGGACAATGGCGATTTCGTCGCCACCGAGCCTTTGATTGGTTACCTGATTGAGCAGGGCGACACGTCCGAAAGCCTTAAACTGCGGGCGCGATACGCATTCGTCCAGGGTGATGTCGAGCGATCCATAGAGCTGCAGGAGTCAGCGCGCCAGGCCGCCGACGGCGATTGGTCGGAAAATGATGATGAGACGCTTGCCCAATACCGCGAGGCAGTCCGCAATAACCGAGATGTGACCGACGCTGATCTTCCGCTATGATTTTCCTGGATAATCACCGAGAGGGCTTAGCCGATGTCCTATGCTTCAGAAGACATTCGCAACGTATGCCTGGTTGGGCCGAGTAACGCAGGAAAAACTCAGCTCGCCGAGGCGCTTCTTTTCGCTGGCGGTGCCACACCGAAGTGCGGTTCCGTTGACCGGGGCGATACCGTCTCGGATTTCACGCCCCGCGAGCGGCAACTGGGTCATTCACAATATTCGTCCATTTGCCATCTTGATCATAAGGGTATCCACGTCAACCTGATCGACACACCGGGATACCGGGACTTTTACGGGCGTGCGTTGTCGGTACTGCCAGCAGCGGACACGGCTGCGGTTGTCATCAACGCCCAATCGGGCATTGAAGAGGTGACTCGGCGCATGATGAAGGTCGCCACGAAGCAACGACTTTGTCGCATGATCATTGTGAACAAGATCGATGCCGAGGAGGTGGACCTGAAGACTCTTTTAGAGGAGATACAGTCCGCATTTGGTCCGGAGTGCTTGCCCTTGAATCTACCGTCTGCCGACGGCACTGGGGTAGTCGACTGCTTCTTCCAGCCGACGGGAACTGAAACTGTGTTCGGCTCTTTCTCATCGGCTCATACAGAAATTGTCGACCAGGTCGTTGAGGTCGATGAGGACCTGATGGAGATTTATCTTGAGCAGGGCCAGGAGCTGAAGCCAGAGCAACTTCACGATCCTTTCGAGAAAGCGCTGCGCGAAGGCCATTTAGTGCCGGTCTGCTTTGTCTCAGCCAGAACCGGTGCAGGCATACCCGAGCTGCTCGAAGTTTTCGAGCGCCTGATGCCGAGTCCACTGGAAGGCAATCCGCCGATGTTCCTGAAAGGAGAAGGTGAGGACGCTGAGGAGGTTGTGGTCGCACCAGATCCGGCGGCGCACACCATCGCCCATGTGTTCAAGGTAACGATCGATCCCTTCAAGGGCCGGCTGGGTGTCTGCCGGATTCACCAGGGAACGATAAAAGTCGGTAGTCAGCTATATGTTGGAGATGCCCGCAAATCGATCAAGGTTAATCGCCTGTTGAAGCTGAACGGTGACACGTTCAGCAAGGTAGACGAGGGCGTGACTGGCGATATCTGCGCGATCCCGCGGGTTGATGAAATGCACTATGACGCGGTGCTGCACGACTCACACGATGAGGACCACTTTCACCTCAAGTCCATCGAACTGCCGCGTCCGATGTACGGCCTGGCCATTAAACCGCCGAGAGATTCCGACGCGCAAAAAACCTCGGACGTACTGCATACCATCGAAGCCGAAGACCCGTCGATCAATGTGGAGCATAACGCCGCACTGAATGAGATTGTGCTGCGCGGCCTCGGCGACTTGCACTTGCGGACACTGCTCGAGCTAATCGCCGATCGTCATAACCTGAAAGTAGAAACCACTTTGCCGTCCATAGGGTATCGCGAGACGATCACGAAGCCGGCGGAAGGACATTGCAGACACAAGAAACAAACGGGCGGCGCCGGCCAGTTCGGCGAAGTGTACCTGCGGATAGAGCCGTTACCGACAGGGACCGGCTTCGAGTTCGTGAGCAAAGTCGTTGGTGGTGCCATTCCGTCTCAATATCTTCCAGCCGTTGAAACCGGTGTTCGGCAAGTGATGCAATCGGGCGCCAGCTACGGCTATCCGATGCAGGACATCAGGGTGCAGGTTTACGATGGCAAACATCACGCTGTCGATTCCAAGGAAATAGCATTCGTTCAGGCGGGCAAGAAGGCATTTATGGAAGCCATTGCCAACGCGGCACCAGTTCTTATGGAGCCCGTCGTCGACGTAGAAGTCACTGTGCCGAACCACTGTGCTGGCGGTGTTACGGGAGATCTGTCCTCCATGCGTGGCATGGTAAGCGGTACGGAAGCAATCGCCGAAAGTCGTATCGTTGTTTCGGGTCAGGTCCCGCTGAAAGAAATGCAGGACTACCATTCCCGATTAAAATCACTGACTGGCGGTGACGGCAATTTCACTATGGATTTCAGCCACTATGCTGAGGTGTCTGCAGAAGCGCTGGATCTGGAGGCATCAGCTTGAAGGACAACGTCGAAAGACAATACGTTTACCCATTCGTCGATGGTGATGGCAGTAACAAGAAATTGCTGGGCGGCAAAGGTGCGAACCTGTGCCAGATGACCCAGATCGGCATCAATGTTCCGCCTGGGTTCGTCGTTACTACCGACGCCTGTCTGGATTATCTGCAGGAAAACGATCTTCCCGAGGGCCTGATGGCGTCCGTTAGGGATGAGATTGGCAAGCTCGAGCTGGCTACAAAGAAAACCTTCGGCGAAGGCTCCGATCCATTGCTGGTCTCGGTTCGATCCGGGTCCGCGATGTCGATGCCTGGAATGATGGATACCATTCTTAACCTGGGCCTGAACGACGAGACGCTCGCTGGCCTGATTGAGCAGACGGGCGACGAGCGCTTTGCCTATGATGCTTATCGTCGATTCATACAGCTTTTTGGAAAAGTCGCTTTAGGCATTGACGACGAAAAATTCGACGAGCATTTCGAAGCCGTGAAAACTCGTGTCGGGGTCAAAATCGATCTGGGCCTTGATGCGGGCCATCTAAAAGAGATCAGCGAAAAGTTCCTTGAGGTTGTACGTCGTGAGACTGGCAAGGATTTTCCGCAAGACGTGATGGTGCAACTGGAGCTCGCGGTTGAAGCTGTTTTCCGGTCATGGATGGGAAGGCGTGCCGTTGCTTATCGAAAAGAGTTCCATATAACGACTGACATGGCGAACGGCACAGCCGTGAATATCCAAACCATGGTCTTCGGCAACATGGGCAACGACTGCGCCACGGGTGTTGGGTTTACCCGCAACCCCGGTACAGGTGAGAACGAGATGTTCGGTGAATACCTGACCAACGCACAGGGCGAGGACGTTGTCGCGGGCATTCGAACGCCCAAACCGTTGCACCAGATGGAAGATGAGATGCCGGCACAGTTCGCGCAACTTGCACAACTGCAAAACCAGCTCGAGTCGCACTATCAGGAGGTGCAGGACTACGAATTCACTATAGAAAAGGGAACGCTCTTCTGTTTGCAAACCCGTAACGGAAAAATGAACGCGGCTGCACTGGTCAGGTCATCCGTAGAAATGTACCGGGAGAAACTGATATCCAAACAACAGGCGCTCTTGAGAATTGATCCGGAGATTCTGGAGCAACTGCTGCATCCACGCCTTGATCCAGAGAGCACGGTGCAGCCGATAGCACAGGGCCTACCGGCGTCTCCCGGGGCAGCTTCCGGGAAGTGCGTGTTCGATGCGGATCTGGCGGAAAAACAGGGTGGCGATGGTGAAATGGTCATTTTGCTGCGTGAGGAAACGCGGCCGGACGACATCCACGGATTCTTCGCTGCCCAGGGCATTCTGACCAGCCGCGGTGGAAAAACGTCACACGCAGCGGTGGTCGCGCGCGGTATGGGCAAACCCTGTGTTGCGGGCGCCGAAGGCATCATTGTCGATGTAGCACTACGGCAGGCGAACGTTGGGACCAACATTATTCACGAAGGCGATATCATCACACTCGATGGCGCGACCGGGAATGTGTATCTCGGCGCTATTGAAACCATCGAAGCCCACTTTTCGGACGACCTGAATATCCTGCTGGGCTGGGCCGACGAGGCTGCAGATTTGAAGGTAATGGCGAACGCCGACACACCCGAGGCCGCGCGGAAGGCACATGAATATGGCGCTATGGGGATCGGGTTGTGTCGCACGGAACGCATGTTCAATGCCAGCGATCGACTGCCCATTGTGATCGACATGATCCTCGCGAATTCCAGCGAGGACAGGCAGGAAGCGCTGGATAAGCTGTTGCCGATTCAGCGGGCGGATTTCATTGACTTATTTTCCGTGATGGCGCCGGACCCTGTAACAGTACGCTTGCTGGATCCGCCAATGCATGAATTCCTGCCCACAGAACAGCAGCTGATCGATCAGATCGAGAGTCTGCGTACCTACCGGGAAGTCGTCAGAGGCAGGCAAACAGCAATAGCGGGACTAGCCTCGCCACAGCCTCTGCCGGAGCCGTTCGATGAACTCAGTGAGGAGTTGGTTAGTAGTGTGCTAAGCAAGAAACTGGAGATGCTTGGCAAGGTACGCGAACTCCAGGAAACCAATCCGATGTTGGGCCATCGGGGGGTGCGCCTGGGCATCACCTATCCTGAAATTTACGCGATGCAGATTCAGGCGATACTCGAAGCGGCGATGGAATGTGTCAGCAAGGGTATCGATGTCCGTCCAGAGATCATGGTGCCGCAGGTGATTACGTCGCAGGAGTTATTGCACGTAAAACGAACGGTCGATCAATTAACTGAAGAGTTCAAAGACATACCGCAGTTCGAGTTTGGGACGATGATCGAAACTGTGCGCGCCTGCACCAGGGCACGGCAACTGGCAGAGACTGCCGAGTTCTTCTCTTTTGGTACCAACGACCTTACCCAGGCGACCTTCTCGTTTTCACGTGAAGATGCCGAGAACAAATTCCTGCCGATGTACAACGACTCTGGAATTTTGCAGGATAACCCGTTCGAGATCCTGGACACGCAAGGCCTCGGCCAGCTCGTGGAAATGGCAGTTACGCATGGCCGGGAGGTGCGCGAGGATCTCAGAATCGGTATCTGCGGCGAGCAGGGTGGTCATCCGGAATCAATACGATTCTGCCACCACATTGGCCTGAACTACGTGTCTTGCTCGGGTCCTCGCGTCCCTGTCGCGAGGCTCGCTGCAGCGCATGCGAAGTTTGGTGAAAAGGAATACGTCGTACCGAGCTACTGAAACACAATACCAGGCAGGCTTATTTCTTCTTCCAGCGCCCGCCGGAGTCCTGGTAGTAATTCCCCGGCGCGGTTTTTTGTACCGCCAGTTCATAGAAGCGATTGGCGACTTGTGCGACGGTCGTGCCCGTTTTCTGCGCCGTATTGGTGAACTGCGTCTTGCGCTTTTTATTGACGTCCGCGATCAGCGCGCGAACTTCGGCGCTGGCGGGTGTCTGCACTGCGGCAAGAAAACCGGTGTTGGCTTCTCCAACAAGTCCGTCTGCTTTAGCGCTGCGAATATCAATAGCCCAGGCGTTCTGCAAAAGCATCATCAGACCAATGGCTAGAAAAGTCTTTTTTAAAGTCATCATCCTCAAAATACCTCACTTTCTTCATCAAACAGACCCTCGAGATCCTTGTCGACCTGCAAGCGAATCTCATGCTCGATTTTGACGTTGAGATTGATCTCAATCGGCTTATCGGGTGCCTCAATCTTTACCGTCGGATTGCAGCCGGCGATAAAGGGGATCAGTACGATCACTAGCGTTATAAATTTCATAAATGCACCGCGTTTCGCGAAATGTTCAATTTGAGCTTACCTTATGTACCCGCGAGCCGGTAGCGACTACCCGCTCAGTCGGCAAGCCGTTTCTCCAGTATCTCCTCGACGGCGCGTGCCGCCTGCAGGCTCTTCAGCATCTGTGGGACATTATTCTCCACGCCAAGGTTCAATATGACTGGCCGGCTCGCATCCAGCTCCGGGTTCCGACCTTTGATCTGCATTTGCAGCGTCAGGTCGCCAGCCTTGCTGTAGTTCACGTCCGCGGTCAATGACTCGTACTCAAAATTACTGAGCGCTGCGGTGGCCAGCCCAAGGCCCGACATGTCACCATTATCCAGACCGTCGCCGCCCAGGTATCGAATAACTCCGCCCGGTTCCTCTCCGGTTAATTTGCCTGCCGCAATCGAAACGCCGTCCTCTGTAAAAGTAATGGGTAGTACCGCAGCGATTGTGCCTGTCACGTTAACGGCTGCAAATTCTTTAATACTCAACAATTCCGCCAGCTCTATCTCTCTGGCCGTCAGGATTACATTATTGACGTCTCTTGCTGTACGAAAGCTGAATGGCGCGGCGCTGATGGCGCCATTGAAGGCAGTCATCCGCAAATTATCGACGTCGATGGCCAGCTCATCGATATTGATTTCGATATCCGCGGTGATGTCCTCAATGGGCAGACCGATATCGACCAGGCTGACGTCAATTGATGTTGGTGCCACAGTCATTCCTGCGATGTCGTAATTGATTTCAAGGTTTGTCGAAGCGCCGATGAAAGCGATGTTCGCGTAGAGGCCAGCCAACGCATCGATTTTCAGCGACGACCGGGCTTTGAACTTCGAGCCTGATGCGGACGTAGCCCAACCAGCCTGTACATTGATCGCTACATTGCCCGAGCTAATGTCAAAATCGTTTTCCCAGGGCACAACACGCGCCGAAAGCGGTGTGTTTTCGAAACTCAGCGCAACTCCGTCAATAGCGACGCTGCCGGTACCGCCGTCAAGGTTGTGGTGGCCGCTGACCGACCCGTCCCTGAGTAAATCAACCGTGGCTAGCGCGAACTCAATTTTCGCCTCTTGAAGTGAAACCCTGCCCTTGATGCCGGGCATCGCGATATTCTTGCTGTCAACAGCCAACCGGGGCGACGGGGAGTAAATACCGGTGGACGCTGATACGACATGATCAGTCTCGCGGGCTTCGATATTCTCAAGATAGAGGGCGGCTGTCATCGACGTGTCAGTGCTGAGTGAGAGTGATTCGATCTCGGCATCGACTGAGTCAGCCGAGAATAGCCAGCCGTCGTCTGCAAACTGCATCGCTGCGGCAGACACCAGACGAGCATCGAGCCGCTTCATCGAGTTGTCGGGAGTGGAGAACCCGGACAATTCAAGAGATGCATTCACTTGAACGTCGACTCGAACGCCCGCGTCGCGGAATGCAACTTCAAGGGCAGATGAGACAGCGATTTTCGCAGCGCTACCTACAGGCGTATCCGCATCGAGCCAGACAACATCGGCATTCATTGAGCAGACAGGACCCGCCTGACATGAGAGGTCGGTGATCGACAGTGGCACGTTGCTCCACGAATCATTCGTCACGAGCAGCGACAGGGTTGCTTGCTGCAAAGACCAGTCAAGCTCGGGAACGCTGGCACGTATGTTGATCGAACTGCCGCCGGTTACCAGCACATCAGCCGAATCGCCTGGCTCGTCAGCATAGCCAATTTGCCACGGTGACGTTGGGTCCACCGTGGCATCAATCGTTGACGAACGTGCCAACTCGAACGGAATATCCGCCTCGAACCGCAGTTCGCCGCTACCTGACCTGAGATCAACCGCGGCCGGGAGAATGCCGGTCAACTCCGCGATTGCCTGCCAATCTGGTAGTTCGAACGTCGAATGACCGAGAATCAAGACTCCCTGTTTACCTTGTAGTAGCTCGCCGTTGATCGCACTTGCAGCAATGTCCGAACCCGGCTGATCAGGCAGTGAGAACCTGACATCGTAGGCAGTCGCACTGGTGCGATTTGTCGCCACTGCCATATCAATCGATCCAATGGTCCAACTCAGGTGCTGCTCGGTGTCGGAAATCGCCCACATCAGATTGCTAACACCCGGGTAGGGCGGTAAGTCGAACTCTGCAACGTTGATCGCATTGCCGGCAAGATTATCCGACAGAGAAAGAAACTGATTGATCAAGAGCGCCAGCTCGAATGGCGCCTCATCGTTCCGTGTCGTAGTTACGACAGAAACGCGCCGCGCCGAATAGGTTTTGACAGCGTCGTCTGCGGTAGTGATGGGCAGCGTCAGGTCTTCGATTACGATCGTCGTACCTTTGGCATGCACGAGCTTCAGGTATCCGATGCTCGCGGCGCTGGTCGCCAGCGCATCGAGCGATATGTCGACTAATTCGATGTCATATTCGGCCAATAGCGGATTCGAGACCTGCCGCACAATCGAGTTTCGCAGCAGCCATCCGGCGACCATTAGAATGGCTACAGTCGCCACACCGATTAACAAATACCGCGAGCTCTTGATGGACGTCTTGCTCAAACATACATCCCGTTAGTCACTGCAGAAACCTTCCAGTACATCTTGCTGATCACAATGGCACTTGAATTACAGGCGCCTCTTGATCAAGGTCAGGAAGCACACGGTTGAAAGTCCGGCCGCGCCAAAAATCATGCACATCACCATGATCTGGTAACGCACCGCGACCAGCGGTGATACACCGGACAGGATTTGCCCGGTCATCATTCCGGGCAGAGAAATCAGGCCCACGGCGAAGAACGAATTGATTACCGGAATCATTGATGTTCGAAAAGCGATGTCTCTTGCACGCGCAAAGCTAAGCCCGTTTGCAAGCTCGGCATACAAGCGCTCCAGTGCCAGGCTTATGTTTGTCATGCTCGCTGCGAATATCATTCCTGCCAGCGGGACCATGTAACTGGGTTGATACCAGGGGTCCAGCTGAAGTACGCCTTGAGTGATCAGCAGCAACGTTGTGCCACCACCGAGCAGGACGGAAGCCAGTGAAGCCGGGAACAGCGATGACTTTCGCACGCTAACAGTATTGAGCGCGACCCAACTCGCGGCAGTCAGCATGACAGCAAGCACGCCGCAGATAATGAGCCCCGATTCCGCCTGGAAGATATAGATAAGCACGTAACCGATGAGCGTTAGCTGCAACAACATACGTGCGATCGCATGGAATGAACGGCCGAGGCCCAGGTGCCAGCGCCACATTAAGACCACCACAACCGCTACTGGAATAAAGGACAGCGCGAGTCTTGACACGGAAATAGTTGCAACATCCACTTTGAATCACCCCTTGTCGGTGGCTTGATTCTGGCTTTCGAGCTGCTGCTGGGCCTGCTCCAGTTTGATTCGGCACGCTTCAAAGTCCGGCTTTATCTGCAGGCAACGCCGCAGGCTTATGACAGCTTCGTCGTATCGCTGCAAGTGCAGCAATGCACTACCGAGATTAAAGTGCACCTCGGGAAAGGCCGGCTGAATCGCGACAGCCTGTTGAAAACACGCTATGGATTGGTCGACCTGGCCAAGCGAAACGTAGATGCCACCCAGGTTGTTGTAGGCCCTCGGGTTCTTGGGGTCTAACTCCACGGATTTCTGAAAGTGCGTGGCGGCGCCTTCGAGTTTATTGAGACACTTCAGGGCAAGGCCTAAATTGGCATGCGCCTGAGCATCATCGGGCACTATGCGCAGAGCACTCTCAATGTAATTGACAGCATCATCGAAGCGTTGTGTTTGCAGGCACAAGAGTCCAAGCAGGTTGTTTGCTACTACATGTTCGCCGTCAAAATGCAGCACTTGTCGGTACAAAGACTCAGCTCTTGCCACTTGACCGGACTGATGTTGCTGGTGGGCGCGTTTGATGATCGCGCCGAGCATGGCCTCATTTGCCGCATCGCTATCTACGCCCTCGAGCTGATCGGCTGTCAGCACTTCTTTCTCAGACTTGCCTGCGTAGTTTGGCATCCAGTCAACAATCAGGTGGACGCGATCTTCAGCACTGCGGTTTTCCACCGCATGTTCCGTCCCGTTGTTGATTTCCCATAGTTCGCCAGCCCGCATGCTTATGTCTTCATCGCCGACGGAAAAAATGACATCGTCATTGGTGATTATTGGCAGATGGACCCGATGGCAATTCAACAGTGAAAAACCGGCATCGGTGTGTTTCGGAATTGTGCCGCCGGCGACCAGCTTCGCCAGAATCATTCGCACTATGAAGCCGTTGTTTTGATAATAGTTGGCGACAAAATCAATAACAGGTCTTAGCTCGTTCTCCAATTCGAAAAAAAGATCCAGGTGTTCAGGCTTCTCATACTTATGGTCCTCAAAATGGATCAGCTTCAGCGAATGAGTGTCCCGATGAACCGCGAAGAGTTGTTCTCGCTCAGATTCCAGCCACCGGGCCGCAGGGATTTGAGCGATGGCATTTGTTATTGTCGCGACGTCAATTTCATCATTGAGCTTCAGGAAATTATCCGCCCTGCCGAGTAGCTTGCGGAATCCGTGATTAAGCTCGGAATAGGCATCGTTCGGAAATCCATAAGAGACACCCGCCGGTTTCATGCGTTCGAACTCGTAGTCAAATCGTTTGATTAAGCGGCTTTCCTGGCTCGCAACCAGGTCGTGAAGCTCGTCGTCGTAATAATGAGAATAATGACTGCGTCTGGAGAAGTTCTTGCGCTCGCGCTTGTCGAGCTCCGCTCTCAGCGATTCCGTCTCCTCGACGGCAAGCTCGTCCATGATGGCGAGAAAATCATCCTGAAGGTTTTCGAAGCGTCCAATGAAAGTTCGCTCATCATGCTCATTTCCCAGCATGCGCTCAAACTGCCAGGAGTAGTAACCCGTCCCCGCTTTGGACAGCTCGTGAAGACTGTCTTTAGTGAGGCCAACCCCTGTGTTTCCATCGAGGGAATCAGGCAGTATGCGATTGAGTTCGTCTCGGTGCCGAACGCTCTCAGGTCGTTCGGAACCCAAATGGATCAGGTTTGTAACCGTAACCTTGAAATTTGCATTGCCGCCATTGGAAAGTATCTCGAACAATGGGTTACGTATTTTCGGTCGCCTGTTAAATGCATACCAGGATGCGTACCAGTCCCATGGATTTCGCACCATACCAACCACAGGCAAACCCTTCGATTCTGCTGGAATGTCGCTGCGTGGAAAGTGGTAACCAACGACCTGATGATTCGTGATGCATTGCTTGATAATGCCATTCAGAGACTGCCCACCAGTCTTATGCATGTGAATGAACACAAAGCGTTCACTAATAATCATTCGTAACCCAGAATCTTGCGTAAACCCGGCGCCGCGTAATTCACCAGATCTTTTTGTGCGTCTGACAGTTCATCCGGTACTTCGAGGTCGCCACCGCCAACCAGGTTTTCACGGGCCGTGCCACTTTGCTGGCGATCGGAACCGACGCGCACGCGTTCTCGCCAGTTCTCCGGTAACTCATCAATGCCGCAATCTTTTAACAAACTCGCAAAAAAGGTTTCTGCTTCTGTGGTTTCGATATTCTTTATGTGACGAATTAGTTCCTCGAAACGCAACAACCTTATCTTCGTATTAGTCCATGCGACAGCGTTATGCGTGAATATCTCGTAAAGAGTCGGCGCTTTGCCGTGGATGCCGAAGATAGCCATGTTGATGACTTCCTCGATTGAAACATTGCCACCTTTCAGGTGCTCGAGCGAACCCTGAAAAGTGTCGGACAGGAAGAACCGGGTCCGAGCCAACACCCAGTTGTAAGGGTCGCGTATCTGCACGATGTGATGAACATGGCGTAGAACCAGGGCCGAGTCATCCGAGAACAAAAGATGTCCCCAGCTTAGGTGTGGCATGGCCTCTGAAAAAGCGACCTGATTCTCGCGTAAGACTCCGTGCTGGATAAATGCTTTGTGATACTGCTGGTCGACCGGTACGAACATGCGCATAACGTTGCGTACCAGGTGAGTGCCGCATTTTGGCACGCTATTCAGAAAAATCGGCTCAAGCAAGCGCTGCTGAACATAATTCTTGTTCAACTCGTTGAGATTGTCCCCCTTGGTAATGATCTTGGGCATAAATATGCGCCTCTGGCAAAGTACGGCTTTTCAGAAGCCGCTAGTATATGACTGATCGACAATTGCGTCACTGGTACGCATACTAAACGACCCTGCAATTTCGTTGGCACGAAATGAATCCCCGAAAAATTCTCATTGTTGGTGGTGGTTCAGCTGGCTGGTTGACAGCAGCACACCTTCACTCAGTATTGAATCGAGACGGACGCGAGCTTGTAAGCATCAGCGTGCTGGAGTCATCGGAAGAGTCTGGTTCTGGCGAGTCGACGCTGCCGAACATCAATCGAATTCTTGCGATCCTGGGTGTCGATCAACAGGAGTTCATGCGCCGAGTCGACGGTACCTTCAAGCAGGGCAGCAAATTTGTCAATTGGCTGCGTAACGAGGGCGAGCATTTCTATCATCCGTTCAGCATGCCGCGTTCGGGCACAGTTGACCGGTCAGGACAACGCTGGCTGAAGAGTAATCGCTCTGTCCCGTTCGCCGAGACCGTGTCCGCGCAACCGATGCTTTGTGAGCAAGACATGTCACCACGGATGCTCGGCCGCTGGGATTTCGGGCCACCGTTGACGTATGCCTTTCACGTCGACGAGTTGAAGTTCGCCAATTTCCTGCGTGAGCAGTTAACAGCCCGTGGTGTGACCCAACATCCGGGTCAGGTCGCCGCTGTGGAAATGGCAGAAAACGGCGATATCGCTGCAGTAAACAGCAATAATGGCGATCGTCTGGAAGCAGAGCTCTTTATCGATTGCACCGGATCAGCGGCCTTGTTGAGCGAGAAAGAAATGGGTGTCGCCTGGGTGGATTGTTCAGAATGGCTACTTTGCGATCGGGCGCTAACGATTCGAGTGCCTTACGAGCAATATTATCCTGGTTACGTACACCCCTACACAACGGCAACGGCTTTGTCGGCTGGCTGGGCCTGGGATATTCCGTTGCAGGACAGCCGTTCACTAGGCTATGTGTATTCGAGTGCTTTTCTCGGTGAGGAAGAAGCGAACAGGGAGCTACGATTCCTTGAAGGGTCGCACGCCGATTCACTAAGCAGCACGGAGATCCGGTTCAGGACCGGGCATCGGGAGAACGCCTGGTTTGGGAACTGTATTTCGATCGGCGCCGCCAACGGATTTATCGAGTCGCTGGAATCGACCGGTCTCCACATGATTGATGTTGCTGCAGAAATGCTGGTTGAGCACTTTCCATTAGGTGACGAAACGGGGCCGTTGGCCTATCGCTACAATCGCATCATGGTGAATCGCTTCTACGAGATTCTTGATTTCGTCAACCTGCACTACTGTTTGACGCGGCGCACCGACACCGACTTTTGGCGTGAAGTGCAGCGACCAGAGCGTGTCAACGAAAGACTGCGGGCCAAACTCGATTTCTGGCGGCTTAAGCAACCGACGCCGATGGATTTCCAGGATCAGTTCTTCCCGGGCCAATCTGATACGCCGCTACCGTCCGGTAATGTACCGGGTGACTACAGAAGTCCCGTTGATACGGCAGGCCTGTGGGACCATGAAGACTACGAAGTCGTTTTGTACGGTTTGGACTTCCTTAATAAGGAGTGTGATGACTGGTTTGGGCAACAGCGACCGAACTCAAGCGTTTCGCGGCAGGTTGTTGAACGTCTTCGCCTGGCGCCACAAAAATTGCCGCCGCACGACGTATGGCTGCAACAGGCTTGTGGCATGCCCAGCTATCCAACCTCAGAGAGGATGACGAAGCAATGAAGGCCAAACGTGTTCTGATCGTTGGCGGTGGCTCGTCTGGCTGGATGACGGCGGCCTACCTGGATGCAGTCCTGAATGGTGAGGGCAAGGGCGCTGTCGATATCAGCCTGATCGAGTCGCCGGATGTGCCGCGCATTGGCGTTGGTGAGGCGACCATCCCGAGTATCAACCACATTCTCTCGGCCATTGGCATCGACGAAATCGAGTTCATGAAACGCGTCGACGCCACCTACAAACAGGCCATCAAATACGTCAACTGGCTGGACGGAGAGGGCGAGTCTTACTATCACGCGTTTGGCCGCTATCGTCCGGGCCCTATCGATACATCGACAATGGACTGGTTGACGAGTGATCGGTCTCTCCCTTTCTCCGAAACGATCTCGGCACAGCCCGTAGTTTGTGACTCGTGTCTTGCGCCGAAGACGCTCGATAACCGTGATATGGGTGTTCGCTTCACGTACGCGTTTCATATGGACGCGCTGAAATTTGCTGATTACCTTTGCGAAATCGCGACGTCGCGTGGTGTGACTCACTATCAAGAGCATGTTGTCGATATCGAGATGGCGGATAGCGGTGACATTGCTGCAGTGCACACCAAGAGCGGCAAGCGCATTGAGGCAGATCTGTTTATCGATTGCACCGGATTCGCCGCCATAATGATCGAAAAGAAACTCGGCGTGGAATGGGTGGACTGCTCACAATGGTTGCCCTGCGATCGTGCCCTGACGATTCAGATGCCGTATGAGCACAATTACCCCGGCTACGTGAGACCGAACACGCTGGCGACCGCGGTATCGGCGGGCTGGATCTGGGAGATTCCATTGCAAACCCGGCGCGCATGGGGCTACGTGCACGCCAGCGATTTCATCAGCGAGGATGACGCCGAGAAAGAGCTGCGGGAGTTTATTGGCCCACTATCTGATGGGCTGTCGGCACGTTTGGTGCCCTTTAAAGTGGGTTACCGGGCAAAGGCCTGGGTTAAGAACTGCATCGCGATAGGACTTTCGGCAGGATTTATCGAGCCGCTGGAATCTACAGGTCTTTACCTGAGTGACCTTGCGGCCGTGATGCTGACAGAGCACTTTCCCAATCACGATGACATGGCCCCGCTGGCGTTTCGCTTCAATCGCATCATGGCAAATCGTTTTCACGAGATTCTTGATTTCATCAACCTGCACTATTGCCTGACTCGACGTACAGACACGGAGTTTTGGCGCGAGGTTCAGCGACCCGAACGCATTAATGACAGGTTAAGAGCCAAACTCGAGTTTTGGCGGGTCAAGCCGCCGTCGCTTGCCGATTTCGAAGACCAGTTCTTTCCCGGCCAGCCGAATGTGCCGTTGCAAACGGGCGGCCAGCCGGGTGATCACAGAAGCCCCGTGGATACGGCTGGTATTTTCACCTTGTCCAGCTATGAAGCCATCTTGTACGGCATGGATTTTCTGCGTGAGGAGTGCGACGAGTGGTTTGGCAAGGGTCGGCCGCCGTCACGTGTACCACCGAGTATTCAGAAACGATTGCAGATGGCCCCGCAGAATTTGCCACCGCACGACGTTTGGCTGAAGCAGGTTATTGGCATGCAGGACTTTCCGGGCAGCGATCAGGCTTCGGGGTAGCACTCACAAGGCGTATTCCATCGATCAGTTTCCATGCAGGCTTGCGGGCTGCATCGCGTATCCGGATGCAGCTTCTCCCCACAACAGCAGCGCTCACTCGGCAATACAAAATCAAGAATCAGGTGCACGCGATCATCGCTCCCTTTGTTGTTCACAGAATGTAAACGCCGATTATTGATCTCATACAATTGACCTTCGCGCATGTTGATGGTCTCGCTGCCAACCGAAAACCAAACCTCATCATTCGTAACTATCGGCAAGTGGACGCGATGTGAATGAGTGAGCGAAAAGTTCATGTCCCGGTGTTCAGCGATGTTGCCACCTGCCTTCAGTCGCACCAGCGTCGCGCGAACAAAGTAGCCCACGCTGTTTTCCTTGATGAGCTGCTTGCCCTTTTCGGTGTCTTCGAAATGATCCGCCGTCATCCACAACACGGGCTTCAATTCAGCCTCGAACATATCCAATGTTGGCAATCTTGTCGGGTGGCTGTGGCGAAAGTCGGGGTCAAAGACCAGGCCGATCGACTGCGTGTGCTGATGAACTTCATAGCGCTTCTGGCGTAACGAAAAGTTCTCCCATTGTTCGTCCGTCAAATTCAGGACGAGAGTTTTGAGTTCCGCGATTTCGATATCGCCGATATGAAAGAAGTTTCCTGGAAAATTCATGTTGGAAATAGTCTAACCGATTCGATTTGGTGGCTGCCATAGTAATTGCGGTACGCAGGTACTGCACCGCTGTACCTTTATTTAATACCGATTAAAACTATTTTCTCTTAGAATAATCGATAATTAGCATTCGCTCTCAAATTGTATTAGTGTCGATCAATAATACGCACTCATAGCGTACCTTATCCGTACCTTATACGTACTAATACGCACTTAGGAAAACGTCGCATAACAGTTTGGTAAGGCCCTTAACGGGGCGGGGGATAGAACATTGAGTAGCACAAACGACAGCCGTACCAATTCCAGTAACAAGCTCCTGGATCCTGTAAACACACCATTAGCCGCGGCAGTCTTGTCCGTGCTTTATCCGGCATCAGCGGTTATGGCTCAGGACGATCAGGCAGTGGCCGATGAGGATGCGATCGAAGAGATTGTCACCACCGGTTCGCGTATTCGCAAAGACTCATTTACCAGCGCAGCGCCGATGGACGTGATTCTAACCGAGGCAGCGGCCGCGCGAGGCATCAATGACGTCGCCTCCTTGCTACAAACAACGACCGTGGCCGCAGGCGCGCCGCAGGTAACCTCCGCAATCACCAGCGTGAATGTCGAAAACGGTGGTCTCGGAACATCAACGATTTCTCTGCGCGGCCTGGGTGCCAACCGTACGCTGGTGCTACTCAATGGTCGCCGCGCCGGTCCCTCGGGTGTCGGTGGTTCGGTTTCGTCATTTGATTTGAACGCTATTCCACTCGCGGCTGTCGAGCGAGTTGAGGTCTTGAAAGACGGCGCATCGTCGATCTACGGATCGGATGCTGTCGCAGGTGTGATCAACATCATCACCAAAAAGACAGACGGCGCGACGTTCGATGCATTTATCGCACAACCCGATGAATCCGGTGGTGAACAAACTCGCTTCAGCGGTTCATGGGGCAAAGAGTTTGACCGCGGCTATTTCCGCGCAACCGCCGATTACAACAAAACGGAAATTCTGCAGCGCCGTGATCGTGACTTCTTCAACTGTGAAGAGGACTACACGTTCGATATAGCGACCGGAGAACGTGCTGACCATATTGATCCGCGTACCGGCACATTCCTTTGCGACGATCTGCCCTGGGGACATGTCTGGGTTTACGACTATGCAGAGTACGTTGGCGGTGCCGGAGATGGCACAACCAATGTTGGACCACCGACTTACTTGTTGCAGTATGACTTCGACGGTCTATTGTCCGCAAACGGTTTGCCCGGTCTTGCGCCAGCCACCAATCCAAATCACATGACCACTCCCCCGGGCTGGTTCCCGATCCGTCAGGGCGACTCTCTTTCCGATTCCTTATACGACTCACAGCATCCCTTCCACGGCCTGCAAACACTGGTGCCGGAAGCTGAGATAACGACCGTATTTCTGGAGGGCGAATACGAGCTCTCCGACAAGGTGACGGCTTATTCGGAGTTCTTGATAAGTCGTCGTGAGACCGAAAATCTGGGTTACCTGCAGATATGGTCCTACATTTACAACTACGATTCTGCCGATTGGGGTGGGTTCGATGGTTCCGGCGTAAGCGATCCCCTCAGCGTCGGCTGGACGGGCGCGCAGTGGCTGAGTCCATTGTCGATTACGGATCAGTTCAATCAACGCGTGACGGTGGACTATTCACGAGTGGTGCTTGGCTTAAAGGGTGAAACAGAGTCGTTCCTTGCAGGGTGGGATTGGGATTTATCGTTCCAGTTCAGCGATTCAGACGCCGAGTACGAAGACGATATCGTGTTGAATGACGCGCTTACCTTCGGTTTCTTCCAGACCTCATCCTGCGTCGGCGAGACGACAGGTATTTCGGGACGGCCTTGCGTCGATATCCCGTGGTTGGATCCGAACTTCCTTGCCGGAGATATTCCTCAGAACATTCAGGATTTTCTGTACGACACAGACACTGGTACTACGCAATACGAGCAATGGTCGACGGAAGGATTCATGACCGGCGACCTCTTTGAGATGCCTGCAGGCACCGTTGCTTTGGCGGCCGGTTTCCACTACCGCGAGGATGAGTTGCGCGACGCACCCGGGCCTATTATATCCGCCGGTAATGCATGGCAGTTTGGCACGGGTGGAGTGACGACAGGCCAGAGTGACACGTCCGCGATATTCGCCGAAATCGACGTACCGTTGCTGGCAGACAAGCCCATGGTCCACTATCTCGATTTCAACGCGTCAGTTCGTTATACGGATGTGTCCGCTACTAACGGCCTCATCTCTTACGATGCCGATGATACTACCTACAAGGTGGGCATGAATTGGGCGATCACCGAGACATTTCGAGCCCGTAGCACCTTCGGCACATCGTTCCGAACGCCAGCGCTCTTTGAGTTGTTTCTTTCCAACGAGTCGAGTTTCCTCTCGGCAAGAGCTGCCGATCCCTGTATCAACTACGGTACCTCCACTACAATCACACAACGTGTGGCGGCTAACTGTGCTGCGGACGGTCTGCCGCCTGATCACGTGGCCAGCGTAGGACCGGAGGTCCTGACCGGTGGCGGAGCCGACGTTTTGCAACCCGAAACATCAGAAGCCTTTACCTTCGGCCTGGTCTGGCGCCCCGAGTTCGCCGACCTTAGCGTGTCAGTCGATTACTTCGATATTCTCGTAGAGGATGAGATTGACAAGATCGGCGGTGCGGGGATCGTATCGGGATGTTACGAATCGTTGTTCTTCCCCAACGAGCCACTTTGCGATCAATTTGATCGCGATCTTCCGACAGCGCCGCTGCCAAACGCCATTCTCGAGATTCGCGACAGCTTTATTAACGTCGCCAAGCAACAGGCTCGCGGCGTCGATATCGCTGCCGACTTTAATCAGGAACTGGGGGGCTGGGGCACTTTAGGCGTGAATACTCAGTGGACGCTGAATATCGAAGACACGGTCGCCTTGTTCGACGCGACCGAGGAAGATTTGTCTGGCTTAGCCGGGCATCCCGATACGGTCGGAAATACAAATTTCACCTGGCAAAAAGACAATTGGTCAGTTGCCTGGGGCGTGAATTACATCGGTGATACCGATAACACGGACCGATTCCGTCTGCGGACGAGTCAGACCGGGCCTCTAACAACGGTTACAGACTCGTCGGGTACGGTGGTGCTTGCCGATCTGACGGCAGATTCGGTTGTGTACCACAGTCTTTCGGGCAGTTATGCGTTTGATAATGGCCTGACAGCCTTGGTCGGAGTTGCTAACGTGACAGACGAAGCGCCGCCACGCATGACAGCTGAAGATACGAGTAACGAAGTTGACATTGTCGGTCAGTCGGCGTTCTACTCGCAGTACGATTGGCTCGGACGTCGTGTCTTCCTGAACGTGAAGATGGAATTCTAGCGAGACGGTAAGGTTTACATTGCTCAGCAGTACAAGAATGCGCCGGCTTTGATCGGCGCATTTTTTTGTCGCGATTTTGGAAAATCCAAACTATGAAAAAAAAGACCGAATCACCGTTGTCCGCCGATATATCACGCAGAGATTTCGTCAATGGGACCCTGGTCGGGGCGGGAGTAGCCCTGTTGGGGGCTGCAGCACCAGGCTGTACAGCAAGGCCGAAGCCGGAGGCGGTCGTCGACGATCTCTGGACTGGCTATGGTGGTGTTGGCGATTACGCTACGTCGAACGGCAACGTGGCTTCAGTTCGAGACGCAGCACATCTGATCCGTGACGGACTGACTCGTTCGGTGATGGACGATGTCGAGGATACTGGTGAAGAATATGACATGGTCATCGTTGGCGGCGGATTCTCAGGTGTAGGGGCGGCGTACCAGTTCCACAAAGAGCACGGCAACGACAAGAAATGCCTGATTCTGGAAAACCATCCGGTCTTTGGTGGTGAAGCAAAGCAAAACGAATTTGAAGTGGACGGTTACAGGTTATTCGGCCCGCAAGGCTCTAACGATTTTGGTCCTCCGGACAAAGACGACGAAAGTCTGATCGCTGACATATATCGAGATACCGGTCTTCCTTTTGAATACAAATTCGCACCCCGGAATCCCGACAAGACCGAAGTGCAAACTCCACTGGAACACTTTTACGGAATGTACTGGGAGGAGGAGCGTTACGACACGGGATATTTCCTTGGCGAGAACGCAGATCCGGCCTGGGTAATTAACCCAAGAAAGGACAAATTGGCGCGCATGCCCTGGTCAGACGAATTCAAGGCCGAGTTGAACCGTGCCTTTGAAGACAAGGAGGAGTATTACTCAGGCGAAGATCTGGATCGCTGGCTGGACAGCATGTCTTACAAAGAGTTGCTGGAAGATGTCATGGGTTACAGCCCTAAAGTAACCGAGTACTTCGATCCGGTTCTTGCTATCTCGATGGGCGGTGTCGGCGCAGACGTTTATTCAGCGTACTCCGCAAAATTGCTGGATATGCCCGGAACGAATGTTCACTATGAGTACGATGTCGATGTAGAGAGCGCCTACAGTTTTCCAGGCGGTAACGCCGGAATACTCAGACACATCGTTAAGCACCTCATCCCCGACAGCATTGAAGGCGGGAGTGCGTTCGAGGACGTGCTCTTTAATCCCATAAACTTTCCTGCTCTGGACCGGCCGGAGAATGCTCTCAGTATCCGGTTGAACTCCACGGCTATCGACGTAAGCCACGAGGGTAGCGCTGAGAATGCTGATCACGTTAACGTGACCTACCATGAGGGCGGCAAGGTGAAGCGGGTTAAAGCCAAGACGGTCGTGATGTCTATCGGCGGATGGGTCGCGCGGAACATAGTCAGCGATATGCCAGCACCTATTACGGAGGCGTACAGCCAGTTTTACCATTCCCCCGTTCTGGTGGTGAATGTCGCTTTACGGAATTGGCGATTCCTGGACAAGCTCGGTATTGCAGCGGCCCGCTGGTTCGAGGGATTCGGAGGCTTCTCTGCCATCCGCAGGCCGATGGATACAGGCGATCTTACGCAGCCGTTTGACCCTGAAAAGCCCACCGTCATGACTTTCTACGTTCCATTTAATAACCCCGGTTTTCCGCCGGAGGTGCAAGGTGTGATAGGGCGCGCGGAACTATTGAGCAAGTCGTATGTCGATTACGAAAAAGAGATTATCGACCAAATGACCAGCATGTTTTCAGACTATGGATTCAATGCGGAGAAAGACATTGCGGGAATCGTGTTGAATCGCTGGGGCCATGCGTATATCTCACCCCAGCCCGGGTTTCACTTCGGCAAAGACGGAAAAGACGCGCCCAAAGAGGTCGTGAAGAGAGGATTTGGCCGGATTCAGTTCGGACATTCTGAGCTCACCGGTTACATGAGTCACACGCGGGCACTTGGGGACGGCGCAAGGGCGGCGGGCCAGGCATTAAAGCAGATTTGACCTTGCGTATACCGAATTGGGGTACGTACAAGCCCCATTGCTAGCCAGCCTGAGCTTGATTTACCGTCACCCGGTAAGGAGAAGTTCATGCCTATCGGGACGCCGTTTCATCCGCGCACCGCGGAGTTATGTACCAGTCTTTTCTTTAAGGACTGGGCGGGTTATTACACCATTTCCTCGTACGACACCGGTCACGAACGCGAGTACTACGCGTTGCGAAATGCAGCCGGCCTGATCGATGTCAGCCCCATGTTCAAATACGACGTCCGCGGTAAAGACGCTGCCGCGTTTCTCTCGCGTGTCATGGTCAAGGACATCAGGAAACTCGAGCTTGGTCGTTGTACTTATTTATGCTGGTGCGATGATTACGGCAAGGTACTTGATGACGGAACCGTATTCAGGCTGGACGATACACATTTTCGTGTAACCGCTGCCGAGCCAACGTTTGCGTGGCTCATGGCTCAATCACGCCGCCTCGAAGTCACGATCGATGATTGCACCGATAAGATCGGCACACTCTCGCTACAGGGGCCGAACTCACGCGCCATTCTGAAAAGCGTTAGTGACGCGCCCATGGACAGCTTGCGCTACTTTAGTTTGGTAAAAGCGAAGCTCGATGGTGTCGATGTCATCATTTCTCGCACGGGTTACACCGGTGATCTTGGTTACGAAGTCTGGGTTGAGCGCGAACACGCGCTCAAAGTTTACGACGCAATCATGGCGGCCGGACGCGACTACAGAATTCAGCCGGTCGGCCTTGATGCCATGGATGTTACGCGTATCGAAGCGGGTTTCATCATGAACGGGGTCGACTACTTCAGCGCGAACACCTGTCTCATTGAATCCCGCAAATCGACACCGTATGAAATTGGTCTCGGCTGGACCGTTGAACTCGACCGCGATCCTTTCATTGGGCAAGACGCCCTCAGGGCGGTAAAAGAAAAAGGATCGACGTGGGCGACTGTCGGGCTCGTCTACGACTGGCCGGCATTTGAACGGTTGTTTGATGAGTTTGGATTGCCACCGCAGTTGCCAGCGGGCGCATGGCGTACCCCAATCCCCGTTTACGACAAGAAAGGCCGCCAAGTTGGGCAAGGTACCAGTGGGGCGTGGTCTGCAATTCTGAAAGACAATTTGGCGTTGGCGACCGTGCAGTCTGCTTATGCCGAGCCTGGCACGGTTCTGCAGATCGAAGTCACCGTGGAGTACGAACGTAGACGCGTACCCGCCGTTGTGACGAAGACTCCGTTTTTTGACCCCCCCAGAAAGAGGGCGTGAGTATGGTGATGAAATTCAAGACCAGGCCAGACCACTCGCGTTACGACGCCGTTGTTGTAGGTGGTGGACACAATGGACTCACTTGCGCGGCTTACCTCGCAAAGGCTGGTAAGAGTGTCCTCGTGCTGGAAAAGCGACCGGTTGTTGGTGGCTCCGCAGTAAGCCAGGAAGTGTTCCCCGGATTTACCTACACGGTGTGTTCCTATGTTGTGAGCCTGTTTCGTCCGCATATCGTGCGCGACCTGGAACTGGCCCGTCACGGCCTCGAGATAATTCCACTCGAATCATCATTCTCGCCGCTGCCGGATGGAGATTCACTGTGTCGATGGGGCGATCCGCACAAGACGCGTCGCGAGATCGCACGCTTTTCTGCGAAGGATGCTGAGGTTTATCCGGAATTCTCCCTGGCGATGTCGCAGCTGGCGCGATTCACCAAATCAATCATCGACAACCCTGCACCAGACCCGGCATCGCTAAATCCTGGCGAAATCGTTCAGGCATTGCGTAGCACACAGGGTCTCAGAGAAGCGAACGCAGACCAGCGCTTTACGTATTTGAAGCTTCTCACAATGAGTGCTGCGGACTTTCTCGACCAGTGGTTTGAGAGCGATGTGCTCAAAGCGCCCATGAGTGTCAGCGGCATCATCGGCACGTTCCTCGGCGTTCGCTCGCCCGGAACGGCCTACGTTTTGCTACATCACTATATGGGCGAGATTGACGGCGCGATGCGTGCGTGGGGCTCCGCCAAGGGTGGCACCGGAAGTATCAGCGAAGCGATCGCTCGCTCCGCGCTGTCCTACGGTGCAGAAATCGTTACCGAGGCGGATGTCAGCAACGTCATAATCAAGAACGGCAAAGCAACCGGTGTTGCACTCGAAAACGGCGACGAGATTCGAGCGGACACAGTCATATCCGGGCTCGACCCACATCGGACGTACTTTGGTCTGATCGGCAAGGAGAACCTGGATAGCGAACTTACCACGCAGTTGGGTCACTACAAATTCCGCGGCAGCTCCGGCAAGGTGAATATCGCCGTTGACAGACTCCCCGACTTCGCCAGCCGCCCGGGCGATGGAGCGCACCTCTATGGTGATGTCGCCATTGCACCAAGCATTCAATATCTTGAGAAGGCGCATGACCAGGCCAAGTACGGTGATTTTTCGGAGCGGCCCTACATCAACATGGTCATTCCGACACTCCTTGACCCAACGATGGCCCCGCCAGGCAAACACGTCATCAGCTGCTTTGTTCAATACGCGCCCTATGACATCAAAGAGGGCGCCTCGCACTGGCCGGAGCGACGCGAAGCGTTTGGCGATGCCGTCATCGACACACTCGAGGAATACATACCGAATATCAAAGAGACGATCCTGCATCGTCAGGTACTAACCCCCTGGGATCTTGAGCAGGAATTCGGCTTGACCGAGGGCAACATCTTCCACGGCGAGCTGTCGCTTGAGCAATTACTTTACTTGCGGCCGACAGCAGGCTGGGCGAAATACAAAACGCCTGTGCGTAATTTCTGGATGTGCGCATCAGGAACCCATCCCGGCGGCGGCATCATGGGCGCCTCGGGTGAGATGGCAGCGAAAGCCATTCTAGGGAAGCATGCAGCATGAAAGAACAATTCGATGTGGTTGTAATAGGCGCAGGCCATAACGGCCTGACGAATGCATGTCTGATGGCGATGAAGGGCAGGCGTGTGGCGTTGGTTGAGATGCGTGATTCACCGGGTGGACTTGCAGAACCAGTCGAGTTCCAGCCCGGATTCAAGAGTGCCGGGATCTGGCACGGGACAGGTAATGTCTCTGAATCAGTAATGCAGTCTTTAGGTCTAAAGGACCTCATAGAAAAAAATACAGCAACGGTATACGCGCTGGGCGATTCCGGCCGCATTGCCCCGATATCGGGGCCCATGGATCAAACGACATTTGGCATCGCACAGCACGCCCCAGCCGACGGGCGAAACTATGTGCGTTACCGCGAATTCATGACTCGAATTCGCCCCGTACTTTCGCGTTTTCTCATGGGTCGTCCGCTCAACTTGCTGGAGGTAGAAAGTGAGGCGCCGGTTGAACTTCTGACGCGCGCGCTCGGATTGCGACTTCTGGGTTCGCACGACATGATTGAACTGCTGCGCATTGCACCAATGCCCGTGAGTGACTTCCTGAACGAGTATTTTGAAACAGACTTCGTTAAGGCAGCGCTGTCAATGAATGCGGTATTAGGCACCTTCACTGCGCCGCGCTCTCCCGGCACAACAACGAATCTGCTGATGCACGAGTCGATCTCAGGGCAGTCGATCAAGGGCGGCAGCCTCGCACTGACCGCAGCACTTGTCCGTCGTGCTCGCGAACTGGGTGTGGAGTTCAAGTGCGGCAACGCAGTCACGAAAATCCTCATTGAGAAAAGGGTGATCAAAGGTGTTGAACTCAAGAGTGGCGCCATGATCGAAGCGCCAGTTGTTAGCGCCAGCATCAATCCCAAGTCTGTGTTGCTCGATTTGCTCCCGGTTGAGGCACTTACACACACCACCGAACACCGAATTTCGAACTTCAGAAGCAACGGTACTGCTGCACATTTGTTGCTCGCGGTCGATGGAGATATGACGTTCGAAGGTGCGAGCGCGGCACACAAACTGGATCACGTACGAATAGCGCCGACACTTGATCATGTTGAGAAGGCGTTCGATGCGATCAAGTACGATAAGTTCTCAGACGAGCCCGTCCTGGATATTACGATTCCGACGATTGATAATCCGTCCCTCGCGCCGGATGGCAAGAGCGTCGTCAGCGTCATGATAGGCTACGCGCCGTACCGTCTCGGCGGTGGTTGGACGGATGATGCGAAAAGGGAATTGACGATTAACGTCGTCGATACGATATCGCGCTTTTCACCAGGGTTTGAGCAGAAGATTATCGCCGCCAAGCTCTCGACACCGGTCGACCTTGAGAACGACTATGGACTGACCGGCGGTCACTTGCATCATGGTGAACCCGGACTTGACCAGATGCTGGTTCGGCCTATCCCGGAGTGTTTCGACCATGAGACACCGATCCAGGGGCTAACCCTCTGTGGCAGTGGCACTCATCCAGGCGGCACGGTTTCATGTGCAGCAGGTGCCCTGGCAGTTCGTGCTGTCACGCATTCGGAAAAGGTTCGAGCCGACGCCGCCTGAGCAGCGACGCGCATGTAAAGCCTGAACAACCCACCATGGATTACGGTTACGACCGGAAGGCGCGAGCAAAAAAATGCAGACATTGACGCAGAGCTACATGACAGGTGAAGGTAGCGGCCAACTATTGTACGAAACGATCGGGCACTGCTTCGATAGGGTCGCGACAATAAACCCGGATAAACCTGCACTAATCGTACGTCATCAGGGTATTCGCTGGACCTACAGCGAATTCAAGACACATGTAGATAACTTCGCTACGGGCCTGATTGCGCTGGGCATAGAGCCTGGAGACCGGGTCGGTATCTGGGGTCCGAATAGTTACGAGTGGGTACTGACGCAGTTCGCTACGGCAAAAATTGGCGCCATCATGGTATGCGCTAATCCCGCTTATCGGCCATTCGAATTAGAGTATGTTCTCAACAAAGTGGAGTGCAAGTTCATCATCGCCGCCGAAAAATTCAAGAGCAGCGAGTATCTGGCAATGCTGAACACGCTGGCTCCGGAATTGGCTGACTGCGAGCCCGGGCACCTGCAGGCTGAGAAGCTGCCACACCTGACAACAGTAATTCGCATGGGCGAGCAACAATCGCCGGGCATGTTCAATTTCGATGTCGTCAGCGAAATGGGCGGTGAAGGTGAGCGACAGAGACTCATCGAACTACAAAACGAGCTGCGGCCCGACGATGCGATCAACATTCAATTTACAAGCGGCACGACTGGAAATCCGAAAGGTGCGACGCTCACTCATGTGAATATCCTCAATAACGGAAGTAATACGGCCCAGGGAATGCGATTCACGGCTGACGATTCTCTGTGCATCCCGGTGCCGCTGTACCACTGTTTTGGCATGGTGTTGGGTGCTCTCGCTTGTGTTTCGAGCGGTGCCACTATGGTCTTCCCCAATGATTCTTACGACCCGATATCGACATTGACTGCAGTTCAGGAAGAACGCTGTACGGCATTACACGGCGTACCGACGATGTTCGTGAACGAACTCGATCACCCGCAATTCAGCGAGTTCGATGTATCCAGTTTGCGCACAGGCCTTATCGCCGGTGCTCCCTGCCCGGAAGAACTGATGACCCGAATTATCGGTGACATGCACATGGAAAATGTACTAATCGGCTACGGGCAAACAGAAGTCAGTCCAGTCAATCACATGACATTGCCGGATGACTCGTTCGAGAATCGTACGCAGACGGTAGGTCGCCCGATTCCACACATAGAAGTCAAGATAGTTGATGAAAAGGATCGTGTTGTCCCGATCCGCGAACAAGGCGAGATATGCACGCGCGGCTACTCGGTGATGAAGGGTTACTGGAATGACGCGGAGAAGACGGCCGAGACGATCGTTGATGGCTGGCTACATTCGGGCGACCTGGGGACCATGAACGAACATGGCTACGTACGCATCACGGGCCGCATCAAGGACATGGTCATTCGCGGCGGTGAAAATATTTACCCACGCGAGATCGAGGAGTTCCTGTATACCCACCCGAAAATAAGCGAAGTACAGGTGTTTGGGGTCGAGGACGAACGAATGGGTGAAGAAGTGTGCGCCTGGATTGAGCTCAAGAACGGCGAATCCATTACGGAAGATGAGGTACGGACATTCTGCCGCGGCCAAATCGCGCATTTTAAGGTTCCACGTTACGTGCGTTTCGTTACTGAATACCCTATGACGGTGACAGGCAAGATTCGTAAAGTGGAGATGCGTGAGATGATGGCGAAGGAACTCTATGCGTGATGCGTTCTAAGACCGCCGGGCAGTGGCGATCAGGTAGCCAGCCCCGCCGCTGGCAATGAAGTCTTCAAGATCTGCGAGCACCGGAGCAGGATCACCGAAATCAATGGGGAGATCCGCAGCGGTAATGGTTTTGGTTGCTGCTAACAGTTTGAATCTGTGGCGGATGCGTTGGATCGTGTCAGTCAGCGTCCAGTTCACTCTCCTTATTCGAATAAAATCAAAACCCGCCCCGGACAGCGCCTCGCGATACCCATCGGCCGATGGTGCGCCCGCAACACACAGCACTCTTCCCAGTAAGCCGTTGAGGCTGTCGGGCGCCGGTGTATTCAGGAAGAAGTCGGATATTCCGGTGCGGCCACCGGGTTTCAATGCTGACCTTAGTTGTTGCAGTGCCGTATCCATATTTTCGAACAGGCACAAGCTACACTCGCAGAGAGAAACATCAAAGGATCCTGGCGCGAATGGTAGTTGCTCAGCACTGGCTCTTACGAATTGCGTTTTTCCAGTCAGGCCTGCCGCTTGCGAGGCTGCGCTTGCTCGTGCGAGATTCAGCGCCGAATAATCACATCCGGTAACCGTTGCGCCAAAATCGGCCGCGATAACCCTGGCCGAGTTGCCATTTCCACAGGCAACGTCGAGTACATTGGACTGCGGTGAGATAAGGCTTGCGCTCGCTAATTTTCGAGTCAGCCTGGCGCCACCGGGATGAAAGCTCTCGCCCAATAGCTGCTCAACGATTGGCAGTTCATAGAGGTTGGCACAGCAGCTCGCCAGATTCTGGCTCGTAGCGCTCACGTCGAGCTATTCTCGGACTTCCCGTACCGGGCCAGCGAAATCGGTCCGGTAAGGGGAGTAAATTCTCGTTTCCGGAGTGGTTCAAGAACCTGCTTTTCCAGGCCGTCGCGATACAGCAGGTTATAGGTATCGAACGGGATAACTCGTTTCCCGTCGGGGTGTATTATGTGTACACAGGTCTTGCGAATTGAACGCAGGTCGAAACCCTGTGCGTCTATGAATTCGACGATGAGGATTCGGAAAATATTTTCGTACCCCAGTTGTTGCGGTGGAGCCCGATCAAGCTTATCGAGAAAATCACTCATCGCATCTGTTTGTGAATCTACAGAATGATGCGTCGAGAACAAATTAAGAAAATGCTCGCGAATAGCGGGTTCTTTTTCGTAGGTGATGGTCGCTCTGCCGCTATTGATCAGGAACTCGGGATCTACGAGGCCGGTAAGTGGGACCAGACCCGACTCCAGTTTGAGGGCGTAGGCCATTGCGAGGTGGTCCGGGTGGCACGGCACCGGTATCAGATCTTCTGGTGCCAGGACCGGACTTTGCTCCAGTATTTTACGGCGGATTTCAGTTAACGTGAGCCGGTCACGGGCGCTGTTGTAGCCTGACTCATAACCTTCAAGGCGGCCCGCCGCCTGCACTGGTTGAAAGGTAACGCCACGCACGCAGGGCTGCTGCGTTCCGTAGTCAATAATCTCACCCAGTTCATCGTCGTTCAGTCCGCGCCGAATTGTGGCGACCAGCGTTGTGTGAATGTCGACTTCATTGAGGCGCTCCAGGGCGCGGGTATGTGTATTTCTGAGGTCCGATGCTCGCAGTGCTTTCAGCACCTCGGGACGAAACGAATCGAATTGCAAATAGATTTCCAGACCGGGCTTGAACTCGGCGAGGCGCTCGGCGAATCCCGCTTCATTCGCTATTCGTATCCCATTGGTGTTTACCAACAGGTGTCCAACGGGTCGCTGTCGCACGAGTTCGAGGATTTCGAAGAACTGCGGGTGAACGGTGGGCTCACCGCCCGATATCTGGATGATGGAAGGTTCGCCCTCGTTTGCAACGGCTCGGTCCAGCATGCGCTCGATCTGTTCCAGGCTTCGGTGCGTTTGCCGTTCCGGCCCACTCCCCGCGTAGCAGGTAGGGCAGCGCAGGTTGCAGTTGTCGGTCACTTCTATCAGCAACGTACAGCCATGTTGCTCATGGTCCGGGCAAATGCCGCAGTCATACGGGCATCCATATCGAGCCGACGTATTGGGTGCTATCACCTGCTCAGGCGTCTTTATGAACGTTTCTCTGGCCAGTTTGTAATACGCGATGTCGTCTGCCATCAATACACGCTCCGCACCGTGTTGCGGGCATCGTTTCAGCATCCACACACAGCCATCCTGGAAAACGATCTTCGCGTCAACCCGTTGTAGACATGTGCTGCAAATCGAGATGGTGGAGTCGTAGTATTGGTAGGGCCGCTGTTTTGCTGTCATGAGTACCTAGACCGGAGAGATGAAACATACATTACCAAATGATCTGCTATTTGCCACATTCGAGCATCACCGTATGGTCTGTTGTTCGCTCATCAATACGTACCTTCACGACTTGTCCTTGCCCGGGTCGCATCTCATATTGCATACAGGAAAATCGTGTTTGGGAGTCCATAATGACACCACAGACTTCACCCGCAGCGGCACCCTATTGGGCGGTAGTAGTAGCGGATGAATCGAGCGCTATCGTTTATGCCCGCGATTCACTGAGTGGCCCCTTGCGCGAACTATTCTCGCTCTACAATGACACGGCCAGAAAAAAAACGGATCAACTCATCAGTGACCGCGGCGGCCGCAGCTTCGACAGCTACGGCAAAGGCCGGCACACAATGAGCCACGAGAAGGCTGATCCCAAAAAGACCGCTGCGACAGCATTCGCCAAACAGATCGCGAGGCGCATCGCGAAGGGAGTTTACGATGGTAGTTGCCGCGGGTTTGCACTGGTTGCCGCCCCGCGATTCCTGGGCGTGCTTCGCGACGCAGTTGCTATCGCAACAACGGTGGAGCCCTACGCAACCGTTGATAAGGAAGTGGTGGGTAAGGACACAGAAGTTATCGAAAAATTGCTGTCAAACTGACGTTATCAGTAATAGCTCGTTCTGCGCACCGGCTGAAAGAGCTCTTTCCTGTGGGCGCAGGCAGGGTCGACCGCACACTTTTCACAGCGCGGCTCGCTCATTTCGGGGCAGCGCTGGCGCGCCTGGAAAAAGAACCAGTCCACCGCACCCATGCTCTTGCCGGACTCGGCGACGACCCACTCAATGGCAGCATGAGCACTTATGCGGACCGCCCATTCTTCAGTTGCAGACAGCAACTGTCGTCCGGCAAGCTTCGCCGCAAGTGAATCGTCCATGACATCAATCAGGCCCATGCGCAGGCAAGATCGCATCACGTGGTAATCGACCACGGGCGGCAACTCTTCTTCACCCCTTGCGAGAAATTTTTCCGGTCGTTGCTGCAGGATAATTGCCAGTAATCCGGCCTTCTTGCGCAGCGGGTCTTCCTTGTAACCACTGATGTGATCGAGAACTTGAAACAGCGTGCGCAACGGTGAGGTCGACACATCAATTTTCTCGACGATGTTCTGCGGCGTCAGACCGAGCGCCAACATATCACGCCCATACTGTTGGGCCATCGACAGATGCATGTCGAGGGCCGGCATCGGGTCAGTGCCGTCATCGGCACGTAATACTGCCAGCATGTCCGCCTTGGTGAGCTCGGCCTGACCGGCTGGCGATAGTTTGTGTGGGTCACTTTCCAGCCAACGCAGCCAGGCACGAAACAGATAGAACGCACCCTTGCGTTCTTCACCGTCAACCGTTGCGATAAGCGGGCGTTCGTAGCGATGATCTGCCTTTGTCCAGAAACCAAACTGTTGCAGGGCCGTGGCGAAGAAGTAATCAAGCGTCGCTGGATGACCTGACGCTGGCAGGTCAGGGCCCGTAAACGCAAACGGTGTGATATCTGAAACGCCCGCGATCAGCTGCGAAATATTTCGGACGTTCTTAGCGTTCACGATGACCTGCTCATCCAGAAGTGCTTGTGGTGGTGATGAGTGCAGGAGCGCCGCGGGCCCGATAGCCTCAATGGTTCTCGCAGCCATCGGAATCGCTTCTCGCGCCGCCATAAGCGGGTGCAGGCCGAGCGCCAGACTGACAAGCGTTGCGCCGCAAAAAGTATCTCCGGCTCCGGTCGGGTCTACGACACTTGCTGCGGTGCCAGGTAAATGTGTTGATACTTCACCCTGAACGACCGTCGCACCCTCACTTCCTTTGGTAACAAAAATCGTTTGACCCGGTCTGGATGTCACCGCGGCTAAAGATCCGAACAGGCGCACGGCTTCCTTCTCGTTCATGAAAAACAGATCGGACTCATTCAATACAGCTGATGCGATTTCCGGCTGTTGGTCGATGAGGTGTAGCGCGGTTCCTGCGGAGATATATCGCGCGCCTCTTTCGCGACAGGCGAGCAGAAAATCATGCTGTTGTCGGAGATTGCCGAGCGGCACAAGATGAACGTAGTCGAATCCGGAGAGATCAGATGGCAACTCCGCCGGAGACAGTGAGTCTTCTGCACCAAAGTACGAGCTCACATATTCGGCATGGCCATCGGCATATGTAATCTCAAAATGCGGAAGATCGTCCTGCGCGACTATCGGGCCTAGCCATTCCAGGTTCTTGGCAACATCAAGCAGCGCAGGAGGCATGGGATCGGGTCGCGGTGCGAACAAGGTGATCGATGCCCCGCTGTGTCGGGATGCCATTGCCGTGTACATGCCTGCGCCACCGGCAACCGCTTGATCCGCACCAGCTAGTGTATCGAGCGATGCGCCGCCGATGATTAGTATTTGAACGTCGGTCACGCGGCCTCAGTCCGACTGATATTGATCTGCAAGCGATACATTCAACGCGGCGTTCAGGACACGCGCGCTGAAAGTGCGAATAGCGGAACCGTTGTTACTGGAGAGCAACAGTCTCGTTGACGGCAAGCGAATGCTATTGATCAGGTTCTCGTAATGTGGCCAGCCCTCGCTTGTTTGGCCATACAAGGACCACAGGCGCCGCCATGTGCAGCGAAAATTCTGCAGCATTATTTCAAACTGGATCGCACTCTGTCGGTCATTGGCTTTATGAGCCCGCATATCGAAAACGATGTCCTGAACCAATGCGTCGATCTCACCGGGATGCATAACCAACGGCGCGTTAAATTGTTCAGTCAAAATGGATACAGACTTGCCATCTTCAAAAGGTATGAACTGGTCAGGTGCCGTTGCAGCTTTCCGGGTCTGTTTGACGCAACGCCACTCCGATTGGCCAACCATCTTCCAGAAATTGCTGGAACCTGATGTGTCTATAACAAGGTGAACCCGATTTTCGTCCGAGCCGTTTTCGACCCGGTGCGGTTTCCACGAATCGAATATCCAGGTGTCACCTGCCTGCATGTGTACATGAGTATCGCCACAGTAAAACAACACATCCGGGTTCGTAATGACGGGCACATGAATCCTGACACGGTTATACCAGTGGTAATTTATGTCTCGATGTTCAGGTACGGCACAGCCGGCCGCAAGTCCCATCAATCGAGAACGGCCAAAGACTTCGTCGAATGATGCGAGCACCTGTTGCAGGTACGGTGATCGTTCCAGTCGTTCGGTCACCTTCATTAGGCCGTTGAAATTGTCGTTCATCTCACCGTTGAGCGAAATCAACGGGACCGACGAATTGCCCTCGAATCCATGCGGGTGCGGCAGCCACTCCGACTCCTCGAAAGCCAGCACCTCCTGTGAAAGACGCTCGACGTCAAACTTGAGCGGTAGCCGGACAAACTCTGTGGGCAATCTCATTCGAGGATTCCTTCGGTCGACAAACTAAACTCATCCTGTGGCAACTCACTCGCAGTTGTTCTTATGAGCTCAATAGTATCCTTCAGGCCAGGCAACACACGGTCTAACGCCGCTGCATTAGTGTGCCACTTATCGGCCGATGGCGGTGAAACCGTGTAACGGGAAAGTTTCGATTCGCCGCTCGAGAATGCCTCAAGAATGCCCGTCGCGGACACGTCACAAAAATCGCAGATAGCCTGCATAGTGGCGGCGGGAGACTTAACTTGCTGACCGTAGCTCACAGCCATCCAGCGCCTGCGATCGAGCTTCACGAGCTCGTTCAAAATAGCTTCGTTAGTTGCCCGCCACTGAAAAGCGGCGATCTCCTCAACCGATGCATCATGATAGGACTGCCAATCCGGCGGTAAGAGTAATGACCAGGGTTTACCTCTACCGGCCAAGGATGGATAAGTGACAAATCGCCCGGACTGCCAAGCTTCCATCATGCTGCTGATATTCTCTCGTGGGTTTCGATACAGGTATACGTACAGCGCATCCGGAAAAACATCGTTCAGCAAAGAGACGCGCAGTGCGTTTTTTGGTGTCTTCTCCAGAAACCGTAGCGGGCCGTTCAGCGTTTCCTGCATGCTTTGAATGCCGCGCCCTTCGGAGTCGCGAAGTTTCTGGAAGTACCAGATTCGGATTTGTTCGTTCGCCTGTGGGATGGAATCTTCGGCGAACAAAGCATTGGAATCACAAAACTTCGTGGTCGGGTTGAAGCGACTGATTCTCTCGAAGATGCCGGGCCCTTCGCCGCCAATCGTCCAAAAGTCGCTGCTCGCTGCGAGTGTTTCGAAGAGCAGGGTGCTTCCAGAGCGCGGTGCCGCAAGAATGACCACTGGCCGGTCAAACAGGTTCTTTGCGCTCATGAAATCAGTCTCGAAGTGCAACCAATGGCAACTAATCAGATACTACAGCCAACACATAGTTCCGGATACCCCGGCAGGCCAGCTAGGCAAAGCCACCTAACTGTTTCTTGAGGTCACCCAGCAGTCTGCGCAGAGTACCCGTGATAAGCACAAACTCGGCATCCTGCCTGGCCAGCGGATCAAGGTTATCCTCAGCGTCATCGTCCATACCGATGAAACGTAATTTTGAGATCACGCCATTTTCGTTAAGCACGCAACTCATGACATTGTCGTACACGATGGCGAGATGTGTCAGACGCATTCCATTCGCGACGTGATTACGAATGGTTTGGTCGCCGAGATCAAAATCAGTCCAGCGTACAACGGACCCGGCGTCGGCCAAATCCTGCATGCGACATTCGCGGCCGACAGAAAATTGCTTCGGTGAGTCGTCGAAGAATATCCCGGTTAATAATTCTTCGACCGGCTTCATGAACTGCAGCGGACGTATATTCAGACCATCAACAGCGGCTTGCAGCCGTCGCAGCACTCGCTCAGCGGCAGAGTCTTGCAGAGCATCGATGCCGATTACTTTTTCTTTCAGATCAATATAGGCCCAGATCCGGTCGGACTTGAGCATCGCTTTCGGCATTAGCTCATCGCGGGCCTCGGCCTTGAGGCGGCGTTTCTCGCGCGGGTTTGGTGCTTCCTGCATGCGCTGACGGAACTCCTCAATGCGCGCTTCCAGCTCCTCATTGATGACCGATGGTGGCAGCACGCGGGACTGACTGCGTAGCTTGATGAGGTCGGCGCCGTGCAGGCGGCGTGCAAGCAAGTCGCTGTTATCCGGATCGACTGCAACCCAGCCTGAGCTGCGTTCTGTGAGGGGTCCGCAGGGTTCGAAGCCTGCTTTCTCGAGGCTTTCCGATAACGCCTCTTCGCCTTCGGGCCAGCTACCGTCCAGACGGTAGTAACGTACATTTCGAAACATAGGTGATCATTCGCGATTGACAGGGCCGCGCAGTATCCGCATTTCTCTATTGAATGTCACCATTGATAATCGCAATTACAGCCGGATGATCGGCTGGGTAGCGATTTGCCCGGAACAACATATGCGGACCTTCAGCGCCATCGTCGTAAGCGTACTCCCAGACAATCTCACCCTCAGGCGTGACCTCGCGGACGCGCGCTTTCGCACCGTGGTCTATCAGCGTATTGCCGTTGGCCAGACGTTGCGTACCTGAGATGAACCAGGAAAAGAAAATATCTTCATCCGTCGGAGCATACTCCCAGGTGAGTTCGGCAGGTCCGTAAGCGCTTTCATCATCGAGTGCGTAGCTTTCGTCTTCAGAAAGTGGTGTCGAGAACTCAACCACACTGGTGTACGGGCGTAATTTTCCGTCGCCGTTATTGAAAACCATTACATTTCCCGCACCCGGAAGACCGGGCCTGATCCATTGAACGTCATGCTGATTGAAAAGCTGACGGTCTTCAGGTGTGCCGCGATCGTAGTTTTCAGGATTACCCCAACGATAAATGAAATCGCCGCCGCTGCCCTGCGCTTCAAACGATGTTGTGCCGTGATCGATAATGTAAATCTCGCTCAGGTAATTCGAAGAAAAAATGACCTGGTCAAGTTCGGCGTTGTAGTCGAGCGCATTTACGTGCGTCCAGTCATCACCCACAGTGCCGTCCCTGCCAAGACGCACCGCATTTAGATCAAGCTTCCCGGGATTGTCTGCGACAACACCATAATTCGGCTTGCCGGCATCGAAGTCCTGCACGATGTGATTTCGCATGCTCCATTCCCAGACGATCTCCGCTGTTACTGGATTCACTTCGATGATGCCGTCAAACCAGAAGTTGCCATTCTCCGCAACGTTCTCGGGATTGCGCCCAAGCGCTTTGGCCTGTGTAACTGATGTGTTTTCCCAGACGAGTGCCAGTACATTACCGTTCGGAAGCTTTACGGCGTCGTGATGGTGAATGTAGTCATCAGTTTCAAGTCGTAGTCGCCAGTTGAGCGACCCGTCGGCAGCGTATTCTTCAAGACAGCCACGATTACCACCGCCATCCTGGAAAACGTCTGAGTACATGTTGCTGGATGACAGGCGACTGCCATCGGCTTGCAACTGAGTAAATCCGAAGTAGTCATGCTCGAACGATGCGACCACCTCTTTATCATTGTTGATGAGGTATTTAGGCTTTCGGTAGCCGGGTTCGATCAATACGTAGCCGGGCGATACGCGTTCGGCATCGGTATCCGCCACCGGTCTCCCGGCACCAACCGCTTGCCACTTGGCCAGATTCTCTGGCATCTCGGCAATTTCTTCATTGGGTACATCTGCGAACCCGGGAGGAGGAGGGGCCGTCATCGGAACTCCGCAGTCAGTACTGACTTGTTTTCGAGACAGGTAGAGGGGCGCGGCTGGCTCAATGATTGCAATTGCAGATTCGGCCGGACTGTCGTTCGCGGCCGGTGTACAAGCACCCAAGCCTATAGCGATTGCGGCCAGCAGCGCACTGGCTGCCGGACTGGTTCTGATATTGAGCACGTTAACCCCCTGTTGAACATGGAAAATCAATAATATCGATGATTTTTATTTCTTCTGCTTTTTTTCGATATTACAGGATAGTGTCCCGGCATTCACCTCAAAATAGCGGCCGCAACCGGGCGATGCCTTCACGGATATCATCCTCGCTGTAATGAGCGAAGCTCAGGCGAAGGTAATTATTGAGCTGGCCCTTGCTCGAAAAGACGGAGCCCGCTTGAAAACCAGCAGCGGCCTTTCTTGCGGCTTCCCTTACCGGAGTCGTGTCGACCGATTCAGCGAAGCGCAGCCAGAAAAAATATCCGCCGCCGGGTCGCGTCCATTCGGCTATGTCGCCGAAGTGCTGACCCAGGGCGTCGTCCATTACCTCCACTCGGTGACGATATTCGCCGCGCAGTTTTTCGATGTGTGATTCGAGTGAGCCGTTGTCGATTGTCTGCCGAACGATGTGGGAGCTGATGTGGTTTATGCTGCCGCCACTGTTAACAAAGCCACTGCTTCTTAATTCGTTTCTCAAGTCGCTGGAAGTTTGTATCCAGCCCAGGCGCATTCCCGGCGCCAGTATTTTTGAAAACGAACCAAGCGATACAACATGCTCACTTGCAGTCATAGTGCCGTAGGCTGGTGGGGGTGCTGCATAATAATAAAGCAGCTGATAAACCTCATCCGCCACAATCAGAAAATCGTGTTCCCGGGCTAACGCTACGACCTGCTCGCGTCGCGCTTCAGTCGTACTTTGCCCGCCGGGATTGTGGTAACTCGGAATCGTATACAGAAACGCCGGTTGGTGGGATTCAAGCTCACGCAGTAATGATTCAACACAAAGGCCATCATCATCAACAGGTATGCCAACGATGTTCAAACCATGATCACGAAAAATCTGAAAGGCGAGGAAGTAACTCGGCTCCTCGACGAAAACAGTATCGCCTGGTTTCGTAAGTACGGATGACACCAAATCCAGCGCCTGCGAATTGCCGCCGGTGACGAATAATTCTTCTGCGCGGGCTGGAGCGTCATAGCCTTTAGTCAGAAATCCCGCAAGCGAATCAAGAAAACGCTCATCGCCCTGGGTCACGCCGTAGTTGAGTTCGAGCGGTTGAGCCTTGTTAAAAAACGATTCGCTGGCCTGTCGAACGAGGTCGACGGGCAACAAATCAGCAGAAGGCTGGCCGATTCCGAAGTTGATCGTGCCCGTAGGCGCGGCGCCATCAAACGTTACTTTTTCACTCATAATATGCTCAGTATCCGGGGCGACAATTCTGTGGGGACGGGCACATGATATCGCAGAGCGTATGGCACAAAAGGAGCTATAAGCTCCCGGTTCGGCAAATAGTGCTAAAGTTCCCTGCTGCCCGAAAACTGGAACCCCGAATGACCAAGCCCACCCCCGCGATTGCGACGTTTCGCGACTTGAAGATCGCCGAACCGTTACTGACCGCACTCGACGAGATCGGCTACGAAACACCATCGCCGATTCAGGCACAGGCGATTCCACAGCTGTTGAAAGGGCTGGATCTGCTCGGTCATGCGCCAACCGGCACCGGCAAGACTGCCGCGTTCGCACTGCCATTACTCTCGCGCCTCGACATGCAGGACAAGAATGTCCAGATCATGACGCTCACGCCGACTCGTGAACTCGCGATTCAGGTGGCAGAGGCCTACCAACGCTATGCACACCACATAAAAGGATTTCACGTTCTGCCGATCTACGGCGGGCAGGAGTACTCGGGACAGATTCGGCAGTTGAAGCGGGGCGTGCAAGTCGTGGTCGGAACACCGGGGCGAGTCATGGACCATATGCGCAAAGGCACGCTGAAGCTGGGCGGTTTGCAGGCAATGGTTCTCGACGAAGCTGACGAGATGCTGCGGATGGGGTTCATCGACGAGGTCGAATGGATTCTGGACCAGACGCCGAAGAATCGTCAGATGGCATTGTTCTCGGCAACTATGCCAAAGGAGATCGAACGAATAGCGCGGCGCCATCTCAACAAACCGCAGGAAGTTTCGATCAAATCTAAAACCGCAACGGCCGAAACGATTCGGCAGCGGTACTGGCAGGTCAGCGGGTTTCATAAGCTTGATGCTCTAACCCGTATTCTCGAAGTCGAAAACTTCGATGCCATCCTGATGTTTGTGCGCACCAAGACAGCCACTACGGAGCTTGCAGAAAAGCTGGAGGCCAGAGGATATGCCGCTGCCGCGATGAACGGCGACATGGCACAAGCCCATCGCGAGCAAACGGTGGAACGACTGAAACGTGGTTCGCTGGATATCCTGGTCGCGACGGATGTTGCAGCGCGCGGTCTCGATGTTGACCGCATCAGTCACGTTGTTAACTACGACATACCCTACGACACAGAGGCGTATATCCATCGCATTGGCAGAACAGGTCGAGCGGGTCGCTCGGGAGAGGCCATTCTTTTCGTAGCGCCGCGCGAACGACGTATGTTGGCGGCAATTGAACGAGCCACGCGACAGAAAATCACGCGACTGGAGTTACCGACAACCGAAACCGTCAATAACAAGCGCATCGCCGACTTCAAACAGAAAATCAGCGATACTCTGGCAGGCGGCGAGATGGCATTCATGCAGAATCTCGTCGAACAGTATCGTAATGAACATGATGTGCCGGCGCTGGATATCGCGGCCGCTCTCGCGAAAATGTCGATCGGTGACAAGCCATTACTATTGAGTCCCGACAAAGAGCGACCAAAGCCGCAAAGGGATGGCATGTCTTCGCCGCGCGGAAAGAAGCGCCGCGACAAGACATCAACCGAACCGGATACGGACAAGGAGCGATATCGAATCGATGTAGGCCATGAACACGGCGTGAAGCCAGGAAACATCGTTGGCGCAATCGCGAATGAAGCGGGGCTAGCCGGGGAGCATATCGGTAGCATCTCGATAGAGAAGAACTATAGCCTTGTTGATCTGCCGGTTGGCATGCCGCGCGACATTTTGATGGATCTCAAGAAAGTTCGCGTATGTGGCAGGCCGATGAAGATCACGCCCCACGGCAAGCCGGAAAAGCCTGGAAGGAAAAAGCCACATAGCAAGATACATAAGAAAAAGAAAAAGAAACATGAGTAAAACCACACCGGTTCTCTACGTCTTTGCGATCTCCCATTACTGCGAAAAGGCCCGCTGGGCGTTTGACGCTCTCGGCGTAGATTACGAACTTCGCCATGTTGCTCCTGGCGAGCACATGGAGATCGCGAAGAAACTCGGTGCCCCGCGCAGCTCTGTGCCGTATTTTTCATTTGACGGGCAGGTGATACAGGGTTCGGCGGATATTATTAGCTGGGCTGAAAAAGTGTCATCATCCGACACCTCTCTGACACCCGACGCTGAAGCTTGCGAGCAGATTGAGAAACGAATTGATGATATCGCCGGCGTGCATGTTCGTCGGTTCTACTATTCTGAAGCGCTGGTCGAACATCCGTCGACGATCCGACCCATATTTACCCGCGACCTCCCTCTGGCGAAGAAACTGATGATTAGCCTCGGGTGGGGGAAAATACGCAGAATAATGATTTCTCGAATGGATCTCGGTGCTCAACAGGGTGAAGAATCAAAGAAAATTTTGAACCAAGAGCTGAACTGGATCGACGAATTGTTGGCAGACGGCAGAACCTACCTGGTGGGGGATCGTTTCTCCCGTGCCGATATCGCTGTAGCGAGCATTCTTGCACCACTGGTGCTGCCGTCAGCACATCCGGTCTACAGCAGGTTGGAGCACCCGCCGAGAATGGCGGAAGAACTGTCGAACTGGGAGAGCCGACCATCCTTCAAGTGGGTTCACGACGTGTACGAAAAGCACCGCTAAGGTTCCCATGTCCGATCCCAACGCATTCGATATTCTCAACCTGAAGCCGGAGTTACTCGGCAACCTTGCCGACATTGGTTACACAGAAATGACGTTGGTGCAGGCTAAGTCGTTGCCGTTATTGATTGACGGTAAGGATGTGCTTGCTCGCGCGAAGACCGGCAGCGGCAAGACCGCGGCCTTTGGCCTGGGACTGCTCAATAAACTGGACGCCGCGTCTTTCAAGGTACAGGCACTGGTACTTTGTCCGACGCGCGAGCTTGCAGACCAGGTTGCCAAAGAGATTCGCTGCCTCGCGCGAGCGATTCCAAACATCAAGATATCGAGCGTATGCGGTGGAGCACCGCTGCGCGACCAAACGGCCTCGCTAAAACGCAGTCCGCACATTATCGTCGGTACACCCGGGCGCGTACACAAACATCTGCGCAGTGGCAACATAGATCTTGCTGGTCTACAAACCTTCGTGCTCGACGAAGCGGATCGCATGTTGGACATGGGTTTTATGGATGAGCTGGATGCGATCCTCAACTTCGTTCCCGCCAAAAAGCAGACGCTGTTATTCAGTGCGACCTATCCGGATGCGATCGCCGACATGAGCGCGCGAGTGCAGCGTGATCCGCAGATGGTGGACGTGACCGATGATGAGCAGCCCGCCCAGATTACCCAAACCTGGTGTTCGGTAACCCGCGAGAATCGCCCGGAGGAACTGGTTCGAACGTTGCGAGCCTGGGGCGGGGCGCTAAATCTCGTCTTCTGCAATACCAAGGTTGACTGCGCTGAAGTTGCAAGACACTTGCAGGCACAGAAAATCGTGGCGGTCGCTCTGCACGGTGACCTCGACCAGGCACAAAGAAACCAGGTGCTGGTGCGATTTTCAAATCGGAGCGCGAGCGTACTCATCGCAACCGACGTTGCAGCGCGAGGTCTGGACGTGAAAGATATCGACGCCGTGTTTAATTACGAATTACCGCCACAAGCAGAAGTGTACGTGCACCGAATTGGAAGAACGGGGCGCGCCGGGAAAACGGGCGTTGCTGTGAGTCTGGTGGAAGAGCGCGAAATGTGGCGTTTGATTGAAATTGAAAAGTCGCTGCCGGATGCACTGATACAGCAACGTGGTATACCCGATGCGAAACGCGGCGACGAGACGCTGATACCGCTGATGACGACAATCCAGATCAGCGGCGGCCGAAAGAATAAACTCCGACCCGGTGACTTGTTAGGTGCACTAACAGCGCAAGGTGGAATACCCGGCAATGCAGTTGGCTCCATCGACTTGTTCGACACGGTAGGTTTTGTAGCAGTACAGAATAAACATGTACCCAAGGCACTGCGGCAGCTGAGTGATCGGCCGATAAAAGGCAGGAAGTATCGCGCGCGGGTGAGAAAATAGGCGTCGTTATTACGACGCGTTAAAACTACAAGTATTGCAAGGGTTAATGCCAACACAGTTTCTCGCCGATCTGATATTCTTTCCGAGCGATCAGGCACCCGGTTTCAGAATCATCTTCTCATCGATCGGAATAAACCGACTGGCCGGCCCAATCAATTGATTCGAGGTTAATGCTCGAACGCCATAGACGTCCGACTTCGTATTGAAGCGCTCCCGGATTCGGTCAAGCAAGATACCGAAGTCGCCATCGCCCGACGCGAGCACGATGGTGTCACATTTTGGTGCCGCTTCGAATACATCAAGTGCTATACCGACATCCCAATCTGCTTTCGCAGTGCCGTCCCGACGCTCTAGCACCGCTTTCAGTTCTACCGTGAACCCGATTGCACGCAGGATATTCTGAAACTGGATTTGTTTCTTGTCGCCGCGATCCGTTGCGTAGGCGTACGCACAAACGACTTCACGATCGCGTGTTACCTCTGCCCAGAATTTGTTGTAGTCAAAGTTGCCTTGATAGGTCTGGCGACAGGTGTAGTAAATATTCTGAACGTCGACAAAGATGCCGACTTTCTCTAACGTTTTATCGGAATCAGGCAACTCGATATTTCTCTTCGGTTTCCTGTGAACGCAGATACTCGTCGTACGTTCCGCGGAAGTCGACGATACCGTTTGGAGTCATATCAATTACGCGCGTGGCGAGTGACGATACAAAGTCACGGTCGTGACTGATGAAGATCAGCGTGCCCGCGTAATGCTCCAATGCCAAGTTGAGCGCTTCGATGGATTCCATATCCAGGTGATTCGTCGGTTCGTCCATGACAATTACGTTCGGCCTCTGCAAAATGATCTTGCCAAACATCAGGCGGCGTTGTTCACCACCGGACACAACCCTCACGGACTTCTCACTGTCATCTCGCGAAAACAACATGCGCCCCAACGTAGCGCGAAGTAATTGCTCGTCCGCACCTTTCGGCTGCCACTGAGTTATCCAGTCGAACAATGTCATGTCTGTTGCGAACTCAGGTGCGTTGTCCTGAGCAAAAATACCTGTGCGGGCATTCTCGGACCATTTGATCTCGCCGCCGTCGGCATCAATTTCCTGCAACAACGTACGCACGAGTGTTGTCTTGCCAATACCATTTGGCCCGAGTATCGCGACTCGTGAACCGGCCTCGATAGTTAGGTCGAAGTTTTCGAAAAGCGGGCCCTCATCATAACCCTTACTGATACCGGTCGCCTCGACTGCGATGCGACGCAGCGGCTTGTCCTGCTCGAAACGGATATATGGGCTAACGCGGCTCGACGGCTTTATGTCTTCGAGTTGAATTTTCTCCAGCTGCCTCGCACGCGAGGTCGCCTGACGCGCTTTCGATGCATTGGCAGAAAAGCGGCTGACGAATGCCTGCAGCTCGGCCATCTTGACCTTCTTCTTGGCGTTGTCGGTATACATGCGTTCGCGCGCCTGCGTAGCCGCGGTCATGTAGTCATCGTAATTGCCCGGGAACACCTGCAATTTTCCGTAATCGAGATCCGCCATATGCGTGCAAACGCTGTTCAGAAAGTGGCGGTCATGCGAGATGATGACCATTGTCGATTTACTGGCATCCAGGAATCCTTCCAGCCAGCGAATAGTGTTGATGTCGAGGTTGTTGGTCGGCTCATCCAGCAGCAACACGTCCGGATTCGAGAACAAAGCCTGCGCCAGCAGAACACGAAGCTTCCAACCGGGTGCTACCGCGCTCATGGGACCCTGGTGCTGTTCGACCGGGATACCGATGCCTTCGAGCAACTCACCTGCGCGCGATTCTGCGGAATAGCCATCCAACTCAGCGAACTCGACTTCGAGATCGGCGACCAGCATGCCTTCTTCATCGCTCATCTCAGGCAGCGAATACAGCCGATTGCGTTCCTGCATGACTTCCCACAATCGCTTGTAGCCCATGATGACCGTATCGAGAACCCGATACTCCTCATAAGCAAACTGGTCCTGTGAGAGCTGGCCAACCCGCGCATTCGGGTCGACAGAAACGTTGCCCACGCTGGGCTCCAGCTGTCCCGCCAGGATTTTCATCAAGGTTGACTTGCCACAGCCATTGGCGCCGATCAGGCCATAGCGATTGCCATTGCCGAATGTGACGGAGACATTCTCAAACAGGGGTTTAGCGCCGAACTGAATCGACAGATTTGCAGCAGAGATCAAGGGATTGCACCGGAAGTAGGGGCCAGGCGGCTATTTTGCTGTCTGGCCAGTGATTTGGCCGCGGAGCATAGCAAATTTACAGGACAGGCTCCATCGGCAGCATTCGATTGAACCACGTCTTGAAGCGCTTTCCCCGGCTCACCACGAAATCCGGGTTGAAATCTTCTGTCGTTTGCCAGCTGTTGCCCGGAGCTATGTCACGCTCGATGCTCATCGTTACCTGGTGTGCAATTTCGTGACTTTCAACCAGCATGCCGACTTCAGTATTCAGGTTGGCGGATCGCGGGTCTAGATTGAATGTCCCTATGAACACGATTTTGCCGTCGATCACCATGCTCTTGGCATGTATCGCAAAAATCGGATTATTGTCCGCAATGCGTGGATAACGGTCGATCAATTCCTCACGAATGCCGGGCTCGTCCATAAACTCAAATAACTGAACGCCGGCTTCCAGCAGCTCCTCGCGTTGCCCCTGGTAGCCACTAAAGGCCTGAATATTGTCTGTGGAGGCCAGTGAGTTAGTCGAGATACTAACCCGGACACCTCGTGACACCAGCTCCGCGAAGAGTTCGATGCCGCCCTCCGGCATGATGAGATAGGGAGACTGGATCAGAACAGACTCCTTGGCGCTTTTCACAGCATTGATCAATTCGTTCGTGGATTCGCCTCCACCACCCAAACCGGATTCCCCCGAATTCTTACCTGGCACGTCGCTGAGAAACACAACGTCTTCCCATGTCATCGCCTGCAACAGGGTTGGAAAATAGTGCGCGGCATTACTAATAGTCTCTCGAACTTCAGGCTCAAAATTGACAGGGTCGGCAGCGTAAGCGTGCAGCTCTTTTGACCGTCGCTGCACGTCCGCGCTTGAAATGCTAATGGCTTCCTCGTCGAGAATATTCTCAACGGGAACCGCAAGCTCACTCGACCAGAACTCCTCAAAGTTTTCGGTCATGTCCAAAACGGAGTTGCCCAGCAACAGAACATCGCGATCTCGAAAGTTGTATTCATGATCGTAGTCGAAGTACTCGTCCGCCATGTTTCGACCACCCGTTATACCGGCGATACCGTCGAAGATGGCGGTCTTGTCATGCATGCGCTGATTGATTTCACGGAAGTCAGTCACAGCGTTCTTGAGCCGCTGCCAGAAACTGACGCCGACGGTGACGTTCGGATTGTAAATTCGAATTTGAACGTTCGGGTGTGCGGACAGCAGCAGCAGTGTTCGGTCATGAGCATCGATGAGAAAGTCATCGACAAGAACGCGGATAACAACGCCGCGCTCAGCCGCACTTAGTAACTGCTCGGCGGCAAGAATACCGATGTTGTCAGTGCTCCAGATAAAATACTGAACGTCGATCGATGTTGTGGCGTGCTGTGTAAGCCACGCCCGGCCGATAAGCGCCTCTTCGCCTTTCTCAAGAACATAAACTCCGGTCTTCGTCGACATTTGTGTCATGCAGTCAACGCAGTTTGTATCGATCCACTCTGAGATCGACTGAGATCGCGCATCCGCAGCCGAAATCAAGACAAGCAAAACTACAAATAGTCTTCGACAAGTCATCATAAAGAGTCCTTTAGCGCCGACAAAAAGTATTCCGCATCATCTCTTGAAAGAGTCATCGGTGAGCGCAGCTTAAGAATGTTGGAGTCAGGGCCAATACTGCCAGTCAGCACTCCGCGCTCACGCAGGCCCTCTACAACACTTCCAGCAAGTTCGGTTGCTGGAGTACGAGCCACGCGATCCGAAACGAGTTCCAGGGCGAGGAACAATCCGCTGCCGCGCACATCACCGATACAGTCGTGCTTTTCCGCCAGCCGCGAGAGACCGTCGATAATGTACTGCCCAACGTCGAGCGCATTCTGCTGCAGGTTTTCGCGCTCAATGATATCGAGCACGGCAAGTCCTGCTGCACAGGAAACAGGATTGCCTCCAAACGTATTGAAGTAGTGTGCTTTCTTACTAAAGTCATCGACGAGGTCGCGGCGAGTCACAACGCCTGCGATCGGATGGCCATTGCCCATCGGCTTGCCCATCGTCACGATGTCTGGCACCAAATCGTCAGCCTCGAATCCCCAGAAATTCTTGCCGGTACGACCGAAACCCGGCTGTACTTCGTCGGCGATAAATAAACCGCCAGCATTGCGAATGATTTTTGCAACCTTGCCGAGATAGCCGGACGGTGGAGAGACGACGCCGCTGCTCGAAACAATTGTATCGATAACGAATGCCGCAGGTTTGATGCCGCGATTCTTGAGTAACTCAATGGCGTCGAAAACGTGCGATGCGTACTTGTCTGCTGCATCGTCCCCCCGATACGGACCACGATACGTATCGGGTGCGGGTACGGTGACAACGTAACCAGGCATGTCATCGGCCGGAATGTCTGAAGGTGATATTTCAAAGGTTGCTTTGGAGTTGCCGTGATATGCGTATTCGACAACGACCAGTCCTTCGCCGCCAGTGACTGAGGCCGCTATTCGCAACGCGAGTTCGTTTGCTTCGCTGCCCGTGCAGCAAAACATCGCTGTATCAAGCTCTGTTGGAAATCTTGCCGTCAGTCGTTCAGCAAGATTGATGACGTTGTCATGCAAGTAGCGTGTATGCGTGTTCAGGGTTCCTACCTGATCACAAATAGCCTTAACAACCTGCGGATGACAGTGGCCGACATGAGCAACGTTGTTGTACATGTCGAGGTATTTGCGGCCATCGGCGTCGTATAGCCAGGCACCTTCGCCACGCACGAGGTGCACCGGACTCTCATAAAAGAGCTGGTATGCCGCGCCAAGCAAAGTCTGGCGTCTTGAAAGCAATTTGGCGTTTGTTTGCGTCATCTCTAATGAGCATACGCGTTGGCAAGGCCAAAAAAAACGCCTCGTGAAGAGGCGTTCTCATTTTGTCGATGGCATTCGGGTCAATCTTCAGAAGCAACTGGTTCGCTGCTTGCTGACCGGCCTCTACGATACCGCGTCCTGAGAAGTGCAATTCCCACGCCGTAGGCACAGGAAATGAAACCAACCGCTATGTAGCCAAGCGAGATCGTGAAGTCGATCCCGAGATACAGGCCATTCGCAATGAACAGCAAGCCCATCAAAAACCAGAACTGCGGGACGCGTTCATATATTGGTGTTGGTAGCCACATGGCTGTGCTCCTAAATTCGTTGGGCTCTGAATATGCCCGCATCAGCGGGCTGGATATGCGATATTGGCCTCGAAATTAGACTATTTGATCAATAAATTTCCGTTTTTGAGACGTAGTACCCCATTTCCCAGCCAAGGAGCGCGCTCATGCAGATCTGGTCTCAAGCAAGTCAAATGGCGGCACAGACGCCCGAAGAGAGAAATCGATACGTAGACTTTCTTCGCTCAATATCCATTCTCGTCGTGATCATCGGACACTGGATGATTGCCACAGCCTATGTCGTGGATGGCGAGATGAATGCTGGCCATCTTCTTGCTGGCCGACCGCAATTGCACTGGTTGACCTGGCTATTTCAGGTCATGCCGATCTTCTTCATCGTTGGTGGTTACTCCAACGCGGTTTCGCTGGAAAGCGCTAAGCGAAAAGGCGTCGGCTATGGCGGATGGCTGTCAGCTCGATTAAACCGCCTCGTTGCACCGCTGCTTGTCCTGGTAATCGCCTGGGCGGTGATTGCCATAGCGCTGATGCTCTTCGGCACAAGACCCGAAGTTATTCAATACGTTTCTCAGGCGGCATTGATACCAACCTGGTTCCTGGCGATTTACATTGTCGTAGTTATTCTCGCGCCGGCGGCTTACAGGTTCTGGCGGCGATACGGCTTCGCATCGTTCCTGGTTTTTGCAGCAGGCGCGGCGCTAACTGACCTTGCGTTCTTCGAGGCCGAGATGCGCTGGCTCGGCTGGACGAACTACTTTTGGGTCTGGCTTGCGGTGCACCATCTCGGCTTTGCATGGCGTGATGATCGACTGGGACGTGTTACGAAGCGCTTGTTGTTTTCGGCTACCGGCTTCGCAGCGCTCTGGCTACTGACATCGCAGGGCCCATATCCGCTAGCTATGGTGGGCTCGCCCGATCCCGGACTCAGCAACACATTACCGCCGAAGATCACGCTATTGGCACTCGGTATTTTTCAGTTCGGACTGCTGCTGTCGCTGGAGGAGCCGATGCGGCGTGCACTGAAGGGCTTGCGGCTATGGACTGCGACCGTCTTGATCAACAGCATGATCATGACAGTCTATCTCTGGCACATCACTGTCATGGTGATCTTCGCAGCGCTCCTGTATTTAGCGGGCGGAATCGGACTCGGCATCGAACCGGGAACATCTGACTGGTGGTGGTCACGGCCAGTGTGGATCGCAATCCTGTTCGTTTTGCTTTTACCGATTGCTTTGCTGCTTTCGCCGTTGGAGCGACGCGGTCGACCTGCTGACGCGAAAATTCCGGCACCAGCGCGGCAAATAGCCGGCGCACTGATGATTTGTCTGGGTGTCGCGCTGCTCGCTATGTACGGTTACGGTGGCGGGCCCATCGCGCGTCTGGACCTCATGTCCTTTGCATTGGTAATTGTTGGATCGGGCATCAGCGGGTTGTTGCCAAAATTTCGATAGTGGAGACAAAAAAACGGCCCCCGAAGGGGCCGTTCATTCAACATTTCAAGATTGCCAATTAATTCGGCTGGTATGTCACGCGCAAGTAAGCAACCGTTCCTGGAATGTCGTGTACGACAATGCTCACGCCGGGTCCGCCGCAATCATCACAGGCCGGTGGATCTTCATCGAACAGATTGTTGAATCCGAGTGCGATGGTGAGGGCCTCGTCCATGATTGCCGGATTATAACGAACCTGAAGATCAGTAAACACAGCGGAATCCAGCGTGCTAGCGTCGGTGTCCAGTGTCATTTCGTCGGTCCAGCGGAAGGCCAGGTTGGCGCTCCAACGATCAAGAGACCAGTCCACGCTTGTCACTGCCCGCCATTCCGGAAACGCCCGAGCAAAAGTCTCGTTCGTGTGCAGGCCGGAGAAATCCTTCTCCGATACGCTGCCATCCGGATTCGCTGTACCTTCAGTGTATTCGTCCAGGTGCGTCGCATTGACGTTTACATTGAACTGCCCGATTCCTGTATCCGGGCCGACATAGTTGAGCATGACATCGAATCCGGAAGCCTGTATTGAACCAATGTTCTGCAACTGGTTGTCAACGAGTCCGATTCGACCAGCAACATTCCGTGGTACGGAGTCACAAAAGAACGGGTCAAGTGTGTCGACACAAGCCGTGATGACCTGGCCCGCATCGAGACCCTGAATGGCGTTATCGATTTGGACATCATAGAAATCGATCGATGTTGTGATGCCTTCGATCCAGTCGACGTTTTCTGCAAAACCAGGGCTCCAAACGAAGCCAGCGGTCCAGCTATCCGACGTTTCTGCCGTCAGCGTTGAATTGCCCTGGGAAACGGATGACAGTTGCGGATTGGTCTGTGCAAGTCCAGCCCCAACACCGAGCGTTAAACAGTTGTCGATGATATTTTGCGGCTGTGGGCCGGTCGTATCTGATCGTCCACCGTCAGCGTCCAGGATCGTTCCGAGCACGTCAGCGCAGGGATCCAGGAAAGTGAAGTCCTCACGTGCCGCGCCGCCAAATAACTCACCGATACCCGGTGCCCGGAAGCCAGTCGAGAACGAAGCGCGCGCCGACAAACTGTCGATCGGTCGCCAAAGAACGCTACCTTTGTATGTCGCTTCGGACCCGGAGGTACTGTAATCCGAGTTGCGCGCTGCCAGATTGACTTCCAGCAGATCCGCACCAACTGCACCCGAGAGAAGAGGGATATTCAATTCGGCATAGAACTCGGTTACATCGAATTCGCCGGCCGTGGCGCCCGCCGGAATACCTGCTGTTTCTCCCCGCGCGGCTATTGGGTCCGGTCGAAAGGAGCCAGAATGCTCTCGATATTCGAGGCCGGCAGCAAATGCCATTTCACCGGCCGGAAGCGTAGCGATATCGCCCGTGATGTTGAACGCGATATCTTGCAGCGTTTGCTCGCTGAAATCACGCTGCACGTAGCCGACGAAGTCGAGCATCTCCTGAGTAATCGATCCTTCACCGTTCGGTCCCTGACCGCCGAAGAAGTTAAACGGCACGCAATTCGGTGTGGCCGAACATACGTCGGGATCACCCATCGCAACCTGCAGTTTGGCAGCGTTATGCGCGCCAAACTTCTCCTGGAATCCACGGTTGTCGCCGTAGCTGCCGGTCAGATCCCAGTACATCGTTCGGGCACCGGCCTCAAATTCGCCTTCGAGACCGAGGCTGAACATGTAGGTATTGATGTCCTGGAAGAAGAGGCGACGACCGGATTCGAGAGGCCTGCGGCCAAAGAAATCCAGCGTGCCCAGTTCGACCGAGAGATCAACACCGAACGGATTGAAAGGATTGAGCGCGGAAATAAAGAAGTTGTCATTGATGCGGTTGCCACAATCATTACCCAAACACAGCGGCTCTGGTGCAGCCTTGGTCGCGGAGGTCCGGTTGGTGTATGACGCACGCGTCACAAGCTTGAGAGTTTCGGTCAGATTATGATCGACGGACGCATAGAAATTGATTCGCTCGTTGGGCGTCCTGATGAAGTTATTTCCAGGGCCATTGAAGTTGAATCGATCGGCGGTTCCAAATGCGTGGAAATCGCCTGCCAAAGGATCCAGCGGATCGAATACCGGAATGTTGCCCATTCCATCATTCAACACACCGTCGTTCAGCGTTATATCAGCGCCGCCGGCAAATTGAGGGCCGAAAATTAATCGGGCCTGCGGCGTGAATGAAGAACAGCCACCGTCGGCGCAACTTGTGCCGTTCGCGTTCGGAAATGCCGATACTGCGCGGTCGGCAGTCTCGATGTCGCCCTCGTTGTGATAGGAAGCACTCAGCACGAAATGCGTCGTGTCGTTACCACCGCCCCACAATAAGCCGAGCTCTGAGGACGCACCATCGCCTTCGGACGTATATTCACCGTATTGGGCATCGACTTTGAATCCTTCGAAGTCCGAGTTAGTGATGACATTGACGACACCACCAATGGCATCAGAGCCGTAAATGGCAGATGCACCGTCCTGCAATATCTCAATACGTTTGATCATATTTGCCGGCAGGGTATTCAGATCGACCGTACTCGGTACCCCTGATGCTGACGCGCCAGCAATCCAGCGCTTGCCGTCTACCAAAACCAGTGTGCGTTTAGCTTCCAGGTTGCGCAGCGAAAGTTGTGCGCCACCAGCGCCAATGCCGGCACCGTCCTGTGGAAAACCAGCGTTGCCGGGCACGTTGAACTGTGAGTTCGGCGCCGATCCGGTGATCGGGAGATTCTGCAGGGCATCACCGAGATTCGTGAATCCCGATTGATCGAGTTTTTCGGACCCGATGTCCATGATCGCAACTGACTCATTCAGAGGATTTCGCCGGATACGTGACCCGGTGACGACCACCTCATCCAGCGCTTCTGCATCTTGTGCAAGCACCAAGTCTGCTGGCATTACTGCCAAACCCAGAACCAGTGCAGCGGATACTGCCCCGGCTATTCTCTTGTACGTATTCATATTGAAACCCCCGTTTCAAAAATTACAGTGTAGTATAAAAACAACAAAAACCCTTGCGAAGCACAATGCCCCACCCGGGTGATATTTTACTTGTTATTTAAGTGACCCTTTTCTGGAAATAAAGTTTCCATAGGTCCATTTATAGCTTAGTTGAACATAATTGCAATAGAATGTTGCAGAATTGCAACAAGGGGGTCGTGGTGAGCGTTGCTAGTCAAGACGGCATTCAGGGTCCGGGTTCTCCGGGCGAATCCACTTGGGGTTGCCCGTCGTGTCGAAATCCTCGGCATTGATGCTGCCACCTTTATCACCCAGCCAATCGATGAAAACATCGCGGGTTAATGGCAGGCTGTTATCGATGATATAGCCGCCTTCGGGACTGACCGATGTCAATATGTCGTCTCCGCCCAGTGCGATGTAGTCATTTACAGCGACGGTTACCGTGTCGCTGTCCAATATTTCCCGTCCATCAGTGAAATGCATTGCAACAGTCATGTCGGTGCTGTTGCAGGCAACAGCGACGCGCATACCGGAGAAGCCGATACGAATTCTACGGTGTGCTTGTTCTGCAATAATCTGCCGGATCTCCGCCCCGCTGAGAGTCAAAATCACCAGTCGATTCTCGAAGGGCGATAGCTGGTAGACGTCGCCAAACGTTAATTCGCCAGCCGGAAGATTCTGGCGTAATCCACCAGCAACATTGTGAATGACGACATCGACATCGGATGCTGCCAGCAACGCATCGGTAAAGAGATTACCCAGCGTGGATTCCGGATTACCGCTAAGCGTAAAGGGCGTCTCAAGGCGAATTCCGATCTTTGCCTCCTTTTGATCCTTTGCGCGCTGCCTGGCTCGCTCGGCGATCATCTCCACCTCGGCGTTCGTTTGAATCACCTGTCCCTCGTACTCAGCGCCGGCAACCACCGGATGAGGGGGATACACACGCCTGCTGATCACGTTGCCAGAGGAGCGGTCTACGGAAAAATCCACGCGACTGAAAGCACGCGTACTCGAGTAACTGGACGTTATTGCGATGCCATTGACTATATGGGCAACTCCCTGATGCACGTGCCCGGCGATAATGTGATCAACGAGCCCAGCCGGGAGCGCTTTTGCAACTTCAAATATTTCGGCGGCCCCAACGCAGGATGACAGGTCGTTGGGGTTCTCAAACTCGGTACACATGCCCCCGGCGTGTGCAGTAACTATAATTAGTGTCGCACCCTCTTCACGCAACTTACTTGCTTGCTCCTTGATCGCCGGAACCAATGGTGCGATACGTAGCTCGCGAACGTTCGCCGCAATGGTTCTCTGCAAGGCATTCGATGTTGTGACCCCAACAATGCCTACTTTTACGCCGTTTACGTCGACAAGGGCTGAGGGGTGCACATTTTCCCAATCGACACGAAAGCCAGTATTGGCGTCGATCAGGTTCGCGGCGAGTAAGGGGAAGTCAGCCTCTGCGGCACGTTGCTTCAGTACTTCTACCGGATCGTCTTCATCGGACGACGGAATCGCTTGTGGACCAATCGGTCCGAAGTCGAACTCATGATTGCCTATTGCGGCGGCCGTGTATCCCAGTGCGTTGTAGGCACTGACCATCGCTGCGCCTTCAGATAAATTTGATTCCAGTGTTCCTTGCCACATGTCGCCGGCATCGATCAATAAGACGCCGCCGTCATCACGCTCGCGAGCATCTCGAACAGCACCCACATAAGCGGAGACCGTGACGAGGCCGCCGCGCTCTTCCGTTTGTACTAGCTGCCCATGTACGTCATTGGTGCCAATGACGGTGATGATGAGTTCGGTAGGTGCTGAGCACGACGCGAGAAAGGCGATCGCCAGCAGTATAGTCAGTGTCCGTTTCATTGGTACTGACTATACTACCGTCCCTGATAAATAGCGTTACTCGTATCGAAGCGCGAGAATCGGGTTGGATCTCGCGATTCGAATCGCGTGGCCGGCGATAGTCAGCCAGGCGAGCAATACTGCTATGAGCCCGGAGACGATCAGAATCGGAATCGGCGACTCAATTCGATCAGCGAAGAAATTGAGATAGCCCTGTGATGCGAAGTATGCGCCGGGCAAGGCAACTAGCAGTGCCCAAAGCACAGGTGTCGAGAATTGCCAGACCAGGAGACGTGCGATTTGCGTAGCACTGGCGCCCAGTACCTTGCGCACGCCGATTTCTTTGGTTCGTTGTGTTGCCATGAATGCCGCCAGTCCGAACAGACCGATCAAAGCAAGCGACATTGCAACAAACGCAAATATTCCCAACGCCAGGTTCATGTACTTGAGTACGTTGTAGACGCTATCGAAGGTCTCGTCGAGGAAGCTTCCCTGCATTGGGTAGTCGGGTATTACGCGGTCCCAAACGTCTTCAACGCTCTCGACACTGTCCATCATGTTGCCGCCAGTGATGCGGACAGATCCGATTCTGAGAGATGTTGGAGAGTACTGAAATATCCACGGCTTCTCCTCGTTGAAAAATCCAACAATGTTTTGCGTTGGTACGACGCCAACGATTACGTATTCACGCATCGTCGCTTCTTCGTCGGTTGTGTAAAGACGCTGGTTCAGAGCATCGATCGGCTTATCGAAGCCCATCATTGTGGCGGACATCTCGTTGATGAGAATGTTTAGCGATTCAGTCTCGTCACCACGCTTGTCGTTTGTAATGTCGTGGCTGAGGTTTCTGCCGGCAAGAACCGGTATGTCGTAAGCGTCCAGGAACTCCGGTGACATGCGCATATTCATGAAGACGATGTTGGCGGCTTCATCGCCGGGGATCGGAGTCAGTGAGTTTTGGGAGTTGTTCTGTTCGTAAGGCACCTGTGAGGAGTAAGCAACTCTGTCCACGTTTGGCAGTGCTTCAAGCTCATGGCGCAAGGTCTCAAGGCGGTCACTTATGCCTTCGACATTCAAGCGGTCTAGCGTGTAAATCTCGGATCGCGGAAAAATGTAGCTGGCTTCCTTCACCTTTTCGTTTTGCAGAAAGACGATTGTCACGATAGCCAGCATGAACGCGGAAATCGCGAATTGTGCTCCGATCATGAATGACCTGACCAGTGAGCCTTTCTTGCCTTTGCGAGCAATATCGCGGAGCGCCTCAATCGGGTTAGTTCGGGTGATCAACCACGCCGGGTACAGGCCGGCGAATAGTCCAACAAGACCGGTCGTTAGCAGTAGCCAGGGCATTGTCGCAACATAATCAAGAGTCAAACTCTTGCTAGCTGCGTTGTTAAACAACGGAATGATTATTTCCAATGCTGCTATCGCAAAAATCATGGCAATAGCGGCGATAACCAGGCTTTCTACAAGAAACTGCGTGAGTAACTGTGTTTGGGTAGCGCCCATCGTCTTGCGCATGCCCACTTCACGGGTTCGGCCCATCGATTGTGCGGTCGCAAGGTTTGTGTAGTTAACGCATGCAACAACGAGCACCATTAAGCTTAAAAGACCGATGGTGGATATGACGGGCATACCAATCATGTCCCAAATGGCAACATTGGCATACACCAAAGGATGGACATCGAAGCTGGCAAGTGCCTCTCCCTCATCCTCGGGAACCAGCGTGTCGAAGATTCGATCTGCCTGCGTCTGCAACCAGGCCTGATCAAGTGATTCTGGCAGCATGACATAGGTCATATCTCCCATGGACAGATTGTTCCAGTCGCCGACATCTGCATCGTAATCGCGCAATGTGTTTAGTGCTCGAAATGGGGCGACAACGCCAAATCCCTGATCGGCAACGATCATTGAGTTGAAATGTGAGTTAATTGGCGGGTCTTCAATGACAGCCGTAACCGAAAAATCGAACTCATTATCGAACGATACGACCTCGCCAACGACGTCCGTCTTACCGAAATACTTGATCGCTATCGTTTCGGTTATCAGCAGGCCAGTGGGGTTGTCCAGCGCAGTTGAATCACCGTGGAGGTATCTAAAGTCAAATATTTCCAGAAGTTCCGGGTCGGCGAAACGCAATGCCTGGTAGAAGCTCTCGGGACCCATGGTCAGCAGATACTCAGAATTTCTGGTTCGCGCGACTGCATCAATGTCGGTGAGTTCGGCGTTGATCAGCGGGGCGACTGCCATGAAGGTTGAATTAAACTTGCTTATGCCAACGTTCAGGTCCGGGGACGCCGTACCGCCAATCGTATAGATACGATCGACATTCGCAAAAGACCGGTCGTGGGTGCTTTCGTATTCGACCAAAAGTCCGCCGAACACATAAATTGTCAGCCCAATTGCGAGGCCAGAGATGTTGATCGCCGCGAACGCTTTGTTCTTTCGCAGGTTCCGAAGAGCAACAATAATGTTATTCCAGAGCATGACGTTCCCCGTTAAGCAGCGCGTGTATTTTCTGTGACGATGTGTCCGTCAAACAGATTTACAATCCGATGTGCGTAGTCAGCATGAGCAGGCGAGTGGGTAACCATAACGATCGTCGTGCCCTCTTTGTTTAGCGAGCGCAGCAATTCCATTACTTCCTGGCCATGAACCGAGTCAAGGTTTCCGGTCGGCTCGTCCGCGAGAATGAGCGGCTGATCACCCACGACGGCACGGGCAACCGCCACGCGTTGCTGTTGCCCGCCGGAGAGTTGGCCCGGCATGTGCTTGGCACGGTGCGCGATTCCCATACGGTCCATAACATTGGCAACACGCTTCTTTCGCTCCGCCGATGGCATGTCGTGGTACAACAACGCGAGCTCGATGTTCTCGGCAACGCTAAGCTCTTCGATTAAGTTAAAGTTCTGAAAAATGAAGCCGATGTTCTGCTTACGAAGCTCGCTCCGTTGGGACTCTGCGTACTTGGCAATGTTCTCATCGAAGAAAAAATAGTCGCCTTCCGATGGGTTGTCCAACATGCCGACAATATTCAGCAGAGTTGATTTGCCACAGCCGGAAGGGCCCATGATGGCGACGAAGTCGCCCTGTTCGATTTCAAGATTGACGCCGTTAAGTGCGACAGTTTCGATCTCATCGGTGCTGTAAACCTTGTACATATTGTGAAGCTTGAGCATTGCTGTTCCCCTGCTGGTGTTGGGTGAGAGACTGGTGTCGTCGACTAGTCGTCGTTGAGCGCCAATCGGTCCATATCGGTAAAGCTTGTATAAGGTGAAGTCACTACATTCTCGCCAGGCTGCAGCCCGTCGAGCACTTCTATGAATTCTGTATTGCGGCGGCCGAGGCTCACGGGGCGCTTTACGGCTTCGCTGCCATCGGCTGATACTACGAATATCCAATTGCCGCCGGTGTCCTGGTAGAAGGAGCCGTTCGGGATCAGTATGGCGTCGGTGTTGTCACCCAATGTGAGGCGAACCTGCATTGTTTGGCCGCGTCGCAAGCCCGTCGGTTCATTGGCGAGCAACATATCGACTTCAAACTTGCCGGCATTTACTTGCGGGTAGATCTTCGAAACCTGCAGATCAATATCGGTGCCACGATGCTCGGCAATAGCGGCCTGTTGAAGATCGACCCGACCGAGATAAAATTCGTCGATTTCAACGTTGAGCTTATAACCGTCCGGATCGTCAATCTGTCCGAGTCGCCCACCGCGAGCTATCGACTGTCCGATCTCGATATTGAAGCCGGAAAGCTTGCCCGGCAGTGGTGCGCGGACATTAAGATCGTCAAGATTCTTCTTGGCAAAGCCGAGGCCCGCCTGTAGCTGAGCGCCGGCTTCCCGTAACTGGCTTAGCTGCTGTTCCTGCATGCGAGTGTCGGTGGCCTGGCTCTCGAGTGTGATGTCGCGCCGGTTCTGGTAATAGGTCAGCTCGTCGTCGAGTTCTTCAATGCTTGAACGTGAGGCAAGATCCTTCGAAACCAAATCACTTTGGCGTGCAATAGCGCGGTCCAGCCGCGTTATCTGATAGTCGATCTCAACGAGGTTACGTTTGTGTGATAGCCGGTTCTGCTCAAGCTGCAGCTCGATCGTGCGCATGTTGTTGAGTTGTTCGGTTACCGCAGCCTCGCGACCCAGTACTTCGAGTTGCAGATTGGTGTTCGAGAGCACTGCGATCAGGTCGCCGGCGGCCACGACCGTGCCATCCTCAACCAGGATTTCCTCGACACGGCCACCTTCGATCGCATCAAGATAAACAGTACTGCTGGGTACCAGTCGGCCGCGTAATGGAATGAAGTCTTCGAACGTGCCGACGGTGACCGGCGATACGATGATTCGTTGCGAGTTAACGCTCAGGCTGCGTCCGCCTAACAAGGTGTCAACAAACCACCAGGCGAAGGCCACGACGAGCAGGGCGGCCGCGGCGTAAGCTGCCTTGGTCGTCAGCGGTGTTTTCTTTTGAACCTTGCGATCCATGCCCTGACCGGAAATGCCCAAGCCCGCAGGCTGGGTTTGGTTCTTGATCTGTCTGATCTTATCCATGCCTGTTAAATAGCAAGTTGCGTGCCAACTCGTAAGGCGTTGTTTTTATTGAAAACCGTAAATTGGAGATATTCGAAACTGTACGCTGGCGGACAGTAAGTGTACGATTTCGAACACTCTATGAACGCGAAAGTCAGTAAAACCGGCAACATCCTTATCGTCGATGATGATGAGGACATCCTGACAGCGAGTCGCCTGTTGCTGAGGCGCGAGTTCGCGAGTATTTCGACCTGCAGCGACCCGCAGGAAATACCCGGACTGCTCGCCGATCACGACTTCGATGTTGTGCTGCTGGACATGAATTTCGGCCCGGGTGAATCGAGTGGTAGAGAGGGGCAGATCTGGCTCGAAAAAATACTGCAGATCGACCCACAGATCGTCGTCGTAATGATTACAGCCCATGGCAGCCTGAATACTGCTGTCGAAGCCATGAAGCGCGGGGCGACTGACTTCATCGCCAAACCCTGGCAAAACGAAAAGGTTGTCGCCACGGTATCGACGGCGGTTCAGCTCCGCCGCAGCCGTAAGGAAACGCAAACCTTGCGGCAGACCAATAAAGTGTTACTCAAGCAGACGGCCGGCGTGGACAGCCAGATAATCGGTGAGTCGGCTGAAGCCAGGAGAGTGATGGACGTCGTGGCACGTGCCGGGCCGACCGATGCCAATGTGCTGATTCTCGGCGAGAACGGTACCGGCAAGGAGCTCATCGCCCGCGAACTGCACCGCCGGTCCAGGCGATCCGACAATGTCTTTCTGACGGTCGATATGGGGTCGATCAGCGAGTCGCTGTTCGAGTCGGAATTGTTCGGTCATAAGAAAGGTGCATTTACGGACGCGAGCGAAGACAGGCTCGGTCGCTTTCAGGCGGCTGACGGTGGCACGATATTTCTCGATGAGATCGGCAATCTGCCATTGCGTCTACAAGCAAAATTAATGCGGGTACTGGAGCAACGCAAAGTCACTCCTGTCGGCTCTGACGAGTCACAAGACACCGATGTGCGAGTGGTTGCCGCAACAAACGTCCCGCCGGCAACGCTCAGGAATGAAGATCACTTTCGCCAGGATTTGTTGTTCCGATTGAACACAGTGGAAATTACGGTACCACCCCTGCGTGATCGCAAGGACGACATCCTGCCGATTGCCGATCACTACGCCACGATCTACTCACAGAAGTACGGTGGCACGACACGATCATTTTCATCTGACGCTCGGCAGGCGTTACATGATTACGCGTGGCCAGGGAATATTCGTGCATTACGCCATGCGGTAGAGCGAGCGATCATCCTTGCTGAAGGCGAGGTGATCGAACCCGCCGATCTGCAGCTCGACTACAGCGATTCGTCAAGAGAACAACAGAGCGTCGGCGTCATGCCGACGATTTTGAATCTTGATTACATGGAGAAAGACACGATTCAGAAGGCGTTGCGCAAGCACGGCTTCAATATCTCCAGGGCAGCCAACGAGCTCGGTCTGACCAGGGCGTCACTTTATCGCCGTATGGAAAAACATGATCTTTAGGCGCTTTACGATTCTGCTGGTTGTTCGGCTGGCAATTGTAGGCGGCGTGATGGCCACCGTGATCTGGCTGTTGTTACGGCCGGGGCTTCACAGTGCGACGATAATCGCCACTGCTGTGCTACTGATTCTCATCACAGAGTTATGGAAGTTCGTTAGCCGAACCAATCGTGAGGTCGCAAGGTTTCTTGACGCGGCAAAGTACGCCGATTTCTCGCAACGCTTCGACTTCCAAAAGGATGGCGCGGGGTTCAAGGTACTCGGTGAAGCGTTTACGCAAATCATTGAGCGTATGCGCGAGCGCCGAACAGGCCATGAGATGGAGGTGCGCCGACTCCGGGCACTTATAGAACATATCCCGGTACCGCTGTTGACGCTGCATAGTGATGATGCCATAACGCTGCAGAATAATGCGGCGCGTCGCTTGTTCGGAGCGGAACACGTAACGACGTTACGAGATCTCAGGAAGTTCGGCTTCCGCTTTGCGGATTCGGTTGCCACAGCGGTCCCCGGCGACCGACAGCTGGTTACTTTTGATGTCGAGGGTATTGAATATCACCTGACGCTCGCCACAACAGAGATCATTATCGCAGGCAACAGTGAACGTCTGATATCACTGCAGGATATCCAGTCCGAACTTGACGCGACGCAGGCACAGGCATGGGAAGAACTGGTGCGTGTGCTGACGCATGAAATCATGAATTCAATCACGCCGGTTACGTCACTTGCGAAGACGGCCGTGGAATTCATAGATGATGTTGTGCAGAAAGACAAAGCGGGTGAGCCACTCGGTGAGGACCTGGAAGATCTGCGCGACGCGATTACAACGGTGGCACGTCGTTCGGATAGTCTGACGCAGTTTGTCGAAAGCTATCGACAGATATCCCGAATGGCACCACCGGAGAAGAAGCGCGTTCGCCTTGGTGATCTTTTCGAATCGGCCGGTAAGCTCGCCACCGCGGAATGGCCAGACAGCCATGTCGATTTTTCCATAGAGGTCGTGCCGAGAGAGCTTGATGTTTATGCCGACCGGGATCTTCTGGAGCCGGTGTTGCTAAATATTCTGCGCAACGCGTGGCAAAGCACGTTGAATATCGAAAAACCGAAAATCGTCCTGCAAGGGCGTCTGAATAAGCGCAGTAACGTCGTAATTGAAGTTAGTGATAATGGGCCGGGAGTACCCGATGCGATCGCCAAGAAGGTCTTCGTGCCGTTTTTTACGACCAAGGAGTCAGGCTCCGGTGTTGGCCTGGCGTTGGCACGACAGGTAATGATTGCTCATGGCGGCTTTATTCGTTTGACTCGCAACGATGCCGGCGGGGCTACCTTTAGTCTTACGTTCTAGGTAATCCCGCCCAACAACACTGCAGTTTCATCGGCTGGTCAGTAGTTTGTCCAAATACGCGTATGCAGCATCCGAGCTGGAGTTCACCAGCGCGAATAGCGCCTCTTCCCGTACGTCGTTTGCGAGGTCCCTGTCTTCGATGACAGTTCGAAACCAGCGCATGTTTTCCTGCCCGGAAATCAGGCCATGGTCGGCGACAGCTGATTCGGTTGAAACGGGACAATTGGAGCTCAGTACATAGATGTCCTCAGGAACACCGTCGTCCAGGCGCACATAGACCTGAACGGTCCCCGGTGCTGCCGAGCAAACCCCATCGCCCGAAAACGAGATACTTCGGCCGTCAAGGTTGCAGCCCTCGCGCGAGCGATCGCCGCTTTTCCATGCGAAGCAACACATCTCGGTCGATGCACCGGGCTCGTCGACCTGCCAGGTGTGCCAGCCATCAGCACCAGTGGGCAGGAAGTCAGCGGTAGAGTCGCCGCTCCAGATAACAGCTCCCAGGAGGGCGCCGTACATCAGCAGCTTTAAAAGCTTCACTACTGATCACCGGTTAGCGTTGAATCGATGATATTCCACACCTCATCGCTGCCGGTCATTACCAGGAATTCGAGCAGCTGTTTTTTCTCGGATGGATCCTGCGACGAACGGTACAACTCCAGGACTCCAGCATCGTGTCCCGAAATCAACATGCCATGGAGGGCGGCTTCCCGAACACCCTCAGCCGTGGCGCTACGGTATATCTCGACCAGGGTACTATCGACCTGTTCGCCACCGACGATTCCCATCGCCTCTATGGCTTGCGTTTGTAACTCAACGTCGCTTCCGTCCAGTGCCAGTTCGCGTAGTGACTCAAAGTCTCCCGATATCGCGTAAGCCTGAATCAATGCCTCCGACACCCCCGTTTTTCCGCGGAGTTCGCGTAGTTCATCACGAGCACCCATGACACTGAGCATTTCAATGGCCTCATCAAAATCATCACCTTCAGCGGTCAACGCAATATTGAATACGGACTGCTTGTCGCCCGCGATCATGTAGGCCTCAAGAACCGCTTCGCGTGCTTCACTGTTGCCGTTCTCATAAATTGAGGCCAGACTAGCGAGCGACTCGTCGTTGCCACTGATGCCGATCATCCGCACTGCCTCGAGCCCTAAATCGTTCTGGTTTTCACGAGCAACCTTGAGCAAAGTGGATTGCGCCTCAGGCTGATCGATCTGGCTGAGGATAAACAAGGCACGCTCTTTGACTTCATTGCTGTGATTTCCTTCCAGCACTTTCGTCACCAGAGGTAGCGCTTTGTCGGCAGGGGCCGCGATCAGCGCCTCCACGGCTGCAATTTTCAGCTCCTCTGAAACGTCACTAACATCCGATTGAGCGATGCTCGGCGTTGATAACAGCAATGCCGCGGTGATCAATATAAATTTTGCCAGGGTCTTCATTGGTAATTTCCTAAATCAGGTTGTATGTGTCTCATTTGACGCTTCACGTGCGAGCTTCGTTAGCATTACATTCAGTTCAAAAGAGAGTTGCGCTCGAAGAGCCTCAGCATCCTCGGGAGCAATGTCCGTCGCCGCAAGCTGCAGGAGTATTGGCTCAAAAGCCCGTAACACTCGTGCAAGTTTTGGCGCATTATTTTTGTTGGCTACTGATTCGAACAAGCGGTTTTGCTCGATGATGCTCAACACCAGCAAAGTTGTGTCGTCAGCGACGTCCATGTTCGCCAGTTGTTGCCGACTGTCGCGAAGATGAACCTGCAGCCCTCGTGTAAATGCAACGGGAACAACGTCCGCGTGTGTCTGGTTTACCGCGACTTGCGGCACGTTTGGTGGAACGTCATCCGACATCAGAAAGCTGATCGCGAGGCCGAGCGCTAACGCAGCGCTTACCGCCATGCCCCAAAAAAAGGAGCCTGGATGCCAGCGTTGCCGTGTTTTGCCGCTGCGCCCACGCTCCAGTGCTGCCGCCTCGTCGATCGAGTCGTGCCACTGTTGTACGAGATGCGACGGTGGCTTGTGTACGTCGCTGCGGTGTGCGGCGATCAGGTCCTCGAGATTATCGCTATGCTCTTTCATAATTTTCACTCTGCATGTCTTGCATGCTCATGCGTAATTTCTTAACAGCCCGAAATACGGCCTGCTTGATGCGGCCTTCGTTGAGTTCGAGCTCGGCCGAAATTTCTTTGACGCGCCATTGCTCAAGGTGCTTGAGAGTGAAACAAACGCGTTCGACCTCGGTTAGTCGGGCCAGCGAACGGGCGAGCTCATTCTCGAGTTCATGTTCTTCCTGGGCCTGATGAGGGGTGACGAAGTCACCTTCAACATCGGATTCGAGCGGCTCGAAAACACCGGGCTTGCTCTTGCGTATCTGGTTCAGTGCGGCATTTATTGCGATACGGTGTATCCACGTATCGAGGCGGGCGGTCTGCTCGAACTGGTGTCGCTTGTTCCAGGCGTTGAGCAGGGCATCCTGAACCGCATCGGCAGCCATATCGGGATTGCGCGTGATTTTCAGGCACGCCGAATACCAACGATCCGATCTGGCTGAGATCGCCTCGTGAAAGTCTGCTTGCGTCGGCACGCCGCCGATCTTCATTACTGCCACCATTGATGCTTTGATGCATCAGCTAATGAAAAGGTTAGCAGGAAATCTAGACGACCTGCCCGGCAGCTTGCCCGGATGACCAGGCCCACTGGAAATTAAAGCCACCGAGGTGCCCGGTCACGTCCACCACCTCTCCGATAAAGTACAGTCCGGGGTGCTGTTTGCATTCCATGGTCTTTGACGAGAGCTCTTCGGTATCAACGCCCCCCATTGTGACCTCGGCGGTACGATATCCCTCTGTGGCGGCGGGTTTGATTGACCAGGATTGCAGTGTTTCGGCGATTCGACGCAGCTGGTCATCGGTGAAGTCGGCAAGCACCCACTCTTGTTGCTCCGGCCATATTAATTCCTGTAACTCTTTTACCAGCGCTTTCGGAAGATGCTCGGCGAGCAGGGCGCGCAGTGATGACTTTGGACGTGAGCGTTTGGCCGACAAAAGCAGATCAACAGTCCCAATATCGGGAAGCAGGTTAATGTCGATATCCTCGCCTGGCGACCAGTAACTCGATGCCTGCAACATGGCCGGCCCGCTGAGGCCGCGGTGCGTAAAAAGGATGTCTTCGGTGAAGCTGGTACTCGCTGCTGTCACGGTCGCCCTGCAACTGACGCCGGACAAGCGATTGCAAAGATCGTGCAAAGCGCCGGTGAGCGTGAAGGGCACCAGCCCTGCAGAGGTATCCAGGACACGCAATGAAAACTGTCGTGCCAGTCGATAGCCGAAATCAGAGGCACCCATTTTCGGGATGCTCAATCCGCCGGTCGCGATGACAAGCGATGTGCAGCCGAAGTTGCCTTTACTGCAGCTCACCTTGAAACCATCGTTGCCAGACACCTCAATGTCGGCACAATGGGTCAGTAATCTAACTTTGGCTTCTTCGCACTCGCTGACGAGCATTGCGACAATATCTTTGGATGACTCATCACAAAACAGCTGGCCCAGCGTTTTCTCGTGGTAAGCAATGCCGTGTTTTTCGACGAGCGAAATAAAATCCCAGTGTGTATAGCGACTGAGAGCCGACTTGCAGAAATGCACATTCTCGCTGAGAAAGCGGGAGGGCTCGGCATGCAGATTGGTGAAGTTACAACGCCCGCCACCTGACATCAGAATCTTCTTGCCGACCTTGTTCGAGCCCTCGAGCACAATGACGCTACGGCCGCGTTGCCCCGCGGCAATCGCACACATAAGACCGGCGGCTCCGCCGCCAACAATGACTACGTCGGCATGTTCCATGCCGGGAGGATAACAGTGGGGGCTATGCTCTTACGAGGCCATTGCCGATATGTTCGTTGAGCATTTTCATCCGTTGCACCAGCGTAAGCTCGGATTTGTCTTCGGCAAAAATAACTTTTGTCGATGTTTCTCCGCTTCTTTGCAACGTATGAATAAAATCGTGCAAATGTTCCATGTTGACAGCGATGACATCCAGACTAAGCAATCCGTCACCCGCAACGACCGCGACACTGAGCACCTCCGGTTGCACAAGAAGTTTCTTGTGCAGCGCGGCGGCAGCCTGGCTTGGTGACTTGATCTCGACGACAGCACGCACGGCAAATCCGAGTGGTCGGTAATTTAGTACCTCTGCAGCATCATTAAGAACGCGTTCTCTCTTAAGCGCGGCAATACGTCGGGATACCGCTGTTCGAGACAGGTGCACAATTGATGCGAGCTCTACTGTGGTCAATCGAGTGTTTGTCGCGAGCGCAGAAAGGATTGCTACGTCGTACTTGTCTAAGCTTGATTGATTATTGAGTGTGCTCAATACGTCCCCCGGCAAAATGAGCGAGTGCTTGCAGATGAAATAATCTATCGTTTCAAAATGTCCGCACGTTCTGTCCATCTATCAATTTATCAACGCACATAATGCAACGACAAAACTGATATTCGTCTGGTCCTACATATAGAACGACGCAATGGTGTATTTCTTACGACTTAGAACCTGATGTTCTAAGTAATGGCGGAAGTAAGCCATCTGGTCAGCGACACACTATCAGGGGTATGAGTATGCAAGGTGAATTAAGGCAAGTAGCCGATTTGGCGCTGTTCGCCAAAATAGTACAGACAGGCGGGATTTCCCGGTGTGCGGCGGATCTGGGCATGGAGCGGACCACTATTAGTCGCAGGCTCGGAACACTGGAGCGAGCGCTGGGCGTAAAGTTGCTGGACCGATCACCGAAACACATCGCTGTTACCGAAGCCGGACGTCGCTGCCTGGAGCAATGTGAACAGCTTCTCGAATCGGCGCGCAACGCACAATCGCTCGCTACTATCGGTTCGATCATCGCGAACACCGCTCCAATAGTTATAGGTGCGCCTCCGGACATTATTGATCGATTTCTGGAGCCGCAGCTTCTGGCGTTCGAAAACGAAAACGCAGGTATACGCATCGAACGTCGACCAGTGACCATTTGGACCGAGGAGGCGATCGAATCCGTTGATCTGGGAATCACGTTGGCCCCACTCGCAATCTCGGGTGGCTGGACGAATACGATCGCATACGTGCGACAGTCTATTTTCGCAAGCGCAGACTACGCGTCGCAACATGATCCGGTGTTGTCTCCCTTTGACCTGGAATCACACGACTGCATTCTGGAGAACAGCGATAGTGATCGTCATTCGTGGAAATTTCGTCGCAACGACAAAGTCACCACCGTAACCGTCAATTCGAAGTTCATCGTGTCCGGTTTGCTGGAGGCTCGCGAGGCAACGCTGGCGGGACTCGGTATCAGTCGACTTCCGCAATATCTTTGCGAACCGTATCTTCGCTCTGGCCGTCTCGTTGACCTGATGCCAGATACAGACTCCGCCGGAAGGGACGTCGTCGTCATTAGTCCACGACAACGCCAACGAAAGACGGGCACGGCTGCATTGCGTATGCATCTCGAAACTTCCTTCAATAAGAAGACGCTTTAGGCAGTAATAACGGCAATTCGTAATTGCGCAGTTTTTTGTTGTCACGGAACAACACGTAACAAAATCGCCTCGATGATAAAACGCCGAGGCGATTTTTCCATGTTTGGATTGGCCTCCTCATTTCTGTAACTGCTCGCTTCCATTCGAGCATGCGGCATTTTTGAAACGCACCAAAAACGCCGAAGCGCAAATACCGCGTAACTCTTATTGAGTCATATTCACAACACTTTTTTCAAATGCTCATATCGGCACATGCGCTGTCGTCTGTGTGTTGGTCGGTGGCCAGATTTCCTTAACTACAAAAGGTAAACGATCATGTTTTCGAATCACAAACTACGGACAGCAGTTCGTCTGGGTCTCGGTATTGGCGCGGGCACGATGGCCGTCGGGTTTTCGCCAGGCGCGTTAGCGCAAGGCGCAACTGCAGACGACGGACCATTAGAAGAGATCATTACCACCGGATCGCGAATCAAGCGCGCCGACCTGGACAGTGCAAGCCCGGTAACGGTCATCGATCGTGAGGACATCATGGCACAGGGTATTACCGACGTCGGTAATCTCATCCAGCGCATGCCGTCGATGTCAGGTACGCCGCTTGGCACTACGACGAACAACGGTAATACGAATGAGGGTACCGTACAGATTGACCTCCGCGGAATGGGTGTCGATCGAACGGTTACGCTGATTAACGGCAAGCGCAGTGTTGACGGCGGTGATTACACGACGATTCCAGCCATCATGATTGAGCGCGTTGAAATTCTGAAAGATGGCGCATCCGCTGTCTACGGAGCTGATGCGGTTGCTGGTGTTGTAAACATCATCACTCGCAAGGACTTTGAAGGCGTGAACATCGATGTTCAAAACGCAGCATGGTTCGACACCGACAACGGTAATCAGAACGCGTTTTCATTCATCGCAGGCACGACATTCGATCGCGGCAACTTTGTTTTCGGTGCTGAATACATCGATCAGGAAGAAGTGTTTCAACGCGATACACCGTGGGCATTCCTGCAGGGCACCTACTACATCTATTACGACACCGACGTAGGTTGCGAAGTGGATCCTGCAAATCAGTGCACGTTCTTCGGCTCTTCTCGAATTCCGGAGTCACGCCTGAACTTCCTTAGTCATGATCCAGCCAACGGAGTAAACCGACAATTCCTGATTCCGTCGCCGGGCGCTGTCATGGTTCCTCACGATGGTCGTACCTATAACTTTGCACCGGTGAACTACATACAGACGCCTTATGAACGGCTGAACTATTTCGGCGAGGGCAGTTTTGCGGTCACGGATGATATTAACTTTACAGCATCGTTCCGCGGCAATGATCGTACGTCTGCGCAGGAGTTGGCGCCATTACCGTACGATTCCAATATCTTCCCGAGCTTTGCCGGAACGTTCAATGGAACGGCCTACAACGGTTTGTCGGATGAGAACTTCTACCTGAGACAGGCTGTTGACGCGTTCAACGCGGCAAACGGTACAGCGCTGCCATACGAGCCACTCACCAATGTTCGACGTCGCATGACAGAGACCCCACGTAACTTCTCTCAGGATCTTGTTCAGTTCCAATCGACATTTGGGTTCGATGGCACGGTCAACGATATGGACTGGGAGGTTTACTACAACCGGGGTAAACGCACGATTGTCAATAATGACCAAGGTCAGTTCTCTGGTGTTCGGTTGACAGGTGCGATGGGACCATCGGCGGATCTGGATGGTGACGGAATTCCTGAGTGTTATACCGACCTCTCGGATCCGTCGACATTGATTGTGGGCTGTGTGCCGCTGAATTTCTTTGGTGGTGAAGGCACGGTCACGCAGGAAATGCTGGACTGGGTCGCCGTCGAACTGGTCGATACTCGAGTTCGAGATCAGGAGATCTTCGGTGCGAGCATCGCGGGATCCGCAATGGAGTTGCCGGGTGGCGAACTCGGATGGGCAGTTGGTACTGCGTACCGGGCGGATGAGTTTAAATACACGCCAGACTCTGCGAAGTCGATCGGCGCTGTAACCGGTGGTACTGGACAAGGTACTGACGGTTCTTTGTACTCAACGTCATTCTTCGGTGAGTTGTATGCACCGGTCTTCGATAACGGAACTCAGAATCTGGCTTTGACAGCAGGAGTTCGGTACGACGACTATAATCTCTTCGGTGATGACACAACCTGGCAGTTCGGTGTGGAGTTACAGGCGATGGACTCGTTAAAGTTACGTGCTACGGCAGGTACGGCATTCCGCGCACCGACCATCGAGGAATTGTTTGATGGCCTGGGAACGAGTGCACCGACTTACTCTGATCCTTGTGACGCGAGTGACTTCCAGACGGGCTACGGCGGTGATGGAACCAACATTGCTCCAGGATGCCAGCAGGAAGCGAATCGCACTGATACGCAGACCCGTTCTCTCATCGGTGGCAACCCGAATCTGACACCTGAGACAGCCGACACCTATACGGCCGGGTTCGTATTCACGCCAGATATTGGTGGCAACGATCTGTCATTCATAGTCGATTACTGGAAGATCGAGCTTGAGGACTCAATTAGCTCCTTCGGCGTGCAGTTCACGCTGGACCAGTGCTACGTCGAGCTCAATCAGGCTTCGTGTGATTTGATCAATCGTCGCGCCGACGCTGACTTCACGATTAGAGACATTCTTGATTCCAACGTGAATCTCTCGACTCAGGAAGGCGAAGGTGTGGATCTGGAAGTGCGCTATTCTTTCGATACCTCGATCGGCCAGTTCGACGCCGCGTTACTCTGGGCACACTTGCTTGATCGAAGCAAAGTGGCTCGTCCAGGTGCGCCGGTACAGGACTTGACCGGAACGCATACGAATACCACCGCGGAAGACGGCGGAACCTATGCAGAGGATAAGGCTAACTTCTCGTTACACTATTACGCCGGGGATTTCTCGGTAGGTTATCTGGCCGAGTACATTAGCTCGATCGATGCGACAGCAACGTTCACGGACTACACGTATTCGATTGACTCGTACCTCTATCATGACCTGGTATTCGATTACACGCTGGATAACCTGGGTACGACGAGACTGACGGCTGGCTTCACCAACCTGACGGATGAAGAGCCGCCGTTTATCGATCCAGGCTTCAATGCGTCAACCGATCCAAATACGTATCGCATATTTGGCAGAGGTTACTTCGTACGATTGTCACAGACATTCTAAGCGTCTGTTAACAGTTAGCATGAACGGAAAGGGCCGCGTAAGCGGCCCTTTCTTTTTGTGTTGGGTGCTCGTGGATTAGTCGCTTTTGGTGTAGTTTTCCAGTTTTGGAACCTGAAGGGTTCTACGGCCAGATGTCACGAGGTGATCAATGAACGCCCTTCCGATGTTTGTTGTATTAGCATCCTGCACGTTGCTCGGTTGTACGCAAGGAGGCTCAGAAAATACCGAGTCGAATTACGCTGACACCCTATTCCACAATGGCGCTATTTACACGATGGACGACAATCGCTCATGGGCAACAGCGGTTGCTGTGCGTGATGACAAAATCGTGTACGTCGGCTTTGATGATGGTATCGAAGCACTAACGGGCCCTGAGACGCGTGTTATTGATCTCGACGGCAAGATGCTGATGCCGTCTTTTCAGGATATTCACATCCACCCGATTTACGCGGGTCGTGAAGCTCTGACGGTTGACCTGAACGGATTGGGCTCGATCGAAAAGTATGTTTCGTCGGTCAGGATCTACGCAGATGCCCACCCGGAAAAGGAGTGGATAGTTGGCGGTGGCTGGTCGATGGATGTCTTCGGTCCGGGCGCACGCGCCAGCAAAAAACTTCTGGACGCTGTCGTACCAGACAGGCCTGTCTATCTGACGTCGTCGGATGGTCACACAGGCTGGGCCAACAGCAAGGCGCTGCAGATGGCCGGCATCGATACCGATACACGGGACCCCATCAGCGGCATCGTCGATCGTAATCCGGAAACGGGTGAGATTGTCGGCAGCCTGCAGGAAGGCGCGATGGAATTGCTCACGCCTCATATTCCGCCATCAACGCCGGAGTTCGACCAGCAAAGCCTGAAATATTCTGTCGAGCTGCTGAATAGCTACGGTATTACCGCGATTACCGACGCAATAGTCATGCAACCGGATCTTGACGCATACCAGGCGTTAGACGAGCGTGGCGACCTGACCTTACGTGTCGTTGCCTCCCTTTGGTGGGAACGTACGGCGGGCCTCGAGCAGATCGAAGACTTCAAACGATTACGCGACGAATATACCCGCGGCAACGTGAACGCAGGCACCGTCAAGATCATGCAGGATGGTGTCATGGAAAACTTCACTGCGGCGATGTCGGAGCCTTACTACGTCGATGGATTCCCGAAGGGCATTCCGATGCTTGAACCCGAGTTTCTGAAAGAAGCAGTGACCGCGCTCGATGGTGCAGGCTTCCAGGTTCATTTCCACGCAATCGGCGATGCCGCGATTACGCAGTGTCTCGACGCGGTCGAGGTAGCCATTGAATCTAATGGCAATGCGCATCGGCGGCATCACATATCCCACCTGCAAATCATTCATCCAAATGACTTGCCGAGATTTCGTGAGCTTGACGTTATCGCCAATTTCCAGCCGTTGTGGGCTTACGCTGATAAGTACGTCACAGATCTGACGTTGCCGTTCATCGGTGATGAACGCGGTTCCTGGATGTACACCATTCGCTCTGTCATTAACGCCGGCGGCATGGTCGCGTTCGGCAGCGACTGGTCGGTATCGACTGCCAATCCGTTTCCCCAGATCGAGACGGCGGTAACGCGTACAGACGCCGACGCCGATGACGCACCGTTTATGCCGGACGAGACCATCGATCTTGCGACGGCGCTGGCAGCGTTCACGATTAACTCGGCTTACGTCAATGGCATTGACGACGTCAGTGGCTCTATCGCTGTAGGAAAACTCGCAGACCTGATCGTTCTGGACCGCAACCTGTTCGAGATTCCGGCGAAAGAAATATCAGAGACTGAAGTCTTGTTGACGTTGTTTGGTGGCCGGCTGGTACATGGCAGTTTGTTATTGTAACCTATTGATTTAACATTGTGTTTTGGCATTGTGACCTGTAGGAGCGCTCCCAGAGCGCGAACCTCGGTCCCGCTTGGGGGAGCGTCGCGGCGGCCGTCAGGCCGCTCGAGATCTTGACCCTGGCGGAGGTCGCGGCTTTATGCCCTTTGGGTGCTAGGGGCCGCTCCTACAAGCCGGGCAATGACGCGAGTGGCCGGCACACATAATGAAGAAGATCTTTTGTCGTTTGCGGTGAAGACGACCACGGCACGCGTTGAAGAACGTTGCCGGGAACTGAAGTGCGGAACGGTGGATTCTCTCGGCGGTGCGCAGCGTGCTTTTGCGAATCGG
>Ga0255049_10000020_pt1 | contig 92174 bp, 77 predicted proteins | sample JV7_2_3_MG_FD_183615 | JGI IMG/M metagenome (GOLD analysis project Ga0255049, IMG submission 183615) | Seawater microbial communities from Jervis Inlet, British Columbia, Canada - JV7_2_3 | ecosystem: Environmental > Aquatic > Marine > Inlet | place: Canada: British Columbia | collected 2016-10-06 | reverse complement strand
TCAGGAGGTCCATGCGTCAGTTTGGTTAAGTAATAGTGCTCCAAGAATAAAAGCGTCGCTGAAGTCCGGGCAGAGTATGGAAGCCATATTGGAGGCTTCGTTAGACGAGCTAAGCAGTGATGCAAAGTTGCAGGCAAGATTTCAATTCAGCGGCGATAGCTGGGAATGGGTGCCCCGATTATTTCCGAAAATTGATGATTTTGCGGGAAGTATCAATGCGGATGTCCAGGCAAGCGGCGTGTTGCATTCACCCGATCTGCAGGGCGAGGTTAGCTGGGCTAATGGCACACTGGCCGTTCCCGACCTTAATCTGCCGTTGAAAGAGATAGAGCTCACCATGACGGGCAGTAATGCTGGAGATATGACGGTCGTGGGGGCCGCCCGCTCGGGCGAGGGTGTTTTGCGTGTGAACGGTAGACTGGAAGATGTGGTGAGCGCATCACCGTCCTTCAATATCAAGGTGTCAGGCAGTCAGGCTACCCTGCTCAATTGGGAGGACTATCATTTGGTCGCGTCGCCTGATCTTGAGTTTTCTGGTGATACGAGCGGAGTCCACGTGGCCGGCAGTGTTGCCATGGATAAAGCAGAAATCAACGTGCGCGGCTTACCGGAGGGCGCAGTCGCCCCATCCGACGATGTCGTTGTCGTGGGACGTGAGAGCGACACGCCGAGAAAGACGCGAGTCACCGGTGAGGTCGACATCTTGTTGAGCGACGATATCCACCTGAAGGCGTTTGGTTTGGATACGAATCTTGAAGGGCAGCTAGGTTTTATTGTGGCCGAAGGCCGGGAGCCTCGGGGCGTGGGCGAACTCCGCCTGGTTGATGGTGTATTTGAGGCTTATGGTCAGAAATTGGAGGTCGAGACGGGGACGATGACGTTTACGGGCCCGTTGGACGACCCGTTGATTGAGGTGCGGGCGATTCGGAAAATAGAGAGCACTAGCGGTTCGGTCGTTGCCGGTATTAACTTGAGCGGCCGCGCTCAAGAGATCCAAACGAGTCTGTTCTCTGATCCTTCGATGTCCCAGGCGGACATACTTTCCTATCTGGTGATTGGCCGCCCACTGGAAGAGGCGACCGCTGCCGAAGGGACCAACTTGTCGAGTTCGGCTTATTCGCTGGGTCTGCGGCAGGCTGCTGTGATCGTTGGTCAGATCGGACAGTCTGTCGGACTCGACGAACTCAGTGTGGGCGGCAGCAACCAAAACACGACGGAGTTGATCGCCGGCAAACAGGTTAGTTCGAAAGTGTATGCAAGGTACGCCTATGGCGTTTTCAGCCAGGTCGGAACATTACTGATCCGTTACAAATTGACCGACTCTTTCTCTATCGAAATTGGTGCCGGTGAAAGCCAGTCAATGGATATCCTGTATACGGTTGAGAAAGAGTAGACCTCTTATATCCGTTGGAAATCACCGCCTTAGAGTTCGTCGGGGTAAGATTTGGTATCTGATCCGACCGCTTTGAATAGACCCATCTGAGCTACTTTAAACGGACGCGTGCGGGCACTGTCGGAACAGCACATATCACGCCCCCGCTACAAACCTGCGGTGCCATGCTGTACTCAGGCAGGTGCTTCGTCAGACAATTCAGTTGATCAAGGTGAAACTCGTGGAGAATTGCGGGAGTTTTGCGTGATTGAGTCCTGCGTTGTTGTGCACTGTGGTGCAGATTAAGCAACGGGCGCCCTCACGGCACTCTTATTAAACAACAAGTTAAAGTTCAGTGATCCAACTACGAACCGAGCGGTCGGGAGTTCGAATCTCTCCGGGCGCGCCATAAAATCAAAGAGTTAGCCGGTTTTTCCGGTTAGCTCTTTTTTTATTTCCGACACTTTTCCGACACCTCTTTTCGTCCTTTTAGTTGGATTCCCCTCTGTTTCGGTGGGGCATTGTTGTCGTATCGGACATCATATTGTTTAGTTTTGTCATGTTTTGATGGGCTTCGGCCCGCTGGGATTTGAGGAGACAGATGATGAGACGATGGGATGCGCTAGTAGATGCATATATTAAGGGGTACGAGGCCCGCGGTCTGACGGGGAGCCACGTAGAGACCTCGCAACGCGAGTTGGAGCGCTGGGGCAACTGGCTGAAGCGGCGCCGGCCCAAGCCCCGCCTTGAAGAGATATCGCAGGATCTGCACGTGCGCTACATCCAGGAGCGCACGGCCTTTCGCGCCAAGGCAACGGTCTACGGCGTACTCAGCAAGATGCGATGTTTCGGCGACTTCCTTGTTCGTGAAGGCGTGTGGATAGACAACCCCTTGAAGTGGATGCAGGGGCCGAAGTTGACGCCGTACCACCGCATGCCCAAGCGCATCGATGGCAAGGACATGAAGGCATTGTGGTCGGCGGCAGCCGCCAACCGCGGGTTTTTTCTGCGGCATCTGAACATCACGATTCTGTCGATCCTGTATGGCACCGGCCTTCGGCGTGGTGAGCTCGAGCGACTCAACGTTGCCGACTGGAACCGTGAGGATGGCACTCTGCGGATCGATGGGCAGAAGACCGGCCGGGAACGCTGCGTGCCGGTGCCGCGCATTGTGTACCACTGCATCGAGAACTACCTGCCGCACAGGCAGAACCATCTGATCAAGAAGGATCGACTGGACCAGCCAGCGTTGTTTATCAACCGCCAGGGCGGCCGTTTCAAGGCAAGCATGGTGAGCCTGATGGTGCGCAACACGGCCAAGCGCGCCGGCGTGAAGCTGCACAGCCTGTATCAGTTTCGGCACACCTGTGCATCGGATCTGCTGGCCGCCGGTGCTTCATTGCCCGAGGTGCAACGCATCCTCGGTCACTCAAGCGTATCGACCACGATGCGTTACCTGCACATCGCCGATCCCGAACGTCACACAGCGATTGCCAAGCATCCCCTGAACGACTGGCTCATCACGGAGGTCGCGTAATGGAACGATTCGACGCATTGATCGAGGGCTATCTTGCCTACAAGAAGGACGTCAACAAGCTCGCACCGGGCACACTCCGGGACATCCGTTGCAGCCTGCGGCGGGTCATCAAGCAGGTGCGTAACGTCCGCCCCGACAAGCAGCTATGGCAGCTCTCGCTCGAAGATTACACGCGCTACGTCGAGCTTGAACGACAGTGCGCGGCGAGCCCGCGCTGCATCAACAAGTACATCACGCACGTGCGCGGGCTGCTTGAGTACGCTTGGCGCAGCGGTCGCTGCAATCGCAATGCGCTCGATGGTTTTCACCTGCACGATGGCGAGAAGCGAACGGCACCGCGATCCCTGACCCTGGCCGAAGCACAAGCCTTGATCGAGGCGTGCCCACGAGCCACGGTCGAGCAACGCCGCGACCGTGTGATGATCCTGGTGCTCTACGGCTGTGGCCTCAGAACGCACGAGCTGTGCGCCCTCAACGTGCAGCACGTATCCGTAGAACGCAGGGAGATCAACGCGTTAACGGCCAAGGGCGATAAACCGCGGACCGTGCCGATCCCCGATGCCGTGTTCACCGAGCTGCTCGCCTACCTGCATGAGCGCGGCGGCAAGCGCGGGCCGCTGTTCAAGACCTACGTGAAGAAGACGCGCGTGCGCCACCAGAACGTCGGCAATGCGGTTCGGCAAGCGGCGCTGCGAGCTGGCCTCTCCAATGACATCACACCAAAGACATTACGTCACAGCTTCGCCACACACCTCATGGATCGCGGTGTTGATCTGGGCATCATCGCCTCCCTGATGGGCCATCGCAGTCCGCAGGAGACCGGCGTGTACTTACACGTTTTGCCATCACGCAAGGAGCGCGCCGTTACCACATTAGAGACAGGAGAATGATATGAAGTGGCCGTACTGGATCAAGTTGTACACCGAGACGCATTGCTCGGCACGGGGCTTAAGGCCGAAGACGATCGCCGCCTACGATGCCGCGCTCCGGCAGTTTTATGAGTACGCGCGCGTCGCGTTCAACGACAAGGCGCCCGATGCGATCACGGCACGAGACGTGCTCGAGTACGTGCAGCACCTTCGCGATGTGCGTAAGAACGGCGACAGTTCCGTCAACCGCACCGTCACGATACTGAAGAACTTCTATCGCGCGATGGTCGCGATGGGCTATCTCGATTCGCCCGACAACCCGATGGCCGCATTTCCGACGGTAAAGGCGGCACGTAAGAAGTTGCCGGTAACGTACTCCGACGAAGAGATTGAGAAGCTCTTGTCATTACCACCGGACGACACCGTGCTCGGCCTGCGTGATCGCGCGATCCTGGCGCTGCTCTACGGCACAGGTATACGTGCTTCGGAGTGTTCATCGCTTACCGAAGGCGACGTCGATCTCGAGTTGTGCACGATTACCGTCATCGGCAAGGGCGGGCACGAACGCTGCGTGCCGCTCAACACGTGCGTGGTAAAAGCAATGTCGTATTACCGACATCACCGTGGACCGGCAACACCCAGGGCACCGTTCTTCCGCAGTCGACGCAACAACGGCATGTCGCGTTGGGCCATCTACGAACGGGTTCGCACCTGGGGCTACCGAGCCAAGATCACCAAGCGTGTGTCGCCACACAGACTTCGACACACGTTCGCGACGCACCTTGTTAGGACCGGAACCAACCTCGTCACGATTCGCGATCTGCTTGGCCACAAACAGATCACAAGTACTCAGGTCTACCTGCATGTCACGGCAGAAGATCTTCGGTCTGCTGCAGAGAAACATCCGATCGGCAAGCTCATGAAGACCGTTGAACATTTGTTGGCCGACGTGAAGTTGCCACTTCAGTTTGCGTCACGACAAAGAGACTACGGCTAGCGACTGAAGACACCTGACAATCAGTTATTCCTGGCATCGATAATGACAATCGAGGCTTTGTCGTATCTGCAATCAGCGAACGATCACGATATGATGTTTGAAAAGCAGGTTGAAGCGTGTTTACACTCGATGAACATGCAAGTTTGCAGACAATTTCGACTGAATGACTAATCAATATTTGGGAGACAAACTAAACAAGAAGAATTAGCCGGTACGAAATCGAACTAAATACGCCTATGTTGGCAATGATCCGGTTTCCGCAAGAGATCCATCTGGCACCCAATCCGACCTCAGTCTTCAAGTCATGCAACCTGATGAATACAGACAGTACTCTTCTGCGGCGCGTCAGGTAGGTCCGCGAAACGACCCGATTGCCAAGGGCTTGCGGTTAACGGGCGAAATTGGAGTTGGACTCACGCCCGCCGGCGTGTCGATAGATGTGCGAGATTTCAATCAGGCACTCGCGAATGGCGATGGGGTTGGCATGGTCTTGGCGGGGGTCGGTTTTCTGCCAGGAGGGGATATTGTTAAGGGAGCCGGCAAGGCACTTCGTTCAACTAACAACGTCCCGGTACCGAGAACCGGCCCGCGGGGAGTTGATCCGAACCATCACAATGCCAACGTCACTGTCAGGGATACGAACGGTAGCATAGTCAGCCATGACCGGGTAGTGAGCGGCAACATGACACCCGATGAGGCTGCCTTGGGATTTCCCAATGGTTCGCTGGCAAGCCATACTGAAGTTCGCGCGTTGAATAGCACTCAATTAGAGGCTGGTCAATCGATGACGATTACTGGCCAAAACTCACCTTGCCCGCGATGCAAGGGCGCAATGAACGAAGCCGCGGCGGAAAGCGACGCCACGATACGGTATCAATGGAGAGAGGCTGGAAAGACGAATATTTGGGAAGCGAATAGGTGAATTATGTCTAGCATCGATAATCGTTGCAGGGAGTTGATTGTGAGTTTTGAAGGTAAGCATGTATCGCTAAACTCGGATGAGCACTCACTAATGGCGGCCATTGCGGACAATAAACGGCAGCCAACAGCATATATCCTTTTTCAACGAAGCGTCGCTCCAAGTCAGCAAGACGTTGAGCTGGGACATGACCAAGTGCATCTGGAAATTGGCGAGCAGAATAGAGCAAGGTACGGCGGTATAGAAAGATGTGTCCTTTCCAACAAGGAGTTACGGGTCAAGCTGAAAGACGATGCTGCACATGATCTTGGCGTCAAAGGCGACATTCGTATTGGACTCGATCTTACCGATTCGGAGCTTCGAGATCTAACGGTTTTCTTGGAAGACTTGTTTTCTAGCATGGTTGAATTTAGGCGACTGTAAATGGTCGCCACAAATATTGCAGGACGTCAGTCCGAAATGCGAACCAAATAGTCTCAACTGCTAGAGTCATTTGTCCCTGTCGTTTAATCGTCTGCGTTGATTTTGCTGGAGGTTTTTCTGACGGTCGTCTAGCTTCGGCGGATGACTAAATGGCTATCGATTTTTCTACGTTCTCTTGTTTCGCTGTTCCAAGCTCGCCGTGACCTGGCCTTTGAGAACCTTCTCCTTCGCCAGCAATTGGCTGTCTTGAAGGAGAAGGGCGGTCGGGCTCAGATCTCTGCAACCGATCGGTCATTTTGGGTCCTTGTTTTAAGACTCTGGCCCAGATGGCGCGACGCATTACACATCGTCAAACCAGAGACCGTCATCCGTTGGCACAGAGAAGGCTTCAGGCGCCACTGGGCCCGAAAGTGCAAGAAGAAGGGGCGGCCGGGACTTGATCCTGAGATCAAAGCGCTAATCAGACGAATGAGCCGGGCGAATCCCCTGTGGGGTGCGCCGAGAATCCACGGAGAGCTGCTCAAGTTGGGCATCGAAGTGTCCCAGACAACGGTCGCCAAGTACCTGGTTCGAGAAGGGAAGCCGCCATCGCAGACCTGGCGAACCTTCCTTGAGAATCACGCCAAGGACATCATCGCTACAGACTTCTTCACGGTACCGACCGCAACCTTTCGGGTGCTGTTTGTTCTGGTCGTGCTCAGTCACGATCGGCGAGAGATCCTGCACACGAACGTGACGGAGTCCCCGACGGCAGAATGGACCGCACGGCAGATCGTTGAGGCTGTCGGTCTGGACGATGTGCCGAAGTATCTCATCCGAGATCGTGACCGAATATTCAGTGCATACTTTAGCCGACAAGTCGCATCTGCCGGTCTGAAGGAAGTCCTCACAGCACCAGCCTCGCCTTGGCAAAACGCTTACGCCGAGCGTGTTATCGGCACGATCCGTAGGGATTGTCTCGATCACGCGATCATTCTGGGAGAGCGCCATTTACGAAGAAGCGTTCAAAAGTTTGTTGATTATTACAATAGAGTCCGCACGCACACATCCCTGGACAAGGACGCGCCGAGACGGCGCCCGGTTCAAGATCGAGACAGGGGCGCTATCCGTTCACGCCGGCATTGCGGCGGTCTGCATCACGAGTATTATCGAAAGGCCGCGTAGGGTGGTTTGCAGGAGAGTTTCACGACATGACGAACGAGCGTGACAGTCAATTCCAGGCGTTTCTGATGGAGTTGCTTGACGATAGTGTTTCGCAGATTCTGGTTGAAGAGGACGGCGAGAAGTACCTGCAATGGGTGATGTACGAGATTGTTCACAGAAGCAGGATGGCGCCGGGGCTTTTCGACTCAGACGACGAGGCCACAGCACTGGCAACGAATATTGGCCGCAGTATCTGGAACGCTTTTCCATTGCCTGGTAATGGTTTTCGCTCAAGGCCCTTGCCATTACCCGGCAGGAACGATGGTTGCCCGTGTGGTTCGGGTCGGAAATTCAAGCACTGCTGCGGCCATGGTCCCGTACCACCGGGCCTGGACCCGGGCGCAGTGTGGCCGCTGTTGATCAGGAAGCTGCCCACCGACGTCATGGACGGCGCGATCATTGACGGGCTTATCCCGGCAGCCGCATTGATCGGGGCGGCGATGGATCGCCGGGGCGAGAATCGTCCGAAGCTGGCGGCCAAGCTGCTCGAGCCTTTGTTCACTGAACCATTTCGGCACTGCGATGAGGATGGCGAGTACGCGTTCGACATGCTCTTGAGCCTTTACGATGACCTGGGGTGGTCGACCAAGAAGACAGATCTACTCGAGCGAGTCATCGCCACGGCCGGTCGCTCGCCCTTGCGTGCCGGCGCACGGCAGCGCCTTGCTGCGATACGTATGGACGAGGGCGACATTGCCGGTTCCTGGGAAGCCTTCAAACTGGCCCAGCGCGAAAATCCGGACGCGCCGTCATTGGGTCTTCTGGAAGTGCAGTTACTCATGGCCCAGGGGAAACACGACGTTGCTGCGGATCGTGCGCGATTCTGGGCGCGACGATTGCGTTCGCTGGGGTATCCGGAAACCGAAGGCATGTTGCCGCTCTTGGAGCAGATAGCACACGGCCCCGGGCGCGCATTGGGAGAACTCGGCATTGAGATCGCAGGCGGTGCCGGAGCGAGGCTGCTCGACTGGCTGAGACGTGTATCCGACCGTGCTGTTCCCAACTACCGCGTGACTGACGAGCCATCGAATATCATCGGCGATGACGATCGAGACTTCGAGACGGCTCTGGCCGATCGACTGCAGGAACTCGGCGTTCCGGAAGAGGGTGTCTCCGATGTCATTGCGGACATGGATATACCGGACGAGCCTGAGGAGTTCCCACTGCCTGAGAGCGAGTCGAATTACCTGCTTGCGCCGGCGACTGTTCAATCAATGGAACTGGAGTGGCATGACGTGTTTCCGATCGGCAAGCCGTTTTCGGTCAATCTGGTGGCGCCGGATGGTGATGTCTGGTCACCGTCCGTCGAGCACGCGTGGATGGCTTTTCTCGAGGAAACCGAAGATGCGTTCGACAGCCTCGATATCCTCGACGACCTTGCCAACGCCGTTCTGGCACATGAGCAGTCCCTGATGACAGGATTTGAAGGGTTGTTGCTGCAGCCCGTCCTGCGTCGCGCACAGGCGATTATTGAGAGTGCCGTCAACGCAGACGAGGGTATCCGCCTGGCTTGGGTCTGCATGGAAAACCGGCCGGCATTGCGTTGTCTCGTCAACCTGGCATTTCTCGAAGAACGGATGGGGGACGAGCGTGCGATGTACGACATTGCCGAGCAGGTGCTGGCGCTCAATCCTGATGACAATCACGGCCTTCGCTGCATGATCATCAATGAACATTTGCGGCACAACGACGATCTTGGGGCCTCGCGGCTCGCGAGGCAGTACCCGGCAGACCTTAATCCGGACATCGCCTACGGAAACGCGCTGGCCTTGTTTCGTCTGGGGAGAACCGGTGACGCAGACATTGCCATTCAGGACGCAGTCATGGACCTGCCGAAAATTCCGCGGTATCTATTGGCCAAGCGGGTCAGGAAGCCGAAGTTGGATTCCGTCGGCGTTCGCATGGGTGGCGACGATCAGGCGTGGCTGTACCGGCAGGAAATGCGGGACGTTTGGCAGGCGACGCCGGGTGCGCTCGACTGGCTCAAAGTTCATCGACCGGCCTGAGAGTCATGGGGAGTGACCTTGTTGTTTTACTTCGACCCCTCAAGTTCAGTGAAATCTATGATATGCACTTGAAAGCATATGTATTATATGCCATATTTCTCTCATGACTTGGGATGTCGAATTCGAAGACGACTTTGAGGCTGAGTTCGACGACTTCACAGATCCGGTCAAGACAGAGCTGTTGGCTCGGGTGAAAGTCCTCGCACAGTTTGGCCCAATGCTTGGAAGACCCAATGTCGATACTCTGAATGGTTCAGAGCACGCGAACATGAAGGAGCTTCGATTCACTGCGGACGATGGCGTGTGGCGAGTCGCGTTTGCATTCGATCCCAAACGTAAAGCCATTTTGCTGTGCGGCGGGGACAAGGAGGGCAAGGACCAGAAACGGTTTTACAAGGATCTGATCCGAGTCGCCGACAGGCGCTTCAAGACACATCTGGAACGGCTGAAGAAATGAAGAGGTATTGTTATGGGCACCACACTACAACGGAAAATTGAACAGCTGCCGCCGAAGCAAAGGGCCGAGGTGGAGGCTCGCGCCGACGAGTTGATCCTCGAGGAGCTGTCGCTTCGTGCCCTCAGGAAGGGTCTCAAGCGAACGCAGGTTGAAGTCGCGGAAGCGCTGGGTACAGGTCAGGACACGGTGTCCCGCATGGAAAGTCGCTGCAACATGATGGTGTCGACCCTGGATCGATACATCAAGGCGATTGGTGGCGAAGTGTCCATTGTCGCGGAGTTTCCGGATCGGCCACCGGTCAAGCTGACGTTCGATGACATGTCGAAGGACCTCGAGACTGAACGGTAGGCGGAAACTCGAAACTGCATTTCCGACAAATTTCCGACACAAGTTGTGCATTGTTGTGCAACGTACTGAAAGTTGGGCAACGAGCGTCGTCTTTAGGCCTTATTTTTCAGTAAGTTACAGCGCGTTTCCTGGCTACGAACCGAACGGTCGGGAGTTCGAATCTCTCCGGGCGCGCCAAATGACAAAGGGTGTATACCGGTCACATGGTTTACATCTTATACCGGAGACATAGTTAACACTTTCTCCGGTGCGAAAGGGTTGGGGGCCGGTTCTATCCGGCCCTCATCTTTATCGAAGTATCCTAAATCATAATGCATGAAGCTGACCAGCCAGATTTGGTCGGCGACCTCTCTGATGCCCACCATTTGGCCGCCGAATACGGTGCTGATGTTGATTTTGCGTCTTCCAAAGCAGATGCGGCCGCAGCGAGTTACGCGTGCGGTTCGATCATGATACGGGTATTCGAGCTCAGGCGGTGGCGCGTACGCGCGTGCTGAAGGTGTATAGATATCGCCGGGGTAGGCGCCGTTGAGTCCCTGGTGGGGGCGTTCGTTGTTGTAAACCCCGATGAAGTCATCAAAGCGTTCTTGCTGCTGCAGGAAGTTGAACGAGGCGGGCTTGGTGGCCTCTTTCTTGAGGGTCAGGTGCATGCGTTCGTGACGGCCGTTCTGTTCGGGGTGTCCTGGCTTGATGCGTTGCAGGTTGATGCCAAGGCGCAACCACCAGACCGAGAGCTTTGATAAACCGAACAGGGCGTTGCCGGAGGCAAAGGGCACGCCATTATCGGTGCGGATAGCGTTGGGCAGCCCGAAGTCCTTGAAAGCTCTCTCGAAAATGCTAAAGGCAAAGTCGGTGCTGGTAGAGGTAACGCCTTCGCAGGCAAGCAGATAACGTGATCGATAGTCGGTGATGGTGAGTGGGTAGCAGTACTGCTTGTTGCCGAGCATGAACTCGCCTTTGTAGTCAGCGCACCAGAGTCCGTTGGGATCATGGGCTCCAACGAGCGTGGTGCCTTCGGCCTTGTAGCGCCTGCGTTTTCTGCGCTTAACCAGGCCATTACGATCCAGCACCGCGTGTATGGTGCTGATCGCGGGTGGCTTGATCATGGGATAGGCCCGGATCAGCTTGTCGCGGATCTTGGGCGCACCCCAGGACGGGTGCTTCTTCTTGATGCCCAAGATGATACGTTCAACCTGGAAGGGTAGCTTGTTGGCCTGTCGGTAGGGTCGTCGGCTACGGTCGTTGAGGCCATCCAAACCGCAATCTTTGTAGCGGTTGAAGATCTTGTAGCCAGTGACACGGGAGATACCGAACTCACGGCACAGCGGTGACATCTTCTCGCCCTCAAGCAATCGGGCAATAAATCTAAGTCGTTCATCCATCGGTTTACACTCATTCCAAGGCATCTGGGTTCTCCCCAAATGCATCAATGTGTAAACCATGTGTCCGGAATAATCTGTAAGCTATCTGTCAGGAAGCACACAGGGTCCCCATCGGGGGCCCTTTTTCATTTTGGGTGTCTGGATGAAGATGAGAACTCCTGTTCGATAAAGCGCGTCAGCGTTTTAGACGCACGAAGTGCGCCCCGCAGGGGTGAAGATCGCCCGAAGGCGATCTGAATCAATCTCTCCGGGCGCGCCAAAAAACTCCATCCCACAAAATTCCCGCAGTACATTTCGCGCCGCTATTGAGCGCTCGCAGAACAATCCGGTGACGAGCCACGTCGGCCCCTGCCCCCGAAAGCAAATCGTGGACCGTAACTGATGGTTTTTACTAGTGAATCAGGAAGCATCTACGGGCAATATTGCAGCACTGTGCATAACGACGCAGGACTGACTCCCGCAAAAGTCCCGCAACGCTAGCCAACACGAGCTTTGCATCACGTTCGAGAGTACAGCCAACAGATCTAGGTATAAGTACTTACGTCTTTGCGCCACATGAGGTTCCGTCATTGACTAGTATTTTGGAAAAGTATGTAACAGTTTTCGTTCGAGCGTTTCCAGGTGTGATTGCTGGCAGCGGTCAGGTTTGAGGGAGGACCCGAAGATGATGTATGACCATAAAAAGCAAGTTCTTGTCACGATAATCATCGGCGCTTGTTGGTTCACATTCGAATCAGCATCTGGCGCACCGGAAACCTATACCTACAAAGCGGAAACCAGAGCCGCGGAAGCCGCTGAACAGGGTGATGTCACAGCTTCCGGATTGACCTGGGACTGCAACGGCAATCGTTGCACGATTAGCGGTCCGTGGCCGAATCCCGGCGTTGGGGCGTGCAATGCTCTTGCTCGAAAGATCGGTGCCGTTAGTTATTACGGGTTCAGCAACGAAAAGAAGTACCTGAGCAAAGAATGGCTTGAAGAATGCAATATAGGAGCGCGCGCCGATCTCGTGGCTCAGAAACCCCGCGGGCCATCAAGAAAAGCAGAGCGGGTGACGCCTCCCGGATCTGGAAGCGGTGGGGCTGCTTCGGGTTCCGCCCAGCTGATGGAAGATCTGAGACTTGATTCCGTGAGGGTCACAAATTTTTCTACTGCCATCGTGGATGGGCGGACCGTTCTCACAAATATTCAGTTCGTTGCGTCGATTACAAATGTCGGTCAGCAGGTCTTTGGGAATGCGGTAGAAATATTTGCCGACTTGATGAGGGGACAGATCAGGACCAACGACAGAAATCTTGACGCGTACGCGCAGGTTCACATAACGCCGGGAATTCGCCCCGGTCAGACGGTCACACGAACTTTCAGTTTCTCACCGCGCCGAGGGAGTACGTTTGAAGGTACTTACTCTGGCCAGTGGCTCACGGCCTGGGTGCGTGTTGGCGGCGATGGTGACGAGAACAGAAACAATGATCGCATTCGGTATTTCTTCATCCTCAATCACGCAGGAGGGAGCACGACCACCGGGCGGCTCGAACGGATACTCGACTAAGAGTCCATCCAATGCGCATCTTTCTCGCCAGCATTGTTCTGTTTGTCGCAACTACCGGTGTTCAGGCAGAGCGCTTGTTGGCCGACGAGGACGTCCGGATACGTCTCGCTGTGATCAATCCGGCCGCGCCGGTTGATTCGAAAACTGAGTCGAATGCCGCGCATGAGCCGGGATGCGCTGGACTGATGCAGAATTACGATCCCAGTGCACCCCCGCTTGGCGCGATAGCCAGGGCTTGGCTCAAAAGTCACGACGATGGATCATCTGGTCTCGTTTACGTGCCGGCCGTCAACGAGTTGTCATTCGCAAGGATGGAGAAGTGAAATGCCAATCAAGCCTGCCTTAGTTCTTGCTACTGCTCTTTGCCTGGTTTCCTGCCAAGGGGAGGAGACAGAAAAAATCGACGAGCAAGGTGTAGAGCAGATTGCGGACGCAGAGGAAACAGAAACCCGTGTGACGCCGAAAATCGAGAAACGCCTTCTGGGGCCGAATGTAAATACGGACAGGATAGAGATTCTTCCAATTCCGAGTGTCGACGGCAAGACGCTTTATTTCACTCGTATGAATTATATGGACAGGGAAGTTACGAATTTCTATGAAGATCGGAGCACAGAATTCGATGACTCATGTCAAAAAGTCAGAAACCAGAAGGATAGCCTTACTCCCGAGGATTACGATTTCTTCATGGAGTTTTGTGAGGAAGGGCAACAGAGCCTGAAAGATGTTTCGGAAGAAATCGAAAGCCTCGAGGTCATGGCTCGAGCCTACGTTTCCTACCAGAAAAAAGATGGTGAGTGGACGCAGGCACAAAAAATGCCCGAGCCGTTTTTTCGTTTGTTTTATGGTGGCGTCATTTTCACGGCATTGCCGGATAATACAAGTATTCTAGCCGGCGGTTATGACCCTGCGAACATGGTGGTTGGTGACTTGCAGGTGTTTGGCCATGATGATCTGTGTGCACAGAAGATTGAGCAGCCGCCATCAGAAGAGATCAAGGAAAGTAAAAAAGCCGAGTCTGAGGCCCCGCAAGGAAAATACGCTGAATTCTTCGAGCAGCTGCAGGAGCAGCAAGCTGCGTTTGAATCTGGCTTCACCGGATTCAAGCAATACATCAATAAATGTGCCGGCATATGGATGGCGCAAAAGACTCCCCAGGGCTGGGGTGAACCCCGACAGATTATTTTTGAGGCGTTCGAAAACCTCCTGGTCAATGACGTTGCCTATCACACCACTTCGCCGGACCATTTGTATACCTACTATATGTCTCCGGACAGTAAGCATTTGATCTTCTCAACTCGTCGTGTGAAGCAACGCGGAGCAAGAGGAGACGAATTCGTCGAGAGAGGCAAGGAGTTGTTCATCAGTCACCTGAAAGTGGACGGGGAGTGGACCGCTCCGCGGGATCTGGGTACTTCTTTGAACACGGAATTTGACGAGGATGGACCTTTTATCGCTCCGGACAATACAACGCTCTATTTTGTCAGCAATCGGTCCGGCGGTGAGGGTGGGTTCGATGTCTATATGTCACGTCGGCAGGACGATGACTGGTTGAGCTGGAGCGAGCCAGTGAATCTCGGACCTGAGATCAATACCGAGTGGGATGAGAGGTATCTCTCCGTGAATGCCAGCGGGGACTACGCCTTCATGTCGACTGGTGAAAAAAATCAGGAAGACATTTATGAGTTCGGTCTTCCGGGACACTTGAAGCCACTGCCCGTTGTTGTTGTGCAGGGGAAGGTACGGCGGGGCGACGCGTTACTGTCAACGTCCCAGCTCGGCGCGGGCAATGATGAAGGCTCAGGGCTGCTGCCAGGCGGTGGGTTTGGTGGTGGCGGCAGTGGCTCCGGCGGATCGGGCGGGGATGGGTCTGGTGGTGGCGGCAGTGGGTCCCGTGGTGGTGGTGGCAGCGGCGGATCTGGCGGTGGTGGCGGCAGCGGCGGATCTGGCGGTGGTGGTTGCGGCGGCGCCGACACACCATCTGTGGTCGTTTACGAACGCTTGAGTGATGGTGAGATTCTCGGGAAAGCCGATATCGATCCGGCCGATGGCAGCTACCAGATCATTCTGCCCCGGGGAGACCATTATGGCGTTTACGCGGAGGCACCTTGCGGTGCGGGGATGAGCTACAACGTGGATCTGGTGAACTTGCTGCAGACACAGACCATTGTGGATATGGATTTGACAATCGTACCGCTTGAAGTCGGAGCAACCATTCGATTGAACAACATCTTCTTTGACGTTGATAAAGCGGAACTGTTGCGGAAGTCGCGGTTCGAGCTGGATCGCCTGACGCATATCCTCAACCAGTACCCCGCGATGGAAATTGAGATTGCAGGGCATACCGATTCCCAGTCTGGTGATGCATACAACCAGAGACTCTCAGAAGGCCGAACACAGGCAGTCTATGATTACCTGACAAACAACAATATTGCCGAATCCAGAATGGTGGCGAATGGTTATGGCGAAGAATATCCAGTCGCATCAAATGCAACCAAGGACGGCAGAAAACTCAATCGAAGAGTGGAATTCAAGATATTGAAGTTGTGAAGAGGGATCTGAGCAGATCTTTCAGTCGATCCTCCTGTATCGATCCGCCATGAACGTGTAATAGATAAAACCGAAGCGGCTGTACCAGTTATGTTCGTCATGGTATTGCGCTTCGCATTGATCGATCTGCATCAGTGCCGCCTTAAGAGTTACCAGATAGGCGTCATACTTCTTGTCATAGGTCTTACCCAGATTTATGACGGATTCTTCGATCCCGAAACGTTCCATGGGCCACGCGACACCAAATCCGCCTTGGATACCGGCCATGGAATCGCCGAACGCGATCATCTTGCTCGAATAATTGGTTGTGGAGCCGTAGATGGCGCGCAGTTTTTCAAGATAACGTCTCACGAATGCAAGCTCGTCGTATGCCTGCTTATAACAATCGCAGTCATCTCCAACGCTACTTGCCGCCTGGTCGGGAAGGCTCGCGACCGTCGTTTCAGAGGGGCCTTCTGTGCAATGACCAGGCAGCTGAGGCATATCACCGGGATCAAAATCCGGCTCAAACGGGGCGTCATCCTCACTGAGTAAGTCGATAACATCAACTGTTTCGGCGTATCCGTCTACATTATCTCTAAGGTGCGCCTGACCCGCCTCCCACAGCCCGTCAAAGGTGATCGGTCCTGGTTCCTGGGGCGATGCTGATGTCGAAAGGAGCAGTAATGTCAGGACAGCGGCGATTTGAATGAGTGCCTTCATTATCTGTTGCCTCGAAATACCATGACGCCAAGCAACGCCAATATTCCGCCCAGCAGGATTGCGATCACCCACAAGACCGTGCCACCGAAACCATCGGATGCCTCACCATTTTGGGAGTCCATCTCATAGTCCTGCATCGAGATGATTACAGGCGCCATCTTTGGCAGAACTTCATCGCCGATCCAGACAAGGAGCTGATAAGTGCGGCTGGCCTCGGGAGACTTGACCTGTATCTTCATCTCGCCCTGAGTGCGGGTCTCCAGCGTCAGTCGCACCTTTCCCTTCGTAAACCCCTCTTTTTCCGTCTCGTCATATTGGTACTTGGACAGGATAAGGCGGAGATCATGTTCCGCGCTTTGTGTCAGGAGCGTCACCGAAACGGGCTGGCGGATATTCAGGTCTTCGAGATAATAACGATCCCCCTCTGCATCAGCCGTTCCTTCCAGCATGACGACCTGACCATATTCCAGATCCGAGATCGCCCTGGGCTCAAGCTTGTAGGCCGCCTGTTGGGCAAAAGCGGCCGTGTGCAGCAGCGTTGAAAAAGCGAGGAGATACACGATTCGAGCCCGCTTTAAGATCATGCGACAAAGTCCTTTATCTCTGAAATGCGGTGCTGGGTCTTTTCGATCAGGCAATGCATTCTGGCCGGCCATGCGAGACTGCCCGGGTAATACTGATAATAGACCTCTTCGCATGCAGATTCACGATACCGTCTCCAGGCGCTGTGCGACTGTTTGAGCAAATCCAGACGTTTGTCAGTCATGTCTGATGTGAGCGCATCATCCGTCGAATCTGAAGGCAACTGAACTCCTTGACGCTGGAGCGCTGCAACAATTTCCCTATATTGCTTGATGTACTCTTTGTCCAATACGTCATACCGTTTCTGCAGGCATCCTTTGTCAACGACTCCTTCGTAATAACAGGGATCGGCACCTTCTTCACCGCCATCACAAATTCGAGGAAATGCGGTGAGGGCTAGCATGAGGATTACCACAGATCTGACCATTAGCGATCCCGTTCAAATATTCATGACCAGGAAAACGATCTCTGGTCGACGGTTTAGCGTCTATTGCTCCACCAGTTCCACACGTCTGTTCTTGGCCCGTCCAGCCTCGGACCTGTTGGAGGCCACAGGCGAGAGAAAACCCGCACCATTTGCCAAGAGCCTTCGCCTGTTGATGCCGTGACTTTCTACCAGGATATCTACGACGGCTTTTGCCCGTCTTTTCGAAAGGTCCATATTGAAATCCAACGCGCCCTGGTTGTCCGTATGGCCCACAACAACAAGTTCGAGGGAAGCATTTTGATTCAGAAGCTGTGCAATTTCTTCTATGGCCGGCTTCGATTCAGGCTTAACCGATGCTGCATTGGTGTCGAAGTAGATGCCGTACAACGCCACGTGACCGGTTTCAGAAATATCCTCGGCCATTTCGCCAGCATCCAACACAATCATGGCTGTTTTCATGGGCTGGGTCTCGATCACGTCAAATTGTGTGAAGATTCGATTGTGATCAGGCCCGCCACCGCTTGTATTGCGCGTGACGTAGAGCGAAACAAAGACATCGCCGTCATCCCGTTTCATTTGAGCGGAAAGAAATCGTTGCTCCCCATAGTTTTCTTCAAACCCACAACAATAGGGCACCACGGCGTGGTTGAAGTTGCGTCCACCACACTCCTCGCTGGAGCAAGTGAAGAGCACTTCAAAACCGGCGCCATTCAGGAAGTTCTGATAGTTCCGGAATACCTCCAGCGTCGATTTTTCGCCAGGGCTTCGATAGGTTGTCAGCGCAATCGCGCCCTCGACTTTGCGGACGGCGTTGGGGTTATTGCTTGCACCGCCGTACTCACTCGCTGCTGCAATGAACAGCGCGTATTCGTCGAATGTCTGCTTATCGCAGCCAGTGATTTCCGAGTCCGCGTATCGCTTCATCATCGGGTGGTCGCTGCAGCCTTGCTGGTCTTGTGCGAAGGCAGGAGCTGCGATCTCAAGACTCAGGCCGAGCAAAATGAGTATTGACCCGTAAGGGCACACTCGGTGCATGAACGAGATTTCACGTTGCAGCCCGCCGATCAGTTCAGTCGATAGCACCTTCATCTCCTTTATCCAATCTCTGAATAACAAGACAAACCAAGGTTGATAGTAACTCAAAATGATTTGACTCATGATCGACTAACGTTTGGCTGTAGTGATAACTCCTTTTCGTACGTACTTCTCCATATTGACAGCGGCCGAGTAGGGGCGGATGACTTATTGCTTGGTGCAATCTCCGTGGAATCTCACAAGTAATTCGAAAGAGCGAGCTTGGGGAGATGAAGATGTATAAGAACAAAGAATAATTTTGCGTTCGTTGTTGGCCGGTCTTGTATTGCTGGTTCCTTTAACCCCCGGCATCACACAGCGGGGGTAGCTTCCAGGTGCAAGCCTACCAACAGGATTCGAGCAGCGGGAAGTACTTTATTGCATCTCGAGTAGGACCGTAAGGGAGGGCGAAATGTTGATGAGTAACCACGTTCCGAAGTTGAGCGGAGTTTTTGGTTTGTGGCCGATTGTAGTAGCGCTACTACTGTGTATATCACTACAGGCGCGGGCCGCTTCTTACGATTACACGGCCGTCACGAAGAACAAATCTGCGAACGCACAAGGGCCGGTGCAAGCCGGTTCGCTGACATGGCAATGCACCGGCGGCAATACTTGTCGGATCAGTGGGCCTTGGCCAGTGCCAGGCCTCGGCGCGTGCAGGGCCCTGGCAAAGATGATCGGGCCGATCGACAGTTACGGGCACCCTAAGAAAATTCTCACTTCTGATCAGATCGACCAGTGCAATAAGGGCCTTGTTACGAATGAAAACAGAGGACCGGTCGTTGGCAAGATAGTCGCGCCAACGGCTGGTGTGTCGAGCGCGCCGCCGGTCGCCAGCAAAGACACTTCTGCGCCGGTCAGCAGTCTTGGCAGTATCGCGGCGACTTCGGAACCCATCAAAGAAACGATCGTTCCGCCTCTGGCGGCAAACCTGCCGGCGGTGCAGATTCCCCTTGGTGACCGCGGTATCAGTCGAGCCGAGCTTCGAGAGGTGGCTGAAACCATCAACTTTGCAGGAAGCCGGCGTTACAACCTTGTAGTGTTCCAGCGCAGAGGCGTTGCACAAAAAGGCACAGGCCTGAAAGTGCTGCGTTCAGAGAGCGTCGATGGGCTGCTTCTGAGTCGTGACGAATCAGCCATGGATCGGCTTGATAGATGGCTCTATGACGATCGAATGAGGAATTTGGTTCTTTTCGGCTCCTTCGCGAATACATCAAGAAACAGAATCCCTTATTCCATTACGGCCACATCATGGGGCGAGAACATCTTGGCCGCTGATCGTGACGGTGACGGAATTGTGGATGCGGCGTTTGGTAACCACCAAAGGAGTGGACAGCTCTGGATGATGTCCCGCGGGAACATCAAACGCCTCATGCTGTGTATGGAAGAGGCGGGTATGGCCAGAGGCGGTAGCGACACGTTCATTGCCGCGAGCCTTTGTGTCCCCTGCCTTGATCCGGACGCCGACCCAGGCGCTGCGCTGTCGGCAGAGGAGATGTCTTGCATCGATCGCCGTCAGGATAGCGGAGGCGGGCTGGGGAGTGCCTTTCCTGCCGAAGCGATGCGAGGATTGCTTGGCGAACCCAAGTGTGGGCCGATAACGCCGGGAGCGGGTGTTACTTCTATGGATCCTGAAGACGCCGTGTATTGGGCGAGATACGCCTCTCGGGATGCACGCGAGCAATCTCATAACACGGATGATACGCAAATGCAGCGAGCATGGCGGGCCTATGGACGAGCTATGGAAGAAGTTGCGGACGAATACGAAACCTACATAGAAATCGCCGGGGAATATGGCGCCGATGACCCGGACGCCGAAGATCAATATGGCATTGTCGAACGCGCTATTACTAATGCGAGTAACGCCTGGAGTGTGATCGAAGAAATCTACCTCGATCAGGCTGATGGTGAAAGCCTTCCGGCTATTGGCCCCGATGGCATGCCGCAAGGCGGATTCGAGGACCCGCGTTGCACCGGCAATAAGACGTCTGTTGCGCAAGGATCGATCTGGGGTAATCAGTGCCGCAACCCTGATGGCAGCCACATCGGTATCACCGAATGTATACGCCGGATGACGGATTCCACTTATGCGATTACCGGTGGTAAATGCTGGGAAGAGCCCGGACCTGCCGGTGGCACGATCCCAGTCTGTGAGGGCGATCGTCGTAGCAGAAGCTCAGGTTCCGGATCAGGTGATGATCCAAGTCGTGGTGTCTCACCTGGTGGTGACGCTTCTGACACCACGGACGGCGGGCGCAGGAGCACAGGCGGCGCAGCGCGTGGCACAGGTGGACGCTATATCGACGTGACGCCGCTGGGTGCATTCCTGTTCGGATGGTGCGCCCCAGTTGGCTGTCCCGGTGATCCACGTACGAATCGCTAGGGGATAGAGGAAATGTCCATAAGAAACCGTCGTCTGATTTCGATTGCCACGCATGTCATGTCACTGATCGTAGTGGCGTTACTCTTCAGTATGTTCAACCAGGTGTTGGCGGCGAAGACATACGTGTACACAGCAATTACGCAACAGCAATATGGTGACGAACTGGGCGGAACGGATCCGGTAACTGCCGGAAGCCTGATCTGGCAATGTGGCGGATACCGGTGTGAGATAAGCGGCCCGTGGGCCGCCCCTGCCGTGGGTGCTTGCCGGGCGCTGGCGCAGAGGGTGGGGCCGATTATCAGTTATGGGCGATCTGGCAATCAATTGTCGGCCAGGGACCTTGCTGCGTGTAATGAGGGCATCATTCGACCGGCACCGACAGCTGAGACTACGACAGAAAGTACTGTGTCGGTGGACGGATCCATAGTCGATCGCGCGGCGACGCTAACCACGGCAAGACCAGATCTCACGATTCCGAAAATCGGAACGGTGGGTGAGCCAACGCGGCGATCCGATGGTTCGACAAGCGTGAGTCTGCAAATGCTCGTGCACAATGCTGGTTCGAATTCGGCCCGACCGGCCAAGGTGGCAGTGTTCGCCACGCCGTCGAACGGTAGTCAAGAGCGATTAGTGCCCTACCAGGTGCGAGGCCAGTCCGACCAGACCCAACCGTCGACGCGGTTGCTACCTGAGGGAGCTACGCAAAAGCTGGATGGCACAGTTGTTCTTCCCCCTTTTTTTCACCGCGAGAGGGTACACCTGCATGCTTATGTCGATAGTGCTGCAGGCCTTGAGTTTCGCGATGATCAGGGGTTGATCCCGGAAGAAAATGAGCGAAATAATCAGTCCAGGACTATTGTGCTTGCCGTGCCGGGAAAAAACGCTTCGATTAGCGAGATAGATATATCCTCAGTCGTTGGGGACGCAGCCGAAAGCTCTGCACCGCCATCCAAACAAAGACCATCTGTTTCTGTGGTGCCGCGCGCATCGAGGCCCGAAGGTTGGGGCATGACTCTTAACCGGCTGCTCATGTGGCAAGCCGCCGAAAGCAGCGGCGACGATCCCCAACTGTTCCCTATCGTCTTTCGTGCCCGTTTTGGTGATCGGGATTCCGTGCGAACCTATGCCAAAGCGCACCCTATCAAACCAGGTACGGATCTACACAACGGCAGCATCGTTTCGATCGACAGACTGACGTATCGTTTTAAGTATGTCAGGCGCATTACACAATACGAGTTCGATAATGGCGCTCTCCCCGAAGTCATCGGCATCGTAGTTGTGGCCTTTGAGGACAATGGTACGCCGGATGGAGTCTTACGCGATTTCATCAGTCGTGCGAGAACCGTCCTGGCTCGTGAACTGCAGGGTCTGATAGGGGACTGGCAAATTTTGCACGGGCCTGGTGCGATGCAACGCTCGTTGGAGCGGCTCACTGCCCGTCTGGAACCCACAATTGGCGAAGTGATTTCCATCGTCGTCGAATCCGGGTTTGATCCGGATTTGCCGGTTGCAGTGCAGGTTCGAACTTTTGTGACTATCGATCCGGATGACCCACCGGCAATGGTCACTCGTGGATTACGTGGCACACCAACACGCGTTCTGGAGTCGGACATTCTGAGCTGGAGCGAGCGGCCACAAGATCCTGTCGATTTGAAGGCCGAAGGACGTCACTGGAAGCTGGAAATGCGTGTGCATCCCTATAGCTTTGCAGGGCCAGGGGATCTATAGGACGATTCTGCGCAAGTGATTCACGGAAAAGACGGGCCTGCTGACGAAATGGAGAGAGCCACAGGTACAGATTCTTGACGAAAATCGTCCTCATTCTAATCGTCGCTACGGCTATCGTTGGGGTCTATGCCGTCTCTTACCGTGCTGAGGTTGCGGAAGCGCGCGCCTATTGCGAACAGGTAGCTGCAAAGCTCGAAGAAATAAAGGCTTTGCAGGGAGAATATCCAGAAACTGTTGACGATTTGCTCAGCAAGATGGCGAAGCCGCCAGCAATAATTGATACACGTCGGTTGTACGTGCTGAATAAGGGGGAGTTTCAACTTTCCTTTATGAAAACAGGCGGCCTGTTCCCTGCTTTTCATAAGTATGAAAGCCGCACCGGTGTATGGGAAATCCACGATTAGCCGAGAGTTATGTGGGGATTACATCAGATCGTTACTGATCGACTAAATCCAGGTAATCTTCAATATGGCAAGCAGTTAGCAAGGATGGGCCTTCGGCCTGTCGGTGAGAGGATGGGCCAATCGCTTCTCGGTGTGGCCTGTCGTTCGCTCCCATGGTACGCGGTTGGCGAGAGAGTCTACGCTGGACAGTATCGCAAAGAGAAATAAAGGATACTGAAAGGTGTCTAACAACCTGGTTAGTGCTCAGAATCGGTAGATCGGCGCCTTAGGCTAACGATCACTGCCCTCCGAAGGCAGCGTTGATACGGCTAGTTCTCGGAGGTTCGGCGAAACTCGAAATCTGCGTTTAGTGAATGGAGGACACGGGCATCGCGCTGGTAGATGTCGTTGTAGAACCGAACGTATTCCATGTCGGTGACACCTACGGTGCCATAGAGCAGCATGACGGTCAGCGGTTCGTCCAGGAACACTGTTCGAGGCTTCTCGCCGTCCAACAATCCCTGTATCGATTCGGAGTTCCATTTGGCCGGGCTGTTGAGCATCAACTCAGCTAACACGAAGGGGTCTTCGACCCGAATACAGCCGGAGCTGAATGTACGTTCCGTGCGCTCAAATAATACTTTGCTCGGAGTGTCATGCAAGAACACGAAGTGCGAGTTCGGGAAGATGAACTTCACACGACCCAGGGCATTTGTTGGTCCGGGTCGTTGCACGAACTGGTAGGGGGGCAGCCGTCCCGCTCTGTATTTTGACCAGTCTACCGACGCAGGGTCGACCTTGTTGCCATCGCGATCGATCAGGTCCATTTCCTTTCTGGCAAGATAGCCAACGTCTTTCTGGACAGCGGGAAGGATATCGTTGGTCAAGATGCCAGGCGGTACGGTCCACGTCGGATTGAATTGCAGGTACTTTATCTTCGCTGTGAACACAGGGGTCTGTCGATAGAAGCGGCCTACCTGTGACCGACCCGACCAGACAATCTCGCGGTCCCGGACAAGAACCGTCTGAAAGGCAGCGATGTTTGTAATAACAAGCTCATCTTCCATATCGCGAGCAACCCAACGGAAACGTTCAAAGTTGACGCGGATCTGGTCAATACGCTCGTCCACGGTGATATTCATGGCAGCCAGCGTCTGCGCGCCGATCACACCGTCCGCGTCGAGATTGTGCCTGTCCTGAAAATTCCGCACACCCTGTTCCAGTGCCGCATCAAATACCTGGGAACGATTATCTTCCGATTGGGGCAAGTCCGCCGTTACCGCCAACCGCTTCCGGATAAGCAAAATTCTCTCGTTTTCCATGCCCGATTTGAGTGTTGGTCCGGCCTCGACAAGCGGCCAGCCCCCGGCATCCTTCAAGTCCCGGTACTCGGCAAGCATCTCCCTCAAGCGCCGGTAGATTGGGCCACGGTCAAGGAAATTTTCGATAAAAGCTGCTATCGAATCGGCGTCGATGGCTTGCTGAACCAGCGTTACCGGATCGCGCCCATCCGGCCTCTGACTCCAGTTCCAGTTCTCATCGAGTTGCGCCGGGTCGACTTTACCGAAAACCAAATGATTGCTGTAACGACTGAGGCTTTCGGTAAGCAGTATGTCCAGTTTCCCCTGGAGGTCCGCGTCATCAGGGTTCTGACGGTGTGCGTCGACAAGGCTCGAAAGTTCGGCGTGTAGGTAATCTCCAGGGTCCAGGCCTTCTTCGTCGGCCTTACCAATGAGATCGACGAATTCGTCAATTTGATCATCGTCAGTCCAGGCCGGTGTAAACTCTCTACGTGAGTAAAACTCCGGGATGATGTTGGACGCGGCCAGAGCGGCGCCAGCAACCGTTACCTCAGAGCCGAGCAACAGCTGCTCAGATAAATACTGAATCTGCTCGTTGCTGCTAGTCTGAGCCTGTGAAGTGGCGGGTAAAGACACGAGCAGTGTTAGAAACAGAGCTGAGACTTTCAAGACCATGGAAATACCTTTGTGCGAAATCACTCGATCATTCCATTAATTCTCATTCTCGCGATCGCGCCTGTCGCGACGACAGACTCGAAGACGGATGAACGACAACTGTCGTTTTATCACACTCACACTTCCGAATCTTTAACGGTGACGTATTTTCGCGAGGGTCAGTACGTACCGTCAGCGCTCGCCGAGCTCAATCACTTCCTGAGGGATTTCCGAACGGGTGATGCCGCGAATATGGATCCTGCTGTGTTCGACATTCTTTTCGATATACAGATCGAGTCTGCCAGCACCGGCACCTACCACATCATATCGGCATACCGATCACCTGCGACCAACGAAATGCTGCGTGACAAATCGAGTAGCGTAGCCAAGAACAGCCAGCATTTGCTGGGTAAAGCAATCGATGTGCGGCTGACCGACATCGACACCGCTGAACTACGTGACGTCGCATTGTTGCTACAGCGCGGTGGCGTTGGTTACTATGAAAAATCAGACTTCGTACATGTGGACACGGGGCGCGTCCGGCGGTGGTAGGCGATCGAAGTCTCTGTCAATTCGATCACTACAGTACAACGTGAGTACGGTTCGCACCGACGAGCGAAGCGTCGTTTCGTTACACCTGCTATGGTCAAAAGTAATACAACAGGAGATGAAAATGCCAGAGTACCTACGACGCATGAGAGTTCCTATCTGTCTTGTAGTTCTTGTTGCGTCGATCCCATTGACAGCGGCGGCAGCCGGGAGCGATGACAAACCCAATATCGTCCTTGTTGTGATGGATAACTTTGGTTACGGCGAGATTGGCGTTTACGGCGGCGGCGAATTGCGCGGAGCACCAACGCCCAGAATTGACAGTATCGCCGCTGAGGGATTCCAGCTAACCAACTTCAATGTCGAAGCGGAGTGTACGCCGTCACGTACCTCGCTGATGACGGGTCGTTACGGGATTCGTGCCCGGCAGCGGCCTGACGGTCCTCCAAGGGGTATTTGGTGGGGCATCACCCAGTGGGAAATTACACTGGCGGAGATGCTGACCGATGCCGGTTACGCGACAGGCATGTTCGGAAAATGGCACCTAGGCGACACCGAGGGGCGTTTCCCGACAGATCAGGGTTTCGATGAGTGGTATGGGATTCCGAACTCATCGGATCGAGCCTTCTGGCCGGATAGCGATAGCTGGCAGGAAGGGGCCCACCCGGATCTCGAGTTCACCTACGTGGTGTCGTCAAAGCGAGGTGAAACGCCTAAGAAACTGGAAGTTTACGGCCGCGAGAAGCGCAAGACGATCGATCGCGAAATCACCGACGAAGCAATCGATTTCATCAAGCGCAAGGCTAAGGCCGAGCAGCCGTTCTTCGCCTATCTCCCGTATACACAGACCCATGAACCAGTCGATGCCCATCCCGATTTTAAAGGTACGACTGGAAACGGAAGTTTTGCAGACGTTCTTGCACAAACGGATGCCTATGTAGGTGAGCTCCTCGATACGATCGATGAGCTTGGGCTTAAAGACGACACCATCTTTATCTTCACATCGGACAATGGCCGCGAAGGCATAACGAGATCTTTTGGATTCACCGGGCCCTGGCGAGGAACCATGTTTTCTCCCTATGAAGGGTCCTTACGTGTTCCTTTTCTGATCCGGTATCCTGGGAATATCCCTGCCAAACAAGTCTCGAACGACATTGTCCATCTGGTAGATGTGTTTCCCACAATAGCGAATTTTGTCGGCGGCGATATCCCGCAAGATCGAGTATTGGATGGTGTTGACCAATCGAATTTCCTGATGGGTAAGTCTGAGAAATCCGCTCGTGAGTCCATCGTCATCTACATCGGTAACGAACTCTTTGGTGTGAAATGGCGCAATTGGAAAATGCTCATCAAGGAGATTGATGAAGACAGCTATGCGGTCCTAAACATGGCCTATCCATCAATTTACAACTTGATCGTAGATCCAAAAGAAGAAGAGCCGGAGAACTTCTATCTCGATGACACCTGGGTAGACGCTCCCCTGTGGCAAGTTATAGAGGACCACGAAGCATCGATTGAAGAAGACCCTGGGGCTCCGGATCCGTAGGTGCTATTGAAACAATTCTTGCTATTTTCTGCTGATCGATGGACCGCGGGATTCGCCCCATTAAGTGAATAAAACCATACAAGCTGACGAGGCAACATCCGACCCGCGTTGGGGTGCGGGTAATCGCGAGCAGAAGGCCAGGAACATTCTTCAATGCCTTACTCTGCTGACTGACTTGAACCTGAAAAACCTAAATTGCGTGGACATCGGTTGCGGGAGCGGTGGAATCTGCGCGCATATGGCGCCAAGTTTCAAACAGCTGTGCGGAGTTGATCCGGAACCCTGGGAGAGATGGCAGGACTATACATCGGAATGCCCCACACTGAGTTTTCGAGAGGAGTCAATTGAGAATCTCAGCTTGCCTGACGAATCCGTCGACGTTGTTATTTGCAACCAGGTTTACGAACATGTTCCTAGCCCCGAGGTTTTGATCGCCCAGATCTTCCGCATTCTCAAGCCTGGTGGCATATGCTACTTCGCAGGCCCGAATCTGCTCTACCCTGTCGAGCCACACGTCCATTGGCCCTTCATCCACTGGATACCAAGACGGCTTGCGCTCGCCATCTTAAGTTTGCTGGCACCAGACAAGGTGCTGGATGCCCACTCCACAACTTACTGGCAGCTCAGGCGCTGGCTCGGAAGATTTACGATCGTCGACGCCGTCCCACAATTGGTCAAATATCGCGCAGAATCGGCAGACGGCGTAAATATCTGGCGCATCTTCAGCTTGGTGCCTCTCTGGCTCTTGAGGGCCATGGGATTCTTAAGCCCCGGCTTCGTTTTCCTTGTTAGCAAACCCGCCAACTTGCCATCCAATGTCCGCTGAATAAGCAACGTTTGAATTACCGATAACCGAGGAGCGGTGCCTCAGCTACCACGCCCTCCGTCCAGAAAATGATTGCTTCCGTTCGCCACCGGCTGCGGGAGCGTGATTATTCACCAAAAGTAGGGCATATTTTGCGCCATTTGGCGGGGAGCAAAGAAAAATGACAGAACCGTGGTTGGAGCGCTGGCAAACCGGAAATATCGGCTGGCATGAGGCGCAGGGCAATTCGAGCTTGCAGAAGTACTGGACCGCGACTGGCAAGCGCGTTCTCGTACCACTATGTGGCAAGACTCAGGATCTGATCTGGCTCGAGCGCCAGGGCAATCAGGTCACCGGCGTTGAGTTGTCGGAAATCGCCGTGAATGCGTTCTTTGATGAGAATGAAATCGGGTACTCGATCGTAGAAGGCGCACTGAAAGCGTACGTGGCTGAAGAGCACTCGATTACAATTTATTGCGGCGATTTCTTCGAATTCACGGAAGGCCCGTTTGATGCGCATTACGATCGCGGAGCACTGATCGCTCTGCCAGCGGACATGCGTCAAGCCTACGCAGAGCACACGCGAACATTGCTCGATGCGGGCGCCGCGCAAATGATCATCTGCGTTGAGTATGATGATGCAATTGCGGCTGGCCCGCCGTTCTCGGTACCGGCTCATGAGATTCTGGCGTTCTGGCCCAGGTTGGAGCGAGTCGACGCGTACGATGACATCGAAAATGGTCCGCCGAAGTTTCGCGAGGCGGGTCTTAGCGAGATGATCGAAGTCGTCTGGCAAACGAAGGAAGGATGGCAATGAAATTACGTTACAAAATCGGCGGCGGCATTCTGGGTTTTTTCGCAGTGCTAATCGCGGTACTTGCGATTACGTTGAGTTACACGTCCGACTGCGAACCCGCACCGACTGTTTCTGATGATGCTGAGCTCATGAAAGCCATCGAATATCGTTGCTATGGATCACCGGACGTTCTTGAACTCAGAGATATAGAAAAACCCAAGCCTGCGGATGATGAAGTCCTGGTAAAGATCCGGGCAGCATCCGTAAATCCACTCGACTGGCACTACATGCGAGGTTCACCTTACTTCATGCGATTGGGGGCAGGTCTTGGCGCACCCACAAACACTCGCATGGGAGTAGATTTTTCCGGGACAGTCGAGGCGGTCGGAAAAGACGTCACGAATTTCAAACCGGGAGATGAGGTCTTCGGCGGCGGGAACGGAGCGTTCGCAGAGTACTTAACGATTCGAGAGGGTCGGGGCGTCACCCTGAAACCCGCTAGTTTGACGTTTGAGCAGGCGGCCGCTGTACCGATAGCGGGTATCACTGCGCTGCAGGCGCTGCGCGACTACGCAAAAGTCCAGCCGGGCCAGAAAGTACTGATCAATGGTGCTTCGGGTGGTGTGGGTACGTTCGCCGTGCAGTTGGCGAAGTCCTTTGGTGCGGAAGTGACCGGAGTGTGCAGTACCCGAAATCTGGAAATGGTTCTCTCAATCGGTGCCGATCACGTTGTCGACTACACTCAGGAAGACTACACAGAAAGCGGCGAACATTACGACCTCATCGTCGATATGGTCGGCAATCATTCGCCGAGAGAGAACAGGCGAGCGCTTACACCCGCTGGTAAATTGGTGATTGTCGGAGGACCCAGTGGTGATTGGCTCGGACCCGCCGCAAGCCTGATCAAAGCGAAGTTGCTATCACCGTTCGTGGAGCAGGAATTCGTCATGATACTTGCCTCGCTGCGCAAGGATGACCTGGTGATTCTGGGTGAGCTCATGCAGGCGGGTGAGGTAACGCCCGTGATCGACCGGCGTTATGTGTTAAGTGAAGTTCCGGACGCGATCCGTTATTCGGAAGAGGGGCACGTCCGCGGGAAAATCGTAATCGATATGAAATTGACACCGCGCTAAAAGCGCGGTGTCAATTCACGATCTACAGTCCGCGATCCTTCGCGCTGCCAATCAGCTTGTTGGCTTCCACGTCGTAGACGGCGCAAATGACTTCGCGGTCGTTTTGCTGCCAGCTCTCACGTGACGGATACATCATATTGATGTCCAGCGTCGAGGTTTCGTAATCTCTGCCAACAAATGACTGAAAGCGTTCGTAGCAAGATTCGTATGCGAGTTCACCCATAGCGTCGCCTTCCGGGAAGGAATCGACGGCAAGATCAAATACTGCGTAGGTTTCATTATCGTGAGGCTCGGAGCATGGAACGCCTGGAACGTCACTGATTTCATATTCGCCGTCGCTAACGACGGCGTCGTCAAAACAGTCGCCAACCCGGACCTGAAACGCACCGACGCTTCCACCGTCGACAATCGCTCCGGAGCCGTCTCGATCCGCATCCGTTACTGCCCCGTAGACGACAAATCCCAGTGCTGCTGCTATATAAATGGCCCAACTCTTCATAAATCCTCCCAAGCGCCATCGCTTCATAATTCAGCGTCCAATTGTGAGTGATAAGCCATGTCAGACAAGGACATAGGTCTCGAAATAGAACCGCAGAGCCCGCTGCGTCGCTATACTCTTGCGACAGCCGATAGCGACGATTCTCCGACAAAGCGAATCACTTAATCAGTCGTTCGCAGTTGATGCGGATCTTGATCCGCGTATTCTTACTCGTCTGGCTATAGAAGAAACTCAAATCGACGCTTTGTTAGCTGAACTGGGCGCTTTCGGAGAAAAAGAAGAATGATTGACTGGTTCAGGTTGGCACTTCGAAAGGACATTTTTGGCAGGGGTCTCAAAATCGGTGTTGTTGTTGGTACGTTATTGACCGCAATCAATTACGGCGACGTGCTAATCGCAGGTGAGGTTCTGCCCTTAATGTACTGGAAAATTCTTATGACGTATTGCGTACCTTTTTGTGTATCGACCTATGCGAGTGTCGAAGCTGCGAGAGCCGCCCGATGAACTACCGACATCTGGGTAAAGCAGGAATTCAAGTCAGCGAATTATCGTTCGGGTCGTGGGTGACTTTCCACACTCAGGCCGGGATAGATTCCACGGTGGAAATGATGTCTGCCGCATACGATGCCGGTGTCAACTTTTTCGATAATGCCGAAGTATATGCTGCGGGAAAATCGGAAGAAGTCATGGGTGCGGCGCTCAAGAAGCTCGGCTGGCGTCGTGGTAGCTATCTTATATCCACCAAGCTGTTTTGGGGTTTGCACGAAGGCCCAAACGAGCAAAATACGCTGAATCGCAAGTACCTGCTCGACTCGATCGACGGCTCGTTACAGCGACTCGACACAAACTATGTCGACCTTCTTTTTTGTCACCGCCCGGATCCAACGACACCTGTCGAAGAAACGGTCTGGGCGATGCATAACATTATCGAGCGTGGTAAGGCGCTGTATTGGGGAACATCCGAGTGGGAGGCAGAGGATATTGTGAGCGCTATTGACATCGCGGAGCGACATCACTTGCATAAACCCATCGTCGAACAACCGGTCTACAACCTGTTTCAGCGACACCGGTTCGCACCCGATTATAAAGCCGTTTATGAAGACCATCGAATGGGTTCTACAACCTGGAGTCCACTGGCATCAGGTCTGCTGACAGGCAAGTACAAGGACGGAATCCCAAACGACAGCCGCGGCGCTCTCGAAGGCTATGATTGGTTGCGCGAACAGCTCACCGACGAGAGCCGCCTGGCTAAAGTATCGGCGCTGGAGCCCATTGCGGCAGAAATGGGCGCGACACTCGCGCAGTTCTCGATCGCCTGGTGTTTGCAAAATCCCTACGTGAGCACCGTCATGACCGGTGCGAGTCGAGTCGCACAAGTGCACGAGAATATGAAGGCAATGGAATTCGTAGATAAATTTACACCAGACGTAATGAGTGAGATAGACCAAGTTTTTTCTTCCCCCTGACAGAACCACCGGAGATTGATGTGTTAACGCAAAACGTTCTACCAAAGTACGTGCGCTGTTGTGTGATTGCCTTGTTACTCGTTTGTACAACTCTCGGGGTTGCACAGGGGAGAGGGGCGGTGCCAGGGTCCGTAATTGATGCGCTGGAGTGGCGTTTGATCGGACCTTACCGAGGCGGTCGTGTGACGACAGTCACTGGCGTCGAGGGCAAGCCGAATCTCTATTACATGGGAGCGACTGGCGGTGGCGTCTGGAAGACCGAAAATGCCGGCACCACGTGGGAAAACCTGTCGGACGGCGACTTTAACGTTGGCACGATCGGCGCCGTCGCAGTAGCACCTTCGGATCACAATGTGCTGTACGTCGGTACTGGCGAGTCTCCGATTCGCGGTGTCACAACGAGCCACGGTGATGGGGTCTACAAATCGACGGATGCCGGCAAAACCTGGACGCATATCGGATTGAAAAAGGCTGGGCAAATCTCGCGCATCGAGGTAAATCCCGACAACGCCGATGTAGCGTTCGTCGCGGTGCAGGGCGACATCTGGGGACCAAGCGAGGAACGTGGAATTTTTCGTACAACAGATGGTGGCGCAAGTTGGCAACATGTTTTGCAGGTCAATGAGGATACTGGTGCGTCCGACCTGTCAATGGACCCAACAAATCCGCGCATTCTTTATGCGGCCATGTGGCATCACGGTCGCAAGCCGTGGTTCGTCAAGTCTGGCGGAGAAGGCGGCGGAATCTACAAATCGACAGATGGCGGTGACAACTGGGAAAAACTTGGTGGCGGACTGCCGGAACTGGTTGGCAAGATTGGCGTCGACGTTTCGGCCAGCAATCCACAGAGGGTTTACGCCATTATTGAAAGTGAACCGGAGCAAGGTGGTCTTTATCGTAGCGACAACGCTGGCAAGACCTGGGAGTTGATCGACGGACACCGCGTACTGCACACACGAGCCTGGTACTACAACCACATAACCGCGGACCCGGTCGATGAGGACACGGTTTGGATACTCAACGTGCCATTGATGAAATCAGTGGATGGTGGCAAGAGTTGGGAAAAAATTAACGGGCCGCACGGTGATCATCACGACCTCTGGATCAACCCCGCAAACAATCAAAATATTATCAATGGCAACGACGGCGGTGCGACTGTAACTTTCGATGGTGGCGAGACGTGGTCTAGCATTGTCAACCAGCCGACGGCGCAGTTTTACCGGGTCTCGACCGACAACCAGTTTCCGTACCGGATTTACGGTGGTCAGCAAGACAATACAACGGTGGCGCTCGCCAGCCAGTCCTTCCAGGGTGGTATTGGACGAGACGACTATTACGCTGTCGGTGGCGGTGAGAGCGCGCATATTGCTTTCGACCCGGAAGACCCGCGATTGATTTACGCGACGACGATCAACGGTACGCTAACGGAATACGATACTGAGACACAGATAAGGCGATCGATCATTCCGTTCCCGGAAATGGTCTACGGCAAAGACTCGAAAGACCTCAAATACCGTGCCAACTGGAATGCACCGGTCGCGATGTCGCCGCACGATTCGAGGGTGGTTTACTTTGGCACCCAGGTTCTTTTGAAAAGCGAAGACCGTGGATCGACTTGGGAAGAGATCAGTCCCGACCTGACACGAAATGACGTTTCGAAACAAGGTAGAAATGGCGGTCCGCTAACGCCGGAAAACGTTGGCGCAGAGTTCTATAACACCATTTTTTACGTCATCGAATCACCGCGCGAACAGGGCACGATTTGGGTTGGCAGTGACGATGGGCTTGTACACTTTACGACGAACGGCGGCGAGAGCTGGTCGGACATTTCCCCACCACACAAGAGTGAGGCGATGATCAATGCGATAGAGCTAAGCCCGCACGATCCGGGTACCGCTTACCTGGCGGTGGCAGGATACAAGCTCAATGACTTCAAGCCTTACATCTACAAGACAACCGACTACGGCAAACGTTGGAAGCGAATCGATCGTGGTTTGCCGACCGACACCTTTGTACGCGTCGTGCGCGAGGACCCGACGCAGCGCGGACTGCTATACGCAGGTACCGAAGCTGGCATGTTCGTGTCGTTCAATGACGGTGGTGAATGGCAGTCGCTGGATCTGAATTTGCCGCCAGTGCCAATCACTGACCTGAAGATTCGCCAGGACAATCTCGTCGCAGCGACACAAGGCCGCGGATTTTGGGTTATCGACGATCTGTTTGTGGTTCGTCAAGCGGCTGCGGACTTTGCCGATAAGGCTTTGCACGTCTACACGCCTGACACCACCTACATGATCAATGGCGGCGGTGGAGGCGGAACCTTTGAGGCAAAAAATCCATCGCATGAGGTGCCACTGTATTACCACATTAGTGATGAGTCCGATCTGCCGGTGACCATCGACATACTGGATTCGGCCGGACAACTTGTCCGCCACTACTCGAGTGAAGAGAGCGATCACGACCGCTGTCGAATCAGCAATATGGATCCACGACGACCGTTCGAAATCAAGTACGCGTCAACCAGTCAGGGTCTGAACCGGTGGAGTTGGAATATGCGATCAGAGAGTGTGCATTGCATTCCGGATATCGCGTTGTTCGCGGGCTTCAATGGGCCAAGAGTGGCGCCAGGCGAATACACTGCTCGTGTTCGAGTTGGCGACGCCGAAGAAATCATCACGTTCGCGATCGCAACGGACCCACGGCTGACGGCGAGCGATGCGGATATCGCTATCTGGGTAGCACGCCTGGCCGGGGTTAAGGACATGCTCAGCGGTAACTTGCACAGCTTGGAAAATATTCGGGGATCGCGTGCACAAATAGAGACATTGATGGCAGAGTTTTCCGGCGATACCGAGCTGCAGGAAATGGGCGCTTTAGCGCTTGAGAAAATTGCCGTGTGGGAGTCTTCGATTACGCAGCTAAAGCATAAGACTTACGAAGATGAAGACGCATGGGAAACCATGTTAGCGGGACAATTACGCTATCTGCTGAACGTCATCGATCGCACGGGGCCACCCGTAACGGATGGTGCCATGATTCGCTTGCAGGCCTTGGAATCAGAGTGGGCGACACGGCAAGCCGAGCTACGATCAATAGCCAGCGAGAACATCGCTCCGATCAACCAATGGGCCGAGGCCCATCAGGTTGACCACGTCCGATAGATTGTAGAGGTCGCTACTTCTCCCCGAGGTAGCGGCCGTACCAGTCGATCATGCGCTCCAGGCGATCCTGGATATAACTTGGTTTCTTGAGACCGTGAAACTGGTCAGGATAGATGACCAGTTGCGTAGGTACGTTCAAACTGCGTAGCGCCTGATACATTTGCTCCGAATTGATGAGCGGTACGTTAAAGTCTTTCTCACCGCACATGAACAGCGTGGGGGTCTCGATGCGATCGGCATGCAGGAACGGGTATGAGATCTTGACGTAAGGGTCGATCGATACCCACGGCAAACTCAGCTCGTTTTCGTACTGTGTGATGTACTGATCAGTGCCGTAACCCGTTAGCATGTTCGCGATCCCCGCACCCGAAACCCCTGCTGCAAACCGCGTGTCCGTTGCTATAGCGTAATTAGTGCTCATGCCGCCGTAGCTCCAGCCGCCGATACCAAGTCGCTTCGGGTCGGCGAGTCCGTCCGCAACCAGTTTGTCCACCACCGCATGGATGTCCTGAATCTCCAGGTTGCCCCAGTCTGCATAGATTGCGCGCGAAAACTCACGTCCGCGACCGGAGCTGCCCCGATAATTCGGGTTCACAACAAGATAACCTTGTGCCGCCAGCGCCTGCGCGGTGGCATCGAATTCGTAGCCGTCCTGGCCAACGGGTCCGCCGTGAATATAGGCAATCGTTGGATAGCGGATGCCTTTCTTGAATCCCGGTGGCTTCAGAAGCATCGAACCAATTGGCACACCGTCGTTAGCTACGGTGTCGTAACCTTCGACCGAGGCCCACTTGATTGACTCGCGCAGCTCCCGGTTGTGGTCGCTGAGCGCCACTCGGTCATCGGCTTTGTAAATCTCAGCCGGTCGCTGGCCAAAAGTGGTCACGGCAGCTACGCCATTTTTTCCAACCGCAAAGGACTGCGCAACGCCGGGCTGTAATCTATCGGGATAAAGAACTTCGACATTACCGCCTCTGAAGGGCACGCTCGCTACCGACTGAACGCGATCATCAGCAAGTAGAAAGAGAAGCGTTTTACCGTCGGTCGACCACTGTGGGGATGAAAGCGTACGGTCCAGGGAACTGGTTGGAAGTAATGGTTCGCCGCCGGCAACTGAAATCACGGCGAGTTGGCTGGGATCGTACCCCGAGAATTTGGGCGGTCCACCCTGGAGGTAAGCAATCCACTGGCCATCGGGGCTAAATACAGGATTGCCATCCGGCCCTTTCCAGGTGGTTACCTGACGAGCGTCAGCGCCTGCTGTTGCCTCAATGACGTAGATATCGTCGTTGTCGTGCCGATCGGGATCGCCCTGGCGACGGCTGGTAAAGGCAATGACATCGCTGTCCGGCCCCCAGGCGGGATCTGTGCTATCGAATGCACCCGGTGTCAAGAGTGCTACTTCTTTCCTATCTAAATCAAATAGATACAGTCTCTTATAGCGATTTCCAAGGTAGCCCAATCGGTCCTGTTTGAAGTGATAGCGGTCGATCACGATCGGCTTGGGTGTGTCGTGTGACGGGCCGTCTTCGTCTGCAACCTTGTCCGGCTTTTCCTCGGGGTCAAAGGAAACGATCACGAGGCGCGTGCTGTCTGGCGACCACTCGAAACCGGAAACACCGCCAGGCATCTCCGTTAGACGTTGCGCTTCACCGCCTGCCCGATTGAGCAACCAGATCTGGCTCTCGGCTTTGGGGTCGTCCGATTCCTCGGACTTTCCGTCTGCTCTCGCGGCAATAAATGCGAGGTACTTGCCGTCCGGACTGAAGCGAGGATTACTTTCACTGCTGTTTTCTGTGTGCGTGAGCTGAATGCGGCTTGATCCGTCCCAATCGACCATGAACAGGTCGGACGAGCTCTCGTCTTTGTCCACGTTTGTCGTTTCGACGCCGTATGCTAACCATTCCCCATCAGGCGACATTGCGATGTCGCCAATATTCTTGATTCGATGTGTGTCTTCTGGCTGAAATAGTCGCTGACTCCCGTCTTCTGCCAGTGCAGCACTAGCCACGAAAGCAGCGATCATTACGAGAATATTTTGTATCAGAATCGCAGGTGAAATATCTATTGTGGAACGATGCATTGAAGCCCTCGCAGATGGGTGGTCGATTAATCGACAGGCAGTATAGTACTGATTATGCAAGACTGCTGGACGTTGATGGGCGAAACGTCGCCGATGTTCGCTATACTTGGCGGCACTTCATATCCAGCCAGTATCGATACAACTATTCAGTGCTTAAATTACTCCAAATTATCGCTTCAAAACTCAGGAATACGCCACTGCATCCACAGTGGTTCGCTTTCTTCCGGGAGGAGAGAAGCCTTAAGAGAACTTGCGCAACTCTGTCTGGCGTGGTGTTGGATGTTGGCTGTGCTGAGGCACATCCACGCCGTTTCTTGCCGGAGGGCGTACGCTATATTGGTGTGGACTACTTCATAACGGCAAAAAACTGGTATGGCACTCGACCCGATGTATTCGCCGATGCCCGAGCGCTACCATTGTCGGATGATAGTGTGGATCACGCACTGCTTCTCGATGTTCTCGAGCACATCCCGGACCCGGACCTGTGTATTGCCGAATTGAGCCGTGTCTTGAAAACGGGCGGTTCCATGACTATCCAGGTGCCATTCCTGTACCCCGTTCATGATGCACCTCTGGATTTTCACCGCTGGACGAGACACGGGCTTGAAAGGGCTGCTGAGCGCAATGGATTCGAAGTCGAAGAGGCTATAGCAATCGGTCATCCACTCGAAACCGCTGCTTTGCACGCGAATATCGCGCTCAGCAAGACAGTTATAAACTGGATTCGGCAGTTCAATCCGCTGGCGTTATCGGTGTTCGTCTTGCCACTTGCTGTTGTACTGATTAATTGCAGTGCCTGGTTCTTCGCACTACTCGGTAGATCGGACGACCTGATGCCGTACTCTTACCGAATGGTCTGGACCAAAAACTGAATGGCCCATATTGCCCTCGTATCGACCTCTTATCCGGACGGCAAACCGGGAACGGAAGCGGCAGGGAGCTTTGTTGCAGACTTTGCAGAGGAGTTGTCTCGGCGAGTACGAGTAACTGTTGTAGCTGCGGGCACTGATGACGAAGTTTCTCAAGAAGGCAACCTGTGTATACGACGTTTCGCCGTACCCCGGTTGCCGTTGTCACTGCTAAAGCTCGCGAACCCGGCGCATTGGGGTGCCCTGATTACGACGATGAAGGCTGGTCTTAGTGCCGTTGAATGCCTTGCCGCTGAGGATAAACCCGATCATCTACTTGCGCTCTGGGTGTTGCCATCAGGCTACTGGGCACAGCGAGCGGCCAAGCGTTATGGCTTTGATTACAGCGTCTGGGCATTGGGCAGTGACGTCTGGACGCTCGCCCGTATTCCTGTTGTGAAAAACGTCCTCAAGAACGTGGCGATAAATGCGGCCAGACGGTTCGCCGATGGTGTCGAGTTGGGTAACGAGGTGACCTCCGTATCCGGCGCCGATTGCCGCTTTCTTCCCAGTACCCGGCGCCTGCCGGCTGTTCAGGGCAAGCGCCTGGCAACCGAACCGCCGTACAAGCTCGCATTCCTTGGTCGCTGGCATCCAAACAAGGGAACAGATTTACTGTTAGACGCATTACTGCAACTGGACGAAGATTCGTGGCACAGGATTTCTGAAGTGAGGATATTCGGTGGCGGACCTCAAGAGGCGTTAGTCAGGCGGGCGGTGGCAACTCTTAAGACACAGGGTCGACCAATAGTGGTCGGCGGCTATCTGGACAAACAGGATGCCGCCGACTTGATCGGATGGGCAGACTATCTGTTACTCCCTTCCAGAATTGAGAGCATTCCTGTGATTTTCTCCGACGCGATGCAGGTTGGGACACCACTCATTGCGACGCCGGTTGGTGACCTGCCGCAATTGCATCAGAAATATAATTTCGGCGTTGTCGCTCAGGACATCAGTTCAAGTGTATTTGCAGAGGCAATTGCGACCGGCCTCGCAGGAAGCCCTGACTCTCACAGTGAGGGAATTGTGCTCGCACGATCAGATTTCGATCTCCCGGGAATCATCGATCGCTTTCTGCGAGAAACAGGATTGGATGTGGGATGACGCAATACCAATTCCAGAATAGTATTCCCGATGGTTGGGATGACTTGCGTAATCAACATGACGCTCTTTTCGGCACCGTTGCCTGGCAGTCGTTTCTGGAATCGAGTTTCGGTTGCCGGACAATATATGGCACGAACGGTGAGCAAGGCGTAGCCATTACAATCTTCAAGGCAGGTCCATTTGAAGTGGGCTATCTTGTTTTTCCTGCCGGTACCACTTTTGGGCGCGCGGTGAACTTGCGTGTCTTGCTGGATGATTTCCTGGGGTCAAATTTGGGCGGTAAGCCAGTGTGCCTACGAATGTCTCCCAGTGCTTTTTCGCAAAGCTCGGACCTTGATCTCAAGTTCGTCCAGAACCCGGAAACGGCGATTACAGATTTGCAAGGCTGGGACTGCATGTCCGTCTCTAAGAAACTCAGGCGAGATATTCGAAAGGCTGAAAAGTCGGGCCTGATACCGGTTGAGATCAGCGACCCGGCGCAGGGCGATGCGATATATCGTATGTACGAAGATACCGTTCGTCGTCATCAAGGGTCGATGAGATACACACGAGAATATTTCGAGCGTCTGATACGCCTCAGTCTGACTAATGATCGAGTCCGGATTGTCGGAGTAAGTGCCGAAGACAGATTGGCCGGTTTTGCCGTAACCATTCGAGACAGGGGCACGAGTTATTACTTGCACGGCGGAACAGATCCAGCGCTGCGGCACCTTTGCACATCTGATCTGTTGGTTCGCGATGTGACAGATCAGGCGCGGTCCGACGGTAGCGACAGCTTCAATTTCATGGCGTCACCGCAAGATCAACCGATGCTCGTTCGATTTAAGGAAAAATGGGGAGCGACGACCCGGCAACTCAATACCTATACGTTGCCGAGTGGGCCCCTTTATCCGGCCTTCGTGCTGGCCGAATCGGTGTATCGAATTTTTCGTTGATGCATCAGGCGGTTCCGCGAATACTACGCCTGGGTCAGGCGAGATACCGTTTCAATTATATAGTCGACTTCCGAATCCGTAACTTTTGGTGACAACGGGAGGCTGATCGTTTCGCTACCGTATTTCGCCGCGACCGGGTAATCCTCACTTCGCCATCCGAATTGCTCCTGATAGAACGGGTGCTCGGCAAGGCTCAGGTAATGAACACCGACGCCGATGTTCGCCTGTTGCATCAGTGAGAGCATTTCATCCCGGGTAATGCCACAAGCATCCTTGTTGATTGCAAGCGTGTACAGGTGATACGCATGGCGTGTATCGGCATCGGGTTCTGTCGGGGTTCCGATGGTCAGATCCTTGAAGGCCTCCTGATACCGGTCCCATATTTCTTTACGGCGAATCCAGGCAGCCTCAACTCTTTCAAGTTGATGAATTCCAATTGCCGCCTGTAAATCCATCATGTTGTACTTAAAGCCAGCCTCAACCACCCGGTAGTGTTTGTAGCCTTCATCACTAAAACGACTCCAGGCATCTTTTGTCATACCGTGTAATGAAAGTACTTTGATCCGTTCGAGCGCTTCGCGAGACTTGGCGATCACCATGCCGCCCTCTCCGGTAGCGACATTCTTGGTGACGTAAAAACTGAAGCAGCCGAAATCACCGAACGTCCCTGTCTTTTGTCCGCGCCATTCGGACTCGATAGCGTGGGCACAATCTTCGATCACGATGAGGTCATGTTTTTTTGCAATCGCGAGCAGCTCGTCCATTGCGCATGGACGTCCCGCAAAATGCACGGGAACAATCGCCTTGGTTTTGGTCGTAATTCGGTGCTCGATGTCGGCCGGGTTTATATTCAGAGTTCTGGCGTCAATATCAACAGGAACCGGTTCGGCACCCGCATGAATAATGGAATTAGCGGTGGCGCAAAAGGTCATAGCCGTGGTCAGTACTTCATCACCAGGGCCGACACCCGCGGCGACCAGACTCACATGTAGAGCTGCCGTACAGGAATTCAGAGCCGCAACCTGATCCTCCTGAACATCTTTATATTTCGCGAAATCACTTTCGAATTTGTGAACCTTCGGCCCGGTTCCCAGCCATCCCGAGTTGAGGCTCTCGACAACGTCATCCACCTCGTCCTGTCGAATGTCTGGCGCTCCGAAAACGATAAACTGATCGGTCATGGATTCACTCTGTGTAGTTTCAGGTTGTATTCCAGGCGTTATTTAACAGGTCGAGAAGATATGCGCCATAGTCGCCGGCCGCAATAGGTGTCGCTAACTCTCCTAGTTGGTCAGCTGAAATATATCCTTTATAGAATGCAATTTCCTCAGGGCAACAAACCTTATAGCCCTGCCTGGACTCAATAGTCTCCACGAAGTTGGACGCGGCCAGAAGAGAGTTTTGTGTACCCGTATCAAACCAGGCCATACCGCGACCGAGAATCTCGACATTCAAGCTACTTCGTTCAAGATATAACTTGTTGATATCGGTAATCTCGAGCTCGCCACGCGATGATGGCTTGAGCGACTTCGCCATATCCACTACGCCGGCATCGTAAAAATAGAGACCGGTTACAGCAAGCCGAGAAGATGGATTTGATGGCTTTTCCTCCAGGCTCAGAGGCCGCTCGTCATCACCCAAAACCACAACACCATAGCGCTCAGGGTTGCTGACGGCATAGGCGAATACTGTCGCACCAATCGTTCTCTGGCTGGCCCTGATGAGTTTCGCCTCCAGATCGGTCCCGTAGAAAATATTATCGCCAAGAATCAACGCGCAGCTTTCGCCTGAAAGAAAGGATTCGGCAATGATAAAGGCCTGAGCGAGGCCGTCGGGTGACGCCTGAACCGAATAGGACAAGGATATACCCAAACGTGATCCGTCCCCCAGCAAAGACTCAAACCGCGGTGTATCTTGTGGTGTCGAAATCACGAGAATGTCGGTAATACCCGCGAGCATAAGAATAGAGAGCGGGTAGTAAATCATGGGCTTGTCGTAGACTGGCAGCAGCTGCTTTGAAATAACCTGTGTCATTGGGTGTAGCCGGACGCCGGACCCGCCAGCCAGAATAATGCCTTTCATAAGCTCATTGTCCGTTTGCCGCCCCTGAAATCATGGCGAACTATACCATCGCATCGAATATTTGAGTGGTTTTTCAAGAGCTTGGAATTCTGATCTGATATGCTGCTCGGATATTAGGCGATGGTCCATGTTTTCCTTACCTTGATTCCACGGCACTAAGAAATTATTCGAATATCTTGAACACAACCCGAACATCAAACGACATCGATCCATCAACGGAAATCCACCGCTCTGTTGTTTGGGTCTGGCTATCAAGAGTTATTGTCGCCGCTGGAATTGTGTGGGTTGTAGTTGTCTTCACTCGTGATTTCGCGAGCCTACGTAACGACTTTCGGATCGAGAGTTTCGCCTGGCTGGGATTTACATTTGTGGCAGGAATGTTGGCGCTACTACTCACTGTTCCTGTATTTCAGTTGCTACTTCGTTCTCACAGTGACATTCCAATTCGATACTCCTACGCGGCACGCCTCCTGTTTGTCGCACAAGTGTTGCGGCACCTTCCGGGAAGAGTATGGGGAGTGATGTACCTAATCGCGGAAACTCGGCGATCGATACCAACATCCGCGATGGTTCGAGCAAATATCGACGTCATGCTTTATTCGATGTCATTCAGCATGCTGGTCGCGATCTTGCTTTATGTGAGTGTAACCATTGGTCTAATTTTCGCGAGCGCAGCTGGAATATTGGCGCTGTCATTATTCGCGATGGCGGTTCATCTTGACTGGATAGGTCAGATTGCCAGAATGGTTTCCAGATTCTTACCAGAGCGGGCTGCGAAATTTTCAGCTGGCCTGACCGCGCTTAGACCTGTTCCCTGGAACGTCGTCTCCAAGATCGTTGTTTGCTACATCCTGTCGTGGGCTTGCTACCTGTCGATTTGGTGGGCACTTACAAAGATTTTTGTGGTGCTTGAAGATGTCAATATCTGGTTGCTGTGCGCTGCGTATTCTGTTGCCTGGGTGCTAGGTTATATTTCGATGATTACGCCAGCAGGATTAGGCGTACGCGAAGCAGGTTTTTTCGCGTTAGCGGCGCCGGTGATGTCTTTACCGAACCTGACGTTTCTAGCCGTTTTTGTGCGAGTGTGGCAACTGACCACGGAACTGTTGCTGTTTTTCATGTTTGCTTTTGCCAAGCATGGTCGAGCAACCGATAATACGTCGGTAGCGGATGATTCGAGCGAAACGCACCTAGGTCAAAAACCCAATGAGTAACAAAAATTCAGATGACTCGCTCGCCCCTGGCTGGATGCGAAAGATTGCTGACGCTATTTTGGAGAGACTTCCTGCGCGGTTGGTGAAACTGTCGAGCGCCAGTTTTTCCTGTGAACCTGGAGTCGTTATCAAGACACCTTCAAGACTAACGGTAGGTCACGGGGTCGCACTTCAGCGAAATGCAATCTTGCACTGTGGGGGCAAGAGCTGGTGCAACTATAACGGAAGCATAAAGTTGGGCAATCATGTCATTGTTGGCCCGCATTGCATTCTCTACGGTGCCGGAACTCTGGAAGTAGGAGATTTCACACATTTCGGCCCCGCTTCTATGGTCATGGCGCAAGCGGGTGACGCCGACTCGGACGAGAGGCAAACGACTGAGCCCGGACGGAATCATGATCCTGTAAGCATCGGAAAAGGTGTCTGGATTGGAGCAGGCGCAGTAATTCTGGGGAATACGGTGTTGGGCGACAATTGTGTTGTCGGACCTAACAGCGTCGTCTCGGGAATCTATGAGGCCGGATCGACTTTAATCGGAAACCCTGCACGACTGGTTCGACGACGAAATACTGAGGGATAGAATAAGTGGCCGAGAGACCCGAACACATCAAGCAATTAATACAAGCGATAGTCGATCGAAACTCGCTTCAGACTGACTTCCTGAAGTCATCTCTACTCGAAATTAAAACAGAGGAAATGGCGGACTTTGATGCCTATGTGGAATTTGCGCTAGCAGGTCAGCTTGAAATCGCTTATCTCGCAGAGTGTTATGACTTGATCGTCAAAGATACATTGCGCGAGCAAATCTATTTTCAACGGCATAAGAAATATCGTTACTCCAGTTTTGATGAAGTAGCCAGTTCGGTCTATTTTGACGACGAATACATGCGTCGATATATGCACGGCTTGGCAATTACGGCCTACTTATGGCCTAACCATCGCGCGCTGCATCGATATTTCCTTGAATCTCTGGGTTCATTGCCTGCGTCGACCACAGGGGATTATCTCGAGATCGGGCCGGGACACGGCATGTACATGATGAGCGCCATGCGAAAATCCGACTTTTCCCGGTTTCACGGTATCGATATCAGCCCGACCAGCGTTGAGATGACACGTTCGTTGTTGGGGAGCGATAATTTTGGCGAATTTGAAAATTACCAGGTTTTTGAGCAAGACTTTCTTGACGGCCAATTAGCAGATGAATCCTATTCTGCGGTGGTAATGGGCGAGGTATTAGAGCACGTAGAGCAACCAGGAATATTTCTGGAGACTATCAACCGCATATCGAAAGATGACGCGTTTATCTTTCTCACAACGCCGATCAATGCCCCCGCCATAGACCACATATATCTGTTTGACTCATTCGAGTCGATCGAGGCACTGGTAATTGACGCTGGCATGGTCGTAAAAGACAGCCTTTTGGTTCCCTACCCGGGGCTGTCGGTTGAAGAATCGATGGCCCAGACTTTGCCCGTTAATGTCGCGTTGGTACTTGGCAAATGAATCCAAAAAATTACGGGCTGGAGTTTCACCATTTCGGTATGGCAGTTCGAAACACGGACCCGACTATCAAGGTGTTACGAGGACTCGGGTATCGCTGCGACGATGAAGTGTACGATCCATTGCAGGAAGTAAATCTCATATGGTGCGAGCATGACAGTATGCCTGCCGTCGAGCTCGTCTCACCTACGGGATCACCTGGGCCTGTTGATAAAATTCTTGAGCACAGTTCGGAGTCTGTTTACCACATGTGTTTTGCTGCTCAAAGTATCGAGGACTCGATCGCGGCTATGAAGCATGATGGCGTCAGGGTCATTCCAATGGTAGCCGCCAAGCCAGCTGTTCTATTCGAAAATCGGCCCGTCGGATTTTATCAATTGAAAGGTCTTGGGCTCATCGAGATTGTTGAGCTTGCCTGAGTCAGTATGCGACGCCAGCAGATATTGACAGGCCGGGTACTACAAAGTCTTGGTACTTTGGTGGAGGCGATCGCTGAGGCAACCGCTGACAGTGGCGATTTCACAGCAGGCGCATCCATCCACTTTCTTCGTAACTACACGACTGAACCAGTTGATCCATATCTTCAGTATTTCTTACTAAAGAATGACATCAACCCACATATCGAACACGGTGGGTACGGAACGGTGCTGCAGGAAGTTCTTGATCCTGCTTCGACCTTGTTACGCCGCCAGCCAGATGTAGTCGTTCTTTCATTGTTGCTCGACCTTTTCGACCCGGCGTGCGTTAACGATAACTGGTCTTCCACAGATGCAACTGCGCAATTCGAGGATGTCGTTACTGTCCTGATGGAGAAAACAACATCTCACATCGTCATTAATACATTCTTGCCGCCAGTTGCAATACTGGCAGGCGACGAGAGCACATCACTATCGGAACACGAACTTCAAACACTAAACAATCGTGTTCAAGAGTTGGCACGGCGACATTCTGGTCGATTGAGCCTTGTGGATTGGCGGGTGTGCTTTGATGCCGGAGCCGATAGCCAAAGTGTTGATTTACGATTTTGGCGTAGTTCTCAGGCGCCATTCAAGAAATTTTTTCTGATTGAGTACGCCAGGGCGATATCTCGTGCTGTGAGAAAGACGAAGTTAGTCGCGAAGAAGTGCCTGGTGCTTGACTGTGATAACACACTTTGGGGTGGTGTCGTCGGGGAGGATGGTCTTGAGGGAATCATGCTACACGATGCAGAGGAACCAGGCCGTTACTATTATGAGTTTCAGAGAGAGGTTGTGCGCCTGAGCAAGAGCGGCGTGATAATAGCGCTTTGCAGCAAGAATAATGACCGAGACGTTTGGGACGTAATTGACAAGCACCCATATTGTTTGATCGACAGATCTCACATCGTGGCGTCGCGGATAAACTGGACCAATAAAGCAGAAAATCTGATGTCACTGGCCGATGAGCTGAATATCGGCATGGATAGCATCGTTTTTGTTGATGATAGTCCGCAGGAACAGATGCTCATTCACCAGATGCTCCCCGATGTAACCGTGCTTTCCGTGCCGGAAGACCTGCGCAGGTTCTCCACTGTCCTTACTTGTGACGGTCTCTTCGACAGCATGAGCCAGACTGACGAAGATAAGGCCAGAACGACGATGTACCGGCAGGAGAGCAGACGAAAAACGGATAAGCAGTCTTATTCTGATCTCAACAATTACCTAAAGTCGCTTGGGACTATTGCACGCATTAGGGACGTAGATAATGAAATCGTCGCTCGTGTCTCACAGCTCACGCAAAAAACAAATCAATTCAATCTCACGACACGTCGTTACTCTGAATCGGAAATCAGGGACTTCGTCTCCAGCGCAGATCATCGAGTGATGTCGATGTCGGTCACTGACAAGTTCGGGGAAATGGGGTTGACCGGTGTTTTTATCGTGCGTCGCGAGGGATCGACAGCAGTTATCGATAGTCTACTGCTTAGCTGTAGAGTTCTTGGTCGCCAATTGGAGGTTGCGTTTGTTTGTGAGTGCATGCGTCTGGTGAAGGAAAACTGGGGAACTACGTCCTGGCGTGCGGAGTTCCGGCGGACAAGAAAGAACGATCAGGTTAGTAACTTTTGGGAACGACAAGGATTTGATGTCGTCAACGAGAGCGATGAGTCTCGAGATTATGCTGCATCCGATTGCTCGCCTTCTGTCGACTACTCGAATATCATCACCGTCTTTTTGGAGTAAAAGAATGTTCGACACGATCGCCCAGTTAATGGCGCAGATTTTGCAGGTTCCGAAGGAGACAATAGGTCACGATAGTTCGCCAGAGACCATTGATCGGTGGGATTCTCTGAAGCACATGCAGTTGATAATGGCTCTGGAAGACGAGTTTGAGATCCAGTTTCCCGACGAGGCCATTCCGGAGCTGTTGAGTGTGCGACTTATTGAGGAAAAACTGAGCGAGATCAAATCCTAGTTGCAGCATTTTCATCCATCGGGAACTTATCAGTGACTCATACCATTCGCATTTCGCTGCTGGTCGCGGTCTTGATTAGCGGATGCGCCGCGAGTATTGATGATCGTGTTTCTGAAGATGCGATCAGCGTCTCCGCGACTGCGAAGAGACTGGTCATCGCGCACCGCGGGGCAAGCGGGTACTTACCCGAGCACACAATTGCGGCCAAGGCGATGGCGTACGCTCAGGGGGCGGACTACTTGGAGCAGGACCTGGTGATGACGAAAGACGATGAACTTGTCGTCCTGCATGACCGTCACCTGGATACTGTCACAAACGTAGCTCAAATCTTTCCTGACAGACATCGCGACGATGGCAGATTCTATGTCATCGATTTCACGCTGGAAGAAATTCGGCAATTATCCGTCTTTGAACGATTTGAGATGAAGGAAGGCATTGCTACGCCAGTTTTCAAAGATCGTTTTCCCCTGGGTAAGTCATCCTTTCGTGTGCATACGTTTTCCGAGGAAATTGAGTTAATTCAGGGGCTAAATATTTCTACAGGAAAATCGGTCGGTATCTATCCCGAGATAAAGAGTCCCGCGTTCCACCGCGACGCGGGCAAGGATATTGCAGTGGCCGCTCTGAACATCCTCAAGCAGTACGGCTACGATGAGAAGACAGACAAGGTTTTCTTGCAGTGTTTCGATTCAAACGAGTTATTGAGAATTCATGATGACTTGATGCCGGCATTGAATATGAATCTGCCACTTGTTCAATTGATGGGTACTGAAAAGGCGTACCACTGGATGTTGAGCGACAGCGGCATGCAGCGACTCGCGACCTACGTCGACGGTATAGGACCATCTGCTTTCTTGCTACTTGCACCAGACTCCACCGCGTCGGAGATCAAAGTTACCAGGCTGGTCGAGATCGCACACGCAGCCGGGTTACAGGTTCACCCCTATACGTTTCGGCGTGAGCGAAATCAAATGCCGCCTTTCGCGAAAGATTATGATGATTTCCTGCGAATCTTCTTCGATCAGGTAGGTGTAGACGGAGTGTTCACCGATTTTCCGGATTTGACCGTGAAATTCATCGAGTCCCATCAGTGATCGGAATTCTTCGACCACCAGACCACCGGGAGTCGTTACCAGAAGACAAAGTTGATGCAAGCTATCGACGGCTTCGATTGCAGGTGTTTATCGGAATTTTTGTCGGGTACGCCGGCTACTATCTCGTTAGAAAAAATTTCACTCTCGCGATGCCGTACCTGATTGAGCAGGGCTATTCGAAGGCGGACCTTGGCCTCGCACTTTCCGGTGTTTCCATTGCGTATGGTTTGTCCAAATTCATCATGGGCAGCGTTTCGGATCGCAGTAACGCACGCGTATTCATGACGCTCGGGCTTTCATGCTCGGCACTGATCATGATTTTCATGGGTACGATGCCGATCGCTACCAGCTCCGTCACAATCATGTTTGTCCTGCTTTTAATGAATGGCTGGTTTCAGGGAATGGGTTGGCCACCGTCCGGGCGCGTGATGGTGCACTGGTTTTCTCCGAGTGAACGCGGCACCAAGATGGCTATCTGGAACGTTGCTCACAATATCGGCGGTGGAATGGTCGGTCCGGTTGCGATTCTGGCCATGGCAGTCTTCGCCGACTGGCATGCGATTCTCTACGTTCACGGTTTTTTTGCGCTCGCGGTTGCCGCTCTTATCTTCCTGTTGGTCCGTGATACACCGCAGTCCGAAGGTCTCTGCAACATAGAAATTTACCACAACGACTATCCGAAAACGTATGAGTACAGCGAAAGCTGTGAAAAGGAGTTGTCAACGAGAGAGATTTTCTTCCAGTATGTGCTGAACAACAAATTTCTATGGACTATCGCGGTCGCAAATGCTTTTGTCTACTTCGTGCGTTATGGCGTACTGGACTGGGCACCAACCTATCTGGGCGAGGTCAAACAATTCTCGTTCGAGCAATCGGGTTGGGCCTATGCATTTTACGAATTCGCCGGTATTCCCGGTACTCTGATTTGCGGCTGGTTGTCGGATAAAGTATTCGGTGGCCGACGCGCACCTGTGACAATCGGGTACATGTTACTCACACTGATCTGCGTACTTGTCTATTGGAAAAATCCGGCCGGGAACCCGAATCTTGACCTCGCGATGTTAATTGGTATCGGATTTTTCATTTACGGCCCGATAATGTTGATCGGCGTGCAGGCGCTGGACCTTGCGCCGAAAAAAGCCGCTGGAACGGCGGCGGGATTTACGGGTCTATTTGGATATGTAGGCGGCGCCGTGAGTGCGAATGTCGTGATTGGCTATGTTGTTGATTCTGCTGGGTGGGATGCAGGGTTTACGCTGATAGCGGCATCTTGTGCAATTGCGATGACATTGATTTCGTTCACCTGGAATGCTGAACGTCGAGCGATTCCAGCCAGAGGGGCAGTATGAATGTACTAACAAGACTCGCGATTGCGGCAGCGATCGTCATACCCGGATTGGTGATCGCAGAGGAGCCGGGCCAGGAGCCTGGATCACTGGTTCAGGTGTCGGACAAATTGATGGACGAGCAATACCGCAGGTCTGTAAAGAAGATCGTAGTACTACCGGGCGTGAGCCCCGCGTCTGGCGCGGTTACTGGAAGTTATCGGAAAGAAACGGACGGTCTGCTCGATGGCGTAGACAGGGGACGCGAGATCGGCGTTTTTCGAAAGGACATCGGTGGTATCCCCATTAGCTTCCCGATTCCCATTTTGACGATCCCGGGTATGATATTCGGTGGCCTGTCAGGAACCATCAAACGCGAGATTCAGGATTTTCGTGACGCGATGACGGAGAGTCTTGCGGAATCGGCAGCAACCCCGTTAACAAACGATGCTCTGGCGACAGATGTGTTTTGGCGTCTTCGAGAAGTCTCCGGACTCAAGCCGAAGGTGTTCGCGTTGACGACGCCGATTCCCGAGGATACAGACGCGATTCTGTACGTTAGTTTCTCGGACGCATCCATAGAGGTCGATGACAAAACAGCAACAATAATTTTCACAGCCACTGCAACATTGCGACGGCATTCAGATGGCCAGCATCTTTACGAAAATCAAATCTATTATCAGGACTCGGATACGCTTGGCAATTGGACTGAGAATGAAACGGCAGCGTGGCGCGACTATGCGAACTACGCCCGTCATTACTTGGGACGTGAAATTGTCGCTGAATTATTTGAAAGAGTGGAAGTACAGCAAGTATTGACGCCCGAGGAGACGGATACCGTAAGTCGGGTGAAAAAACAGGAATGGCAGGGCGTAACCAAATCCCGAACTCCAACGCTTGCCTGGAACCTGGAGCTGGCAGGTGATGACCAACAGCTACCATGGGCGAAGACGATCAACAAAGCCGATATTTCCTACGATCTGGAAATATACGATAAACATCAGCTCATTTACTCGGCCAGGAAGGTCGAAGGTCAACAGCATACAGTCGAAGTCGAGCTTGACAACTGCAAAACCTATCGGTGGACTGTACGACCGTCTTACCCGGTTGATGGCACCAGGAGATTCGGTGAGTGGATGCGCTCCAATCCGGATACGGCGAACGGAAACGTAGGCATGGCAGGAGCCGAAGCAGCTGCGTACATTTATGATCTTGCATCGCTGGAACTCAAATGCGGTCGTCGCTAATCAAATTAAACTCTAATTAGCTAAGACAGATCATGGCAATGAACAGATGCCACTTTATCGGGATAGTTACGCCGTGACTTTGGACCTGAATTCTTCACGATAGCTGCGGCTCAACGGCACCTGTTTGCCGCTACGCATGCGGATTTGGCGGCCACCACTTCCGGTCGTTCGCAATTCCTCAACAAAATCCAGATTGACTAGGTAGCTGCGATGGGTACGAATTATTCGTTCGGCATTGATTATCATTTCCAGATTGGTCAGCGTTTCCCGAATCAGATATTCCTTTTGGCCAGTACCCACAACAACGTAGTTCCGTGCTGACTCCAGATACTCAATTTCATCCTGACGAATAACCGTTTCGCCGGAGCCGGTCTGAACTATCAAACGATCGGGCCTGGCGCTGACGTCGGCGGCTTCCTGCTTTCGGTAATAGCGGTATGCGCCAATGATGCCGATGATTGCGATGTAGATCTTGAGGTCCTTCTGATACTCCACAATCAGATCCTGGATCCAGTAACCGGAAAATACGAAGTCCCGTCCGTATAGCGGATAAATAGCGACACGCGTCAAGATCATTAAGAGATAGTGCGCCGTCGCAAACAGGCCGCTACCGACTATATGCCCAACAGTCGCAGGCAACATGGCTTCACGTCGCCATGAAAATCTTGATGACCACCAGGCGACAACGGGAATCAGTGACAGCACAACCAGTGCGCTGGTCGCCTGATGGGCAATAATCTGGAAGTCGGTACCGCCACCTCCCTGAGACTCTCGCAGGTTAAATTTCGTCAGTGTATCGAGTGTCCAGAGCACGCTGACAATCACAACGAAGAATCCGGCTTCGAATAAGCGCCGTCTAAAGTCATTGCACTGGCCGTCGTTCTTCATTTCATCACCATCTGGTCAATCATTCGTCCCGCCACGCTGCATTTCGTCCCAACGCACTGTTTCGAGTGAAGCAATCTCATTAAGTTCGCGGTCTCTTCAGTTGTTAGCTCTTGATCTGCAGGGCTTTAACTTTACTGATTTACGGAGACCAATCAATGCAATACAAAATTAGATTCGCGATTCTGGTAACTGTGGCTCTTCACGGCTGTGGAGGAGGAGGGGCCGGGCCCGCGCCGATTGTTCCGCTACCACCGGCGGATTTCGCCTATCAAGTTCCTGCAAGTACGGGGGATAGCTGGACCGTGGCCAGCGCCGCCGATCACGGTATTTCCGTGTCGACGCTGGAGTCCATGATGAATGACGTTCGGTCGGGCATGTTTCCCAACGTCGACTCCATAGCAATTGCCCGAAATGGTGAGCTCATTTTTGATGAGACGATACGTTTAGAGACTGATTCAGAAGATGGCCGTGTCGGAAATACCGATCTTTCTGTTCACGCCCAGTTTTCAGCTACCAAGAGTATTACGTCGTTGCTCATCGGCATCACGATTGACGAAGGCCACATCGCCGGGGTGAATGCACCGTACCTGGGCCTGTTTCCATACGTAGGCTACGCGAACTGGGACGAGCGCAAGAACGATATTACGCTACAGCATGTACTTACCATGCAGTTGGGGCTGGACTGGAATGAGTGGAACCCTCCTTACTCATCACCGGATAACCAGTTGATCCGTTTTTATGAAGACGAAGTGGACTACAGCAAAGCGGTTCTGGATTTACCGCTGGTTGCGGATCCTGGTGCCCAATTCGCCTACAACACCGCGGCGACTATTTCATTGGGGCAGGCTATCGAGAACTCTGCACCGCTATCTCTTATCGACTTCGGTGCCAATGCACTCATGGGACCGTTGGGAATCACGGATATCGAGCTACTGACCACACCGACAGGCCTGCCAAACGGTGGTGGTGGTTTCTACGTTCGCACTCGTGATATGGCCAAGTTCGGCCAGCTTGTATTGAATCGCGGAACCTGGAATGGCGATCGTGTCGTCAGCGAGGCGTGGATTAACGAATCAATGACCCCGAGAACAGACATCAGCTTTAGCAATCCCGATGAGTGGGACTGGCAGGTCGAGGGTTACGGATACCAATGGTGGCTTGGCCATTACGATATGGCGGGAACGAAAGTCGACACCTACGTTGCATGGGGCTTTGGCGGGCAATGGGTCATTGCCATTCCGTCACTGAACCTCGTGATTGCCATCAATTCACATGGATATGATGGTAGCGACGCCGCGCAAAACGAGGCTCATGCGATTGTTCGTCGCTATGTATTGGACGCGCTTACTGGGTAGACTGTGCGCCTATGATGATCGAGCGCCTGCCTTTTCACCTGTTCCAGTTTTTTTGGAAACACTATGCGGGCGGTCGCTCTCTCACTTTAATCACGGTGCTTAGCACGGAAGGCTCAACGTACAGCAAGGCCGGTAGCCAAATGCTGGTCAATGATGAGGAGGACTTTCAGGGTATGTTGTCCGGCGGCTGTCTTGAAGGCGATCTCGCGGAGCGTTCAAAGAGTGTGATCGCGAACGGTGTCGCCGAGGTGGTCACATACGACCTCCGGGCTGACGATGATGTATTTGGCCTGGGAGTGGGCTGCGAAGGTGCCTTGCGGATATTGATCCAGCCACTTAGTGCCGATACCGAGTACGAGCCGTTTGCGAGCCTTATCGCAACTTTGGGACACGCACCGCATGCCGACATGGTACTTGCCGATGCTGAGTCGGAGATCGGCGTTACACGAATAATGGCTCCATTACGGCTATTGGTACTGGGGGCGGGTCAGGATGCCGATCCGTTGATCACATTTGCGGTCGCGCTGGGTTGGGAGGTCGCGGTGTCGGACCACCGGCCAGCCGCGATCGACCGTTTGGGTGGTAGCGGAGCCGCTTCCGCCGAATGTGTTCCGGTTAAAGACATAGCTTCGCACTTCGATTTGGCCAGATTCGACGCGGTTATCGTGATGAGCCACAACCTTGAAGCTGACAGGGTTTATTTGACGGCGCTGGCCGATTCGCAGGTAGATTTCGTCGGACTACTCGGACCGCCACACCGCAGAGACCGTTTGCTCCGAGAGATCGGTACCGCAGCGGACAAACTCGAGGGTCGTTTGCGTGGTCCGGTCGGCAAGCAGATCGGCGGGCGGGGTCCCGCAGCTATCGCTCTGGAAATCGCAGCGGAGCTGCAGTCGTATTTTTCCTCTGAGCATCAAGCCTGATCGAGATTTCGCAGGTCTTCGGGTGTATCGACATCCAGGCCAGCTGGCGGAAAATCAATGCTCCTGACATGAAAAGAGTCGCTTGAAAGTAAACTCCTGGCCCCTGTATCGCCGCTTAGTTCGCAGAGTGCATCAAAAGCGTTCTTCGGAAAGAGAATCGGTGGGCTGACTATTCCCTCGAACGAAGATGCGACAATTTCATTCTCAGCGCCGGACCAGTTGTCGATTAATTCCCTCAAGTGGGCGCTGGTAATCAGCGGCTGATCAGCGAGCATGATCAGAATGGCATCGGCGCCATCACGGCAAGCGCGAATACCTGCCGATATACTCGTACCTATTCCCAGTTGATGCGCGCGATTTACGATAACGGCATCGCTGAAACCAGCAGATGCCTTAACTACGGCTTTGTCATCGTGCCCTACGACCAGTGTCACGCACCCTTTGCAGGTACCTTGAGCAGCGAGAAGCGCGTGCTGTACCAGTGGCTTGCCACGTAGAGGTCGCACGAGCTTCGTAGCGCCGAAGCGAGCGGATGATCCCGCTGCCAATACACACACGTGAACAGCGAGCTTAGATAAGTGTTGCGCCATAGTGCGCGAAAGTTTGTCTCATACTGGTGCATGATGTCCATACATAAAGGAGCTGCGAATGACCTGGATAGAAACTGTCGCCTATGATGATTCCGAGGATGAGCTGAGGACGCTGTACGATCGCATCAAGGGCCCCGACAACAATGTCGACAACATCATGCTGGCACACAGTCTTCGACCGCATACGATGCAGGGGCACATGACGCTTTACAAATACGTCCTGCACCATCCACGCAATAGCTTACCGAAAGCCTATCTCGAAGCGATCGGCGTATATGTGAGCTCATTGAATAAATGCGTGTATTGCGTTGAGCACCATTTTGCAGGTATGGCGCGATTGCTAAATGACGCGGTACGGTCGGATTCAGTCCGGCTGGCGTTACAAAGCGGCCGGCCAGAGGACGCATTTGAAGGCGCCGAGTTGGCCGGTTTGCAATATGCGGGAAAATTGACGCTCACAGCCGAGGCATTGACGAAGAACGATATTGAATCACTGCGAAAAGCGGGCCTGGACGACGGCCAGATACTGGAGATCAATCAGGTTACCGCCTATTTCTCATACGCTAACAGAACTGTATTGGGTCTTGGAGTGAGTACCGCGGGCGATATCGTCGGGTTATCGCCGGGGGACTCTCAGGATCCCGACAACTGGTCACATGCCTGAGTGATTATTACTCTACGCGTAATGCGGATACACCGGGTGATACATATGCGCGCGAATATCAGCAAGTACGTCGTCCGGTTCTTCTTTGTCGGTAAGTTGATTGTCGTACACTATTTGCGCGACATCTCTGGCGATGAGTGCTGATACTTCCCGGATTCGGGCGAGCGATGGATAGATACGCCCTCGGTCGATATCCGAGTCCGACACCTGGCCGGCCAGCGAATGTGCTGCGGCGAGGAACATCTCATCGGTCACAGTTCGCGATCGACTGGCAATGATACCCAGACCTACTCCGGGGAAGATGTAAGCATTATTGCCCTGTCCGGGAACAAAGGTCTGGTTATCAACAGTGACTGGATCGAAGGGACTGCCGCTGGCAAAAACAGCGCGGCCTTCGCTGAAGGCGTAGGCCTGTTCGGCCGTGCACTCTGCCATTGAGGTCGGATTGGACAACGCAAAGATAATGGGCCGATCATTAATGCTCGCCATGGCTTCAATGATGTCCTGGGTAAACGTCTGCGGTTGACCGGAGAGCCCAAGAATAGCGGTCGGCTTGAGCGTATTAACGGCCGCAAGGAAATCTTCGCAGCCCTCATGTTCATGAGCAAAGGGCAGTTTATGCACGGCCAGATTCTGGCGACTTTTTACGACCAGCCCTGTGCTGTCTACAAACCAGCAGTGTTGGCGAGCCTGCTCTTTGCTTAGTCCTTCCTCGATCAATGCTGCGACAAACACATCGGCGACACCAATGCCGGCTTCTCCGGCACCGAGAAACAGTAGCTTCTGGTCTGACAATTTGTCACCAGTAATTCTGAGCGAAGCGATCAGTCCGGCCACGGCGACGGCACCTGTACCCTGTATGTCGTCGTTGAACAGGCACGTGCGATCACGATACTTTTGCAGAAATCTAAATGCGTTGGAGTTACCGAAATCTTCGAGCTGGATCAGAACACCCGGAAACACTTCGCTTGCCGCCGTGATGAATTCTTCAACCAGTTCGTCGTACACGGCACCACGCTCCCGGCGGCGCTCCATGCCGTTGTACAAGGGATCGTTTAAGAGCCGCTCGTTGTCTGTTCCGACGTCCAGCATCACTGGCAGACATTGGGTGGGGTGGATGCCGGCGCAGGCGGTATACAGCGACAGCTTGCCGATGGGTATTCCCATGCCGTCGGCACCCAGATCGCCAAGGCCGAGGATTCGTTCGCCGTCGGTAACAACTATGATTCGAGCGTCCTTGTGTGGCCAGTTTTGCAGTGTCTCGCGTACCCGGCCACGATCGTCCAGGGAAACATAGAAACCGCGTGGTTTGCGGTAGATATGCTGAAATTCCTGACACGCCAAGCCGACAGTCGGCGTATACAGGATAGGCATCATCTCCTCGATATTATTCATTACAACACGATAGAAGAGGTGCTCGTTGCGGTCCTGGAGGGCGATCAAATAGAGGTAGCGCTCGAGATCCGTTGGTTTCGCCCTGATATTGCCCAGCACCCTCAATTCCTGCTCAGCCATGCTGTGTATTCGCGGCGGCAGCAAGCCGGTTAATTTCAATGCCTTTCGCTCCGCGTCGGTAAACGCGGTGCCCTTGTTACGTACCGGATCGTGGAGAATTTTAACGCCTAAATGCAGGTCGGATGACGGCTGCTTGCTCACGAGACTGTTCCTTTCATTGTGCGGTTCCCGACTTCCAAAATACGATTCTTTAGCCCGGTCTGGCATGACGGATATCACCTAGTTTCGTAGTCTTTACTAGCGTAATGTTCACCCTTCAAAGGGTCTAAAAACGGGTCAAGAGAATGCCGAAAATTGGTTTCCTGTATTCAACGGTGGATGGCCATACGGTCGAGATATGTGAGCGACTGGCAGAGGTGGTCGAAGAGCGTGGTTTCAGGGCGACGCTGGTCGAGCTGAAGCCGGGCTCAAAGATCGATCTGGATGCCTTCGATCAGGTTGTCATCGGCGCGAGCATTCGTTACGGCAAGCACCGGCCCGAAGTTGTGCAGTTCATTGAGCGCAACATCGGGGCGCTCGAATCCAAGCATGGTGCGTTCTTCTCGGTCAACGCTGTGGCGCGCAAGCCTGAAAAGAGACGGCCAGATACCAACCCATACGTCCGGAAGTTCTTCAAAAAGATCACCTGGCAGCCAGCAGCTATTGGAATTTTCGGCGGCAAGATCAATTATTCGATGTATCGCTTCTGGGACAGAACGATGATCCGTTTCATTATGTGGATGACCAAAGGTCCAACAGCGCTTGATTCGAATGTCGATTTCACCAACTGGGATGAGGTCGACGCCTTTGGCAGGGCGATATGTGGGCTGGGACAGCCGCGCCAATAGATCAACCAAATCGGCGACTCGTGCATCTAAGATATTGAAGCTCAACGCGATCTACGCATATGAATTGGTGTAGTCTAATTAGTCGTCCTACTTGCGTGCCCTGATATGTCATTGGTCACTGAACTCAAGCGCCGAAACGTCCTTCGCGTAACTGCCGCGTACCTGGTCGTTGGCTGGTTGCTAACCGAAGTCCTGACCACCATCCTGCCGACCCTTGGGGCGCCGGACTGGGCGGCAAAAATGGTCATTCTGTGCTTTGCCTTTGGTTTTATCCCAGCCGTTATTCTTTCGTGGGTCTACGAGTTGACCCCGGACGGCATTAAGAAAGAGGCGGGCACGGATCGCGATGATGCTATCCAGCAAGTTGCGGTTGACGGACTGGACTATGTAACGATCGTGGGCGTCGTTCTGGCAGTTGTAATCATCGCTTTTCTTGGTGCGAGCCAGTCAACCGAGAATTCCAATTCGTCTGTGGCGACCGTCAGCCCAAATTCCGTCGCAGTCTTGCCGTTCGTCAACATGTCGAGGGATGAAGACAACGACTATTTTTCCGATGGATTGACCGAAACGCTACTGCACATGTTGGCGCAGGTTCCGGGCCTGCAAGTGGCAGCCCGGACATCGAGTTTCGCATTTAAGGGCAAGAATATGGATATTCGCGAAATTGCGGATGCCTTGCAGGTTGCTCACGTACTCGAGGGCAGTGTGCAGCAATCCGGCAGTCAAATTCGCATCACGGCTCAGCTGATTCGTGCATCGGACGGTTATCACGTGTGGTCGGAGAGTTTTGACCGTGACAGCGATGACATATTCGGCGTTCAGGATGAAATCGCGTTAAAGGTCGGAAGTGCATTATCGGCTTCACTGTTGGGACCGGGGGTCGAGTCGACGGTTGTGGGCGTCGATACATTCAACCCGGACGCGTACGATATCTATTTGCAGGCATTACAACAACGAGCGACGTTTTCGTATGGTGGGCTTGAAGCTGCCGAGAAACTATTGAAGGGTGCGTTGACGATTGACCCGGATTTTCTGGATGCCAAGACGGAGTTGGCGAGCAACTATCTGCATCAATTTGAAACCGGGTTGATGAATCAAGACGATGCATTCGCCGAGGCGTTGGCGATTACGAATCAGGTTCTGGCAGTTCGTCCTCAAGATGTCAGGGCTCGCGCCATTCAAGCGTTCGTTCGCGCCTTGCCGAGTACAACGGAGAGCGGCTCGGAAGTTGTGTCAGATGCCATCCAGGAACTGGAAGTCCTGGTCGCAGAAAACCCGCGAGAATACCAGGCTCGCCTCCTTCTGAGCAGAGTTCTGAACGAGACCCAGCATTCGGCCAGGGCCTTGCAACTGCAGCTGGAGGCGCTGGAACTAGACCCCTTCAACGCCCGTATTCATTTCGAAGCAGGGTCATTGTATCTGCAGCTTGATCAACTGGCAGAAGCCCGGGCATCACTACAGACGTCACTTGATTTGGAGCCGCTACAACCGAATGCTTACTTGCGACTTGGGGAGGTTGCGCTGAAGTTGGGCGACGGCGTCGAATATTTGCAGCAAAGCCTGAAGGCGATGGAGGTTGACCCCAGAGACCACGAAATTCCGGGCTTGATCGCAGTATTTCTCTACCAGCTAGGGCTCGTTGAGGAGGCGGACGATTTTCGTGGTCGCGTCACTGCGGTCGCTCCGACAAGTGCGGTCGCCTACCGAATCGAGCTATTGCGCGCTATCAGCTCCGGCGATGTGGATGCCAGCGTCACGGCTGCCCGAAAGGCAATCGAAGACGACATTGAGGACCGTCAATTTGCCTACGGTGGTGCAGTCCAGTTTTTGCTGAGAACTGCGGCTCGGAATGGAACAGTTGAAGCCGAGAGTTCTTACCTGGAAAAAAACGCACCGGGGATTCTCGATATCGACGCGATGGAAGTTCCCATTAAGTACTATTCTGCGCAGCGGGTGGCGTTTGACGCTTGGTACACGACCCTGACAACTGAAGAATTGTTGCGGCGTGTGGCAAGAATTCAAGAAATCGCTGCCTCTTATGGTGTCGATCTACTGCAAAATCCTCGAGCGCGTATGACCGCAATGGTGATGAAGAACAACACCAATGGTGCTGTCGACCTGGCATTGTCAGACGTGTTCTCACAACCGGTGTTGACGGACCTGAACTGGCGAACCCGTTTTTCGCAGGCCCAGTTTGCAGAATTTGTCGCCGACCCTCGAATTCAGGCAGCGATGCAGAGCTGGGAGATCGAAGAAGAAGCCGTTCGGGATCGAGTGAGAGGCTACCTGCTGGATTTGAGATCAGCGTCGTAACTCAGGTCGCAATAGTGACCGACCTTGGATAATCCAACCAAACAACCTGAGAAATAATCATGAGAGAAGCAGTTATCGTATCGACAGCACGTACACCGATCGGCAAAGCGTATCGCGGCGCGTTCAATAATACGGAAGCACCAACGCTCGGCGGACATGCCGTAAAAAATGCAGTCGAGCGCGCTGGTCTCGATCCGGCGGAGGTTGAAGATGTCATGATGGGTTGTGCCCTGCCGCAGGGCTCACAGGGCGCCAACATTGCTCGCCAGATCGCCCTGGCGGCGGGATTACCGGTTACAACAGCCGGAATGACGGTCGATCGGCAGTGCTCCTCTGGAATGATGGCAATCGCGCTTGCCGCTAAGACAATCGTCGCCGATGGTGTGGATATCATGGTGGGTGGCGGTCTCGAGTCTGTCAGCCTGGTACAAAATGAACATATGAATATGTACCGGGCAGCCGATCCTCGTTTGCTCGCCGTACACAAGCACATCCATATGCCGATGATCGATACTGCTGAGGTCGTCGCCAGTCGTTACAACATTAGTCGTGCAGCGCAGGATGAGTACGCGCTGCAAAGTCAGCAGCGCACCGCTGCGGGCCAGGAGGCAGGCAAATTCGACGATGAAATCGTGCCGCTGGCATCGAACAAGGGTGTCATGGACAGGGAAACGAAAGAGATCAGCTTTGAAGACGTCGTGCTTGAGAAAGACGAAGGCAACCGTCCTGGAACGAATCTCGAGGGCCTGTCTTCATTGGATCCTGTACGCGACGGTGGCTTCATTACGGCCGGCAACGCGAGCCAGTTATCGGATGGCGCGTCGGCGTCCGTCGTGATGGAGGCGAGTCTCGCCGAGAAGCGTGGATTGTCGCCGCTCGGGGTTTATCGTGGCACGGCGGTAGCGGGTTGTGAACCCGATGAGATGGGTATCGGCCCAATCTTCGCGGTACCGAAATTACTGCAACGAAACGGCCTGACCATGGACGATATCGATTTATGGGAATTGAACGAAGCGTTTGCCGTACAGGTGCTTTATTGCCGCGACGAACTGGGTATTCCTAATGCCAAGCTGAACGTCAATGGCGGCGCTATCTCGATCGGTCACCCGTACGGCATGTCAGGCGCGCGCATGGTGGGTCACGCCTTGATCGAAGGTAAACGACGTGGTGCAAAATATATTGTATGCACCATGTGTATCGGTGGTGGACAGGGTGCAGCTTCGCTGTTTGAAGTTGCCTGATAACGGCGAGCAAGGAGACAGAATGTTTAACCTGTACGGATTTTTTACGCAGAACACATTGAAAACCTTGTACGTGCTGGAGGAGGTGGGTGCGGACTTCGAGTTTCACTTCGTCAATCTCGGCACCGGTGAGCAAAAGTCCGAAGAGTTCGCAAAAAAGACGCCGATGGGCAAAGTCCCGGTGCTGGAACATAACGGCGAGCACCTGTTCGAATCCGGCGCTATCTGCCGGTATGTCGCGAACGTGACGGATTCACCGTTATATCCGGCCGACAAAATGCAACGCGCGCGTGTCGATCAATGGATGGACTATTTCACCTGTCATCTGGGTCACTGGTTCACGAAGATGTATTTTGAGGTCGCGATCAAGCCGAAGTTTAATCTGGGCGAAGCAGATGAAAAAGGCGTTGCTGAGGCGAATAAGTTCGCCACTGCGCAACTGGGCACGCTGGACTCGATACTTGAGAGTTCGGACTGGTTGGCAAACGATGCGTTGTCAATCGCTGATCTGTTCGCCTTCGCCTACGTTGAACAACATCGCGACGTCGACTTTTCTATCGATGACTTTGCCAACGTCAAGGCGTGGGTAGAGCGAATTGAGTCGCGTGAGAGCATCACGAACGCCCGCTCGAAGTTGCCGAATTAATCAGTGTAATTCGCAAGCGTGCCTAGGTATTATCTGCTCTTGGGCACAGTCTTTCTATGAGGCACGCAGATGAAACTCAGAATTCGTGGCAACTCCCTACGCCTGCGCCTGAAGCGCGGCGAGGTTGAGAGTCTGGCAGCGGGAAACAAGCTTATTGAGAAGACCGAATTCCCGGGAACGGTGTTTAGCTACAGCCTTGAGCTATCAGACAATGAGGATATGGCAGCGAGCTTTGACAATGGCAGGATCGAGATCAGCATGCCTCGTGAGATAATTCCGGAGTGGGCCGACACCGACCTTGTGACCTTGTATACGGAGCAGGAATTGCCGGGAGACGGCAAACTCGAATTACTGGTTGAGAAGGACTTCACTTGCCTCGAACCCGGTCATCACCGCAATTGCGAAGACGACCAGGATACCTATCCGCACCCGAGTGCGTAAAAGTTCCCTGTGCGTAACCCACGGTTTAATCGTTAGAATTTCAATGTAGAATCAGCGACTGTCTCCGTGGAGTCGTCTATGAGTAACGCCAACAGGGGCATTATTGCCCGTTCAGTCAAAGCGCTTTCACAGGTCGAAGCAAATGAGTTAAAGGCGACGCTTGTTTCTACGCTGTTCGTTTTCATTCTGATGGCTTCGTACTACATCCTCCGACCGGTTCGCGACGCCATGGCGAGCGACTGGAGCGACTCGGAAGTCAGTTTTCTCTGGAATATCAACTTCTTCGTCAGCGCCGGAATTGTGTCGCTGTACGGATTCGCAGTTTCACGAGCCAGATTGCGAAACGTTATTCCCGCGATGTACGGATTTTTTGCCGTTACCTTCGTTGCGTTCTATTTCGGAATTTCTCTCGTCAGCGACCGCGTCCTCGTCGACAAAGCCTTTTATCTTTGGGTGAGTGTCTTTGCGCTGTTCCATGTGTCCGTGTTTTGGACCTTCATGGCCGATACCTTCAATCCCAATCAGGCAAAACGGCTTTTCGCGATTATTGGTGCCGGGGCGAGTGCGGGAGCCCTGGTTGGCCCAGCCATTCCTGCGTTGTTTGCCGGCGTTCTGGGTACCGATACGTTGATGCTTATCGCATCTGCAAGCTTGATGCTCGTGATTCCTCTCGTATTTTATATTTACCACCTCAAAGAAACCGAGCTTGGCAATACTGATCTGAAAGCGGATACGTCAAAGGCGACAATCGGTGGCAGCTGGTGGCAGGGCTTTCAGTCATTTATTACCAATCCATACTTACTGGGCATTGGCGTCTTCATTCTTCTGTACGTGTTCATCGGTTCTTTCGTCTACTTCGAGCAGAAGAATCTGCTGGCGGAGTTTTCTCGTCCTGAACGCACGCAGATTCTGGGCAGCGTCGATTGGCTTGTGAATGTAGTGACTTTCGGAATGGCATTTTTCCTCACAGGTCGAATCGTTGCTAAGGTCGGCATGCCGGTAGCGTTGGCGTTGATGCCTTTCCTGGTCGCTGGCGGCCTGCTGATACTCGCTTTCGCGCCGATGTTGACGGTTTTGTTAGCGTTGCAGGTGTTTCGTCGCGGTGGTAACTATGGTCTGACCCGGCCAGCAAGAGAAATGCTGTACACGAGAGTAACTCAGGAAGAGCGCTTCAAAGCCAAGCCAGTGATTGATATCGTTGTTTATCGCGGGGGAGACGCAGTCAGTGGGACGTTGTTTGCATTGCTGACGGATGGCATTGGGCTTGGCCTTGCGGCGGTCGCCGTCGTAGGATCAGCGATCGCTGCAGCTTGGGGAGGCGTCGGCCTATGGCTCGGCAGACAATTCGATACGAAGAAAAATAAGGGGGAAGCAAATGAGTAAGCCGTGGTTCGATCAGTACGACCCTTGGGTACCGCATGAAATAGATGCGGATGCCTACAACAATGTCGTTGATATGTTGATGGAGGCGGGTGAACGCTTCGGCGACAACGTTGCGTTCAGTAGCTTCGGTGCGACCAGGAGCTATTCGGAAGTCCTTTCGCTGTCTCGCGATTTTGCAGCTTACTTACAAAATGAACTGGGTGTCGTCAAAGGTGACCGAGTCGCTTTGATGGCTCCAAACATGATGGCATTTCCCATAGCGATGCTCGGCATACTAAGAGCGGGGGGAGTACAGGTTAACGTCAACCCGATGTACACGCCGCGTGAGCTTCAGCATCAACTTAATGACGCGGACGTGGAAACGATCGTTATTTTTTCAGGGTCCACGGAAACGCTGGCAGAAGTCGTTGGTGAGACCGGAATCAAGAACATCATTGTTACCAGCCTCGATGATTTGATCGATCTCGGTTTGCCATCACCACCGACAAACCCGGGTATCAAAGAACCGACTGCCTTCCTGGACGCAATATCCGCTGGTAGCGACATGGAGTTTTCGGAAGTCGATCTGAATGGCGATGATTTGATCTACCTTCAGTACACCGGCGGCACTACCGGGCTGTCGAAAGGGGCGATGCTCACACATCGAAATCTCGTCGCGAATATCATGCAGTTCGAAAGCTGCGCCGGCGATTTCATAAGGCTGGGCGAAGATGTTGTCATCACGGCGATTCCGATGTACCACATTTTTGCGTTGATGGTGAATACGCTGTCTTATTTCAAGTTCGGTGGCACGAACGTCTTAATCACGAACCCGCGGGACATGCCCGCATTCGTGGCGGAGTGGTCGAAGTGGAAAGTCACCGTCTTTACAGGTGTAAACACGCTTTACAACGGGCTCCTGCATACTCCAGGGTTTGCTGATCTCGATTTTTCCTCACTTGGCTTCAGCGTCGGCGGTGGGGCGGCTGTGCAAAAAGCGGTTTCCGACAAATGGAAAGAAGTCACTGGAAAACACATCAAGGAAGGCTACGGTCTCTCAGAGACTTCTCCGATACTCACCATAAATCCGTTCGGATCGGGTGAATTTAAGGGGGCCATCGGTATCCCAGCCCCATCAACCGATATTTCACTGCGAAACGATCAGGGGAAAGAGGTACCTCCGGGAGAGCGCGGCGAACTTTGCGCGAAGGGACCGCAGGTCATGAAGGGCTATTGGCGCAATGAGGAAGCGACCGCCGAAGTAATGACTGATGATGGCTATTTTTGTACCGGCGATATCGCTGTGATGGACGAAACCGGTTTTTTCCGTATCGTCGATCGCAAGAAAGACATGATTATCGTGTCGGGATTCAACGTTTTCCCAAATGAGATTGAAGCCGAGATTGCAACAATGGACGGCGTGCTCGAGTGCGCCTGCATCGGCGTACCTAACGAGAAGACCGGCGAAGCGGCCAAAGTATTCGTTGTAAAGTCGGACGAGTCATTAACGAAAGAGGCGGTGCGGGCGCACTGTAAAGAATGCCTGACGGGCTACAAAGTACCCCGCCATATCGAATTCATCGATGAATTGCCCAAGTCGACCGTTGGCAAAATTCTGCGCCGGGAACTGAGAGATTATTAGCCTCTGACGAGCCCATACGTACAAATACGCTGCAAACTCCCAGATCACGTATATCGACAGTACGCGCCCGCGGCGTAGCATTATTTTGCAGAGCAATTGTGGGGGCTTCACCATGAAAGAACTTGTGATTTTGGGCGCGGGCACGGGCGGTGCCGTGGCGTCCAATATGCTGAATAGCAAACTGGATTTGAAGGAATGGCGCATAACGGTTATCGACCGCGCTGCGACGCATATTTACCAGCCGGGCTTGCTGTTCATACCATTTCGCTTCTATGGCTATGAGTCCGGTGAGGATATCTGTAAGGATATCGAGTCACCGTTGCCCAGAAATGTCCGCTTCATAACTGCGGATATCAGGCTCATCGATACCGCGACCAAGTTGGTCGAAACTGACGCTGGAAGCTTTCGCTACGACTGGCTCATCTCCACTCTGGGTTGCCATATTGCGCCGGAAGAGATCGAAGGCATGCCGGAGTTCATGGGCAACGGAGTGCATACGTTTTACGACTTGCCCGGTGCCATGCGATTACAGAAGGCCCTCGACGAAATGCAAGAGGGACGCCTTGTCATCGACATCGCCGAGATGCCGATCAAATGTCCGGTTGCACCCCTGGAATTCGCGTTTCTCGCTGATTTCTATTTTCATCAGAAGGGCATTCGTGATCAGATCGATATCACCCTCGTAACGCCATTTAGCGGGGCGTTTACGAAACCCAATGCGAACCGGATTCTCTCGAAAATCGCTGCGGACAAGGGAATCAATGTTGTTCCGACGTTTACGCTGTCAAAGGTCGATGGTGATAGCAACGTGATTCACGCATTCGAGGGGCAGTCACTGGAATACGATCTTCTTTGTGCGATTCCACCGAATCTTGGTCCGGAATTGCTCGACGATTCCGGCCTCGGCGATGGGTCAGGGTACGGTCATACTGATCCTCGAACGCTCAAGAGCCGTAAGGCAGACAATATCTTTTTCCTGGGCGACAACTCGAACGTTGGTACTTCGAAAGCCGGTTCTGTCGCACACTTCCAGGCAGAAACCGTGGTTGAAAATGTACTGCGTGAAATCGATGGCAAACGGGCGTTGCCCAGCTTTGACGGGCACGCGAACTGCTTCATCGAGTCCGGCCACCAGAAAGCACTGCTCATTGATTTCAACTACGACATGGAACCGCTTGAGGGCGATTTTCCACTGCCATACGTCGGCCCATTTTCTCTAATGGAGGAAACCCACATCAATCACATGGGCAAGATCGCATTCAAATGGGTCTACTGGAATATGTTGCTGCCGGGGCATCTGCCGAACGTTCCACTCTTGCCATCGCACATGAATCTTCTCGGCAAGAAGCTCGATACCGCGCCGCAGATCAAGATTGCGGAACGAATGAAAGTGGCAGATATCATGCAGCGGGAAGTGAAGACGATGCGCCAGGGATCTCCATTGACCGAAGCGGCAAAGCTGATGACCAATGCAAAGGTCAGTGGTCTACCGATTGTAGACGTCGACGACAAGTTGATTGGTATTCTTTCGGAAGCAGATTTCCTGTCGTCTCTCGATGTGCACGGGGGATCTGCGATTCAGGAGCTATTCGATACGATTATTCGCAAGCGACGCGCACGCAAGAAGATGGGAACGATTGTCGATGACATCATGACGAAAGATCCAATTTGTATCAGCGCGGAAAGTACTTTGCGGCAGGCGCTTGAACTCATGAACAAGAACCGAATCAAGCGTCTGGTGGTTGCCAGTGAAGGCGGGCGCATCGAGGGAATTCTCTCCCGAGCGGACCTTGTCAAGCTGTATACGATGCACTAATCCACAAAGCGGGATCGGTGATCAGAGTTTGAGCTTAGTACTCTAGGCTGTCGGAAGCAGCATCAGGTCACCGTCGATACCGATGAATTTCCTCATGGTATTGGCGCAGCGCAGCGCCATGGCTTCAAGGCTGATGCTATGGATTTTGCCAGGTGCCTGACCGGCAAGTTCATCCGTCACATCCAGTTCCAGATGCGTACCGTTCACCCGGAACAGCAAGGTGCGGCTGGGCTTATGGCTCGACCAGCCGACAAACTTCCTGGGCTCCACGAGACTAACCTTGCGGCCGTCCTGCAGAAGTGCGTAGCACTCGGCGTATCGATAGGGCACTTCGACGGAATACTCCACGACTTCAGTATGACTGGCATCTCGAAGTGGAATCAGGTCATCAAGTAGCGTAACGGCGTCCAGCGATTCTTGCTGCTGCGGTAATGGCATTTCGAACTTCCCTTGTGGATTACGGCTGAATTTCAGTCTACGTCAAGAAGTCATTAAATTTCACAGAAAGAATTTCACAGTGTTAATTTCACAAATTGGGAGGGCGCACGGGTAAGTATGAACTGTACTCAGGGTGCAACCCTAGTAGACAGATTTACCCAGAAATTCCTGCAGGCTCGCTTTCGCCGCCGCCTGGTTGTCCCAGAGCTCGAAAGACCTCTGACGTGGGCCCGTCGATTGAATGCGAAGGTCTGTGGCGCCGGCGATTACACGAAGATGGTCAATCGTTACTTCGTAATAGGCATCGGCGGCAGATGAGACAGATTTGATGTAAACAGGTTCGCTGGCACCGATCGCGGTAGCAGTCCAGCCGGATAAATCCAGCGCCAGAGGTTCACCGTCGGCGAATATCACAATCGACTCGAAGCCATCACGTGCATCGCCGGAACCAACATCTTGCAGCGTATTCCAGATCCCCAGCCATAAGAAATAACGGAAATCACCCATGTGGTTGACCTCAAGCGGGCCGAGGTGAACGAAGTTTCGTGCATGCGCCGCCTTTCCGGAGTTGTCCCGATAGAAAACCATCGGCGCTTCGCTGTAGGTTATTGTCACGCCAGTCACCGAGTCGAGCTTGTGAGCCGTATCGGCACTATGTCCGGCACAAGCGGCTAGCAACAGTACGACAAGAATTGTGGCGGTCCGTCCCGGCATGTCAAAAGAATACCTGGTAGCCGAGATTAACAAAGTAGGATTCACGATCGAGATTCGAAACTGTATTGTCGTCGTGCCGCGCAAATTGTTTACCGGCTTCAAACTCGATTCGGAATTTTTGACTACGGCGATACTGCATTCGAATACCAGGCGTGTAGATCCACTCCGTACCTGAGCCCGAGCGGTTCAATCGCTGACGCTGATCGACCCTCAATCTCGGATTGATTCGCCAGGTTCGGCCCAATGGATAACGGCTGTCGACAGTTAGCGAGAACACTTTGGAGGTATCGGAGTTGGAATAGCGAACTCCAAATATGGTGACGTCACCTTCTCTTATCAAGCTGCTGGCCACCAGGTTGGCGGAAAAATACTCGTAGCTCGCCGACGGTGTCGCTGCAACCCCGCCGGATGCAGGCGTCTCGTCTACTGCTGTCTGACTAACGTCTGCGTTGATTTGCAGTTTTGGCGTTAAAGAGTGTGATATACCAAACGAATACATCGTGGATGTTGGGCTACGATCAAGGCCAAACTGCCGAATTTCCTGCACGGGATATAGCTCAAGCAACTCTGCGAACGTAGCAACAGGTTGACCGATGAGCGCATTGCCGGTGCTTAGAAACGGACTGTGTCGGCGATCGAATGAGCCATGCAGCGATAACCGTGGACTAAATCGCCAGCTACCCTGCAAGAAAGCACTGCCAAGTTCAGCGTACAAAGTGTCGTAATCGAGTAGTCCCCAAAAACTCTGATTTGGGCCGAAATAGCGAAATTCAGCACCAACGGCCTGCCGGTCGTCAATCCCCTCGATTTCTTGCTGCACGAAGAAAAGCCCCAACTCGAGACCATCGAACAAAGGGCCGTAGTTGATGCTTGTGCCGTAAAAAGATCTGGCAGAGTCGATGCCGTCGGTTGCCGAGTAAGCCGGTTTCCCCATGACGGTGTTGAGCAGGATGCTTTCGCTTGCCTGGTAGCTGAGATTGATGCCATCAAACCGGCCAAGGATGCCACCGGTATTGCGGGACTGGCGGCCGATTCGTCCGCTTAGTCTGGTCTTCGCATCGGCCAGGTCGGCGTACGCATAGGAAACTCGCAGCGAATCGCCGGACCCGGCATTTTCGTCGAGAAAATCGTTGCGATATCCCGCCGACAGCCGACTGCTGAAATCGAAGCGCTCGCCGCGCCGCCGCGCGTCGAAGTTTACATCGGAATACATTGCTGACTGACTGACGACCTGTTGTTCGTCATTTTGCTGATTCACGTCACGGCGATAATACTGAGAAAAGTAAGTCAGTAGTCTCCAGTCGCTTTGCCGGGCGACGCGTGCTGTTCGCGTATCGCCTGTTGAAACTACCGACTGAACGCGCGATTCGTCGGTGGCAAGTAGGGCGGCAAGTCGCTGCCGGACCCTTGCCGCGCCCTCGTTATCTGGATACAGCGACAGGAAACGTTGATATTCGGCTCTTGCATGTGCCAGCTGCCCTTTCTTTTCCCGCGCCAGGGCAAGATATTCCTGGGCTTCCGGGTGGCGCGGATGCTCTGGCAGCTGCAGTATTTTCGTGTAAATCTGAATCGCTCTGGACATATCCCCGGCAATAATGGACCTACGGGCATCCTCCATCAAAGAGTCGACTTTCGAATTTGGCGTATTGACTGTCGGAGCCGCAACAGCCGCAACAGTCATCTCAACAACTTCACCTTTAGTTTCGATCTGATCGATCCACGCGCCGGGAAAACTCGTCCCCAGTTGGTCACGCGCACGCTTGGCACTGTCGCCCGAATTGAAATTGCCGAGTCTCAGGCGATACCAATTGGTACCGTCAATAGAAACCTTGTAGTAGTAAAGACGCTGGTCCGCCTGAAGTTGCAGGTTCGGTGCATCGGCGATTGTTGGTATGCGACGAAAAGAGGCCAGATTAATAACCCAGTCAGGTGATTCCGCGACAGGCTGGGTGACTTGCCGGTGTTTGATCGCTGCCGCGGGCTCGACAGCGTCAGCAGACACAGCGTATTCGGTTGTCGGTTGTACATGGATGCTAAGGTCGAACGATATCGGTGCCATATCGACAGTGAATGCGACCGGTTCGCTGAAGCTCAAAGTCAGTACCGATTCAGCTGCCGTGCCGCCGTCGTACTCCAGTTCAAGCAAGTGTGCGATGTCGGCATTGAAAGGGCGGAGCCGACTACGGGACTCGGCAACGACCGGTGAGACGCCATTGCAAATGGCCGTCGGATCGAGGTAAATGCGCAAGCGGTCGCCGCCGCCCGTCGGCTCATGGCGCAAGTACTGTGCCTTGCAATTGAAATGAATGTCTATACTCGCAACAGATTCGTCGCCAGACTCATCGGCGATAACTCTGGAACTGCCTATAAAACCCGGACCGGCTGCTGCAGTCGATGCTGCAAGCAACATTAGCGTGCCGACGACCCATGTCCGGGTATCGCGACAGCGACTATCAGAAGCCGCCATCGTTAATCCGGTGCTCGGGACCGTTGCGGGTCTTCTGAATTCTCGTGAACGAAGCATCTGTGTAGACATGGCAAGCGCCCGCGCAGTCTCGTAACTCGCTGGCGGAGTATTTGATATCCGGATTTTCTGACTTCTTGTGCGGGCCTGACTTGTATTTATTGCCGTGGCAACCAGCGCAATCGGGCTGGAAAGCGGGGAAGTTCCAGTTGACTATTTCCGAATTGCTTTGATGGCAGTCAGTACAGGCCAGATTACCCCTGTGGTCGAGTGGCTCGAATGGTAGCCCCACATGACTGTAGTCCGCCGGTGTCCACGTGTTGGGGTTGTGGCATAGGCCGCAGTCTTGCGATGTATTGAAGTGCCCGGGAGTCTGGCCGGTGGCCGTAGTGCCATCGTGGCAGGACGAGCAGGAGCCAAGCACCTGGTTGTGGTCGACATTGGTAACCGGTTCCCAGGCGTTCGTATTATGGCAATCCTCGCAGACGTTGGTCGTTAGTGGGTGCAACGGACCCTTGCCGGTCGCATCTGATCCGTTATGGCAGCTGGTGCAGTTGTTGATAATATTTGCATGATCAAAGTTTGCTGGTAGCCATGCGACAGTGGTGTGGCAGTCGTCGCAATTTTCGCCGCTAGCGATATGTGTTGGATGTTTGCCGGTCGCCGTGACCCCGTCATGGCAAGATCCACACGTCCCGATAACCTGCGTGTGGTCGACGGTAAAGGTCGGAATCCAGGTGTTCGGTGTATGGCAGTCTTCGCAAATCGTGCTGGATAGAATGTGGTTGGGATTCTTGCCTGTCGCATCCGTGCCGTTGTGGCAACTCGCGCAATTACCGACGATGTTGATATGGTCAAAGTTCGCTGGTAACCAGCCAACTGTTGAATGGCAGTCATTACAGTTGTTGCCGCTGGTGATGTGAGTTGGGTTCTTGCCCGTTGCTATGACACCATCATGACAGGAACCGCAAGTACCGATTACCTGCGTGTGGTCCACGGTGAAAGTCGGCACCCAGACGTTAGGATTATGGCAGTCTTCACAGACATTCGTCGACAAAATATGTGTTTGGTTCTTGCCGGTCGCCTCAACACCGTTGTGACAACTGACACAATTTCCGGTGATGCCTACGTGATCGAAGTTCGCAGGTAGCCAGCCGGTGGTTGCATGGCAGTCATCGCAATTGTCACTACTTGTTATGTGTGTCGGATGCTTGCCTGTTGCCGTGGCGCCGTTATGGCACGACCCGCAGGTGCCCAGGACTTGCGTATGGTCGACTCTGTCTGCGGGCGCGAAGACATTCGTGTTGTGACAATCTTCACAAACGTTGCTTGTCTGTACATGCGTCGGGCCTTTGCCAATAGAATCAACACCGTTATGGCAGCTGGAACAATTGTCGAAGATGCTGAGGTGGTCGAAAGTCGCAGGCCGCCAGGCAACAGTCGAATGGCAATCATCGCAAGTATCGCCGCTTGTTATGTGTGTCGGATGTTTGCCTGTTGCAATGAGGCCATCGTGGCAGGTGTTGCAGGTACCAATAACCTGTGTATGGTCCACGGTGAAGACCGGGGCGAAGATGTTGGTATTGTGGCAATCCTCGCAAACATCGCTGGTTTGAATATGCGTCAGATTCTTGCCAATGGCATGGACACCGTTATGGCAGTCAACGCAATTGCCTGAAATGTTCAGGTGATCGAAGTTGGCCGGTAGCCAGGCCACTGTCGAATGGCAGTCATCGCAAGTATCGCCGCTTGTTATGTGGGTCAGATTTTTTCCGGCCGCGATTATGCCATCGTGACACGAGCCACAAGTACCAATGACTTGAGTGTGATCAACCGTAATGACGGGCGCCCACACGTTTGAGTTGTGACAATCTTCGCATACGTTACTTGTCTGAATGTGCGTGAGATTTTTTCCCGTCGCATCTGTGTTGTTGTGGCAGTTGGCACAGTTATTCGTGATATCCGCATGGTTGAAGTTCGCGGGTATCCAGCCGACCGTAGAGTGACAGTCGTCGCAATTATCCCCACTGGCGAAGTGCGTCGGGTGTTTACCGATCGCCGTAACGCCGTCATGACAGGAACCACAGGTGCCCAATACTTGCGTGTGGTCAATGGTGAAGGCTGGAGCCCATACGTTCGGGTTGTGGCAGTCCTCACAAACATCGGTCGTTAAGATATGCGTTGGGCTTTTGCCAATGGCTTCAACACCATTGTGACAGCTGATACAATTTCCCGTGATGTCTACATGGTCGAAGTTGGCCGGTAACCAACCGATGGTTGAATGGCAGTCATCGCAGTTGCTGCCGCTGGTAATATGGGTCGCATGCTTGCCGGTCGCAACGATGCCATCGTGGCACGACCCACATGCACCCAGGACCTGAGTGTGGTCAACGATTGCGACGGGTTCAAAAGTGATGGTGCTGTGGCAGTCCTCGCAAACGTTAGTGGTTTGCACGTGGACCAGACTCTTGCCCGTAGCAGTCACGCCGTCGTGACACGAAATGCAATTTCCGATAATTCCCACGTGGTCGAAGACAGCGGGCAACCAGGCGGTCGTTGAGTGACAGTCGTCGCACTGGTCTCCCGTGCTGACATGATTGGGTGTTTTTCCCGTTGCCTGAATACCGTCGTGGCAGCTGTTACAGCTTCCAGTCAGGGAGGAATGATCTACAAATGAGATCATTGTCCAACTCGCCGCAATGTGGCAGTCCGAGCATTCGCCGGTTGTTGCTACATGGCTGGCGGGCTTAGACGATGCGCGAACGATACCACTCTGCGAATGACAGCTTGAACAGGCCGAATTGGTTGGGCCGAAGGTGCCGCCGACGTGGCAGCCCTCGCAAGTCACATTGGTATGTGCACCGTCCAGAATAAAGCCGGTACTAAAGTGATCAAACGCTGTTTGCGAGCGGACATCTTCGGACGCGAACAAACTGAAAGTGGCAATCGAGATCAAGATCAGATCGGAAAATCTTATCTTCTGAAATATATTCGTCATTGGATAGATCTCACTTCTGCAAATGAGTCTGCGGCATGGCAACGGCCGCAGTCAGCTCCAAACTCTCCGTCATGAACGTCATGCGCGCGGTGGCACGTGCGACAACTTCCGTCGATGGCTTTTATTCGTTCCAGCGGGCTACGATGACATTCATCACAGCTAGCTCTGACGTGGGCTCCCGCCAGCGGGAAGTCTGTTTGCAGGTCGTGATCGAAAGTCACTTTGTCCCAGGCAACCGGGTTATGGCATTGCCCGCAAACCTGATCAAAATTGCCGCGATGCGGATCTTCTTCTTTGTGGCAGGCGACACATTCGGAATCGGTATCCCCAAAGGACTGATTCGTATGACAGTCAATACATTCCTTCTCACTGTGCTTACCGAGTAGCGGAAACGACGTCAGTTCGTGATCAAAAAATACGGGATCCTGCCAATTAACTTCGGTATGGCAGTTCTCACATTGTGAACCGAGCGATTTTTCGTGGGCGTCATCGTCCAGATGGCAGCTATCACACGTTGTGTTGAGCGCCACTTCGAAAATGGGTTCAACATGACAGTCTTTGCAGACCAACTCTTTGTGTGCGCCGTTGAGCGTGTAATCGGTTTGCAGGTCGTGAACGAAGGTCGACTCTGTCCAGTCTGAGTTGTTGTGGCAGTTGCCACATTCCTGGCCGTTATGAGCGTCGTGATTGTCATCTTCCAGGTGGCAGGAAATACAGACCGGTTCGATCTTGTCAGCGTAAGGGTCTTCGGAGTGGCAGTCACCACACTCCAGTAAGGCGTGATTGCCGAGCAGTTCAAAATCGGTATCACGTCGATGATCGAAACTGGTGTCCGTCCAGTCTTTGGGGTTGTGGCAGGTCTCACACTCTTCCCCGTTACGACCTTCGTGGTGGTCATCCGATGCGTGGCAGCCGAAGCAGGTAGTCGGAGGGCTTGGGAACGTTCGGTCCTCGTGACAGTCCAGGCAAATGACCTCGCGATGTTTGCCAAGCAGCGGGTACTCGGTTCCACCATGATCAAACTCGGCTTCAAGCCACTCTGTCGGCTGATGGCATGAGCCGCACTCGGCACCCATGACTTCCTCGTGGGGCTGATCCTCATAGTGACAATCGACACAAGCGGCAGACGTTTCCCGATGCTTCATTTCCGGCGAATGACAATCAGAACACTCTGCATCGGCATGTGCGCCCTCAAGGTCAAAGTCGGTAATGCGATGATCAAAGGTTTTCTCATCCAGAATAACAATGACCGCGTCGCGACCTTCGTGTTCGGTGTGGCACGAAGAACATTGATCATCTTGTACTTCTGCACGAAGTCCGTGAAACCCTTTTTTCTGCTCGACATCTCCTGCCACATCTTCATGACAGTCAAGGCAGAGATCGCGCTGCCCTTCTTTGTCGAACAGCTTGTGACATGAGGAGCATTCGCTCTCGAGATCAGCGTGCCCCGTGATGACTTCACCGGGCATCACAAGCGTCTCGATATCCTGAGCCGCCGTGCTGTGTGATGTTAGTAGTCCGATCATCATCACTAATCCGAGAGAAAGAGTCCTTTGCAAGTGCATCTGCCGAGTAGCCTCACCTAGTACATATGTACTGCGAGTACATGTACCAGTGCAGAAACAACCAGCAGGAGGAATAACGGCATGTGAAACACATGCCACAGTGAAAACAGACGTTCGTAGAAAGCCAGTTGCGCAACCTGTCGCATCATCCCGACCTGTTGAGTTGCATAAGCGTTCGCTGTCTTTCGAAGGTTTTTCGCGTTGTTGCGTATAGCTTCGGAGCTAGCCGCCTGTTCCCGAAGTTCCCTGTTGATCAGCAAGTAAAGACGCAGGCGTACAGCGTAGTATTTGACAATCCAGGAAAGGCTATGACTCATGCTGATCGTGCGAGTGTATTGGTCCCCAATGAGTTTCGCCGAGACTTCGTGCAACGCGTTGATGAATTTCGGCAGGACAGCCGCAAGACCACGACTGTTCTCCATTGAATCCGTAATCTCCTCGCGCAGGTCCTCGATGTTCGCCCGTCTGCCATACAGTCCACGGTGAATGCGTGTATAGAAATATCGTCCAATAATTCCGCTGACAGCGACCGCAATCATGCTGTACAGCGCGACCGTACTGTTAATGGCGTCAACACTGAAATTGCAGTGGTAGAGAATAAGTAGTGGTCCGACTAGGCCGAAAATCATATGAATTCGGAACCAGTGTTTGACCACCCCAAACCGCCGCAAGACAGTTGACTTCTTGCCGGCCGGATAGAGCAACAAGAACAACATGAGGCTACCGCCAATGATGCCCAGCCAGTAGCCGAGACCATCGTTGGGGTCGACAAGTTTCGCGTCACTTAGTAGCCAGCCTGCGATTATTGCGGTAACCAGGAATGCATAGCCATACAGTGCGTTGCGTGACTTCCTGGAAGGTGACGCTTTGCGCGTCTCTGAATCAGTTGTCGCCGGGGTGACCAGCGTTGTTGTTTCCAACATGAGTATCTGACCTTATTATTCTATTGTGAGGTTTAGGTGCCGATTCTCGGCAACCAGTATCGTGCCGGATTTCGCTTCCAGACCATGAAGTGCGACGGTAGCGTCACCGCCGCGCGTAATTCTTGCTATGACTACCACCTCGTCGAAATCCGACAACTTCACGCCGGCAACCATCGACTGGCTGTCGTTTAAGAGAAAGTCGATGGGAAGTTCTGACGCAGCGCGCTGCAATACCGCGATCGGTGCCGGTGGACCGCCAACCGCTTTGGCAAAAATAAATACGGTATCAGTAGGTTGAACGACACCGATTGCATCGGGCGACAGTTTGACATTGCCATATATTCCGGCGCCGGCTGCTTGTGCATCGGCTGCTCCGCCAAGCTCTGCCAGCTCTGCATCAAATTGACCGAGTGCGGAGGCTCTCTCGTAGGCGTCGGCAGCTTCGTCGAGACGATTGAGATGCTTGTACGATTTGGCTAACAACAACCAGCTACCACCGTCGTCCGGATTATCACGGAGTCGGCTGGCCAGACCCTCGACCATGCTCGCGACTGAACCGACGTTTGTAGATTCAGTGTTCGCTGCAGTATTTGTGGCGGGTTGTGGCGACAGGTTTGATCGGTGGCTGGCTTCATTGGCATCGGGCGAGCCAAGCTGCAGGTACAAGCCGGCCGCTAACAGTGGCACCGCGATCGCAATGGTAATCAAAGTTCCCTTGCGATTGGTCTTAAGCAGCGGCATCGCAACGAAGCCAAAAGCAACGACGGCCATTACGACTGTTGCGATCCAAAATATTCCGGACATTTGTATTCTCACCCCAAGTTTTCTTGTGTGCATTCGCCACACAGCACATTAATTTATTACACGAAAGTAGCGCGTCAAAGGTTCCTGATTTACTTAAGTTTTATTCCAAAATTTGTCGCAAATCACAGACAGACTTCGTTACTTTGAATTACCGTATTGATCGTATAAGTATTGTCAACTCAAAAACGTGTGGCGGACCTCACATTCTGAGAATCCATCCTGTTATTGTGGGCGGCCAAAGTTACGGGCTTATGTGAAAATGACGCGACTCAATTGCCACGGAGCCGATTCAAACCTTGGCTAAGATCATTCAAACTCTGCTGTACATCGTGCCCATCCTTGCGATTCTCGTCTGGTACATAAAGCGACATTCGCATAAGGAGAAAACCGGCCTCCATTCTCTACGCACTGCGACTGAGGAGGGTTTGACAGAACCTCCTACTCTGCATCCGGAGATCGACCATCGACTCTGCATCGGTTGCACCAACTGTGTGGCAGCATGCCCTGAGCAAGGGTCTCACCAGGTCCTTGGCATGATTCGGAAGAAGGCACATCTTGTGGGTCCAACGAACTGCATCGGACATGGGGCGTGCAAGACTGTATGTCCCGTCAACGCAATCACTTTGGTTTTTGGAACAGCTCAGCGAGGCGTGGACATACCGCTGGTTAATCCGGATTTTCAAACAAATGTTCCTGGCATTTTTATTGCCGGAGAACTGGGTGGCATGGGATTGATCAGAAATGCGATCGAACAGGGCCGCCAGGCGATGGAGTCGATTACCAAACTCGTTAGACAAACGCACCAAAACGATCTGGATGTTGTCATTGTTGGTGCTGGCCCTGCCGGGTTCTCGTCCACACTCGCGGCGATGGAGTCGGGGCTTCGGTACGCGACGATAGAACAGGAAGAGCTGGGTGGTACTGTCGCGCATTTTCCAAGGCATAAATTGGTAATGACACACCCGGCTACTCTCCCGATTGTCGGAAAAGTCAAATTCACCGAGGTAAGAAAAGAAGCGCTGATCGCATTTTGGAGCGAGGTTGCAAAGCAGACGAAAGTCGATATCAGTTACAACGACCGAGTAGATTCAATCGTACCTGCGCCCAATGGCGGATTCACGGTCACGACCAGCAAGAACACATATGACACACGAGCGGTCTTGCTAAGCACTGGTCGACGCGGTACACCGAGAAAACTCGGCGCGCCGGGTGAGGAGATGGACAAGGTCGTTTACCGTGTTATCGACCCTGCACAGTACCGCAACCAGCATGTACTGGTGGTCGGCGGTGGTGACAGTGCACTGGAGGCGGCGACCAGCATTGCCGCGGAGGATGGCACGACGGTTACGCTGTCGTATCGATCTGGCGCTTTTTCCCGCGCCAAGCCAAAAAATCGTCAGCTGGTAGAGGAAATGGCGGCAAAAGGGCGACTACGTGTGTTGTTCAGTTCCACCGTCAAGTCGATTAGTGAAGGTGCGGTGGAAATCGCGGTTGGAGACAAGGTGGGATCCATCGCCAACGATGCTGTCGTCGTATCCGCGGGTGGCATTCTGCCAAGCGCTTTTCTGAAAACCGTCGGCATTCACGTCGAGACGAAGTGGGGCAGCGAATAACACAGCCGGGTTTAGTTGATCGTTCTCACCGGCGGATTGATGTTGCAGATTTCGATACGACCCGTCGTATCCACGAACCACTCTTCATGCCGAAAGGTCCGTGATTTGACGTAGTCGGCGAAAGCCTCGGTATCGGTTCGCATCACCTCAATGCCCGCCTCTGCACCCGCGGTGACATCGTCGCCCATCCGACTGTTAATGATCGGCGTGAGTTCATCGGCGGATTCATAAAAGCCCAGCGGCCCTGTGCCACGCGGCAAAGTCGTCAGATACTCGATGCCGGACAATACACGTCCAGCGAGCGTGATATTGCGGTCAAGATGGCGAGGCGCATGTCCGGTGATGACATACAAGCTGGAGCCGTTGCCACTGTTGGGTTCGTTACCACGAGCGACACCGACCATGCCATAGCAGTGAGTTAGCCATGCTCGTTCGCCGTCACTGCCCACGGGAAATCCATCAGCGAAACCCACAATGTCTGCATATGCATCGCGGCTGTCGAGCCTGGTTACTTCCAGTCCGTCCAATGCTCGGAAAAACTCTGCTGCTGCTGTCGCGGAGGCTGAGCCGAACGGACGCGCCTGATCTTCTTCAGCCGGATCACCCCACTGCACGACATAGTTATCCTGCGAACGGATGATCGCCAAACCATCAAAGTACTCTTCTTTAACCAGCGTTTTGATATTCGCTACATTCGCTGGCGCGAAATCCGGGGCGAGTTCTATAAGCACTTCACCTTGCGGCAGTCGCATGTAGAGCAGGTTGGCCGGGTCAGGCTGACGCCAGTCCGACTCCTCGAGTGTTGCCAGTACGCTTGCCGTCGATGGTTCTTCGGAGCAGGCAGCGCCGCTTACGCAAGCGGGCAATACCACGATCAGGAGTCGGTAGGTCCGCCACATCCTGAGACTATTCGCCGTCTTCAGCCGAAGGTGCCGGCGGAGCCATCGCAGCGTCGAGCTTTTCGATCAATTGTTCACGCGTATACGAATACGCCTGCCACTCGTTAAGTTGTACAAGTTCTTCGATCGCTTTGTCGATCGTCCAGCCTGCTTCTTCTTCGCTGGGGACAACCATATAACGACGTACCGGCGAGTCGCCAAACATCGCGTCGACAGCAGCCTCGGCTACCTCTTCGGGACCTTTGTACTGACTGCGATCCCAGGGTCGACTAAACCACTCCTTCATTTCTTCAGCGTAGTAGGAATCTTCGTCAAAATAGTCATCGTCAGACATCCTGGCCAGAGCTGTATCAGCAATGGCGGAATCGTAGTTACCCGGTTCAATGACGCTGACATGTACATCGAACTTCGCCATCTCTGTGGCGAGCGAATCGGTGTATGCCTCAATGGCGTGCTTGCTCATGCTATATGGACCCGAGAATCGGCCGGACAAAATCCCGGAGATCGATCCAATAGTCGAAATGCGGCCTTTCGATTCAATAATCATCGGCGCAAACGCCTGTGTGACGCGAATAACACCGTAGACGTTAACGTCCATCAACCACTGTACCTCGTCGACATCGACCTCGATCAATGGCCCACCGATGTAAATGCCAGCGTTATTGATCAGGCCATGCAAGCCTTTGCCGCCGTCCCTGATTGTCTCCACAGCCGCATCGATCTCCTCCTGGACAGTCACGTCCAGACGTACTGCCTGAATATTGTCGATCGCGTTTAATGCATCAAGGTCTTTTTGTTTGCGAGCGCCGGCGTAAACAAAGTAACCGTCACGGGCAAGAGTTTCCGCAATCTCGCGACCGATACCGGTACTCGCTCCGGTAACCAATACAGCTTTCTGGTCGGATGCCATAACCGGCTGGTCGTAGCTTATGAATACCAGAAACAGGGACAGCGCAATGATCGAACGAAGAATAGTGTTCATGCTTGACTCCAATTTGTATTGATCATTCTTTCAGCTGGTAGGTCCAGCGGCCATAGGCATACATTCCAGCCGCACACACGATACCGACCGCTGCCATGATGTACCACGCAGCGCCAACGTTATTTGCGGCGTAGAGTTGCGCCGTCAGTGCATCGGCCGTTTGCCCGGTGACCTCAATGAGTTTCTGGAATGCCTCACCGATGGGAACTGCGCCGACTTCTGATCGTGACATTCCACCCTCGAGCAGCGACTGTCGGGCGATCGTATCTTTGGCCGCTAATTCCGCATACAACACCTGGCCGTAATAGCCCTCTGCCATCCAGCCAATGCCAATCGGTAATTGACTGAAGCCGAGATACATCGCCTTCTTCTGTGGTGGTGCAATATTGCCGAGGTATTCAGAGCATTTCGGGCTCGAAAGCATCTCGCCGATAGAAAAGCTAACGATCGCGAGTACCATGATCCAGACGTAATTAAAGCCACCGAATAACAACAGCGTTGCCGCGGCCAGGAATGTGCCCAGGGCCATTGAGGTGGTCGCCCTCATGAGGGCGCTCCAACCCGCGACGATGAAACACACAAGCATGATGAGCATGGCATTCAGGTTGATGAGGCCTTCGGGCTGAATCCGTTGCCCGTCCTGTGTCATGCCGAAGATGAAGATCCAGAACGGATTCGATGTGCCGTCCTCGCCGAACATATGCCGTACCATGACCGATGTGTCGACCCAATCGCGGAAATACAGCGGACCGACATCCCAGAACGCCATCAGCATGAACCAGAATCCCGAAAACAAAACCATGTACCAGATCAGAATCGGCCGGCCGAGTTCTTTGAGGCTGTCAAGCCACAGACTCTTTTCCTTGATTTCGCCGGCTTTGACTTTGCGACGATGTTCGAGGCGAGCTTCCTTATCCTGCTCCTTGTACGTCAGAAGTAACAAGAAATTCAGGGAGATGATGGCCGCACAGGCATAAAAGACGTAGGCCCATTCAAGCTGGCGAAGCTGTGCCGCGAGCAAAGGGCCGATGAAGCCGCCGATGTTGACAGTTTGATAGAACACCCCCCAGGCCATGGAGCTGTTTTCGCGATTCGTCGACTTCACAATCGTCGCTTGAATACCGGGTTTGAAAATACCGGTGCCGAAGGCAAGTACTATCGCGCCGATCATGAATCCCCAGTAGGTGGCAAACCAGGCCATGATCAGGTAGCCAAGAATCTTGACGACTGTCGAGGCAAATATGGTTTCCTTGTAGCCAACACGGTCCGAGATGCCGCCCGTTAGCACCGGAACAAAAGATTGCACCATTGCCCAAACCAGGAAGATAATGCCGATCTCTGTACCAGCCAGACCCAGGCCGCCGTTTGATACGGCATCAGTTGCATAAAGACTGGAGACCTGGCGCACGCCGTAGTAGGCGAGGCGCTCTACCATCTCCATTCCGCCACAGATCCAGAAAACGTAACTCAGGCTGCCAATCGCCGCCCAGATTCCGAGTTGCTTGACGTCCTTTGCTGTCGTAGTTTGATTCTCAGTGTCAGAGGTGGCCATAAACAGTCCTTAGTTCTTATTGTTATTTGTGGTACCTGGATGGGTACCGCTATTACCAGCCGATGTAGTTCTACCTTAAATCGGGTACGCAGCCAAGCATAGAGGCGCAGTACAATCCCAAACGCCCCTGTACTGTTCCGATGAGACTCCGATGACCGACTATACCCCCCCCCTCAAAGACATGCTCTTTAACATCCACGAGCTGTCAGGACTGAAGCGTGTCTTGCAGCTCGAACGTTTCTCCGATTTCGATACCGACGTCGTCGATCAGGTAGTGGAAGAGGCGTCCAAGTTTGCCGCAGAGGTATTGAGTCCGATCAATATTCCCGGCGATCAGGTCGGCTGCAAACATGTTGATAACGGTGTCGTCGCCGCGCCAGGATTCGCGGATGCATATGAACAATTTGTCGACAACGGCTGGCAAAGTCTGGACGTTTCTCCCGAGTACGATGGTATGGGCATGCCAGGAGTCGCCGGTGTTGCTGCGGCTGAATCGTGGCATTCGGCCTGCCTGTCGTTCGCGCTTTGTCCTATGCTGACGAGTGGCGCGATAAGTGCGATCGAAGCACATGGTTCGGAGGAGCTTCGCAACACGTACTTGGCTAAATTGGCGAGTGGGGCCTGGACGGGAACGATGAACCTGACCGAACCACAGGCCGGGTCCGACCTGGCTGTCGTAACAACCAAAGCGGTTCCGGAAGGAGATCACTATCGTGTAAGTGGATCGAAGATATTCATTACCTGGGGCGATCAGGAATTCAGCGAGAACATCATTCATTTGGTCCTGGCGCGATTGCCGGATGCACCGGAAGGTGTGCGCGGTATTTCGCTGTTTCTGGTGCCGAAATTTCTTCTCAATGACGATGGCAGCATTGGTGAACGAAACGACATCTATGTGCCTGGAATAGAACACAAACTGGGTATTCACGCGAGCCCGACCTGCGTAATGGCCTTTGGTGAAAACGAGGGCGCTGTCGGTTACCTGGTTGGTGAGGAAAATAAAGGTCTGGCTGGCATGTTCACCATGATGAATCAAGCACGCATCGATGTCGGTGTGCAGGGCCTCGCAATCAGCGAGCGCGCGTACCAGCTCGCACGGTCTTACGCTTTGGATAGAAAGCAGGGTAAAGCACCTGGCGTTAAGGGTAGTGCGACTATCATTCATCACCCCGATGTGCGTCGCATGCTACTCGTCATGAAATCACAGATTGAAGCCATGCGAGCCGCCGCATATTACACTGCGGGCACTCGGGACCTGACCGATCACTCCGACGATGAGGCGGAGCAGAGCGCGGCGGAAAATCGACTGGATCTTCTGACACCGGTTATCAAAGCCTGGATGACGGAAATTGCCCAGGAGCTGACTTCATTAGGTGTACAGGTTCAAGGTGGCATGGGATTTGTAGAAGAGACCGGTGCGGCGCAGCACATGCGCGATGCCCGAGTCCTTCCTATATACGAAGGCACTACGGGAATTCAGGCGCTGGATTTCGTAGGCCGAAAGATAATGGCCGACGAGGGCCGGAACATCGGGGCATTGCTCGCCGAAATGACAGCGCTGGATGCTGAGCTTGCCGGGGACGAGCGTTTGACCGAAATCCGAGCTGCACTTGCAGAAGGCGTGCAGCAATTGCAATCGGCAACGACATGGTTGTTGGAGCAGGGCCCTCTGGACCCGAACACAGCAGGTTCGGCCTCGGTCAACATGTTAATGCTCACCGGCATTGTTGTCGGTGGCTGGCAGATAGCACTTGCGGCCCTCGCGATTACGAAAGGCGCGGCCTCTGACGACATAGCATTTGCTGACGCGAAGTTGGTGACGGCGCGCTTTTACGGGCAACACATCTTGCCGAGAGCACAGGGGCTCGCTGCAGCAGCGATGGCTGGCACCGATGCAATCATGGCGCTTGCCGAAGAATCGTTCTGATTCGCTACGAGTAGATACGCTTCATTAACGGTGCGATCTTTCGCATCCCGACTATGCTGGTCGTTGTAAGCACGCCAGCCATCATCGCACCTGTGACGCCACAAGTCAGAATGTCCTGACCCGTGAGCCAAAGCCCGGGAATTGTCGTCTTGGGCCGCAACCATTTTTGTTGCAAGCGGTCGGGTGTGTGTGACAAGCCGTACAATTCGCCGCGCTGATAGCCGCCGAACCAGTTCGTCGATAGCGGCGTCGAAACCTCGTAGTAATCAACTTTGCCACGCAATTCAGGCAGCTTGTCGTAGAGGTAAGCCATCAATCGTTCGCCGAGTTCCTGCTTGAATGCATCGTAGTCTTCACCGCGCTTACCCCAGGTTTCGTCGTGCCACTTGTCGAACCATTCGTAAGGAGCAGGCGCCACTATCTCGATGGTTGCTGTTCCGGGATGGCGCTCAAGATAGTTTGGGTCTTTTGCGGATGGAAATGAAATGTAGACAACCGGAAACGGTTGCTTGTCGTCTTCGCCAAATCGCTCAACGGCAGCGTCAAAGTCGTTGTCAGGATAAATCCAGAAATTCGTTTTGGGCAAGCCCAGTTCTTCGGCCGTGCTCTTGAGTCCTATGTAAACACCCAGGTGCGCGGAGCTTGGCTCAACGGTTTTCAATCTGCGTTCGTACCCGGCTTTAGTGGCGACATCGGAAGTTAAGAGTTTCTGGAATGTATTGGCCACTCCTGCCGATGAAATGACACAAGGGCATTCGATCAGATGCCCATCCTGCATCATTACGCCAGTGACCTTGCCATTCTCAACGACAATGTTTTCAACGCGTGCATAGGTGAAAACTTCACCGCCAGCAGCCTGAATTTTGGGAATAATGGAATCGGCGATTCGCCATGAGCCGCCAACAGGGTAGTAACCACCGTGCAGGTAATGACGCGCGATCATCGCGTGTACAAGGAAAGTCGACTGCTTGGGCGGCAGGCCCATGTCGCCCCACTGACCGCACAAGACAGCGATCAAGTCCTTATTATCTGTCAGCTCGGAGAGGACGTCGTAAGTCAGGCGAAACAGGAAGTCGGGTGTTTTCCACTTAAGGTACGGTGACATGAGTGTCTGTTGCCAGGGCTCCATGACGCGAGCCATGCCGAATGACGACATAGCGTTTCCTGCGCTCTTGAGCAAAACCAGGTAGGCATCGATAGCCTGTTCTTCATCCGGAAATTGCCGTATCAGGTTGTCACGAAATTCCTCTTTACCGGCCCTGGCGTTAAATATCTTGTCACCGATATAAAAGCGATCGTATTCGTTGTCCATCGGCGCCCATTCAAGCTTTCCGCCAGACAAGTAGTCAAACATCATGCGCGTACGGGTTCGTGTGCCGACATCACCGATGTAGTGCACGCCCACATCCCACTCGTAGCCGTTGCGTTCATAGGAGTGCGTGTATCCGCCGGCTGTGTAATGTTGTTCCAGTACACAGACTTTCCATCCCAGATCACTAAGCATCGCGGCAGTCGTCAGGCCACCCATCCCCGATCCAATGACAACAGCATCATAAGTGTCTGCAAGCCGGCTCGGTCGGTAGCGATAACCGATGCGCAATGTACTTGGTGTCATTTTCGTCATAGGTACGTATTCTATCCTGTGGCCAACTAAAGAAACACTGGAGTAGAGAATGCCTTGCCGAATCATATGCAAATTGCTGGTGATGATCGTTGCCGTGTGTGGTGGGAGTTTTTCGATCGCAGCCGAAGATCGGATGTTGACTATCGATGACCTGCTCGCATTGAAGTCCGTTTCGGACCCGCAGGTTAGCCCTGATGGCAAGTGGATTGCTCACACGGTGACGCGCATCGATATTGAGGCTGATGCATCAAGCAGTCAGATTTTCATGGCATCGATTGATAGCGGCGAGGTAGTTCAGCTAACAAGCGACGATAGTGATGCATCAACTCCGCGCTGGAGTCCGGACGGCCGATACCTGGCGTTCCTGGCCGCAAAGGGTGACGAAAATGCGATTGCCCAGGTTTGGACGCTGGACCTGCGCGGTGGTGAGGCACAGGCCTACACGGAAGTCGACCAGGGCGTCAGTGATTTCTTCTGGTCGCCCGATGGCAAGACGATGTTGCTCAGCATTGTCGACAAAAGTGCGGCCGAACTTGCGGAAGAACAGGCGATTGAGGCCGGTGAGGAACCGAAACCTCTGCCGTACGTCATCGACAGGCTGCAGTTCAAGCAGGATGGCGTGCCTTATCTGGATCGGAGTCGAACACATCTGTATCGGCTGGACGCACGCGACGGTGAAGCATTGCAGCTGACGTTCGGCGATTACGATGATTCAAGTCCGGTGTGGAGTCCGGATGGAAAGTCGATTGCGTTCGTTAGTAATCGAACGGCGGAGCCGGATAGCAATGAGAACTCTGACGTCTGGGTTGTTTCTGCCACGGGTGATGCGCCTTCGCGCAAGCCGCACAAGTTAACCACTAATCCCGGTTCCGACCACTCACCAGCATTCAGTCACGATAGCTCTCGTATTGCCTACGTCAGTGTTACTGACGTAGATCTGATGTGGTACGCCACCAATCATCTCGCGATTGTCTCCGCGGCGGGTGGAGATGAGCGTGTATTATCGGCAAAGCTTGACCGAAATGTTGGCAGTCCGGTTTTTTCAGCGGACGATCAGTCGATTGTTTTCTTACTTGAGGATAGTGCCGAGGCACATCTCGCCGAGTACGATCTCGCCAACGGCAATATTGACCGCCTGATCGGTGGCGGGGTCAGTGTTTCCGACTTGTCGCGTCATGCATCGGATTCCTATGCGGTTGCTATGTCAACACCGCATCTGCCAACCGAGTTGTTTTATTTCCGAGATGGTGAACTTACACAGGTGACGCATAGCAACGCGGATACGTTATCGGGCGTGGCGCTGGCGGAGGTCAGGAATGTGACCTTCGATAGCGCCGACGGAACCGAAATTGAAGGCTTTGTCTTTACGCCACCCAATTACCGAAAGGGTGCACAGTATCCAACGATCTTGCGCATCCATGGCGGGCCGGTTAGCCAGTACGATTTTTCGTTCAATAAAGATGCACAGCTGCTTGCAGCGAACGGTTACGTTGTCGTGGTTTCGAATCCGCGAGGTTCCAGCGGCTATGGTCAGGCGTTCAGCGCAGACCTGTTCGCGGATTGGGGTGTAAGAGATTTTCAGGACGTGATGGCTGCCGTTGATTACACCGTTGCCGAAGGTTATTCAGATCCTGATCGACTGGGTGTTGGCGGCTGGTCGTACGGCGGCATTCTCACAAATTATGTCATTACCCAGACTGATCGTTTTGAAGGTGCGATAACCGGTGCCAGTGAAGTTAACTATGTTGCCAACTATGGTCACGACCATTACCAGAAGGCGTGGGAAGCCGAACTCGGACTGCCATGGGAAAATCGCGAGGGCTGGGAACGAATTTCACCCTGGAATAACGTCGACAAGGTCGTAACGCCAACACTGGTTATGGGTGGCAAGGAAGACTGGAACGTCCCCATCCAGAACTCAGAGCAACTGTATCAGGCGTTGAAACGGCGTGGCATCGATACGCAGCTGGTCGTCTACCCGGACGAGGGTCATGGCATTTCCCGGCCCAGTTTCCAGCGAGACCGATACCAGCGATACCTGGACTGGTATGACCGAACAGTGCGGGGTAACTAGGACATCTGGTTGTGATGATCGGTACTTGATCGGACACACACTGTTCGATTGAATCTAGACTAATGACCGATTCGTTATGGCTTTGTGGGTGCATCTTTAGTTACCGACGGAGTTCTTAATCCGGCGTTGGTCCGGGATGGTCGACGCCGGCTCCACGACCCACAGTCACCGGCACCGACCATCCCGGACCAACACCTGTTCAATGCTGAGACGGTGAGGCGAAATACGTGACCGACTGACGAGATGCTGCTGGTACGCCAATGAATTCGACTGTGGGTCGTGGAGAAGTCATTGGCGTACCAGCAGTATCCCTGCGCTGAGCACTCGTCGTCAGTATTATCAGATGACGACTGTCACACCTAGTCTTTGTAGATTTTGCCGCTCTTCATAACGAAATCGACGTCGAGCAATTCGTCGATGTTCGCAAGTGGCGATGCGTCGACGGCAATGATGTCGGCGAACTTGCCGGCTTCAATCGTGCCGATCGAATCGCTCATGTCGATAAGGTCGGCCGCATTGATAGTGGCCGAGATGATGACGTCCATTTCAGACATGCCGGCATCGACCATGAGTACCGCCTCTTCTGCGTTCGTGCCGTGCGGGGAAATTCCACTGTCTGTTCCGTAGGCGATATTCACTCCCGCCTTGTGGGCCTTCTCGAATGAACCCGCCATATCATTGCCGACACGTATCGCTTTCTCTTTTACGACGTCGCTCATGAAATCGGCTTCTACCGCGAGTGTGGCGACGGTCTTGCCGGCCAATAATGTCGGAACAAGATAGGCACCGGTTTCCTTGAACAGCTTGATTGCACGTGGTCCCGTATAAGAACCATGCTCAATGCTGGCCACGCCGGCCTCGAGTGCAGCGACGATGCCGTCTTCGTGATGAGCATGCGACGCGACCTTACGCCCCATGCGGGCAGCAGCCAGAACGACTTCCTTGAGTTCGTCCATTTCCATCTGCTGGCCTGTACCCGTCGAGCGCTCGGTCATGACGCCCCCGGTTGATGTGATCTTGATCAGGTCTGCGCCGTATTTAATGACGTTTCTGGCGGCACGACGGCAATCGTATGGGCCATCGCAAACATTGGGGGACGTAAACATTTCCATCAAATCCGGACTAACGCCGCTGATGTCCGCATGACCGCCTGTGATACCGACGCCACCCGCAGCAATAATCCGTGGTCCGTCTATCCAGCCGTTCTCGATGGCATCCCGCATGGCATACATTTCCTGTGACGATGAACCCACATCACGAACCGTCGTAAAGCCAGCCTTCAACGTATTCATCGCAAAGTAGATGCTGCGCATCTGCATCAGTTGGTCTGACATCTTCAACGCATCACTGTCATTCCTCGGCCCGAGTTCACCTTGCAAATGCACATGCATATCCATCAGTCCAGGAAGGACAAACTTGTCACGGAGGTCGATGACAGTAACGTTGCCGTTGAAGTCAGCCGCGTTCGCGAAGCCACTCACGACTTCGACGATTTTATTGTCTTCGACAATAATTGTTTGCCGGGAGGAGGGAGACTCGCCCGGGACTGCAAGTAACTCTCCCGCGTGAATCAGGGTGGTATCCGCCGCGGCCGGAATGCCGAGCCCGAGAAATAGAAGTGTCGCTGCAACCCGGCAACCAAAAGTCATGCAAGTATCCCCTGTCCTGTTGTTATCGTACTTTGCGTAAGAATTTAAATTTCTTTTCTGTGTGCGGCGCGTAACGAACGTCCAGGTCCGGCCACCAGCCTCGCCTGATAACGGCCTTCATGTGACTGAAGGTCTCAAAGCCGATACGCCCGCTGTAGGCACCCATGCCGCTTGGTCCAACACCGCCAAATGGTAACTCGTGCACCGCCATGAACATCATGACGTCATTAATGCAGGCGTTGCCGGAGCTAACTTGATCAAGAAACTTTCTTTCGTCGCGTTTGCTGTTCGTAAACAGGTAGGCGGCAAGTGGCTTGTCGCTGGCACGAATGACGGCGATAGCCTCTTCCAGGTTCTCTGCACGCACAATGGGCAGTACGGGGCCGAAGATTTCTTCTCTCATGATGGCGCTATCGTCCGCGACATCCGTTAACACCGTCGGAGCAATATACTTGTCCGCTGCATCGCTCTGCCCGCCGATAGCGGTATGACCTGACTCGATTAACGCACTGACCCGTGCAAAGTGCCGGTCGTTGACGATGCGGCCATAAGAGTCCGATTGTTGAGGATCGTCACCGAACATCTCTCGAATGTTCTGTTCCAGTAACGGCACGAGCAGCGCTTCCGTATCTGCATCTGTTAAAACGTAGTCCGGTGCAATGCAGGTTTGTCCGGCATTGGTGAACTTACCCCACACAATTCGCCGCGCTGTTGCCTCAAGATTTGCATCCGGCAATACCACGCACGGAGACTTTCCACCCAACTCCAACGTGACCGGCGTAAGGTTTTTCGCGGCGGCAGTCATTACGATACGAGCAACGTTGCCACCGCCGGTGTAGAGAATATGATCGAATGGGAGCTCTAAAAGGGCGGTTGTTTCGGGCACGTCGCCTTCGACGACCCTGATGCAATCAGGATCCAGGAATTCCGGTATGAGTTGCGCGATTAACGCCGAAGTAGCAGGCGCCAGTTCAGAGGGTTTGAGAACAACACAGTTGCCAGCAGCGATCGCCGCTGACATTCCCGCAAGCGTTAATTGCAGCGGGTAATTCCAGGCACCGATTACCAGGACGATTCCCAGTGGTTCAGCCTGAATCCAGCTCTTACCCGGTTGTCCGATGATGGGGGTCGAGACTCGCCGCTTGCGAGTCCAGCGGTTCAGGTTCTTGCGGCTGTATGCCGCGTCACCACTTACATACCCGGTCTCTGTCGTAAATGACTCCATCGCAGACTTGCCGAGATCGGATTGCAGCGCGTCGAAAATATCCTGCTCACGCTCGCTCATCATGCGTTCGACAGCCGTCAGTTGCTCGCGCCGCCAGGCGAGATCCTTCGTTTTACCGCTATTGAATGTCGCTGTCAGATCTGAAAGCAAATCCGTGTAGTCCGGATTGCTGGCGGTGCCTTCAGTATTGGTTGGTCCGGACATTACGGCTATGCGATTTCGACGAGTTCGATAGCAAATGTCAGCGATTGACCGGCCAGCGGGTGGTTACCATCGACGGCACTATCAAACCCAGGTATGGCCTGACCACTGCCGATTGCGAATTCGAGCGGCTCGCGCCCCGCAGAACTGTCGAATTCTGTGCCGTCGTCCAGGGTGCCTGTGTAATGGATTTTGACGGTATCGCCCGATTTCGCCTGACTCATATGTGCTCCGGATAGTGGTGGGATCGCGTGACTATAGCAGAGCGCGGGACGAGCATCGTTTCGACAGGTAAACTCTTCACTTTCTGCAGATGAAACAGGTTCACATGATGATCCGAGCTCTTGTCCTGGTATTATTTTTCGTTGTTTGCGGGCTATCGAATGCCGCCGATCGAACACCGTTCGACAGAATGGATGTGTTCGAGCTCGAGTGGGTATCTAATCCGCAAATCTCGCCTGACGGCCGCCGCGTTGTGTACAACCGGAACAGTATGGATGTCATGACCGACGGCGCTACGAGTCGCCTCTGGATTATCAATGTGGATGGCTCAGGTAATGCGCCGCTGACGGGACGTGATGTCGCGGAATCGGGTGCCACATGGTCGCCCGACGGTTCGCAGATTGCGTTCACAAGCCGCACCGAGAACGGTTCGGAAATTCATGTCCACTGGCTGGCAAATGCTAAAACGGCACGACTAACTCAGCTTGACCGCTCACCCAATGGACTCAGCTGGTCGCCAGACGGAAAGCAGATAGCGTTTTCGATGCTGGTGCCGGAAGCGCCGCCTGTTCTGGTTTCGCCGCCCGCTAAACCGAAGGACGCCGAATGGGCCGAGGAACCGCGAGTCACTACACGCCTCAAGTATGAGCGCGATGGATCTGGTTATATCGAGACGGGTTACAACCACTACTTTGTTGTGCCTGCTATCGGCGGGTCCCCCAGAAAAATCACCTCGGGTATGTTTCATCATACGGGCTCGCCGCAATGGTCGGCGGACGGGCAGTTGCTGGTGTTCTCGGGCAATCGAAACGACGATTGGGAACACGAATATGCCAATTCGGAGATTTACAGAGTATCGATAGACACAGGCGATGTCGTAGCTCTGACTGACAGGAGCGGGCCTGATGCTGCGCCGGTTATATCGCCGGACGGCAGGAAAATAGCGTACCTCAGTTACGAGGACAAAGTCAGAACCTACCAACTCACAAAGCTGCACGTTATGAACGCGGATGGCTCTGATAAGCGAGAACTACTCCCTGATCTGGACAGAAGCGTATCCGGGCTCGTGTGGAATAAGAGCAGCGACGGCGTCTATTTTCAGTACGACGACCACGGTGATACGAGAATTGCTTTCACGACGCTTGCCAGCAAGATGCGCGATATTTCGACCAACCTGGGTGGTACAACGATCGGCAGACCCTACGGCGGCGGCTCGTTTTCTGTCGCGCCTTCAGGCGGGATCGCCTACACCCATGTCACGCCGTATCGACCCGCAGAACTGGCTATCGTACCTGGCCGAAAATCCAGACCGGTTATTGTTACCGAATTGAATAAGGATCTATTGGACTGGCGCGAC
>Ga0255049_10000017_pt1 | contig 96533 bp, 90 predicted proteins | sample JV7_2_3_MG_FD_183615 | JGI IMG/M metagenome (GOLD analysis project Ga0255049, IMG submission 183615) | Seawater microbial communities from Jervis Inlet, British Columbia, Canada - JV7_2_3 | ecosystem: Environmental > Aquatic > Marine > Inlet | place: Canada: British Columbia | collected 2016-10-06 | reverse complement strand
CAAGAGCGACCAGGAGAAGAGGGACTTCCATGGCCACCATTATCGCAGCGCCACTCTCGACCGTGGGCAACTCCTTGAGCTTGTTCGAGGCGCGCCCTCGGCCGCACCCCAAGTCCAGGTTGAGGAGCTCAAGCAGCCAAGCAATTGAAGGGGCTATTCGCCGAAGCGTTCGCGGATCTTCGACTCAAGATCTGGAGGTATGACGGCATTCGTGTCACGGAGGGTCAGTAGCTGTTCGTGTGCATCGACGAGTGCCGCGTAGAGAGGCGGGCAGGTGGGACACACTTCGAGATGGGTCTCGACCAGGCCGGTGGTCTTGGGATCGAGAATCCCGTCGAGATAGTCAGATACGTGCTTGCGGGCATCCCAACATCGCATGGGTACTCCTTTGAGGTTCTTTCGCCGAACGTGGCCCTCGGCGAGGGCTGCCACTAGTGCCATCCTTCCCCTGCGCAGGCGCTGTTTGGCAGCGGGAAGTGAGACGCCCTGTACTTCCGCAATCTCCCTGACGGTCCATCCGTCGACGTCGTGGAGAATCACAGTCACGCGGTAATTGAAGGGAACTCGTTCGAGCGCATCCTGAAGTTCTTCTCTGGTCTGGGTTCGTACGGCGATTGCTTCCGGGTCGACCGTGTAGTTGTCGTCATGCCAATCCTCCTCGACTTTATCGACAATCACTTCCCTCGAGGAGCGTCTAACGCGGTCGATTGCAAGATTGTGGAGGATCCGTCGAAGCCAGGCGCGCAGAGATGAACCGTCGCGGAATTGGTCAGCCCGCTCCAGTGCCCGCACGAACGTGTCTTGTACGAGGTCGGATGCCAGCACTGGATCCCGCGAGATGCTCAGAGCGAATCGATACAGAGCATCACTATGTTCGACGAGTTCCTCGGCTTTGACCGTCATCGAGCTCCCGACCTCAACCATGTCACGATACCGAACACAGCTGCCGCCACACCGATCCCTACGAGTATCCAGGTTGGGCCGGTGGCGAATCCCACGCCAGCCAGAGCGGCACCGGCTCCTGCGCGGAGGATGAGATCTTGCGTGCCGACGCGTGGACCGGCGTCACCCGCGTCGAGTGCTGCGAACAGTTGCTCGAGTTCGCCGCCAGATCTTCGGCCGATGTGTCTGAACACCTCTTCGCCTTCGCGATACCCGATGATCGTCGGAGTCCCCATTACACCCATCGCTCCCACAGCTTCGCGATCTGTTGTCGCGTTCAGCTGGATGAGATCGACCGATCCGTCAAACCGTTGCGCAACCTGCTGCAGATCCGGTTCCATCGCCTTGCACGACGAGCACGCAGGTGCCCACACCTCGACAAGGGTTGGTCTCGTGTACACCTGAGTGTCCGACTGGTGATCCATGGTTTCTCCCTCGGTGGATGCGACATTCGGAGCGGCCCACTCCGGGCCACGAACAGACCGGGAGACAGAATCTCCCGGTCTCCGATCACCGTTCATGCACGCGGAGCAGTTCGGTCAGGCGGCCACGGCCTTCTTCTCTTCAGAGTTCGTGCGGAACCTGAAGATGGCGTATATCGGGCACCAACCCATCAGCCCCGTTACGAGCGGCACGAAGCCGAGGAACTGGAAGACGGTTCCGATCGTCCCTTCAACTACTCCGCTCCATCCGAGATAGAGCAGAACGATGCCAAGTGCTATCCGTGCGATTCGGTCCCAGGATGCTTCATTGGTGAAGTTCATGGTGAGTCCTTTCAATGTCGTCTTGTACTGATCTGACGTCTCTAATACGAACGAGTCGCCGAAATGGATACAAGATTCGCCCGATATCGCTCAAGAAACCCTGACTTCACACAGAACAGAGCATGGCTTAACCCTCACTTAACACGCGAAATCCAGTGTTCGATACCCTGATCGAGTAGCAAGAGTAGGACTAAGAACGGTGAGCTATTCAGCCATGATTTCCAACGGATTCTCCTTCAGACAGCGCCCGCAAGTTGGGGCGAGCACGCTGCGTCAAGTCGTGGTTCTCCTCGCTGCAGGGTTCGTGGCGTTCGTCGGAACGATCGCTCCCGCGGTACTGGCGGCAACGCCTGTGACCGTCGTCATAGACACGACGTTGAGTCCGAAGGAGATCACGGTGAGTCCTGGCACGCTTGTCACATGGGACAACCAGGATTCTGAGCGCCATCGAATGCGGTCGACGTCGGCACCTGTGGAGTTCGACAGCGGGAATATCGATGAAGGCGAGACTTTCTCCTTCCAGTTCGACGAGTTGGGTACCTATCAGTACAGCGATGGACGCGACAGCTCGAATTCCAACTACTTCGGGACGATCATCGTGAGCGATACCGGTGGTGGCGACCCTGGAACCCCACCACCGCCGTCGGGCGGATCGACGGTAGACATCGTCGACCGATCGTACAGGCCACCTGCGCTCACCGTTGCGTCCGGTACAACTGTTGTGTGGAACAACCTCGACGGGTCGCACACCGTCACAGCGAGGGATGGCTCCTTTGACAGCGGGATCTTCGACGACGGCACATACAGACGCACGTTCGATGCAGCGGGTTCCTACAGCTACTTCTGCACACTCCATCCCGAGATGGTGGGAACTATCTCGGTGACCGGCGGGGATGGACCAACGCCGCCACCGGTTGACCCTCCTCCGCCAACTACTCCACCTACCACTGTTGTTCCACCGCCCCCGGCCCCACCTGGTGACGTCACGATCTTCGACAATGGTTACACGCCTGCAACAAAGACGGTCACCGCCGGCACCGCCGTGACGTGGTCCAACACTGGAGCCCTGCCGCACACCGTGACGGATCGTGCGGGTCTCTTCGACTCCAGTTTCGTCATGGCAGGTGAGACGTTCCAACGTACGTTTGATACGCCAGGAACATTCTCCTACTTCTGTACCATCCATCCCGAGATGGTGGGCACAATCTCAGTATCGGGCGCCGACGGAACCGAACCTCCGCCGGCGGAGACACCCCCAGAGGAACCTCCCCCGACGGCGCCGCCCACCGCTGCACCGCCGGGCGATGTCACGATCTTCGACAACGGTTACACACCATTGAGAAAGACAATATCTACGGGAACCACCCTTGTGTGGTCGAACACAGGGGCACTGCCACACACCGTTACAGACAGGAACGGCTCATTCGACTCAGGCTTCGTCATGGCGGGTCAAACGTATCGGCGTACGTTCAATACACCTGGCAGCTACTCATACTTCTGCACGATCCATCCCGGTATGACCGGATCGATCACTGTCAACGGTGCCGCAACCGGCCAACCAGACACGGGGGAGACCTCTGATCCAGTGCTTGGCGTCTCAGACACAGACCTGGATTCCAGCGATGCGTCCATTGGGAACGACGGCACCGATTCGAGTACTGAGGCCGACGGAACGACACCAACACCGTCAGATGCAAGGATCTCGGCCGACATCATCGATCTCGACTATGACCCGCGCGACCTCACCGTTGAGCGCGGCACAACGGTCGCGTGGACGAATATCGGCGAACTGCCCCACACCGTGACAGACGTCGATGGGACGTTCGATTCGGACCTGATGATGAAGGGCGAAACATACGAACGCAGATTCGAGACGCTCGGCACCTTCAACTACTTCTGCACGCTCCACCCAAACATGGTCGGCACCGTCGAGGTCGTGGAGGTCGCAGCGGCGACGGCGGAGGAAGCGGTTGCTACCGCTGCTGTACCCATCGACACGGGAACGACACCACAAGGACCCTCAGGGGGTTCGCCCGAGGCAATGGCGATCATCGGCTTCCTGTTCGTGATGGCAGCGGGCATCACCGGTGGATTGGGGATGCTCGCCAAAAGGCTGCTTTCGTCGACGCCATCCCCTCCCTGAGGTCATCCCAACGGAGGAGCGGCACGTCGGACTACGCGCTGTTTCGATGATCGAAGCGTGCAGGGACGTCCTTGACAACGTCGGGTTGGATTCCCCCAACGCCGACGACTGAGGCTACCGTGCGGCGAACCGTCCGCAGATCCCTGTGCGAGTCGACAGCTCCAGACAATGTAACGGTCCCGTCTCGAACGAGGGCATTGATGGTTCCAGGTCGGGCGCTGGTCCCAAGGCTGTCCAGGCGAGCTTGTATCTCAAGTTGCAGTGAGGTGTCGTCGCGCGCCGAGGCCGTCGCGATATCCGCTGCCGACACGATCCCGGCCAGGGAGCCATCCGCGTGCAATACCGGGAGTACGGATCTCGCTACGAACCGCATGACACGTGCCGTGGCCGCGATCGTCTCGTCTGGTGTCACAGAAACGACCTCATGCGTCATTACATGAGCCACGAGGACAGGTCGCAACATGGTCTTGACCCATCGACGGCTTTCGTCACGGTTCGCCTCCCACCGGACCAGGTCATCGACCGAGAGCATGCCCACGACCCGGTGGTGTGAGTCGAGGACAGGGATGCCGGAGACGTCGGCGCTGATCATGATCCGAGTTGCAGCGACAAGCCGCTGGCCACGAAGGCACACCGGTGGCTGTCTCGTCATGATGTCTCCAACACGCATGAGCACGCATCCCGTTGTGATCGTCCTACGTAATGTTTATCGTGAGAATACATTCCCGCTATTGTTCTCGTCAATTACTATTCGTGCATAGTCCGGGCCGACATATGAGTGGTTGTCGACGATTGCCGCAGATGTGAGAGGAACAGGATGCTGGATATGTGGGAACCAGGACTGGGTACCTCAGCGATGCTCAGCACCCTCCCCGAATACGGTGCCATGGCGGCTCCACTCAGTGAGCATCAGGTCCTAACCCTGTTGGTCCAACTGTTCTTGCTGGTTGGGCTCGCACGAGTCCTTGGCGGTCTGATGAAGCGAGTCGGTCAGCCACCGGTTGTGGGCGAACTGCTGGCCGGGGTGATTCTGGGACAGACGTTGTTCGGGCGTGTCGCACCTGGGACGTACGAGTGGGTCTTCGGAGACGACGTCGTGCGGTCTGCGGTGTTCGCCCTTGCCTGGATCGGCGTGATCCTGCTTCTTGTCGTGATCGGCTACGAAACGGACCTTGGGATCATCGTGCGATTCCGGAAGGCCGCCGGTTGGGTGTCAGCGGGTGGCTTCGTGGTGCCCCTAATGGTGATGGGCATCGCTGCATGGTTCGTTCCCGACAGCTTCGTCGGCGATGGAACCGATCGAGTCGTGTTCGCCGGGTTCTTCGCTCTGGCACTGTCGGTTTCAGCCCTGCCCGTAGTGGCCAAGATCCTCAAGGAGCTTGGTTTGATGCGACGCAACTTCGCCCAGATCACCCTTGCTGCGGGAATGACGATGGACGCGGTCGGGTGGCTTCTGTTGGCGGCGTTGACAGGAGTAGCGCTTGACGGATTCCGCCCAGAATTGTTGGCGCGTTCGTTCGGAGGACTTGTGATCTTCCTTGCCGTCCTCATCACCGCAGGACGCTGGATGCTCGACCGCGTGATGCGGTACATCCTTGACCGTGGCTCGAGTACCACCGCAGCGCTCACGGTGACCATTCTTGCTGCTTTCGCGGGAGGGATCGCGACACAGGCACTGCAGCTGGAGGCAATTCTCGGTGCCTTCATCGTCGGAATACTCCTCGCAACAACGCGTCACCAACTCCCAGAGGTTCGTCGCACTCTCGAGTCTTTCACCGCCGCGTTCTTCGCTCCAATCTTCTTCGCCTTCAGCGGTCTCCAGGTCGATCTCGGACTGCTTCGATCTCGCTCAGCAATTGGCTGGGCAATCGGACTGATAGTGCTGGCGATCGCCGCCAAGATGACTGGAACTCTCCTCGGAGCGCGTGTCGCCGCCATTGAGCACCGCGAGGCGCTTGCCATGGGCGCCGGTCTAACAGCGCTCGGAGCCATGGGGATAGTGGTCGCCATCGTCGCCCTCAATGTCGGAGTTGTGAGTACCGCTGGCTACACAATGTTGGTCCTTGCGGCGATAGCAACCTCGATCATCGCTCCCCAGCTTCTTCGGTGGGTCGTGAGGGGTTGGGAGATCCCGGCCGAGGAGGCCATGCGGCTCAAGCGCGAGGAGATACACGCGTCTTCTGAGATTCTCGGCAGCCGACGCATCCTGCTCCCCACGCGAGGCGGAGCCAACAGTCGCTATGCGGCTCGACTCATTGCCGACGTCTTCGATGACTGCGAAGTGACCGTGCTCGTCGTCGATGTAACGGAGAGGCGCTCGGTTCTCCGCCGCCGCAGGGGGCCTTCGGCCAGTCCGAGCGAGGTCACTGGCGAGCTGGGCAACGTTCGTCACCACACAATCCGAGTCGAGGCCAGGGACCCCGCAGCAGCCATCGCTCGAGAAGCACGACTCGGGTACGACCTCATGATGATCGGCGCCTCCGACGACACGAGCGAGCGTTCTGGGCTGTTCTCCACAATGGTCGATCGCATCATTGCCCTCGTTGACATCCCTACGGTCATCGTCCATCTTCCATCGGAGGATTGGGCTCTCCGAGCTCGACCGACCAACGTGCTCGTGCCCGTTGTTGCCAGTCGATCATCGCGTGCTGCCGAGGAACTCGGCTACTCACTTGCGCGCCGAGTCGGCGGCCGGGCATCGGCCCTCCATGTCGTGAATGGTCCTGAGGGACAAGGTGTGATGTTCAGCTCGATGACCGAACAGGAGGCCGTTCGCACGGGCCGCGAGATTGTCGCTGGAGCGGCTGCGTTTGGTGAACGGCTTGGCGTCTCGGTGGATACATACGTTGAAGTCGCGTACAACGCCGAGGCAGAGATTGTGGACCTCGCCAACAAGTCTGGGTTCGAGCTTCTCGTTATCGGGGCGTCCAACCGGCCGCTCACTGACCGTCCCTTCTTCGGGCATCGGGTCAACTACATGCTCAGCCACTCGCAGATACCCGTCGCCATCGTCGCCTTGCGAGCGCAAACAGGAAACGGCGCGTGATGGTTCCCCTTGATGCAGTGCGAGCTGGCGTCGTGATCGTGCCACGACGAGATGGGTCCAGAACCCCAATCGGGTGGCGCCAGGGCGGTGGCAGTCGGGTCTACCATGGTTCCCTGATCAATACCGACCGGCTGGGGCCCATACATGACCGATAGCGGATCTCGATCCTGGACCTTCCTGACGAATCACGCCCGCGTTCTGATTCTGATCGCCGAAGCGCCGGGGACACGCTTGCGTGACGTAGCTGAGAAGGTTGGGATTACTGAGCGCGCCGCCCAACGAATCGTCGCCGAACTGGAAGCAGCCGAGTATCTGACCCACGAAAGGGTCGGACGCCGAAATCACTACCACCTCCTACCGAATGCCCACCTCAGGCACCCGCTGGAGAACGACGTAGAAGTTGGGATGCTGCTCGGACTCTTCGTCGATCGCAAGACGATGGACGCTCCTCCATCGGGCGGATAGGTACGGGTCAGAGGGCGCCACGAGACGATCGCGGTGGACCGGAGACCGGCAGCCACCAATGGATGTCAACGCGATTATCCGACCGAAGCCACGGCAAGATCCCCCGCTGACACACATCCGACGAGACGGCCATGGCTGTCTACGACCGGGATGATCCCACCGCCGTAGCGCTCCATGGTCCGTGCGGCCTCTCCGATCTCATCGTCGGCTGAGAGGAACGTATCCGTGTCCATTATTTGCTGGAGTTCCAGATCTCGGCGTGAACCGCGCAGGCTCGCCACCCTCACTGATCCGAGGAGCATGCCCCTCTCCGCGACAGCGATATCACAGCCTTCGGATAGTTCGAGAGCGTCCCCAACCCGCATGGCGGAACCGAACGCGATGGGCGGTTGCATGACTTGGAACACCCGCTCAGGATTGTGTGTCACGACGATCGTGCCGGCGGGTGCCTTGGCTTGGATGCGTGCGCCGGGACCGAAGAACCGTCTTTGGAACCAGGACCCGCCTGGAGCGCCAACGATCAGCAGGGTCCCGGGAGGAAGAGCATCCACCAATGCTGCTGGACTCGGGACTTCAACCATGTCGCCAGGGAGCCCCGGCAGTCGATCGATCGTCTTGTCCAGCGCGGCCTTGCTGCGCTCACGTTCGTGGGGATGGGTGTAGCCGAAGACAGCGCGCCCGGGAACTCCAAGCTTCTGCGACAGCCAATCTGCGAGCTCGGCTGCAAGCGACGAATGAGGGCCCCCACCGACGGCCGCCACGATTGACCGTGTGGACGACCGGTTGAAATCGTGAGGGACCGCAACGTTACAAAGGTCGAACGATGTTCGATTCGTGAGCACCAGCAATCCGGCTCTCGCATCGATGCATGATGAGGCCAGATCTGACCCCACTTTGATGGATCTTTCGTTGGCGAGTGTGTCCGCAAGATCTCTTGCTTGGCCACTGCCGCCCCACATCACTGGACGACCGGAGTATGGCGAACCGCTCGAAATCTCGCCCTCAGAGTGCTGCGCCCGTCCCAGATTCCCATCGAGCGTGCTTGGTGAACTCATGACGAACGCGCCTTGCGGTTGTGGATAGCGACTCTCAAATCTGGAATGAGCTTGACCCTTCGTTGATTCCCGTTGCAGGGAGGATGGTGTGATCTCGACGACATTCCACGACAATGTTATCACGTTTCTAGTTTCGTGTCCCGGAAGGGTTGCTCGAATCTCGCGGATCGGCACGGGATCAGTTGAGAAGCAGGAATCGACGCGGCAGCCGATATCTTTCGCATCATGAACACAGCGCTCAACGGGAGTCGCGATCGCCTGCAGAAGCGCGGTCTCCGTCTTGAATACGCGACGATCGCCTGGAACGTGGGCGAAGCGTTCCTGGCGATTGGACTCGGGCTGGCTGCCGGCTCCCTCGCCCTTATCGGCTTCGGCACCGTCTCAGTGATCGAGGTCTTTGCTTCATCGGTTGTCGTGTGGCATATGCTTCCGGGCCACGAGGTCGACGATCCGCGTCGTACGCGCCTCGCACTTCGTCTGACAGCCGGTGCGTTTGCCGCTCTCGGTGTCGCTCTCGCGATCGGTGCCGTCCGCGATCTCGTTATGGGGAGAGTCGCAGGGGAGTCCCCGTGGGGAATCGTCTATCTCGGCGTAACCGCACTCGTCATGTTCGGACTCTCGATCCTCAAGCACCGAACCGCCGACGGTCTCGATTCCGCTCCGCTGCGGTCTGAGGCAAGAATGACCTTCCTCGATGGCGTCCTGTCGGTCGCCACTCTTGTGGGTCTCGCACTCAACGCATACGTGGGTTGGTGGTGGGCGGATCCGCTCGCTGCGCTCATAGTTGCGTTCGCTGCGGCAAACGAGGCCCGCGAGGTCTGGATTGAAGCTGCCGATGTCGATTCGGCCTCAGACCGTGTCTAGTCGTCTTCGCCGGTTTCGTTCATGACGATCTGCAGCTCTCCGCTCCTCCATTCCGCTCGAAAGTCAGATGCTCCGGATTCGCTCTCGAACCGAACTCTGACCCTGTCGGGGCCGGCGTCCGACAGGTCTGTGCTGTAGCCGGGCACGGGTACAGCGGAGACGAAGTTCACGACTCCGGGAGAGTGGCTGATTTTCACGATGCCCCCCGTCAACTCGTGGGTGCTTGTGTCGCTCGCTTCGGATGCGACTGAGGTCGTGGTCGTTGATACCGGGGGCGCCTGAGACGTTGTCGTTGTTGATGTGCCAGCCGATGGAGCAGTCGTGGATGTGCTGCCGGCAGCATTGAGGCCCGCTGTTGTCGAGGTGACAAGGCTATCGAGGGTCTCTGGCTGGACTGGTATCACCGTCTCACCAGCGGTCGTGGTGGTCGTGTCGGCGGCCGTGGACGCGGACTGCGCCAGAGTCGGCGGGATCTGGATGGGCGCAGGGAGTACTTGGTTCCGAACCCCAGCGACCGCGCCCCAAGAGAAGGCCATCGCGATTACCGCGGCCAGTAGCCACACCCCAACAAGTTTGCTCCAGCCAGACATGATTCAACAATGCCAGATTGTCAGTTGCGCCTTTCTCTTCAAAGGGTTAGAGAATCGTAAAGCGTGGTGGATTGTGCCTTGGCTTGGTTCGTCCCAAGATATGATGACCGGCATGCCATCGATCCTGATCATCGAAGACGACGCAGCCATTCGCCAAGGCCTTTCCCGGTTCCTTGCCGACGCTGGCCACTCGGTTGAGTCGCTGTCGTCAGGGATGGAAGGCGTTCAGCTCATCGCTGAGGGGGACTTCGACGCCGTGGTACTCGATCTCGGACTGCCCGATGTCGATGGAGGCCAGGTGCTCAAGATGATTCGGGCTCTCAGCTCCGTGCCAGTGGTTGTGGCCACCGCACGTGACGAGGAGTCCGAGATAGTGCGGATTCTCGGCGACGGGGCAGATGACTATGTCATCAAGCCTTTCTCAGGTGCTCAGATACTTGCGCGGATCGAGGCGATCATGCGCAGGGTCGCCTCTGGATCAAGCGAAGGGCCCCGCATCGTCGGCGAATTGAGCATCGACGCCGGGCGAAGAACGGCAAGCCTTGCCGGCGATGACCTGGAGTTGACGCGCAAGGAGTTCGACTTTCTCGCCTACCTAGCTGAGAACGCTGGCGTCGTCGTGTCGAGACGGGAGCTGTTGGCGGAAGTTTGGCGGCAGCCGTATGGAGGTGCCGACAAGACAGTCGATGTGCACCTTTCAGTTCTGCGACGGAAGCTCGGTGAGAGCGCTGCAGAACCGCGATACCTGCGCACTGTGCATGGTGTCGGGGTCAAACTCGTAGATCCCGATTCGTGAGACGCTGGCTGACGCTCTACGCCCTGTCGATCACTTCGATCGTCATCCTCGCATTTCTGGTCCCGCTCGCCGTTCTTGTCGCCGACCTGGCCGAAGACCGGGCCATGAGCGCAGCTGAACGCGAGGCACAAACCGTTGCCCGATACGCGTCAACCATCGATGGCACTCCCGAGTCGATCCTGGCCTTCGAGGAGGTTGTGGCAGCGGTATCTCGCACATCCGTGTTGCTCTCGGATGGATCGGTCATCGGGGTAGCGATGCCTGCGAGTGTTGACCTGACAGCGGCGATCGAAAGAGGGCATGCTTACCAGCAACCACTTGAAGATGGGCGTGCGGTAGTCGTCCCTGTGCTCAGGGGAGAGGATCGTTCCTGGGTGGTGGTCCTGACTGTGCCGGCCTCTGCGCTCACACAGAACGTAACTTCAGCTTGGGTCATCCTCGGACTGCTCGGCTTGGCCCTGATCGGCCTGGCGTTCATAGTCGCTGACAGGATGGGCCGTGCAGTCGTTACCCCCATCACGGATCTCGTCGATGCCACGCACCGCCTGGGACAGGGTGAGCTGTCGGTCGAGGTCGAGCCGGGTGGCCCGAGTGAGCTTGCCGAGGTAGGTGCTGCATTCAACACGTTGACGGGTCAGGTGACGTCCCTGATGGATCGGGAACGAGAGACGGCCGCGGACCTGTCCCACCGACTCCGAACGCCGTTGACAGCGTTGAAGCTGGACATCGAGGCGTTGGGTGACAACGTCGATGTATCCAGACTCCAAAGAGACGTCGATGAACTCGAGCGCATAGTTGGTCATGTCATCAGTGAAGCGAGGCGCTCGGTACGTGAACACGGAACCGCGACATCGGACCTGGCAGATGTGGTGAAGGAACGGCTCGAGTACTGGGGATCGCTCGCAGAGGATCAGGAGCGGGCGTGGAACCTTGATGTCGGGGATGGGACATATCCGGTTTCTGCGAGTGCGACCGACATGGAAGCAATGCTTGACGCGCTCCTTGGCAACATCTTTTCCCACACACCTGCGGGTACGGCCTACTCCGTCACGTTGAGCAAATCATCTGGTGGCCTGACAGAACTCGTGGTGAGCGACACAGGCGGCGGAATCACGGACGAATCGTTGCTTGAGCGAGGCGCGAGCGGCGCCCAATCAAGCGGTCTTGGCGTTGACATCGTCAGAAGTACGGCCACGATTGCCGGGGGAACGGCAGAGTGGAACGTCGGAAACTCCAACGGAACCGTCGTCCGAGTGATCCTCCCTCTGCTCAACGTCGCTCGCTAACGCTTTTCAGAACAGACGTTTCCCTAACCAACGGCGGAGGACTTCCAAAGCCCAGTTCAGCGATTCTGATTGCAGCATCTGCCCAACAAGGAGACGACAAGATGTTCAAGAGATCCGCAATCGCACTGGCCACAATGCTGGCCGTACTTATGACCGTTGGTGTCGGGCTGGCCGCGACGTCAGTTCCCGAATCAACCAGTAGCACCACGACATCGACCCCGTCGACGACGTCCATCCCGGATGCCGGCGAGGCCCAGACCATCATCTACGACGTTGGAGACGCCGGGACAGTGACCGTCAGCTCCGATGGCTCATCGCTCGCGATCGTCGCTGTCGACACGAACGACGGATGGACGGCAGAGGTCGAAGCGCCCATGGGACGCGAAGTCGAAGCCGATTTCCGCAACGGCACAACGCGCATCCAGTTCAACGCTGAACTTGAGGACGGAGAGATCAAGGTCCGAGTCAGAGAGCGTGCCGCGGTCAGCGACGATGCCGGTACCACGTCAACCACGACACCCGATACAACGTCAACCACAATTCCCGATGAAACATCAACGACGACATCGATCCCTTCGGACGATTCGGCCACAGCCACATTCACATATGACGCTGGGGCGGGCGGCCATGTCAAGGTCACTTCGAATGGATCAAGCCTGACCGTTGTGACGGCGGACGCTGCAGCCGGTTGGTCGACAGAGATTGAAGTCTCATCAGGACCAGAGGTCGAGGTCGACTTCCGCAACGGTGATCGTCGAATCCAGTTCAACGCCGAGCTCGAGGACGGCGAAATCCGGGTTCGAATTCGGGACCGTGTGTCGGAGAGCGGTGATGACAACAGCGGCCACGATGATGGCGACGACAACAGTGGCCACAACGATGACGACGATGATGATGACAACAGCGGTCACGATGATGGCGACGACGACGACCATGGCCACGGCGATGACGACGATGAGTAGTCCCCTCTAGCCATCGTCTCCACAGAGGCCAAACACTGCCCTGGGTGCTTCACCAGCAGCCCGGGGCAGTGCGCGTCTGGCGGCAGCGTCTGCCAACCACGTGTTCCGGCGAGCCTGTCTCGCGGCTGCAGTCTCAATTCGTTGCGAATGGTTGGCCCGACCAGATAGCTGGCTCCGTGAGTGCCACAAGCCCCGGCGATTCCGCGATCGACGATCGCAGAACCGCCCGAGGCTTGTCAGGCTTTGTTCAGCCGGTGGAGAAGATGTCGGCTGTCATGGTTGGACTGTGGTTCGAGCAGATCAGCTTGTAATGGCCGGTTTGGTCGGCAGTGAAGCTGACCGTGTCTTCCCTACCTCTATTCACAGTGAACGCCTCCACGACGGTGGAACCGTCCGGAGCTTGTACGAACATCACATGCTCGTCTCCATTCACTCCGAACATACGGAGCGTCACGGCATCACCCTTGGCGACGGTCATTGCGCCCGGGGCGAACATGTAGGTTGCCACTTGGAACTTGTCGGGGTTGTCGGGGTCATACTCACCCGGTGCCTTGTACCCGTAGCCCCGTGACAGGGATGTCGGATCGACATCAGGTGCAGGAATCCCGTCCGTTGCCCCTTTGACCTCGATCAGTTCCACGTCGAATAGGACGTCCCCGGGCTCGGCTCCACTATCGCTGCTGCACGCAGCGACTACGAGTGCGCTGATCGCGAGCATCGTGATCAGGTTCTTGAGTCTCATCGTTCTCCCTTTCGTTCTGTACGAGATGGGAGCGTCTGGTCGCCCCCAACATCTGAACTCACCGTATGGGATTCGGAGGTTCGCCGGTAGGGTCAGGGGTCGCATGACCTTGGGGCCCAAGGTCCGGACAGATTCCGACCTTCGTCGCATGGAATTCCTTCGTACAATGGACTCGTTCGACATCTTGGAGACCAGTGCGAATCCCAGGCATCGATAGGCTCACGTTCGCTGGCCAATTCCTGCTCTTTGGCCTTGCGATCCTTCTGATGGGTATGGCCACGATCGGGCTCTGGATGCAATCCAACGTGAAGGCGGCAGTGGTTGACCGGACGGCAGGAGTCGCCGCCCTCTACATCGACAGTCTCGTGAGTCCACTGATCCAGGATTCATCGTCGGAAGGATCTCTCTCTTCCACCGCGAGAGCCGAACTCGACCTCCTGGTTGAGAACACTTCGCTGAATCCAGAAGTCGTATCCGTCAAGATCTGGTCACGGGATGGAGTCATCCTGTACAGCCCGAACGCTGACCTCATCGGTCTCACGTTCGATGTCGAGGAAGAACTCGATCGCGCCTTCTCTGGAGAGGTCGTTTCCGTGCTCAGCGACCTGTCCGAAGCGGAGAACGAACACGAGCGAATGGCCTGGGACTCGCTGATCGAGACATATGCTCCGGTTCGCAGCAAGGGCACCGGTTCAGTGATCGCGGTCACGGAGTTCTACCAAGTGCCAGACGACCTGCTGGCAAAGATCCGAAGAGCCCAGCAGGAGAGCTGGTTCATTGTCGGGATCGCGACTCTTCTCATGTACGTGCTCCTCGTTGGCATGGTACGCCGAGCCAGCGGCACCATTTCGAGGCAACAGGCTGAACTTGTTGCAAGCGTGGACGAACTGCAACACGCTCTGGATAAGAATCAGAACCTCCAATCCAGGGTCAACAAGGCAGCTGCTCGCACCACGACCCTCAACGAGCGCTTTCTGCGAAGGGTGTCCGCGGACATCCACGATGGCCCAGCCCAAGACGTGGCGCTTGCTCTCTTGAGGATCGAGCACATTGCCGAATTGACGGAGGGGAACGGCAGCGGAACCCATGAGGACGTGGAGACCATGGAAACGGCCCTGACTTCGGCGTTGACGGATCTTCGCGCAATCACCCACGGTCTCAGCGCGCCGAGCGTCGAAGGTCTCACGCCATGTGGCGCAGCCAAGCGCGCTGTGGCTGATTTCGGTCGCATCTCAGGCGAGCCCGTCGAGTTCGTCTGTGACGAGAAATCTGCTCCGGGTCCAACACCTGTCAACATCACGATCTATCGCGTGGTCCAGGAGTCACTGGCGAACAGCTTCAAGCATGCTGGCTCCGCGTCGAGACACGTGGTTGTGGCTGACTCGGGGGAATTCGTTGATGTCGAGATTCGAGACGACGGAGTCGGTTTCGAAGCAGATGTGAATACGGGTGTCGCAACTCTCGGTCTCGTCGGGATGCGGGAACGGGTGGAGCTGCTTGGTGGGACGTTCTCCGTCCAGAGCGCGTCGAGCGAGGGCACCATAGTGAGGGCTCGCCTACCGCTCGTGAACGGGGGAGCAGATGTCTGACGCAATACGCATCCTCGTGGCTGATGACCATCCGTTGTTCCGCGAAGGAGTCGTCAATACCTTGGCGGCCGAACCGGACATCGAAGTGATCGCGGAGGCGAATAGCGGAGAGCGCGCGGTCGAGCTCGCCGTGGATCTGCTACCTGACGTCGCCATCTTGGACCTGACGATGCCTGGTATCGGTGGAATCGCTGCAACCGGCCAGATCGCGACACAGTGTCCGGCGACGGCCGTCCTGGTACTCACCGTGTCTGAAAATGCTGACGATCTTCTCCAGGCCCTCAAGGCCGGGGCTCGTGGCTATGTTCTGAAAGGTGTGGCCGGACAAGGGTTGATCCACGCAGTCCGCTCTGTAACGGCCGGCGAGGTGTACATCACTCCCGCACTTGCGAGCGGGCTTCTGAGCGAGATGACACGCGACGATCCAGCTGACCCCTTCGAGAATCTGACCGGGCGAGAGCACGAGATCCTGGAACTCGTGGCCGCGGGACTCACGAATCGTGAAATCGGTGAGCGTCTGTTCCTGGCCGAGAAGACCGTCAAGCACTACATGACGAATGTCTTGCAGAAGCTTCACGTTCGCAGCCGCGTTGAGGCTGCGCTGCTTGCCCAGCGACGGGAATTCGAGAACCGCTCTTGAACCGGTCTCCGGTGGCTCGGCCGACCGGCGCTTGTCAATCGATCAGGTGGTATCTGAGCGCGAGGGCGACAGCGTGTGCCCTATGGGATGCACCGAGCTTCTCGAACAGTGTCCTGAGGTAGGTCTTGACCGTCGATTCAGAAAGGTGAAGCGTGCTGGCGATCTGCTTCGTGGATTGGCCATCGGCGATCAGCTGCAGCACCTCCTGTTCGCGGGGAGCAAGGTCAATGTCCACCTCGTGACGTGCGCTTCTCGTTGCGAATCGTTTGAGCACGAGTGGCGTGATCTCGGGTTGTAGGTAGCCGTCACCAGCGTGTGCCGCGTGCACTGCACGGATGAGCTCTTCGCGCGAGGCTGTCTTGAGAAGGTAGCCGGCAGCTCCGGATCGGATCGCGGTCTCGACGTATCCAGGGTCGTCGTACATCGATAGAACGAGAACCGGGAGTTCTGGGTGCAGCTCGGAGATGTGTGCAAGAGCGGTGAGTCCATCCATCTCCGGCATCTTCACATCGATGAACAAGACGTCAGGGACGACTGACTCGAGTTGCTCAAGCACTTCTTTCCCGTTTGCTGCTTCGGCAACAATCTCGAGGCCGTCTGCGCCGTCGAGCATGAAGCGCAACCCCTCGCGCAGTACAGCATGGTCGTCAGCGATCATCACTCTAATTGTCGGCATCGTCGACCTCGTTGGGAATCGAAACCTCTACTGTCGTCCCTGAATTGCTCGAAGTAACACTCACTATGCCACCTTGGGCCTCGGCTCGCTCCTTCATGATCCACATACCGAGCCCGTCGCCATCCTTGTCGCGGATTCCCTCCCCCTCATCTGTGACGGCCAGAACGATGGCTCCGTGTCGCTGGAAGATTGCCATGGACGCTTGATTCGAGCCCGAGTGCTTCACCGAATTGACGAGCGCCTCTTGGGCAATCCGAAATAGTGCTATCCGCTTCTCGTATTCGGGTTCGGTGAACATCCCTATGTGAAGCTGGACCTGCATGTCGTTCTGCGCTTCGGTTCGTTCGGCGAGGGTCTGAAGGCTTGCTGCTAGCCCGACATCATCGACGACCGAAGGGTGGATCTCTTGCAGAAGTCGCCGCAGTTGCCTGCTCGAGTCTGCGACGAGCTCCTCGAGCCGGACGAGTTCCGCGGTCGTGTCCTGTTCGCTTGAGTTCAGACAGCCCCGAATACCAAACAGGACTCGATAGAGGTCTTGTGCCAAGCCGTCGTGGATCTCAGCAACGGTGGTTCGTCGTTCCTCCTCCTGGGCCTCAAGCAATCGCTCCATGATCAGTTCGATATGGGCTCTGTTCGCTTCTAGCTCTTCATAGAGACGCGCCTTGTCGATCCCGACAGCGACCTCCTCGAGCATCGCTTGGAGTGCCGTGTCCGTACGGTGCACGGGAGCATCTGAGTGGCTCACCCACAGTCGGTAGTTCTCGCTGTGCACATGAGACACGCCCGGGGCCGCCTCGATCGGTTCGTCCAGAGCACTGTTTGTTTCGAGTCGATCAGCGCCGAGATGGTCCAGGTCGCCCGCCCGCGCGAGCACCTCGTGGCCATTGTCACCCAAGCGGACCAAGCAGACACCCGTGACGTCGTCGTCGCGGATCAGGAACTCGACTGCTTCCTCGGCGAAGCGCTTCGAGCTGACGGTCTGTCGCGAGAGCCGAGCCAGCTCAAGCAAGTCCTGAAGCTCCTTGGAACGGTTCTCAGCGTCTGATCGACGATTCTCTGCTGTCGCGATTAGAGCACCAAAGGCGGCTACAAGGAATCCGGCAAGCGTGACCAGACCGATCCCGACCGCAAGCCACACGTTCCTTCGAACCGTTGCTATCGACTCGTCGAACTCCTCAAGGGACTCATATACCTCCCAGACTAAACCGACCGCACCGCCCTCGAAGATGGGAACGTATGTCTCGTGAAGTCGATCCGCACCCAGATCCCGCTCGTATCTGTTCTCTTCAGCCGTCAGATCAGAGATGTGCCACTCGGGGCCCGTGATATTCACAAAGTCCTCGTCAGGGACGAAGCGTTCCCCGATGAGGCGCTTCTCGTCGGAATACAGGATCATGCCATCGACCGACCAGAGCTTTGCTCGGATCAAACGGTCTCGCTCGATGAGCTCAGTGACATAGCTGTCGAGGAGCTCAACATCCAGTTCATAGGTGCCGTTACCCGTCGTGGACGAGATGAGGATTAGCGTGAGATCCGCATTCGCGTCGGCCATCGACTGGAGGAAGACTTCTTCCACCTGATGGGGAATGTACCAAGCCAGGGCGAGAGCAAGAATCGCGGACACGCCGACACCAACGAGTGAAACCCGCGCCCAAGGTTCAAGAGTCCCCCAGATCCGCACGCGACGAGGAGACCTCTGCTCAGTGCTCGAGTCATTGGAGCTGGTCATGTTCCGAAGCCTCTTCGGGGGATCAAGGCCAGACTGTAGGCTGGATGATGCGAAGTCGGCCCGGTCATCCGAGGTCGCCGGTCGCCTGACCCCTCGCAAGCGCTGCAACGACAACCAACCGCTGAGCAGCACTTCCCTTGGGGTTGCATGTCGTGAGGGTCAGGATTGCTCGGTCTGAGCCACGAAGTGGTTCGACATTGGTCGGATCGACCACGAAGGATTCCTGAACGATGTACTTGAAGGATCCCTCAGCCGTATCCACCCAAATCGCGTCACCGATGTCCAGACGGTCGAGGTCATGGAACGGCTTGGTGTACGTCGTGCGATGACCCGAGATCACGGTATTCCCGCGGGTCCCTGGAAGCGCTGTTCCGGGGTAGTGACCGGGACCTTGACGCAGGTCTGCCCTGCCCACGCCTCGTACGATTGCTTGGTCAACTCCGATGGACGGTATTCGGATCGTGCCTCCCTCGAACACCCGTGCGACCTGTTGATCCGTAGCTCTTTGCTCGCCGGCGTTCCCATCCTGCTTCTCGCCGGCTTCGTCCACTGGCTGTCGGGAGGGAAGATCGCCATCGACGCCGATGACGCTCCCCCCGACGGTCGTTGGTAGGGCGCCGATCTCAAACGAGACAAGTGCCTCCATCTCGGAGAAGACAGAGGCATACGCCAATCGCACCGCGCCCGCGTACCGGGGCATGGTCATGTCGGTTTCGGTGGCCAGCGCATGCTGTTCCCACGATCCCGCCGCCTTCTCGATGCTTGGCCAGGTGAACATGAGTGCACCCATCGTGATGATCACGATCCCAACGAAGATCCGCGCGATTCGGTTACCCCGCTCGATGCGAAGGATCTTGTCGACCCTGCCGCCCTCGGATCCGTCGATGGCCTGCACGCGCTACTCCCTGCGTGGTCGTCGCCACATGAGCACCGCCGCGCCGATGCCAACGAGGCCGATACCGAAGAGCGGCAGCGCTGAATCCTCAGGCCCGGTCATCGGCATCGCGGTGGGGTCGGTCGTACCGGTAGTTCCGGCAGCCGTCGTACCCGTCGTATCTCCGCCGCCTGTTGCGGCTGCTTGGACCGTTATCGATCCCTTCATGCCGACAGATTCGTGAACGCTGCAGATATAGGAGTACGTCCCCGCTGCATCGAATGTGCGCGAATAGGTCGTACCTGCGTCTGCCGTGGGCGCTCCCGAGGCCTTGCCATCGGAGAACTTCACGTCGTGGAAGCCGCCTTCCCATACGAACTTCACTGTGTCTCCGACCGCGACCGTGGCGGTCCCCGGTACGAACTTGTTGTCGACCGTTAGTTTCACGTTCTTTGTTGCGGCCAATGCTGGACCCGCCATCACCGCACCGATGACGATGGAGGCCAGCGCTATGAGTATGCCGGTTCGTCTTCCCATGATTTCTCCGATTCGATTGATTGATTTGCTTCCGACTTGGGTCGGGTTCGTCTGAGCCAGATCAGACCGGCGCCCACTGCACCGATGACCACGATCGCGATGATGAAGTGCCAAGGAATGATCCATGCCGTTGCTTGTGTGAGGATTACGGGTAGCTCATCGGGACCGACCTGATACACGATTTCGCTCGTGACGGTCGCCTTACCGAACCACGGCACGGACTCAGACAAGCTTGTAACCGTCGCCTGAGTGCCGCGAAGGATGGTTACGGGACCAACCTCGACGTCAGTAGGGCTACCGGTGGGCCATGCGCGGTGGGTGTGTATCCCGCCTGCCATGATGTGTGCCTCACCGAGGTTCTGGATCGTTGTGTTGGACTCGACCACAGGAGAGAACAGTCCTGCCCAGGACACGGAGAGCGTCGTTTCGCTGACGCGTGCCTCGCGGATGAGTACCTCGCCCGCTGGCACCACATCTACGAGCAGGGTTACGCCGATCCGTCCGGAAGGCACAACTCCGACCGCTGACTCGTCTGGCTGGGTCTGAAAGAATGCAAAGGCGTGGTAGCCACCGGCAGGAGTTGCTTCCGGTATCTCCACGCGTACGTTCACCGATTCTGAGCCACCGGCAGGGATGATGATCAGCTCCTGGCTGAAGCTCGTCCATCGGCTTGCGGTGAACGCAAGCTCGTCAGTTGTGACGAGATCGTTGTCAGGAATCTCGATGTCTTGGACATAGGTTTGAAGCTCTAGCGCTTCGTCGCCTCGGTTGTATATCTGAATCGGGAATTCGATCGCCTCTTCAGGCCCAACACGGACCTCCAACCTCGATGGTGTCACAACGAAATCGATGGTGGGATCCCCGGCCTCCTGGGCGGTTGCCGGGGACCCAACCATCATCGTCGCCAACATCAGAAGTGCTGCAGCAATCCCTCGTCGACGTTTCATGGCGCTCCTACGGTTGTGTGACCGTGTAGAGCACGGTTGTTTGATAGTTACTCGCCGCAACGTCGTCGAAGAGCAGCTGGACTGCATAGTCGATGTTCAATGCGGTACTAGCGGTCGGGGCCTGGCCTGTCACAGCCTGATCACCGGCAGCCGACAGGACGTTCGCTCCAGCACCTGCGTCCCATGTTGCGCGACCAACAGGAATCGTGGCACCCGCGTCAGCGGTGAAGACCGCGTCATCACCCACTGCATCATCAATTCCGTCGCGTCCGATGGACTTGACAGACATCGACCACGTGTCGTTCGATTGCACCGTCACGGTTGCAGATCCGAGGCCTGCAGACGCAGGACTCAGCGTCCCGAGATCGAGGACCGACGGACTCACCGTGAGCGACAGTGTCGGGTTGACAGAGAACTGCACGACATGCTGCGCTGTGGCCGAAGCCGCTACCGAACTCGTCGTTGCGTCCGCCGTGAGGTCCGAACCCCCGTTACCGGCGCCGTCGACGGGCGTGATCCAGTACCAGTAATGCACGCCAGCCGTGAGACCGGTCGCTGCATAGGTTGTTCCGGAGACGTTATTGCCTACAAGGGTTGCTGCGCCCTTGCCCGGGTCCGTCGCTCCCGATGCCTGATAGACATCGAAGAATGCGCTGCCGGAATCATCCGTTGCGGTTGGCCACGTCAGGTCGATCTGGCTCGCCGATATCGGTGTCGCCGAAGCGGTCCCTGCGTCCCATACAGGAGCGGTCGTGTCTGCCGTCACCGTAATCCGACCGTACATTTCGTCCGGTCGACCTGCTCCGAAGTCGCCTGCAGCCAGTGCCGTAGCTTCGTTGGTATGGATCGAGCAGAAGTAGATGTATGTGCCGGCTACGTTCGGAGTCACCGTGAATGAAGTTCCAACACCGTCTCCACCCGGAGCTCCTGGCGAGTCGGCAAGACCATCAGGGTTGGCAGAAGTGAACACGACATTGTGGAATCCGTTGTCGAAGAAGAACGTGATATCCGTTCCTGTCATAACGGTTAGATCCGAGTCGTCGTAGTTGTTTCTGCCAACGTCTCCATCATTGGCAATACCCACGTCGACGGTCGTCGACCCGTGGTTGGCAAGAGCCGGTGCGACCGGGATCACCATGACCGTTACGGCCAGAGCGAACGCGATCATTAAGCGGCTCATTCGCCGCGAGATGACATGCATGTTGTACCTCCCATTTCGTACTTGTCTATGCACACATCCCGTATGTTTTCAGAGTTCGCTATTCCTTACTACTCGTCTCATCGATTATTCGTGCTCGTCCTTTCGGACAGTCCGATGTGCCTGTTTGGTCGATAGACGGACACAGGCGCCTCGTCATACGATGCGACGAGTATGTTGAAATCACTCCTGGGAACCTCTCGCGACAGACATCGCGTGGCCTGTCTTGCAGTTGGCGTCGCGATCGCGATCTCGGCCATGCCGGGTTTCGCCCATGCTCACGACGGGGAGATACACAATCCTCTTGAGCGAGGCTTCTGGGTCGGTCTCGAAGTCATCAGCGAGATATCGCTCGCCTCGGACACCGGAGACCGTTTCACTCCCGACAGTCAATTCCTCAGCCAACTCACGATCGATGAACCGCACGCAACGACCGGTGTTGCCGACGCCGTATCGATGCTCGAGGCATTCTCGCCGGTCGATGCGATCAACCAGGCCGAAGCAATCCTTGCCGAGCTTGAACTTGCGCGTCTCCTGAACAACGGATCCTGGCTGGCAGCATCCGGTAGCGAACAGGGTGCGGACGGCCGAGTCAGGGGAAGGCTGCTCGTCACAGCTGCAAAGGCGCAAGCTGACTTCGCCATGATCAACCTTCGTGACGAGGATGGTTCATTCACCAGCGCTACGCCTCCGCCATCGAGCGGTGGTGGACACTCCACAGCACTACTCGCAAATCAGCAGATGCTTGGCGCGCTGAGCCAGCTCACATACATGACCGACCCGGATGGGCCCTTTGGGGAGGTGTACGGCGACGCCAGATTCACACCGTGGTTCAGGGAGGGTGCAGATGCAGCATTCGCGAATCTCCCCGCGCCCGGTACAGGCACCATTGCCGAGGACGCTGCAGCGATCGGTGCCTTGGTGTGGTATCTCGAGATCCTCGACGAGACCGACAGGCAGGATGCCGCTTCGGATCTCCGAGAGAGAGCGGATTCGATCCTCTCGCGCCTCGGCGATCGTCCATCAGGGTCCACGGCAACCGCGAACGCGATCGAAGCGCTCTCCTCGGCCGCCTTCGCCCTTGACGAACCGCAATACGAAGCGTCCGCCGGCGATCTGATAGGTGATCTCGTCACCGACATCGAACAGCCTGACACGACATGGACGATCAGAGAGGTCGCAGCAGTCATCGGCGCGTTGAACTCATTCACGGTCGTGGCCGATGGAGCTCACGTCTTGCTTGAGACACTGATCCGGGATGCCGTTCTCACCTCTGGACTCGTCGTCGCGTTGGGAGATCCTCAAGAGGTCGCCATCGACCTCGGACTCAATGGCGACCAACTCCCCATCGAGAGTCCGACAGCAACTGCGGTGGGCTCACCGGCTCTCGCCGCGTACGCAGACTTTGAGGACGGCGTTTGGACGGGGGCATCCGAGGCAGCCGATCCGGTGGCATCGATGTATCTCGCTCGAGTGCTCCTCGTTGCTGGATCGCCGCCACAGGACATTGTGTCGCCATCGGTCTCGGTGGCGGAGGAGACCGAGGTATCTACATCGACGGAGACGGGCATCGTCATCGAGATCGAGGCGACCGACTTTGCGTTCTCGCCGCCATCATTCGAGATTCCCACTGGTGCAACAGTGACGCTCAAGCTCACGAACTCTGGTGTTGTTCCACACAACATCGACCTGCCGGAACTCGGCATCGTCCTCGAAGCAGAGGCGGGGGAGACTCAAGAGATCACGTTCTCAGCCCCTACCGAGACCGCGACGACTGAATTCTTGTGCAACCTGCCGGGTCACAGGGAGTCGGGAATGACCGGAGCGGTCGTCGTGACGCTGGCTGAGGCACCATCCACTTCGACGGATTCTCCAAGTGATGCAGCCGTTGCATCATCGTCGCTCATACCTCCTGAATCGTTCGGCGATTCGGAGGCCCGGTTTAATCTCGGCGGTCTTACGATTCCGTTCATGGGGTTCCTCACCCTCCTTCTCGTGGGAAGTGTGTGGGCCCTGTGGCGTCTGACTCTCGCTCTCGACGACGAACCAGCGCCCACCGCAACCATGACCACAAACAGGAAGTCAGCATGAGAACGAAATTTCGGAACACGATCATCACCGTCGTCGCCCTGGTCCTCGCCCTATCGGCGTGCTCTGCCTCGGAGGATGAGAGCCATGACGACGACGACCACCATGAGCAAGGACATCTGGTCGTCACTGGAACCGTCATCGATGTCGAGGGTGATCTGAGCGCAATCACCAGCATCACGCTTCTTACGGAGGACGGCGAACAGATGGACTTCGTCCCAGCTCCTGACGCACTATTCGACGGCGGCCCGGTTTCTCACATTCGCGACCACCTTGTCAGTGGTGCACCGGTGCACATCGAATACGAGGAACGTGAGGACGGGACACTCGTGGCCATCGAACTCGAAGATGCTCATGAGTAGCTCTTCCCACCGCGGCACGAGGAGGCCGAGACGGCTGCTTCGATCGAGACTTCTGAGTCTCGCACTGGTTGCTGTCGGCGCCGTAGCGATCACCGCCTGCGGAGAAGAGCCGACATTCCCCGATGACAGCTTCGCTGTCATAGGAAACGCAGACATCGGGACGGGGCCGGCACGTCTCCTCGTCGGTGTCGTGTCCGAGAGCGAGGGCAGACTCGGCTCACCAGAGGACGCGGTGTCGATGCGGGTCTCACCGGCGAACGATCCCTCCAATGAAGTGATAGTTGAGCCCGTCTTTGTCTGGATCATCGAAGGAGCGATGGGACTCTGGCGGGCTGATGTCGACATCGACCAGGCAGGCCCATGGCAGCTCACCGTTGAACCGGCAGCCGGCGGACCGCTTGATACGCTCCAGTTCCTTGTGCTTGAGGAAACGTTCGCCCCGAACATCGGCGAGGCCGCGCCGGCATCGGTCACACCGACATCGGCCGACCGAGCTATGGCAGATCTCACATCCGATTCAGATCCCGATCCGCGCTTCTACGAAGTCAGCCTTGACAAGGCGATCGAGGCTGGCGAAGAGACCGTTCTCGTCTTCTCAACGCCCGGCTACTGTGCCTCTGCAGCTTGCGGTCCCCTTCTCGACATCGTGAAGGATCTCGCTGACGATTTCCCGGATACAACGTTCATCCACGTCGAGGTCTACGAGGGCTTGACCGACCCTGACTTCGCACCGGATCCGAGTCATCTCGCACCGTCGGTAGGTCCCGATGAGTGGAACCTACCTTCCGAACCGTGGGTGTTCGTCATCGATGACTCAGGAGTGGTTACGGCACGGTTCGAAGGCGTCCTGAGCGCCGACGAACTCAGCGACGCACTCAGCTGAGAGCCTACGCCGACCCCCCCGATTCCGACTCCGAACCATTGCTTAGCGGCCGCCCAGCTCGCGAAATCCGGTGATCGATTGGCTCAGCAGACGTGTAGGTACCTGCCACGGCAATTGCTGCACAGTGAACGATCGATACTGTCCACGTCGTCGAGGTTCACGCGTGTATGCAAATCGCCAACCTGCAGCCACTGACCACAGAGCGTTGCCACGTAATCATCGTGATACCAGATGTGTGCCTGGACGCTGCTCGCTGCGATATGGAGCATCCGTGAGCGTGCCGTGTTGATGAGCGGTACTTCCTTCATCGATCACCGCTTCGCAGCCATTAGCCGCGACCGCGACAATCCAGACAGCGATTCTCGAGCGTCTTCATGGTGTCCTTGAACTCCTCGCCAAGTAGATCGCCGATGCGGTTCATCATCTTTGCTGGGGCGATAGCGTTGCCGCAGACCTCGCAACTGGAAACCGTTCCCTCGTTGAGTGTCGAGCGACCGGCAGCCAAGCGTCGTGTGTCTATGCGCCCGAGTACCGAGATTGCTCCGCGCTTGATCTCAGGGCACTCCGCAACGCACTGAACGCAGTTGACGCATGCCTTGGCATCGAAGGAGACAGAGATGACTTCATCCGCATACGATTCACGCAGCGCGTTTGTGGGACAGATCTTTGCGCATTGCCCACAGAGTGTGCACGCCGCCTCATCGATAGAAACGATCCCGAACTGGGCCGTCTCGCTCTCGACAGCGAATTCGACACCAGTTGCCGCGGTGAGCGTCAACATCAGCTCCGCGGCGTTCCCGGTTTCGAACAGATTCGTACCGACAAGCTCGATGCGCTCGGTGTGCGCATCGCCAGCGACCATCGCCGCCTCAAATCCGGTTTGTGTGAGGACCGCTCGTGCGATGTCGTTGACCTCGGTCACGATCGAATCTCCTTCGATCGGACAACCGGAATCTCTGCATGGCACGGCCCTTGCGCACGTCGCTCCGAGCAGACGGCTTGCCAACAACCAAGAGGCGGGAACCATCGACGTGCATGGCACGGAGATGTCGGCCCAGCCTGCTTGTGCGTCAACGGAACCTCGAGAGCACACGAACCTGATCCCTGCGGACCTGTCGGATGCGGCGATCACTGCTCGCACCTGGGCGTCGATTATTTCCGATGTGGCGGCGGGGTTGACTATCGCGCCTGTAGGGCAGCTCGTCACGCAACGTCCGCATGGGATGCAGGCGTCCTTGTCGTAGCTGATCCTCCCGGCGTTCCACCGGTATGCATCCTGCGGGCACACATCGACACAGGCGCGACAGCCGTCGCCTGCAGCACACGTCGTGTGGTTGATTTGAGGCGCTGCGATATACGTTGGCGTTGGTGGGCGCAGGAAGCCACGACGTGTGACCGAGCTCGAGAACACGGGCTTTGCATGTTCAGGCGAGCTTCCGTTGAAGTTCTTGGCTCGTTGGATCAACCCCTCGACGGCGAGCGAGAGAACGCCTGGATCGTCGTCCATCCCGACATCCAGGACAGGTACGCCGAGGGGGTCAATGCTGATGGCGCGCAACGCCTTCTGGACGGCCGGAAGGTCGAATGAATCGCTGTGGAGGACGACAACAGCCCGCTCAGGCTGTGATTCAGCGTCGCCGAGGAGACTCGGATCTCGACACAGGCCTTCGACCACAACGACGTTTGACTGAGAGACGGCCAGCTCAGGTGAATCGCCGCATACGAAGACTGCTGTACTCATATTTCCGAACTCCTGGCGACGATGGCAGACAGAACGTCATTCTCGTGGATCACGAACGCATGGACCAACTTGGCGGCATGCTCGTAGAACGGTTCGGGGTCGGCCGCTAGAACGCGACCGGCGAACATCGGAATCCACACTGCTAGGTGCCGCCGAACGAACCTTGCTTCGATTCTGATGGTGTCCGTTGCCAGAGTTTCCTGGTTCGACTCCCAACTCTCGGCTTCGACTCCGCACAAGTACGACATCACCTCGAGTTCTGTTGATATGTGATCCGGAGCCTCGCCACCTCCCGCGGAAATGAGGCCCATCGATCGGTAGTCGGCTTGCAACGACGCAATGAATGCAGCAACGGCACCATCCCGATTGGGTGCGCGATAATTGGACTCGGTCGGTATCGCCGGCGTTCCGCTGAAGCCGACGCCGAACAGTCGAACGTACTCAATACCAAGATCGTCGGCAGAGAAACCCGATTCCAGAGCGTCCACGAATTGGCGCCACGCAATGGAATAGGGAGACCTGTCAAGGTCATACGTTTCGAGTATCCCGACAGCGGAAACAAGCAGTTCTAGTCGCCCGCTCTCGGGAGGGAGCAGGGCCGCACCGATGAATCGGTACAGGCCCTGCCTCGCTCGTGCTTCGTCAGCCCACTCGGTCATCGTCCCTCGAAGGCAGCAGCTCGTAGAAGACGGCCGCCCCGAGAGTCACGACGATGCCGAGGATGAACAATGTCGGCGCTCCCAAGAAAGCCGGGTCGCTGTCGGCGACCGATGATGATCCCCACGGAGCTGAGTTGAAGTAGCCGATGACCATCAGGGCCAATCCGACCAGAACAAGAAGAAGGGTCACAATCCTACGCATCGACAAGTACCTCCTGCTCGGTCCGTCTCTTGAACGGGATAATCGGGAACACCTTCATGAAGAGTCCAATAGCCAAGGCTCCGAAGGCAAACAGCCCGGCGACCACGGCAAATTCGACCCAGGTTGGGAAGTAGGAGCCGGGTTCGTATGGCAGCATCATTCCATGCGTCTGGGACGGGATCACGGTCAAGTAGCGCTCTGCCACTGCTGACGTGGAGATAGCGACCGAAGCGATTACGAGCGGTACAACACCCCAGGTACGTCGTGCTGCTTGGACAACGAGCACAACAAGCCCGAGGATCAGCAACGCGAATCCCGTCCAGAAGATCCAGGCATAGGGACCACGCATCAACGCGTCAGCCAGTCGACGCTCTGCTCCCGGCGTCGCATAGAGCAGTGTGAAGAGCTCGACGATCTGGAAGTACAGAGTTGCAGCGGAGGCCGCGAGGAGCAACCCTCCGAGCCACTTGAAGGCAATCGGCCCCACCAGTGACGTGCCGGTGTCGAGCACCCGACGCACGATCGCGGTGAGCACGATCAGGTTCGCAAGACCGGAGGCCGCTGCGAGCACGATGAAGTCCGGTCCCTGAAGTGACCCGAACCATCCAGGCCTACCGACCTGAATGCCGAACACGAGACCTTCGGTGGACAGTGCGATGACGACCAGCGGCCCGACGAAGATCGATAGCCAGAAGATCACACGACGGTGCCTCTCCAACTCGGCATCCGTGTCGCTGTACCCCGATGCCCAAATGCGATGGAACCACCGCAGACGTGAATCGATGTTGGCGAGCTTCATAGCGTCCCGTCTTCCGTTCAGGAATAGGAACACAAGGCTCGTCAATAGCACGCCGACCGCGACAAGCGTGAATGTGCCGAAGAAGGGCGACTGTGGGCGGACATAGAGGAACATGTTGATGATCCCCCTGATCGGGTTGCCAAGATCGATCACGACCGCCAACAAGCCGACGATCAGCGAGACCGATGTGAGCAACACCGCAAGTCGCGATATCGGTCGAAGCGACATGACGTCGAACACGAACGCGAAGGCAACAAGCACCAATCCAGCGAGGCTCACCCCGATGAAGTATTCGACCATGACCACATAGAGGCCCCATGTGGCACCGCCTTGTGTGCCGATATTGGCCATGCCTGTGACGACCATTCCCTGGTTCGATTCGTAGATGAATGCGAGGACCCCAATGATGAGGACGATTGTCGCAACTGAGAAGAACACGATCCATCCCGGTGTGAACTTCCCAACACCTTGTGGTAGCGACCTTTCAACTTTCGTATCGGTCACCATGTCACACCTTCACTTTCGGTCGTTCGATCTCGGTGACCTCGCTGCTGGGCGGAGCACCTCCCACGTAGAAGACGTTCGGCTTCGTGCCAGCTTCCTCAAGGAGCTGCCAACTACGCTTATCCTGCAGGTACTGGCTGATAGGGCTGCCTGAGTCGTCGACATCGCCGAACACCAGAGCGTCGGTCGGGCATGTTTCGACACAAGCCGGGTCAAGGCCCTTCTCGACCCTGTGGACACAGAAGGTGCATTTCTCCATGACGCCTTTTGCGTGCCCTCCTCCAGCGGTTCGTCTTTGCTCGTCACCCCACAACTCGTCGAGGTCAGGGTTCTTGTACGGAGGCACCAAGCCACCAGAGACTGGCGCAAGATCCTCATCCTTCCAGTCGACGATGGAGTACTGGGCCTTGTCTGGTGCCTGCCAGTTGAAGTAGTTGACTCCGTATGGGCATGCAAGCTCGCAGTAGCGACAGCCGATGCACCTGTCCGGATCCGTGAGGACGATCCCGTCTTCCCTCTTGAAGCGAGCGCCCACCGGGCATACCTTGACGCACGGTGCATTCTCACAGTGCTGACACGGTCTCGGGAGGAAGCTCATCTTCGTATCAGGGAATGCGCCCTGCTCGAACCGGAAGACGTACATCCAGAAGTTGCCCTCGACTGTGTTGTTCTCCACCTTGCACGCCGTCATGCAACCTCGACATCCCTGGCAGCGATCAAGGTCGACGGCCATCGCATACTTGGTCATCAGGCACCACCTCCCTTCGTAATCTTGACTTTCACATGGAATGACTGGTCTGCCGTGTTGGCCATATACCCCTCGCCGGTGAAGTAGATCTCGTTGGCCGAGGGACCCTGCCCTTCGTTTTGGGGATGCGTCCACATTCCGAAGTGGTGTGGCATGGCAACCGTGTCGGGCCGAATCGAGTCAAGATACGTAACGGTGGTGGAGAGACTTCGTGTCTCTCCTGTCACAGCATTGTGTGACTCAACAGTTACCTCGTCACCGTCGGCGATCCCGAGTCGTTCAGCCGCCTCTGGGTTCATGTCGAGCGGTGCGCCAGGCGCGAGTTCCGCGAGCATCGGAATGAAGCTCGTACGCGTTTGCTTGTGCTCGATTTGGTGATAGCTGAGCAGGGTAAACTCGTACTCGTCCGGTGAGGCGTTCATCGTTGGTTCACGCCACGTCGGGAACGGTGTGTAGTCCTGCCAGTAGATCTCCTCAGCGCCCTTCTCGATCATCTGTCTCTTCGCATCGAGAAGGCTCTCGCCGTACAGACGGTGGAGTGCGCCACCGAACGGTGGATCTGCCACGTAGCCGTACATACTCGACGGCTTGTACGGACCTTTGACGAGGACGCCATTGGCAGGATCCTCGAAGTACTCAACGCCTTCGAGACCCTGCGACTTCGACCACTCATCGAAGATGTGCCGTACCTCTGGCTTCTGATCAAGGGGAAGCGCGAACTCGGTGTCCGTGAGCTTCAATTCCTTGTTCACGACGGACAGGTAGCCATCGTCTCCGTACAGGACGCCGATGCGCTCACAGAGATCCATGTAGATATCGATCTCGCCACGTGACTCGAACAGTGGGTCCATCGGTGGAACACGCAGTGTCACCGCATCGATGTAGGCATCGGATGCCGAGGACGGCCCTTCATACTTCTCGATCGTCGCGGCTGGGAGAACGACGTCGGCGAAGTAGTCAGCCGTCTCGGAAAGCCATGGGCTTATGACCGTGACGTGCTTGAACTTGTGGTACGAGTCCAGGAACTCCTTCTGGTCAGGGAATGCCGCAAGCGGATTCACCATGTGGAGGATCGCTACCTCGGGCAGCTCTTCGACCTCGTAACGGTCCGGATCGTTCATCACCCGTGCGATCATCCCGGGGAACCCGGTGTTGATCGGGAAGTACTTGCTCTTGTTCAAGAAGAAGTCGTACGGTGGATCCTCAACGGTCAGCTTGTCGAACTTCGGATAGTTCTTGTGGATCTTCCACGTGAAGTCTGAGAGCTGGCCTCCGGCGGCACCGATCGCGCCGACCATCATCGACACCATTGTCATTGCCCTGGCTATCTGGAATCCGAGCTCCTGCTGGGTGACGTGGTAGGCCATGATGCCGACCGGTCGATACGGAACCTCAACTCCGTCGACAACGATCGTCGATCCGATCTGCGCTTCCCGTCCGAACGTTTCGGCCATGGTGCGGATCTGTTCCGCGGTGAGACCAGTGATCTCGGATGCCCATTCAGCCGTGGAGTCTGCGACGTGCTCGACGAACAGTGTGAATCCTGTCTTGACCTTCTCGCCATCGAGATCGAATTCGCCCTCGAGAGCTGGACTCTCAGCCTCACCGAACGGTACGGCCTGTCCGGTCGCCTCGTCCCAGACGAGTCCGACCTCAGTGGCTTCATCACCTTCGCCCATCGTTACCTTGGCGATCATGCCATTGCTCTTGACGAGCATTGCTGAGTTCGTGTGCTCGGTGAGGTACGGCCTGTCGATGTATCCGAGGCTGATCAGCTCGTGACACAACGCGAGTGCGAGCGCCAGGTCTGTGCCGGGCTTGATCGGCAACCACGTGTCCGCGAACGGACCGGCCGAGCGGAGACGCGGATCGAGATGAGTGATCTTCATCCCACGCTCACGCGCCTTCACCATGTGGCGGGGCCAGGTCAGCCAGCAGAACTTGTTGCCACCTGCATTGGTGATGTTCCATCCCCAGGACAACATGTAGTTGTTGTACTTGAAGTCAGGGTGCAGAACCGCATGCGTTCCAATGGTGTACTCGAGGGCCCGATAGCCGGCATCTGAGCAGTAGGCACCGTGCCCAACCTTCGAGATGCCCGTGGACTTCACGAAAGCGTCGTCGTAGAAGTCTTTCGCCTTGCTTCTTCCCTTTTGCCAGAGCACGAGCTTGGGGTTGCGCGCTCTAACCTCGTTGACATTCTCGGCGACGATGTCAAGCGCCTCGTCCCACGAAGCCCTACGCCACTCACCCGTGACACCCTTGCCATTGGTGCGGATGAGGGGCCACTTGACCCTGTTGGGGTCGTACACGGCCTGGATCTGTGCCGGGCCCTTCGGGCACAACGTGCCGACGTTGCGGGGGTTCGTCGGATTGCCTTCGAAACTTACGACACGACCGTCGATGCGGCGCGCGATCATCCCGCAGTCCTGCTTGCCGATCCAGCACGTCGTCGCGATGAAGTCCTCGACTGACCCCTCTGCCGCAATCGTCTCAGCCGCGGAAACGCTCTCGAGCGACTTGAACAGGAACGTATTTGCAACCGCCGCTGAGCCTGCTGCTACTGCGGTACCTTGGACGAAACCTCTGCGGGTGACTTTTGGCAGCCCCAGAAACGTATTGGACATCCCTACTCCTTCACGGTCGATGCGCATTGTCGCTGAGCAATCGCCAAGCTCGACAACTCGTGGATGCTGGCGAATGTGAGTTGCCGTGACTCGGCGAACAGCGGCGGGAATGCGTGCCGTCGGACGAATCGATATTTTTGTCCAGCATCGCCACCATCAGACACCATCTAGAAGACGATTGGTAGCGGGGAAATCCCTCATCTTTGTCAGAAGAATTCCGGGTACTCAGCCAAGGTGTTGTAGGGATAATCCCTACGGTCGAGCGACTGAGCGTCAGCCAAGGAGATCCAGTTCGAGAGCGACATGTACCAACTCCGCTCGACTTACAATCTCGAGCTTTCGCATCAGCCGAGCCTTGTACGTCTCTACTGTCTTCACGCTCAGAAACATGAGTGCTGCAATCTCTCCATTGCTGTGGCCAAGTGCGAGAAGCCGGAATACTTCGCTCTCTCGTTCGCTGAGGGAGCAATAGCGTTGCTCGATCAGGTTGCCGGCGTTCTGCGCGCTGGCGCTATCTGAAGTCTCAGAGTTGCGCGCCAACGCCTGTGCATGGTGTGGATGGATGAAGACACCTCCATCATTGACAGAGTGAATTGCTGACAGAAGCTCTTCGCTCGCCGCCTGCTTGAGCACGTACCCCGATCCTCCCGATGACAGGACATGCTTGAGATAGCCGATATCGTCATGCATCGTGAGAACCAGGACTTTCGTTTCGGGAAGGTCTCGACGGATGGTGCCAAGAGCCTCAAGACCGCCACAGTTCGGCATGTTGATATCCATCAAGATGATGTCTGGGCGCAGAGCCAACGCCTGCTCATGGCACTCCAGCCCGTCAGCAGCCTGACCAACGACGACGATGTCGGACTCCGCATCCAGAAGAGCCACCAGACCCGCCCGAAGAACCGAATGATCGTCAGCCAGCAGGATGCGAATCGCCGAAGTCATATTGGGACTTCCACATAGACCGTCGAGCCGCCGGCACTGGACTCGATTACGAACTCTCCATCGAGGAGCTCCGCTCGTTCCTGCATGGCGTGTAGCCCGACGCTCGTTTGGTTCCTTCGAACGGCATCGGGATCGAATCCCGACCCGTCGTCCTCGATAATCGCTCGTACAGATCCCGGGCGCTGCACAAGCACGACACTCACATTGTCTGCCGAACCGTGCCGTGCTGCATTCGTCATAGCCTCCTGGACAATCCGATAGAGCGCAGTCTCGAGAGATTGGTCGAGTCTCGTGGTGAGGTCCCCGTGCACGTCAGCGGAGATTCCGGGGTAGCGAATGGTGAAATCTTCGGCATACCTCTCAAGCGCGGGTACCAGGCCGAGATCGTCGAGAGCGCTCGGACGCAATTCGCGGGACAACTCTCGGACTTGCGTCAGCGTCTCGCCAGCGAGCAGTTGCAGCTCCCTGCTCTTCGATGCGGCCTCTTCTCCCGACAGGCGATCCAATACCGTGATACCGACCATGAGCGAGCTGAGAGACTGACCAATCGTGTCATGCAGTTCCCGGGAGATGCGTTTCCGCTCCTCTTCTTGCGCTGAGATCAGCTTCTCGAGGAGGCGCGTTCGTGCGGCTTCAGTGTCAGCGATCGTAGTTCTGTTGGATTCGAGGTCATCCACCATCTGGTTGAAGGCGATCGACAACATACCGATCTCGTCATCGGCGCCATAAGCGGACCGAACGGTCAGGTCTCCCTCCCCAACTTGACGAGTGGTATCGACAAGGGAAACGATTGGGCGTGTGAGCAACCAAGTCAGGAAGCTGGCCGCGGCGACACCGACGATTGCGACCAACGCGGTGGTGACGAGCATTTGGGTAGTGACACCGTTGACGACCCCCAACAGTCGACTCTCACTGAGGCCAACATGAACGGAGCCGTACGCACCGTCAATGATCGGTGCCTCGAATTCATGGAATATGGCACCCGCTGTGTCGAAATGCCGATGGGTGATTCCGGCCTCGGTGATGCCAGCGCCGAGGTCTCGCAGGGAGGTAGGGAAACCGTTCTCTCCAAACGTATGAACGAGCACGGCGCCAGATGATTCTGCTACATAGGCATACTCAGCATCGGGGTGGTTCTTCACCGCATCCTCCAACACTTCGTATACCTCGAACGGATCGTCCAGCAGCAACGGATCAGCGGCTCGAGCTGCGAGATCGCTCGCAACCGATGCGCCTCGATTGTCGAGCTCAGTAATGAGTACCGAAGACATAACGGATCGCACCTGCAGCGTGATCCCCAGACCGAGAACCATCGTCATGGTCACGACGATGCCGAGGATCTTGGTCCGCACGCTGAAGCCCGTTGCGAATTGCTTCGCCCTATCGATGCCATATTCCGCGGCATCGGTCATGTTCTTGGAACTCGACGGCGGGCGTTCGACGACTGAATCCGTCATGACGACTCGTCGTATTGCTGAATGAGCTCGCGCACTTCGGTGTATGCGGTATCGGAGCTCATCACAAAGCGATCGACTCCGAGCGCGTCGAGGATTCTCGGGCCTGCCGGATCTGACTCAAGACCCAGCAAGAGATCGGTGAAGACCGCTCGCAACAGGGCTGGAGTTGCAACCGGCACGACAACAGGAGGGATGCCGTAGTCAGGCGAGGAGCCGATAACCCTGATCTGGTTCTTGAGAATTGGATCCCTATCGATCATGTGCTGAAGCACAAGATCATCCACCCCGGCACCGTCCACGACACCTGCTGCGACCGCTCTGACAGCATCGTCATGACTGTACGTATAGACGATATCCGAGAAGAACTCTTCCGGCGTGTCGCCAAGTCCAAGAACAACGGAACTCGCATATACCCGACCCGTGAGACTCATCGGATCCGTGAATGCGAACACCCCTCCTCGGAGGTCTTCCATTGAGCGGGCCCTGCTCGACGCCGGAACGATGATTGCCGAGTGGTACACCAAGCTCCCCTCGATCTCAGGTACCACCAGGAGATCCATCGAGCCAGAAGCATGTCCCCTCACGTACGCGCTCGTACAAACGAACGCAATATCGACCTCTCCGGCACCGATGAGAGAGTTCAACTCTGCATACGTTCGTCTCTGAACCAGCTCAGTGGGACGACCCAGCTTCTCGCCTAAGTACGCAGCCAACTCCGCGTAGCTTTCGACCGTTCCCTCGGGTGACAAAACCGCAGCAACACCGATCCTCAGCGTGTGAGGTTCCATCGTGCCAACTGAGGGGATCGGATCGCGACGATCAAGATCGACCACTGGAACTGCGGTAGCGCCCACGGCACAAGCTTGTAGGACGAGTGCTGCGAGCACGACAACAACTGAAGTAGGCCGAATCCGTCGGGACCGAGTCGCACTTCTCTTCGACATTCATTAATAGCTTAGCAGTTCAGTTAGGAATTAGGTTCTGGTCGCGGTAGGATCGGTCACAGCGACCCGAGGGAGATTCGATGATGCTCGCCTTCATACGGAATATCGGTGGACCGGAAGTGCTGATAGTTCTTGTCGTCGTGCTTCTCCTGTTCGGTGCCGCGAAGCTGCCCCAACTCGCAAGATCACTTGGCGTATCGGCAACGGAGTTTCGCAAGGGGGTCGAGGCGGGAGCCGAGGACGAAGAGTCCTCCGTGGGGGAACAATCTCCGGACTGACCAGCAGTTTCCAAAGGCGTGTCGGAGATGCCGTTGACCGTGTCTTCGACGCTAGCTTTCGCGCATGAGCGGGGATCATCACGCCAACGATCACAAGCACGCTGACGACAGTGGGGAGTCCAGGCCGAGACGGTTAATCCACGACGCCAGACACCTGCTTGTCCACGATCATGACCATGGCCCAAATACGGCGTTGCTTGACACCGGCGCCGTTGGAATCCGAGCCACAAAGGTCTCGCTGATCGGTCTGGGAATCACGGCGCTGTTGCAGGCCGTGATCGTCGTGTTCTCGGGCTCGGTCGCCCTGTTGTCCGATACGTTGCACAACGTGACCGATGCCTTGACATCGGTGCCGCTGTGGATTGCATTCGCCCTCGGTCGCCGGGCAGCCACCCGAAGGTACACATACGGGTTCAACCGGATCGAAGACATCGCAGGTCTCGTAATCGTGGCTGCGATCGGCCTCTCGGCAGCGCTCGTGATCTGGGAGTCGGTTCAGCGACTGGCTGAGCCTCGGCTGATCGATCACATTCCGTGGGTCGTTCTTGCGGGAATCATCGGGGCGCTGGGCAACGAACTCGTCGCCAGATATCGTATTAGGGTCGGCCAATCCATCGGGTCAGAGGCACTGATTACCGATGGCCATCACGCCCGGACCGACGCACTTACCTCGTTGGCTGTGGTCGCAGCTGGAATCGGTGCCGCCTTCGGTGCGTCCTGGGTCGATCCCGTTGCCGGACTTGTTGTCGCCGTCCCGATGATATGGCTGCTGGCCAAGTCGGCGCGTCGAATGATGCGTCGACTCAGCGATGGAATCGAACCCGCAATCGTGGACGAGGTTGCATCAACGATTGCGGGCATCGAAGGGGTTCACGCGGTCGATGGCCTCAGAATTCGGTGGCACGGTCACCAGCTCAGGATCGCCGCTTCCGTCGCGGTCAAACCCGACCTGACAGTAGGGCAGGGTCACGATATCGCTCACAACATTGAGCACGAATTGCTGCACCACTTCACGACGCCCATCGCAGTAACAATTCACATCGAACCCCACGAGCAACCCGACCGCCACAAGAGCGTCGACCACCACACCAATCCGCAGCAACCGACGGGTTGATGCCCGGTCGCGTCATCCAGCAGGCGCACCTCTGACTACGGATCAGAAGATCGATGTACATCGATGATGAACTCGCGAACAGCCCCCTTGTGGCGAGGGCGAGCAGCGTGGCACCGGCGACATCCTGTACATAGGCGAATAGGCCGCGAATCCAGTTGGGGTACCACAATCTGGCAATTGGGTCCGCGAATCGAACGGAACAGGCCTGTATCGTTTCTGGACTTGATACTGCTACGAGGTCACTCTTGTAGTCGGCCGGTTCGGGAGGTAGGACGATGAGCTCAGACGTCGCCACGCAGCGTGAGGACGCTATTCGGCTTGTCCAAGCCAGGATGGATCAGGCGATCGCAGGTGGGCTGATCAGGCTTCGCGTCGACGAGCAGGCGCCGACCGGCGAGTCGATCACGGTCAAGGGCACCGAATTCATCAACTTTGGCTCGTGCGGCTACCTCGGACTCAACGTCGATGATCGCCTGAAGAAGGGCGCCATCGATGCTGTCAACCAGTATGGACCCGTGTTCTCATCATCAGCGGCCTACACGTCGGTCGGCCTCTACTCATCGCTTGAAGAGAAGTTGGAGCGAATCTTCGGCGGAACCGTACTCGTTCCGACAACCACGACGCTGGGCCATCTCTCCGTGCTCCCCGTCCTTGTGAGTCCAGGTGATCTGGTGCTACTCGATCATCAGGTTCATGCATCTGTGCAACTCGCGGCCCAAGCGCTGAGAGGGTTCGGTGCTCGTGTGACGGACCTGCCTCATAACGACGTCGATGCCCTGGCAGCCACCCTCGCCGAATCAGCGGGAGAGCACGCCAAAGTCTGGTACCTCGCCGACGGCATCTACTCGATGTATGGCGACACGGCGCCGGTGACCGACATCGTTGCCCTCATGGACTCATATCCCAACTTCCACGTCTATTTCGACGACGCGCACGGCACCGGCTGGCGCGGAACGCACGGTATTGGCCATGTGCTATCTGAGGTGCCGCTGCACGAGCGCATGATCGTCATCGGTTCGTTGGCAAAGTCGTGGGGTGCTGGGGGATCGGTTCTCGTACTGCCCGACGGCGAATTGGCTCAGCGGGTGCTCCTTGCCGGTGCGACGTTCACGTTCTCAGGGCCCCTGCATCCGGCGGAACTTGGTGCGGCAGTCGCCGCTGCCGACATCCACCTGTCGCCTGAGCGAGACGAACGCGAACAGAGACTCATGAAGAGCATCGACTATGTACGCGATCGGCTCATTGAGCATCAGTTGCCGGCCCTGTCGCTCGAGCGAACGCCCATCTGGTTCGTCAGGGTCGGCTCGCTTGACAACGCTATTGAGCTCGGAAAGCGCATGCTCGACGACGGTTTCTACGTCAACCTCTCCGGATTCCCTGTCGTCCCGATGGGAATGGACGGCATTCGATTCACTACAACGCTGTTCCAATCTGAGGACCATCTGGAAGGCTTCATGGACTCCCTGGCTCGGCATCTACCCGGTCTGGTGGTCCCGATGGACCACGACATCACACTTCCCTGAACTTCCTTCACCCGAGTGCCTGATGAGCCGATAACTATGCAATGGCTCCTTCTTCCTCCGCCGCGCAGCCGCAGGCGCGACTGAACCGCAGGTTCGGCCGTGGTGCATACGCGATGTTCGCGTTCCTTGCGCTGTGCGCCCTGATCACGGTTGTTGGAGATCAGGACGCGGCCGATGCAGCCGGCGTCATCGGGGTCTTCGCCGGATTCGGAATCTCCGGGTTGTTGTTCATCCGGAACGCACGCTCACTGCCTGGCCGTGAGCGTCATGCTTGGACCTTGGTCGGTCTCGGATGTATCTCGGCCTCTGCGGGTGTGTTCTCGGTCGCGATGGTCTTTGCCATTACTGGCGACGCGGCCGCCTTTGGCTGGCCTGACCTCTTCTTCTTTGGCACGTATGGTCTGCTCATCGCTGGTCTCGCGACTCTGCCGCACATGCAGACCTCGACCCTAGGTCGGTGGAAGCTGGCCATCGATGGCTTGATCGGAGCTGTCTCGATTGGCGCCCTTCTGTGGGTGTTCCTGCTGTCTGACCTCATCCAGGATTACCAAGGCCTGTCACCACTTGCACGGACCATTGGATCGGTGTATCCGTTCCTTGACATTCTCTTCATAACCGTCGCAATGCTCGTGCTCCTGCGTCGTTCCGCTTATCGGTTCGATCCCAGACTTGCGCTTCTCACTGTTGCGGTCGTCGCTCAGGTCCTCGGCGATGTTCTGTATCTCGCGTCGGCTCGGGCCGGATCTTTCGACCAGGCCAGCCCGCCGTACGTGGTCAACCTCGTTGGGCTCGCTGCTGCATTCGCAGCTGCATACCTGATCGGTTCGGCCCTTCCAATGCGGGAGTATCCAGATCGTCAGCCACCGGCATGGACCGTTGTGGCTCCGTTCCTGCCGGCCATAGGAATGGTCGGTGTCTTCATCCTGACAACTGGTACGCACGCCGATGACGTGAACGTTGTGCTGCTCGGCGCGACGATCCTCGTCGGAATGCTCGTTATTGCACGCCAAGGTGTTGCCATCATGCAGAACCGGGTGTACATCGAGCAGCAAAGAAACACGCTGGTCTCCACGATCTCCCATGAACTCAGAACGCCGCTCACTGCGATTGTGGGGTTCGTTGAGCTACTCGAGGAGGAAGACCAGTCGATCGATCGATCCGAACGGATGGGCATGCTCGACATAGTCCACAAGCAGGCCGACTACATGTCGCGGATCGTGTCGGATCTCATCATGCTGGCCAGAGACTCAGGTGACAGCATCGAGCTGATGGTGGAGTCGACTGTGATGTTGGACATTGCAGACGCGTCGATCCAGGCGGCGGGAGTGCCACGGCAGTCGGTAGATGTCGAATGTGACCCAGAACTCGCAGGAAACGTGGATCCTGCCCGAATTCAACAGGTGCTTGTGAACCTCCTGACCAACGCCGTGCGCTATGGCGGACCGCAGAGACTCCTCAGAATCACGAAACAGGATTCCGACCTTGTGCTCGAGGTTCACGATGATGGTCCCGGAGTTCCCCGGAGGCATGAGGTCAGGGTCTGGGAGAGATTTGAACGTGGCCCCAATCGTCTGAATGCCGCGGTTCCCGGGTCAGGAATCGGCCTTGCGATCGTAGAGGCAATCGCGAAGTCACACGGTGGTTCAGCTGAGTACCGCCTATCGGATGAACTCGGTGGAGCGTGCTTCTCTGTGACTCTCCCCGGCCGTGTGTCGCAGATCGAGCGCCCATCGATCGCCAGGACCCAACCACAAGCCGTACCCGCCCGGCCTGTCATCTGAGCACCGACTGTTGGGTGTGCCGGCTACGCGTCCGGTGGTCGCCGGACGCGCTCTCGCAAGGAGTCTCGCGGGTAGCACTTGCATGGCTGAGCTTTCTGCAGGCTCCTAGAGTCGGACGAGAGACGAGAGCGAGGGCCGATGGGATCGAATCCAGCTGTTTCTGCGTTGGGCAGGCCGCTACGACTTGCCGTGATCGGCGGCGGTCCAGGCAGCTTCATCGGGCGAATGCACCGGGCAGCTGCCACGATGGATGGTCGATACGAGATCGTGGCAGCAGCAGTTTCTTCTGACCCGGAACGATCCCGCGCACAGGCTGACAGCCTCGGTATCGACCCTGATCGCGCTTACGGAGACGCCTCCGACATGCTCAAGGCCGAGTCCACACGATCAGACGGCGCTGAAGTCGTTGCGATCATGACACCGAACGACAGTCACCATCTGTACGCGATGACAGCCCTGAGCCTTGGCTTCGATGTCATCTGTGACAAGCCCATGACGAACACGGTTGCTGAGGCGATGGATATCGTCGCAAAGGTGGAGGAGACCGGTCTGGTCTTCTGCCTGACCCACAACTACACGGGTTACCCGATGGTGCGTCAAGCGAGGGCGATGGTCGATCGTGAAGAGCTCGGGGAGATACGTCTGGTCCAAGTTGAATACGTGCAGGGCAACAAGGCCGACGAGAACGACCCTGATCCCGCAGAGGGCCTTCCGTGGCGGTTCGATCCCGTCCGGGGCGGCCCATCGTTGGTGATGGGCGATATCGGCACGCATGCCCACAACCTCGCACGATTCATCACCGGTCTGGAGGTCAGCGAGGTTGCTGCCGAGGTCGGGCACGTCGCTCCCGGACGACTGGTCGATGACTTCGGTGCTGCGATGCTGCGATTCGACAATGGTGCGCGGGGCTCGATGTGGGTGACCCAAGCCGCCGCTGGCGTTGAGAATGACCTGCGCATACGGGTGTCAGGGACCCTCGGAACGCTCGAGTGGCATCAGGAGTTTCCCACGCAGCTGGTATTCCGGCCACTTGAGGGACCGGTCCAGATCTACAAGCCAAACGGCCCGGGCGTCCTGCCGGAGGCTGCTCGGGCAAGTCGCATCGTCTCTGGTCACCCGGAAGGGTTCCAGGAGGCTTTCGCAAATGTGTACTCCGATGCGGCCGAGGTGATCGCGGCGCGCAGAACGGGCGACACTCCGAATCCGCTCGCCATGGGCTTCCCGAGTGAGATTGATGGAGCCATCGGTGTCAGGTTCGTCGACGCCGTCGTATCGTCGAGTGGTGCCGGAGGAATCTGGACCGACGCAAGCCTGGCAATCGAGGAGCGCGGCTGAAGGTCGGCTGTCGAAGAGACGGAGCGCGTGGACAAGTTGCAGGAATCTGCCGCGTGTACCCGTCGTTGAAACGTGATGAACTCGCGAAACGATGATTCACGGGTCCCACGCTCGATCCCGATGTGGGTGCAGGTGTTTGTGCTTGCTGCGATCGCGATCGCCGTTGGAGTTGTCGGAAGCGCTGCACTCCGGGACGCTGATCCCGAACTCGTCAGGGCAGATCCAATCGAAACCTACGACCCGGTCAAGGCTGGGGAGCCAACACCCGATGGTTTCAGACAGCTATTGGTGCGCGACCAGATCGCGCCCGTGTACGAGCCGGCTTTCACCTCGGCAAGCCGGGTCGACTGGCCATCGGACATGCTTGTCATCGGCGTGAGCGGGACAACCGAATCGAAGGCATATCCCGTCACCCATCTCAACCAACGAGAGATGGTGCTTGACCACATCGACGGTGAGCCGATCCTCGTCTCCTGGTGACCGCTGTGTGCAACGGCGATGGTCCATCGCCGCTCGATCGACGGTGAAGCCATCCTTCTTGGAAATCAGGGAGCGCTGTGGGGGAATGCGATGACCTGGTGGGATCATGAGACCGGAAGCTTGTGGAGCCAGCCGATGGGTGAGGCGATCCTCGGCCCGCTGCGCGGTACGAAGCTCACGCTGATGCCATCGACGCTCACAACGTGGGAGGCATGGAAGAGCGCCCACCCGGGAACGATTGCACTCGATGTCCATGCATGGCCGACAGGTTTTAACCTCTCAGACATGACAATCGTGGTCGATCTCGGTACAGAAAAGGTCGCCTACGACATCCCAGCGCTGCGCGACATAGGAGTCGTGAACGATGTTGTGGCAGGAATCGAGATCGCGGTGGTGATCGACCCGAATCACGATGAGCGGTGGGCCGTGTTCAGTCGGCAGCTGGATGATGTAGCCGTTGTGCTGACGATGTCCGAAGGCAGATTGATCGATTCCGTCTCCGGAACCGAGTTTGACCCATTTCTCGGTGTCGGACGCGATGGGCCGATGGCGGACCAGAATCTGGACAAATTGCCGGCCTTCACGTCCTTCCCTGATGACGTCAGGACGTTCTTCCCCGAAGCACGAATGTGGCAGGGCTAGCAGACCCGTGTGATCCACCACCGCAGTAGGTTGATGCACCTGCTCAACACACAACAACGGAGGAAGATGATGCTGCTTGGGAATGAGATCGGACTCGCAGAAGCGAAACAGGTGGTCGACGCCATTGCGGATGAACTCGTGGCTCGGCAGCTTGGCGCGGCGGTCGCGGTCGTTGATCCGCACGGCGAGCTGGTGGCCTTCTTGAAGAGCGACGGATGTCCTCTTGCATCGATCAACAACGCGGTGAACAAGGCGTTCACTTCGGCGCGGGAGGGTGTGCCTTCTCGCGCGATCGGCGAGAGCTCACGGCAAGAAGGGTTCCCATTGACCAACTTCGGGGACCCGCGATACATCGGATGGGGAGGAGGACTCCCCATCGTCCGAGGCGGTGCCGTGATCGGCGCCGTTGGTGTCAGTGGTCTTACAGAGGAAGAGGACATTGCCCTGGCGAAGATGGGACTCGAGAGCCTCGACGCGACGGATGGATAGCAGGGAGCAGCTGCCCTCACAGGCAATTGATACGTTCAACACAGGGAGGTTCCAATGACCAATGTTCGCTGGGGAATACTGAGCACGGCCGATATCGGCATGTCACAAGTGACGCCTGCCATCCAGGCGGCATCGAACTGCGACGTCGTCGCGATCGCGTCCCGAGGCGGTGAACGCGCTGCCGCTGCTGCTGCCCAGCTGGGAATTCCCGAGTCATATGGCTCGTACGAGGAACTCATCGCAGCAGACAACATTGATGCCGTGTACATCCCGCTGCCAAACGACATGCACGCAGAGTGGGTTTCGAAGACAGCTGCCGCAGGGAAGCACATCCTGTGTGAGAAGCCACTGGCGATGTCCGCCGCCCAAGCATCAGAAATGGTGGACGTGTGTGCAGATGCAGGTGTCAAGCTGCAAGAAGCATTCATGTACAGACATCACCCCACGTGGGTTGAGGCTGTTCGGCTGGTCAGAAGTGGCGCTATCGGCGATCTCAGAGCCGTCCAGAGCTGGTTCAGCTACTTCAATGATGACCCCACCAACATTCGAAACAGGGTCGCCAACGGCGGCGGCGCCGTGATGGACATCGGGTGCTACAACATCAATCTTTCGAGGCTGTTGTTCGACGCCGAGCCCGGATGCGTCAACTCCGCCGTTGAGCGTGACCCTGAGATGGGTATCGACATCCTGACCTCCGCGATCCTCCAATTCCCCGACGGAGGCCAGTCTTCATTCACATGCACCATCCGCTCGGAGGACTACCAGCGAGTCCACATCTTCGGAACCAAGGGCAGGATCGAGATCGAGATTCCGTTCAACATCCCCGCGGAAGGTGAGACGCGCGTATTTGTAACGACCGAGGGCGGATCTTCAGAGGAACAGGCATCGAGGACAATCGTCTTTCCCGAGGTGAACCAGTACACCATTCAGGCCCAGCTGTTCGCTGATGCGATCCTCAACGGAACCGAAGTCCCCGTCCCGCCGGCCGATGCCGTCGGCAACATGCGCGTGATCGAACAGGTTCTCGGGGCCTGACGCACGAATACAATGGCAGCCCAGCCAATTCCACAACCAGAGGAGCCATCAACATGAGAGATCTGACGGGCGAGGTCATCGCCATTACGGGAGCAACCGCAGGGATCGGCGCGGCGAGCGCCAGAGCATTGGTGTCAGAAGGCGCATCGGTCGTCCTCGGGGCCAGACGGGTGTCGAGGCTCTCCGAGTTGGAGTCTGAACTGGGGGACCAAGTGGTCACCGTCGAGATGGATGTGCGAAATCCTGCGGACTCCAAGAGACTCGTCGAAGCCGCATACGCTCGCTTCGATCGTTTGGACGCCATCGTGGTCAACGCAGGCATCGGTGCATACGGAGGGATCATGGATCTCACCGACGAGCAGCTTTCCGACATGATGGACACGAACGTCGCTGGCACGATCTGGCCGATCCGAGCGGCTGTACCCGGGTTCCTTGAAGCTGGACAAGGTGACATTGTCATCGTCGCATCCGTCGCCGGCCTCCGTGGGGCAGGGGACGAGGCCGTGTATGCCGCCACCAAGTTTGCTCAGGTTGGATTGGCAGGAGGCCTTGACCGGGAGTTGCGATCATCCGGAATTCGGGTGACCACGCTGGCACCCGGAGGCACGGCGACCGAGTTTGCAATGGGAGCTGGTAGGACGCCTGACATGCCTGGTCTCGACGACATGATGAGACCCGAGGATGTTGCAGCCGCGGTTGTGACCGTGCTCCAGCAACCACGGTCCATGCGTACGTTGATTTGGTCGATGCGCAGCGCCCAGGAAGACGACTGAAGCGAGCCGCGCTTGGCGCGGTGTACGTCGGCGCTAGTGCAGTTCTTCGATGTCGCTCTCGGTGACGTCCTTCGACGCCTTGCCCATGATGATCATGGCGAGTACTTCATCCTTGGTGACAGCGGTCTTCTCGACGGTGCCAACCAGCTTCCCAGTGTGCATCACATTGATACGGTCCGCAAGATCGAAGACATCGTGGATGTCGTGATTGATGAGGAAGATGCCGATGCCGTCGGCCTTGAGCTGTTCAATCAACTCTCCGACCTGAGCTGTCTCCGCAGGGCCAAGTGCCGCTGTCGGCTCATCCATGATGATGATGCGAGCGTTGAAGTAGACCGCTTTCGCGATCGCTATCCCTTGGCGTTGTCCACCCGACAGTGAGGAAACGGGAACCCGGAAGTTCTGGAACTTCGGGTTCAGTCTCGCCATCACCTTGCGGGTGGCGTCCTCCATCGCGCCATCGTCAAGGGTCCCGATGCGCGTCTGCAGCTCTCTCCCGAGGAACATATTCGAAGCCGCGTCCTGATTCTCGGCCAGTGCGAGCGTCTGATAGATGGTCTCAACGCCGTAGGACTTGGCGTCTCGGGGATTGTGGATCTCGACGGATTCACCGTCGATGAGGATCTCCCCTGAATCGGCAGGGTGCGCGCCCGACAGTGTTCTGATGAGCGTCGTCTTGCCTGCGCCGTTGCCGCCGACGATGGCGACGACCTCGCCTCCGAAGAGATCAACCGACACGTCCTCCACGGCGTGCACGCCACCGAAGGCAACATTCATGTGCCGCATCTCGACCAGAGGTGTGCCACTGTTCGTGTTCGTCACTTTGTCACCCTCCTCTGATAGAACGAGTCCAGGGCGACTGCTCCGACAAGGACAATGCCGACAATGATGTTCTTGTACGGCGCCTCAAGCCCCATCAACGCCATGCCGGAGATCAGGGACTGCATTACGAGTGCGCCGAGCACTGCGCCAGGAATGGTACCGACGCCACCGAGCAGTGAGGTGCCGCCGATCACGGCTGCCGCGATCACATAGAGCTCCGTGAGTTGGCCGAGACCGCTCGTGGCAGCGTTGAGACGCGAAATCGAGACGGCTGCAGAGACCGCAACCAGCATTCCCATCACCATGAACATCTTGACTGTGATCCACTTGGTCTTGATACCGGCAAGCTTTGCTGCCTCGGGATTGCCGCCGATCGCATAGATATAGCGGCCGAACCGAGTACGGGTCGCTACGAAGTGAACGATGATTGCTACCACGATGAGAACGAGGACGGGAACGGCCAGACCGAGGGGAATCGTCAGCCCCTCCGGAGGCCAAGCGACGCCGTTCTCTTCCGCCCACTTCCGTGCGAGCAGCTCTGGCATGGGATAGGCATTGATCACGGCCGTTGCACCGAGAACTCCGAGCACGCCGACCGTGCCGATTCCGATCTCTGCCCACATCGGTCGGGGTTCGAACCCGAACTTGATACGTTTTCGACGCCGAGACCACATCAAGAACACGATCGCGAGACTTCCTGCAATGCCGAGAATCCAGGTCCAAGTGCCGCCAATCGTTCCTCGCGCACCACCGCCGAAGAGTTGGAAGATGATGTCCATCGGCGCAATGGTCCGACCGCTGGCCATGACCCATGCAACGCCACGCCACACGAGGAGTCCACCAAGCGTCACGATGAACGACGGCACACCGAGATACGCGACGATTGATCCCTGAAGCGCACCGATGGCCGCCCCCATCGCGATTCCGGCGACCACGGTGATGATCCAGATCATCGGGTGGCCGACGCCGAGGATGTCAGGCAGGATTTCGACCTGTAGCACTGCCATGAACATGCCGATCGCCGCCATCATCGAACCGACGGAGAGGTCGATGTTGCGCGAGACGATCACGAGGACCATTCCCGTCGCCATGATTGCTACGACGGACGTTTGCACCGAGAGGTTCCAGAGGTTCCTTGGTGTCAGGAACGTTCCGCCTGACATGATGTTGAAGCCGATCCAGATGACGATGAGCGCGGCGAACATGCCAAGGAGTCGAGTGTCGATCTCGGCTGAACGGAGGAGGCTACCGAATCCGGATCGGCTTTCTTGGAGATCTACGGATGCATCAGCAGCCTCTGAGCCATTCGGCTCAATCTGGTCAGTGTTGTTTGAGTTGGTCACAGCGGTCGTACCTTATTACGCGATGCCCACGCGTGCTCGCGGCGAAGCGGGGTGGGGGTTGGGAGAGGAAACGCGAGAAGGGCACCCGCAGCGATTGCGGGTGCCCTTCTCATCGTGTGTTAGTTACCGGTCCGCTTTAGGGGCAGACCGCAACGCTTCCAGCTTCAACGCCTGCGCAAACGTCCTCTTGCGTGATCCAGCCAGCCGTGACCACGAGGTCAAGGTTGTCTGCCGTGATTGGCAATGGAGACAGGAGGATGGAGAACATGGAGTTTCCACCTGGAGTGTCGAACTTGATCATCTGCGGAATGCTGTCCATGGAGGAGCCACCTGCGAGCAGAGCAGCAACTTCACCGGCTGCCGTACCCAACAGACGTGCATCCTTCCAGACGGAGACCGTCTGGGTTCCGAGTGCAACACGGTTCAGCGCAGCGCCGTCGCCGTCCTGACCGGAGACAGGAACGAGCCCGTCAAGACCCTGTGCAGCGAGAGCTGCAACAACGCCACCGGCGGTGCCGTCGTTTGATGCAACAACTGCGTCGACCTCATTGTTCAGATCCGTGAGGAACTGCTCCATGTTGGTCTGTGCAACTGCTGGATCCCAGTTGTCCGTGTATGCCTCACCGACGATCTCAATGTCGCCAGCGTCGATTGCGTCCTGCAGGATCTCCTGCTGGCCGCCACGCAGGAAGTCTGCGTTGGCATCAGCAGCGTTGCCCTTGATCATGACATAGCGACCTGCGGGTACTGCCGCGAGGATCGCACGAGCCTGCATACGTCCAACCTCAACGTTGTCGAACGTGATGTAGAACGCGCTGTCGTCTTCGATCAAACGGTCGTATGCGATCACAGGAATGCCCTGATCGGCAGCCGACTGAACCGCTGGCAGGATGGCTGTGCCGTCCTGTGCGAGGATGATCAGTGCCTGTGCACCCTGAGCGATCAAGTTCTCAACGTCAGCGATCTGCTGATCTGCAGACGAGCCTGCATCCGTCGAAATGTACGATGCGCCTGCAGCTGCAAGTGCATCCTTGATTGCTGGCTCATCCCAACGGGCCCAGCGCTCTTCGTTGTAGTTGTTCCACGACACACCGACGATCAGATCATCGCCCGCCGCTTCGGTTGTGTCCGTTCCGCCGTCCGCCACTGTGGTTGTTGTGTCGTCGCTGCTGCTACTGCAGGCTGCAACGATCAGAGCAAACACAGCCATAAGCACGATGAGTCTCATGCTTCGCTTCATATCCCCTCCCGAGGGTTGTTCTTGTCTGGTTGTGCAGTCACCCGATACGTCTCCGCGGTAGGCAATTGCATATCCAATCTAACACGAATGTAAGCGTGTACAAACAGGATGTGCTTCAGACACCAAGCCGGTATCGTGAGGGCGTGTCACCTGTCAGGACAATCGCGCACCGTTCGAAGGTCAGGGGAGCCTTCGTCGCCTTGGTCTGTGTGTCAATGCTCGCGACCGGATGCACGTCCCTGTTCTCTTCCGGTGACGACTGCAACCCGACTGAGAACCCTGACTGGTCGGTAGCGCGGCGGTGGAACGAGCTCACCCTCGATGCGATCCGGCATGACCTCCCTGCACCAACGGTGCACGCACGGAATCTCTATCACGCCTCCGCAGCCATGTTCGATGCGTGGGCTTCGTACGACGAGAACGCTGTTGGTGTGTTCGTCTCCGAGAAGCACCTGAGTTCGGCCTCGGACGATGCCCGCAACGAAGCGATCAGTTATGCGGCCTACCGAGTTCTCGAAGCCAGATATCTCGACTCGATCGGTGCAACCGAGACTATTCCTGCTCTCGATGCGCTCATGGAAGAACTGTGCTACCCGATTGACCTTACCGACACGACCGGCGACGAGCCCGCCGCGCTCGGAAATCGGATAGCGAGGACAATCCTCGATGCGGGCTTGGAAGACGGATCGAACGAGGCCAACGGATACGACGCTGAGTACGAGGCGGTGAACCCTCCACTCGTGGTGAGCGAGTCCGGAACGGTGATGGACGACCCGAATCGGTGGCAACCACTCCAGATCGAGAACATGGTTTCCCAGAATGGAATACTGCTCGACAGCGGTGTGCAGGAGTTCATCGATCCACACTGGGGATTCGTCACCGGCTTCGCCCTGCCGCCTTCTCCGTCGACAGGCGTCCCTGTGGATCCGGGATCGCCGCCCAACCTTGGAGATCCGGAGACTGACCAGCAGTTCAAGCATGACGCCGTTGAGGTGATCGCCTTCAGCAGTCTTCTCGATCCTTCTGATGCTCCGATGATCGGCATTTCTCCGGCGAGTATCGGCAACAACCCGATCGGTACCCAGGATGGATCCGGATTCGACCTGAACCCGGCAACGGGAGAGGCCTATGAACCGCTGATGGTGAATGAAGGCGATTTTGGGCGTGTCCTTGCCGAGTTCTGGGCCGACGGCCCCGATTCGGAGACTCCGCCAGGTCACTGGAACACGATGGCGAACGAGGTCTCTGACCTGCTCGGCGGGGATCTTCAGATCCGTGGCGATGGCGAACCCGTGGGAAGGCTCGAATGGGATTTGAAGCTGTATCTGGCACTGAACGGTGCGAACCACGATGCGGCCATCGCGGCGTGGGGATCGAAGGGTCACTACGACTATGTGAGGCCGATCTCCATGATTCGGTGGATGGGCGGCCTCGGCCAGTCGAGTGATCCTGACGGCGAAGCATTCCATCCTGGCGGGCTTCCGCTGCGCGACGGACTGGTCGAGGTGATCACTGACGATTCCTCTGCCGCCGGCGAGCGTCATGACCAGCTGGTCGAATACGTGGGTGAGATCGCGGTGCTTTCGTATGTGGGGAACCCAGCAGATCCTGAGACGGAGACTGGAGGAGTCGGCTGGATCCGTGCAGTCGACTGGGTGCCCTACCAATCACCGACCTTCGTGACTCCGTCATTCGCCGCCTATGTATCGGGTCACAGCGCCTTCAGTCGCGCTTCAGCGGAGGTTCTCACCGGGTTCACGGGCAGCGAGTTCTTTCCTGGCGGTCTCGGCGAGTGGCACATAGAGACAGATTGGCTCAAGTTCGAGGCAGGACCGACGGCGCCGGTAACGCTGCAGTGGGCTACCTACCGCGATGCATCGGATCAGGCAGGTATCTCTCGCCTGTACGGTGGAATCCATGTCAGAGCGGACGACTTTCAGGGCAGGATCATCGGTGCTCAGATCGGAGTCGCTGCCTGGGAGTTGGCTCAGGAGCACTACGGCCGCTGATCGCCATGTGGCTGGCAAGGAGGCATGACCGGTGAAGATCGTGGCAGCACTGGTGGCGATCCTGATCATCGGTGCAGGCGTTGGGTGGCTGATCTTTGCTCTTGGCAATGGCTCCGCGGAGCCAACTACTGCGCTTGATATCCCGACGTTCGTGGATGAGACACAACTCGCTGGCATCGATCATGCGTACACCGGACGCTCAAACTTCTTCGAGGGTGGCGGAGTCGCGGCCTTCGACTGCAGCGACGACGGATATCCAGAGCTGTTCTTCGCAGGCGGCGAGGATCGTGCAGCGCTGTATCGGAACACCGGTAGCCAAGGAGGCGAGTTGTCGTTTGTGAAGACCGACACGCCTGCGCTCGAGCTCGTGTCTGTTACCGGCGGGTACCCGATCGACATTGATGGCGACTTGATCACCGATCTGGTGGTTCTTCGCGTCGGCGAGAATGTCGTCTTCCGCGGTCTCGGTGATTGCGCATTCGAGCGAGCGAACGAGGCGTGGTCGATCGACGGTGGAGCTGAATGGACCGTCGGATTCTCTGCAACGTGGCACGGAGAGGATGTCTTCCCGACGTTGGCCTTCGGTAACTACCTGAAGCTCACAGACCTGACGAACGAGACTGATCTCTGCTCGCCGAATGTGCTCATCAGCCCTGAGGGTCGCTCATATCAAGCTCCGACGCCCCTTGAGCCGGGATGGTGCTCGCTATCGGTGCTGTTCAGCGACTGGGATCGAGACGGCGTTGCCGATCTCCGTGTCACGAACGATCGTCAGTACAACCGAGAGGGTGAGGAGCAGCTCTGGCGCGTATTTGGAGAGCAGCCGGCGTCGTATACCCGTGACGAGGGTTGGAATCTGGTTCGCATCTGGGGCATGGGCATCGCCTCCCAGGACCTCACGGGCGACGGTCTGCCTGAGGTGTTTCTGTCGAGCCAAGCCGACAACAAGCTCCAGACACTTGTGGACGGAACAGACACTCCCACGTATACGGACGTGGCGATCCGCCGAGGCGTCACAGCACACCGGCCGTACATCGGAGACGACACATTTCCGTCGACAGCGTGGCACGCTGAGTTTCAGGATGTGAACAACGATGGGTTCATGGATCTCTTCATTGCGAAGGGCAACGTTGATGCGGTGCCAGGTTTCGCTGTCGAGGATCCGAACAATCTCCTGATCGGCCAACCGGATGGCACGTTCATCGAAGGAGGTGTTGAGGCGGGGATCGTTCACGCAGGGAGAACAAGAGGCGCTGCACTTGTCGATCTGAACAGGGACGGACTCCTTGACCTCGTGGAGGTCAACCGAGAGGAGAGCGTCCGGGTATGGAGGAATGTCGGTTCGGGTGACTCGACAGCGGCGGCAGAGCTTGGCAACTGGGTGGATATCGCCGTCGAACAGACCTTCGGTACCAACTCAGGCGCGGTCGGAGCTGTCATCGAAACCCGAATTGGTGAATACGCGATGATGCGTGAGATCACTGTCGGTGGCGGCCACGCAAGCGGCCACCTCGGCCCACACCACTTCGGAATCGGCCGTGCCGATATTGCGATTGTGCGGGTGATCTGGCCGGATGGATCGGTCGGAGACTGGCTGGATGTCAGCGCAGGCGAGACCGTGGTGGTATCGCGCTGAGTCATCGTGTGCCCGAAGGCTGAGCGTTGATGGGCCCTACGCGTTGGAAGCCGGTGGGCCGGTTGTCTCGCGAACGATGAGCTGTGTCGGGAGCTCGACGGCGGAAGTCTTGGGCTGTCCCTCTTCCACTGCAGTTATCAGCATCTCTGCCGCGAGCAGTCCCATTTCTCTCATGGGCTGGCGAACCGTCGTCAGCGGTGGGGTCACGTTGGAGGCTTCGGGGATGTCATCGAAGCCGATGAGAGAGAGGTCTCGCGGTATGGAGATTCCCAGTTCCCGCGCTACGCGAATGACACCGAACGCCTCCAAGTCAGAAGACGCGAAGATAGCAGTCGGGGGGCTTTCGAGTCCAAGTAGCTGACGTGCAGCCTTGGCACCTCCCTCGACTCTGAAGTCGCCCTCCACGATCAGGCCTTCGTCGGCATCGAGGCCGAGTGCTGCGGCTTCGGTTCGGAACGAAGTGAGCCGCTCGGCTCCCGATGCAACGTCGAGGCTGCCGGTAATGAATCCGACCCTGTGGTGGCCGAGTGACTTCAGGTGTCTCACACCATCGCGGGTCCCGGCGTCGTTGTCTGCCTTCACGATCGGCACGTTTGACGCGGGTGCGTGATCGATGAGAACGACAGGGAAGCCTCTCGCTTCGACTTCACCGAGGTACTTCCCAAATCCTCCGGAGAGCAGCACGATGAGTCCCTCTGCGAATCCATTGAGCAAGCTCTCGATGTGTCGAGTGGTGCGTTGCCGCCTGTGCATTGTTGACAGGAGGAGGTCATATCCGTGCGATGCGACAGCTTCATCGATTCCGCGCGCGACCTGGTTGTTGTAGCTGCTCTCAAGGTCATCGACGATGAGACCGAGCACATTCGTCTTGCCTCCGGCGAGGCTTCGAGCCCGCATATTGGGGACATACCCAAGCCGATCCATTGCCTCTTCGACCCGTTCGCGGGTGGCGAGTCTGATATTCGGATGGTTGTTGGCAACTCGTGAGACAGTCGCGGTCGAGACACCGGCTTCGATGGCGACGTCGAACACGGTCGCTGTCTCGCCTGGTTCTCCTCTAGCGCCCATTGCATCCTCCTGACGCCGAGTCACCGAGGTATACATCGTGAGACATCAGTTGTCCAGACTCGCGAGTCGGTGGAAGCTTGGTTGGAGAGCAGGGTACAGATCGCGGTACGTGCCATAGGCATCGTTGTACAAACCTGAATTGGAGGTCGGCTCGATGGTTCCGTGAACCTCGACGGCGGCATCGGCAGCTTCGGCAGCGCTTCCGAAGACTCCCGCACCCGTTGCAGCCAGCAACGCAGCTCCATGGGATGCTGCATCTGGCGTACCCACAATATGAATCGGCACTCCCATGACATCGGCGACGATCTGGAGCCACGTCTGGCTCGATGCGCCACCGCCTGAAACCCTGACTTCACCGAGATCGGTCAGAGACGTGATCAGCTCAGCAATGTCGCGTAGCCCGAAGGCAACGCCCTCCATGACCGAGCGAGCCATGTGGTTGATCCCGTGTCGGACGGTCAGTCCCACGAACGCTCCGCGAGCGAGGGGATCGGGATGTGGAGTCCGCTCCCCAGAGAGGTACGGCAGGAACAGCAACCCGTCGGATCCTGCAGGCGTCTCCTGTGCCATCTGGCTGAGCTCTGGGAATGACTTGTCTGGCGTGATGTGATCCTTGAACCATTGGAGGCTTCCTGCGGCTGAGAGCATGACGCCCATCAGGTGCCATGTGTTCGGGACGCTGTGGCAGAACGCGTGGAGACGGCCCTCTGGCTCGACGACTGGAGTGGATGTCGGAGCGAAGACGACGCCGCTCGTGCCGATGCTCATGGCCACGATGCCTGGCGACACAGCGCCAACTCCGACGGCGTTGGCCGCTTGGTCGCCGCCGCCACCGAAGACGGGAGTGCCGACTGAGAGTCCCGTCAGTGCCGCAGCTTCGGTGGTGATCGTCCCGGTTGCTTCGGAACCCTCGAACGTTCTTGGTAACCACGACAGGGGCACGCCGAGTGTCTCGGCGATCTCCGAGGACCAATCCCGTGCTGCGAGGTCGAACATGATTGTGCCCGAACCGCCAGCGCGATCGGTGGCGAAGTCGCCGGTCAGCTGATACCTGACGTAGTCCTTTGGAAGAAGGATGTGTTCCGTTCGTTCGAAGATGTCCGGCTCGTTGTTGGCAACCCAGAGAATCTTCGGGGCGGTGAAGCCGGTGAGTGCGTCGTTCCCTGTGATGGATATGAGGCGATCCCGACCAACGAGTTGGCGAATCTTGTCGCACTCGTTCTGCGTTCTCTGATCGTTCCACAGGATTGACGGACGCAGAACCTCGCCATGCTCGTCGAGCATCACGAGGCCGTGCATCTGCCCGGTGAGGCCAATGCCGTGAACGTCGGAGCCAGAAGCACCAGATGAGGCCAATGCCTCGCGAATCGCCTCAACTGTTGCGTCCCACCACAGTTGGGGCTCCTGCTCTGACCAGAGTGGCCGAGGTGTTTCGAAACCGTACGTCGACCGGCCAATCGAAACCATCGAACCGTGCTCGTCGATGAGGAGCGCCTTGGTTGCCGTCGTCGACGTGTCGATGCCGATGAAGTAACTCACATCGGCTGCCCTCCCGGATGTGTTGGCAACGACTCGAGCGTCTCGTCCAAGGAGCGATCCGCGAGCTCGACGATGCTCCAGGCCTCCACGTGCGTCGCTTCCTGACCAGGCTGCAGATCCACGAGCGGTCCGAGCGTCTCGAGTTCTACGAAGTGCTCGTTGCGATAGCACTGACTTGAGGCACCGAGGTCGGCGTACGCAGCGTCGTCATCATGGATCTTGGCCCACTTGACGAATACCTGTGAACCCAACACGTACGCGATCCACCCCCGTCTGTTCGGTTGCCCGATCTTGGCGACTGACTCACGGGTGGTTCCTTCGACGGTGATACGACCCGGGTCGAATCCAAACTCTGGTGCGCAAAGATCGGTGTATGGCCAAAGAACAAGGTTCCTGTTCGGCTGCAGCGCGTAGCTGTCGGTAGGTTCGTCCGCAAGGGGGAGTACGGCGATCCCACCGAGGGCCATCTGGGTGATCGCCCACGGCGCCGTCCGAATCGGTCGGCTGCCTTCGTTGACCAATGTGTGCCGGATGTAGGTGTATTCATCGCTTTGGCGGATGGAGACGCGCTTTGTGACACCATCGCGGTCGGCTGCACCGGACAGCTCAACGCCGTGGTCCTGTTGGGAGATGGCGACGGCCGTGTCGTCGCGTTGGTAGGTGATTGACGGGACCTCTGGCGCCCGCCAGAGCCGATGTCCGCCGAGGAAACGGTATGGCCCGTCAGGAGCATCCTGGATGGCGAGATCGGGGAGGCTCGCCAGGAAGTCGACTCCGTTCGGTGTCGAATAGGAGAGGATTCTTGGGCCCGCGTTCATGGCGACTGAGGCGCTGGCGACACCAAGATCGATGTCGAGCGTCTCGACCCGCCATGGTGCCTCCGTTGTCATCGATCAACCTCTCGTTGTCCACGGTATCTGCCGCATCGAGCCTCGATCTCCGGTGCTACGATGTGTGTAAGCGCTTACACATTGTATGCGATCGTACGCGACTTGGGAATACGGAGGCCATTATGACTGAATTCTTTGACGGAGTGGGTCAGATTCGATTCGAGGGTCCTGAGTCGACCAATCCCCTCACGTTTCGTTATTACGACGCGGAAAGGGTCGTCGCTGGCCGGACGATGGAGGAGCATCTGCGTTTTGCGGTGTGTTATTGGCACTCGTTCGCTTGGCCAGGCAATGACGTCTTTGGGGATGGAACGTTCGATCGACCCTGGAATGCGTCCTCGCTCGGCCCGATGGTCGCAGCGAGGATGAAGATGGATGCAGCGTTCGAGTTCTTCTCGAAACTCGGCGTCCCTTACTGGTGCTTCCACGACGTGGACATTGCGCCCAACGGCGACACATTTTCTGAAACCAAGGCGAATCTGGAGTCCATGGTCGACTACGCAGCCGGCAAGATGGAAGAGACTGGCGTTGGACTGTTGTGGGGAACCACCAACGCGTTCAGCCATCCGAGGTTCGCTGCGGGAGCCGCTACGAATCCGGATCCGGAGGTATTTGCATTTGCGGCAGCCCAGGTGAAGAACGTCATGGACGCTACTCACCGACTCGGTGGAGAGAACTACGTCCTGTGGGGTGGCCGCGAAGGCTACGAGACGCTTCTCAACACCCGCTTCAAGCAAGAACTGGACCAGTTCGCACGGTTCCTCCACATGGTCGTGGACTACAAGAACTCAATCGGGTTCACCGGCACGCTGCTCATTGAGCCGAAGCCGCAGGAGCCGACCAAGCACCAGTACGACTACGACAGTGCCACGGTCCACGGCTTCCTTGAGCGGTACGACCTGCTCGGTGAGTACTTCGTCAATATCGAAGGGAACCACGCGACCCTGGGTGGGCACAGCTTCCACCACGAGGTTGCTTACGCAGTCGAGCACGGCGTCCTTGGCAGCATCGATGCCAACAGGGGCGATCATCAGAACGGATGGGACACCGACCAGTTCCCCAACTCCGTCGAAGAGATGAGCCTCGTCGTATACGAGATTCTCAAGGGCGGAGGTTTCACCACGGGTGGCTTCAACTTCGATACGAAGCTTCGACGCCAGTCGATGGATCGAGTCGACTTGTTCCACGGCCACATCGGCGCAATGGACACACTTGCACAATCCCTCCTGGTTGCCGCACAACTGATCGATGACGGAGGGCTTGAGGCATCTCGAACCGCTCGTTATGCGGGATGGGACGGAGATCTCGGTACCAGCATCCTCAGCGGCGAGTTGTCCCTCGCCGATCTCGAAGCGAAGGTGTCGAGCGGGGCGTTGAACCCACAGTCGGTGTCTGGCGGTCAGGAACGCCTCGAGAACATCGTCAACAGAGCCATCTGGAGCGTGACCTGACCCGGGTCGCTGCGGCGCTCGTCTGGTGAGGGTTCGCTAGCGCTTTGACAGCCCTGAGATCATGAGCGGTACCAGTGTGTCCGCCACGCCGTCGGCATCCAGCTCCCCTGTCATGGTCAGCCTGATCAATGCGACCTGACCAACTGCCCCGTTGATCGCATCGATGACAAGGTCGACATCGGGAACGTTCAGTTCGCCGTTGGCTGTTCCCTCAATGAGGAGATCGCGGATCGGTTGCCGCATGACAGCGTCCGCCTTGAGCGCTACCTCGCTGAAGTTGTCCTTCGCACGGCGCAATGCCTCAGGTAGCTCCGTGCACAGGGCTGGTTGAGCTGCCATGGAGTGGAGCTCCGCTCGAATGCATCGGTCAAGGCGCTCAACAACGGTGCCTTCGGTCGCCGCTGCCTTCTGCATGGCCTCGGACATCGAGTCGAGCTTGTAACTCAGGTAGAAGTCGACCAAGTCATCTCTTCCGGAGAAGTAGTAGTAGAGGGTCGCCCGTGGGACGTCTGCTGCCTGTGCCACTTCATCGACGCTCAGATCGAGCCCTGTTCCCGCGAACTGGTTCGACGCTTCGATCAGTTTCTGTACGAGATCCTCTGGCGGTTGCTTCATATTCAGAAATCTACTCTGGACTGGGAATTAGATTCAAGTCTAAGCGGTTGTCCACACCACTGTCGCAACGCGCGCTCAGACGGATAGGAGAACGACGATGTCCACAACAAGGACCGCACTGGTTACCGGTGCAACATCAGGCCTCGGATTTGAGGCTGCTGCCCAGTTGGCTGACAAGGGGTGGTCAAGCGTGACCATCACAGGGCGCAGCGCTGAGCGGGCGGAGAGGGCAAGGGAAGCGCTGGTCGAGAGGACAGGCAAGGACGTCTTCTCGATTCTTACGCTTGATCTCAACTCTTCAGAGAGTGTGAGCCAGGCCGCCGCGGAGCTCGCTCGGAGAGGTGAGTCTGTGGATTTCCTTCTGCTGAACGCGGGGATGGTCTCTGGCTCGACGCGGGTCAAGACGCCAGAGGACGTCGAGGTCACGTTCGCATCGACGATCGTTGGACATCACCAACTGACGATGCAGCTGCTCGCCGACAACACGGTCGCCGAGAATGCCCGCATCGTGATTGCAGGATCCGAGGCTGCCCGAGGGGACATACCAACCTTCAACCCAACGGACCTCTCTGTATTCGCTACCGAGACTTTCGACGGGGATCTTGCCGAGGCTGCCGAGGCATTGATTCGCGGCGATGACTCAGTCCGGTACAAGTCAGCAACGACCTACGCCGATGCGAAGACGCTCGTTGCGTGGTGGAGCGCGCAGCTGGCGTCTCGTCTGCCCGCTGGGACGACGGTGAACGCTGTGTCCCCTGGAAGTGTCCCAGAGACGAATGCAGCCCGGAATGCCGAGGGGATCATGAAGTACGTGATGATGCCGATGTTCAAGTATCTCCCGAAGAGGCTGGGCATGCGTTCGTCGGTGGCGACGGGTGCAGGGAGGTACCTCGATGCGGCCAGTTATCCGGCCGATGTGACGGGACGCTTCTTTGCGTCTGCACCGAGGAAGACGACGGGACCTGTCGAGGTTGTTGACCTGCCGCATCTGCGTGACACAGCTGCACAAGAGGCAGGATGGTCCGCCCTTGTCCGAGTTTCGGGAGGGGTTGACTACCCCGCCGCTGCCTGAGCGTTCCGAACGATCGGTGGTCCGTTGAGCACCCGGCTCGTCCGACAAGCTGTCGGATGAACCGGGTGCTACAACTTTGTGAGTCAACTCCTCAGATGCGACGAAACGGAGGTTCGGATGATGAAACGATCGGTGGTTCTGGTGGCTCTGGTGGCCGTCTTGGCGGCAGCGTGTGGAACGGCCGAGGACTCGACGGCATCGGAGACGACGACCACAGTTGCCGCGACGACAACAGTGGCGCCGACGACAACTGCCGCACCCACAACCACATTGCCTGCATCCACCACTACCACCACTGAGGCTGAAGGGATTGAAACATCCCCAGTTGTTCCCGGTGAAGATGCTGACGTGGATGCCATCGTGGAGGCGTACGTCGTCGTCTTCGACAACACCACCAGCTTTGAGGAGAAGGTTCCTTACCTCACGGACCCTGATGGTCTCGAAGAGACCGTGGCGAAGTACGAAGTAGCGGGTGAGGAGTTCGGGGGCATTGCCCTGCGAGCCGATCGGATTGGCATCGACGGTACTGACGCAGTGGTCATCTACTCGTTCCTCTTCGCAGGTAGCCCGGCATATGAAGACCTCGAAGGAGACGCAGTGCTGACCGACGCCGGCTGGCAGATCACGCGCGACTTCTTCTGCACCATCATGGCGCTCGCGAGAGTCGGTTGCCCATGAGCTCGCATCCCCAACGACCCTCGGCCGGGCGAGCCGAGTAGCCGTGGTTCGTCGGCGTCGAGCTCGTAGCTCTGCAACCGCCCTCGTGGTGGTCGCAGCGGTCCTGTTTGGCGCCTGCTCTTGGGGCGATGACCAAGGCGAGGATCATGTCAGCAGTGGCCTGTTCGTCGGAGCGGACGGTGTTGCCACCGATGTGTCTGATACCTCGAGGATTGTGTCGCTCACGGGTGACATCACGGAGGTCATCTTCGAACTTGGCCTCGGTGGCCGCATTGTTGCCGTCGATGTCACAACCACGTACCCGCCCGAAGCTGTTGACCTGAGGAGCGACGGCGGGAGTGTGGGGTTCGGCCGGGCGCTGGCTGCCGAAGCGGTCCTGAGACACGAGCCGACGCTCGTCATCGGTGACGAGACCAATGAGCCTTCCGAAGTCATCGAACAGCTCAGGAGCGCGGGAGTGCCGGTCGTCATCCTTCCCTATCGGACAACGTTCGGCGGCGTTGAGACGAAGATCCAGCAGATCTCCGAAATACTTGGTGTGGCAGAGGCGGGGAGAGAGCTGTCACAACGGGTTGCATCCGAAATTGCGTTTGCCCAGGATCGCGCAGCGCAGGCCGACAGACAGCTGCGGGTCGCGTATCTGTATGTGCGGGGACCCACGGTGCTGCTCATCCTTGGAGAGGGATTGCAGACCCAGACCATGATTGAGGGTGCAGGAGCCATCGATGTCGGAGCGGCGATGGGCGAGGGCCCTATTCCGCTCACGCCAGAAGCCCTGATCGCAGGTGCGCCAGACGTGATCGTTCTGCCCGAGGCGGGTTTCGAGGCATTGGGCGGCGTGGAAGCGCTCCTTGAGATTCCTGGTATTGCAGACACGCCTGCCGGGCAGAATCAAGCGTTTCTCGCATACGACGAGGCGTATTTTCTCAACTTTGGCCCAAGGGTCGGGCTGGCGTTCAACGAGTTCGTAACCGACCTCTACCCGGATCTCTCAGATTGAAGGACGACGCCTGGCTCCACTCGTCTGATCCGCACGCCAAGCGTCGGGCATGGTTCTGGCCAGCTGCGGTGGTAGCGAGCCTCGGCATTGCTCTCGCTTCGCTCTCCCTTGGCGCCGTGAACATTCCTTTCGGCGATGTGATATCGGTGTTGCTTTCCAAGGTCGGTATTGGCGAAGCCGATGGCCAATCGGTCGCGGTCGTGTGGGGCATCCGGATGCCGCGTGTGCTCCTCGGCTTCTTGGTCGGGGCAACGCTCGGCCTCGTCGGTGCCGTACTTCAGGGGTTGCTCAGAAACGATCTGGCCGATCCACAATTGCTTGGCATCGCTCCGGGTGCCGCAATCGGTGCTGTGGTCGGATCGATTGCGGGTGGTGTGCGTGGCGCCGTCGCTGGCGGGATAGTCGCAGGCATCGCGACGGCGTTTGTGCTTCTGCGGCTGGTCCGCCGCGCCTCAATCGACCCAACGCGGATCATCCTCTCAGGCGTTGCTCTCGGCATGCTGCTGAGCGCCGTCGTCGGATTCGTGGTGTTTGGCGCTGACCGATCAGGTGTTTCACCAATCGAATTCTGGCTTCTCGGCAGCTTGTCCGGCGCGACCTGGAAGGGGCTTGGCACGGCTGCCGTATTCCTCGTCATCCTCATCGGTGGGCTGTTCACGGCGGCTCGCAATCTCGATCTTCTAGCCCTCGGTGAGGCTGAGGCTCGCCATCTCGGCGTTGACACGAACCTCGTAACGATGGTGACCCTCGTCGGATGTGGGGCTGCTGTTGGTGTGACGGTTGGAGTTGCCGGAGTGATCGCTTTCGTCGGACTGCTCGTTCCGTTTCTGATCAGGCCGATAGTTGGTCCACAACACAGGTACCTGCTGCTGGCTTCGTTGCTTGGCGGTGGCGTATTCGTGATGGTGGCGGATCTTGGTGCTCGCACACTCCTGTCTCCCACCGAGATCCCAGTGGGATTGATTACTGCTCTCGTTGGAGGACCCGTATTCCTCTTCCTTCTTTCACGCAAGGACAGACACGATGCCTGATCCAATCCTCACCGCCAGCGTCGTCACCTATCGCGTGGGAGATGTCTCACTTGTCGAGGGCACCGATCTTGCTGGGCACCGTGGCGAGGTCATTGCGGTTCTTGGCCCCAACGGAGCGGGCAAGTCGACGCTACTGCGGCTGGTCGCAGGTGATCTGCTGCCAGATGTGGGAGCGGTCGTGATCAACGACCTTGACACGCGGTCAGCGACGCCACGGGACTTGGCAAAGATCCGATCGGTGATGCGTCAGGGCGGAGCGAGTGACATTCCGTTCACTGCTCTTGCCGTGGTCGAGATGGGCAGGCACCCGCACCGTGACGACCTCGACGCATCGAGCGAGTCTGATCGAGAGGCCGTGCGGTCGGCGATGGATCGAACGGATACGTTGCACCTTGCCGGTCGTACATTCGCCACGCTCAGCGGAGGTGAGCAGACGAGGGTGAGCATGGCACGCGTATTCGCCCAGGCCGCACCGCTTGTGCTTCTTGACGAGCCAACCACAGCGCTCGATGTGGCACACGCCGAGCGGTTGCTGCGCGAGATGCAGCAGCTTGCGCTTGGTGGCGCGTGTGTTATCGCTGTGCTCCACGACTTGAATGCCGCCGCCTTCCATGCGGACCGAGTCGTCCTGATGGCCGGCGGCTCCATCCGTGCCGAGGGGTCACCCGGCGATGTCCTGCGTGCGGACCTGCTCAGCGACGTATATGCCCAGGCAATGACCGTTGTTGAGCATCCAACGAGGAATTGCCCTCTCGTCCTGGTGACCGATACCACGCGATAGGGCACTCGGTGGAGGGAGCTGACTCGGGGGCCGAACGGTGGGTATCGTGGGCGAAGTGTCTGACGCCCCATCAATAGACAGCGTTCTGGCCCGCTGCCGATCGGTGTTCCCCGAGTGGCGTGCACTGTCGAAGGAGGACTTCGCCAAGGACTTTGAATGGGATGATCCGAAGAGACTCAGACTCTACTTCAAGACCCCAACGACCTCCATCGCCGGAGTCGGAGCCTGATATGGCTAAGAGGTACTTCACTTCCTGATCGAGGACCTGAAACGCAGGGATTTCATAACGTCAAGGCGAATCACACAGGGTACGATTGCGTCTGGGTCGTTCCTTGACGAGTACGACAAGATGTGTCGCGACGCGAAACCGTTCATGGCTTTCTTGTGCGGCGCGGTTGACGTACCTTTCTAAGTCGAAGCCGATCAAGACCGCACATATTGCCTCGGATATGGGCGGGTGCTTCCGGAGGGGATTTGGTGGTTGGTCGCGCCGTTTGGGAGGTGGGTGGATGGAGGCTGTCAGGTTTTCTGTGGTCCGGGGACATAGGGTGTAGAGGGTGCGCAATGCCGGGAGGCGCGTTTGGCACGACAGAGGCGGTTCAACGAGCTGTATGAACGACACAATCGTGCCGTGCTGGCCTTCTGCTTGCGTCGAACGAAAGAGCCTGATGCCTACGACGCTACGTCGGAAGTTTTCAGTGTGGCGTGGCGTCGAATCGACGATGTGCCGAAGGGCGAGATGGAGCTTGCGTGGCTGTTTGGTGTTGCGAAGAAGGTCATGTCGCGCCAATGGCGGAGTGCTCGCCGATTCCAGAAACTTGTGGCTCGAATTGGATCACAGCCGGGCCGCTCTGCGCCAGACACTGCGGCGGTTGTGGTGCAACGTGACGAGTACACCCGTGTCGTTGAGGCGGCGGCTCAACTCAAGCCGAACGACCTGGAGATTCTGCGTCTTGCCGCCTGGGAGGGCCTTCCGCATCTACAGATCTCAGAGGTTCTGGGTATTTCGGTCGCGGCTGTGGACCAACGGCTTCACCGAGCAAAGAAGCGGCTAGCGGCGGTGTACGGGGAGATGGCAGAACCCCGATCGTGGCCTGCCGCCGAGAGAGATATTTCATGACGAATCACGAGCAAATCTACGCGCTCTTTGTTGAAGCGAACCCGTATCCCGATGTGGAGTCACTGCCAGAGTCCCTTGAGGCAGATCGAGTTCCACTCCATGTGGCTGGGTCATTCGATACTAGCGAACAAGGACACCGTGATACAGCACGAGATTCGATCGCGGGTGTCGGAACGAGACTCCGCCGGCCGGGTCGCATTGCCGTTGTTGCGGCGGCACTTGTGATCGTTGCCGCAACGGCGGCGCTGGTTGCGCGAAACCTTGAATCATCTGGCTTGTCTGCTGGCAGCGAAACACATATCAATCTCACATACACCGAACGCGCCGTCGAGTTCATCTCTCTGCTGACGGCAGGAGACCTCGATGAGGCAGAGTCTCTGCTGGCGGAACCCATTGGCACGATCTGGTTCCCTCTGATTGGTCAGGTCAGCGACATACAACAGGTTCGAAACTATCTCGAGTTCTATGTGGCGATCGACGTCGCAACCGAGATTTCCGAGTGCGTGGAACAGACCGTTGGGCCGCTCACCGAAGTGACGTGCTCGGCGACTCAGACGGCAGGCCATCTATCGCGACTCGGACTGAAGCTTCCAAGGTTCGATATGTCGTTCAGTGTTTGGGACTCTGGTATCCAGGAGATCCGTTGGGAACTCAACAACCCACGAGAGTTCGATGTTGCATTCACTCAAAGCCGTTTCTACGTATTTCGCGACCAAGTCCTTCGACCACTCGGTCTGGTCCAGAGCAACGGCGATCCCGTCTGGTCCAAGGAGAACGGTGAACATATGTCTGATCTCATCGACGACTTTCTGGCAGAGAACCCGTAGCGTCCTAGAGACCCACCAATCGTCTGCGTTCTCAATCAGGCAAACACGTGATCCGCGTCGAAGTCCTGTCAGGTTTGAGCCGACCCGGGCATATCAGACATGAGACGTAGACGAGGGAGACTCCGTGTCGCGAACCAATCTGTTCAGAACAACAGTGTTATGTGTTGCAATGACAGCAACAGCGTGCAGCACGAATGGGACATCCAGCGCAACGGAGCCGAGCACCTCGACCATCCATGTGGCCACGACGACAACACTCAGCACGAGCCAGGACGTCACGATTCGGATTCGTCCTGTCTCTGGAGCAGACGTGCCACAGAGAGCCACGCTTCTGATTCCGCCTGGGCTCGACGGCACAGCTCCTGTCGCTGTGTTGCTTCACGGAGCAGCAGCGGACAGAGGAACGCTCGCCCGAATGGCCGAAGCCGTAGCGGAAACTGGAATCCCCGTTCTCAATGCATCATGGGCCTTCGATGTGAAGAACCCGGCAGAAGCCGCAGCTGATGCCGTGTGTGCAGTCGCCTACGCAAACCAACACGCATCATCGTGGGGAGCGGACCCAGACCGAGTCATAGTGATGGGACACTCGGGTGGTGGACACATAGTCATGCTGTCGGCACTGGCACCGGAAGCGTTCCCTGAATGCGCGACAGCATCCGAGGCTCACGTTTGGGCCTACATCGGCATGGCGGGCGACCCAGCAGCAGCGGCTCCAGGGGGGAACGCCCGACGGTTCTTTGAACACGACCCAGAACTGCTCAAACGCATGGACAACTTCAGCCACGTCGGCAGCAACTCGGACTTGATCGCCCGGTTCGTGCATGGAACGGCGGATTTCACCGTACCAATCGAATTGACCCGTGGCTTCCACGACACGTTGGTCGCGGCGGGCTACGACTCAGAACTGATCCCCGTCGCCGCAGCAGACCACTTCGACCCGGCAAACCCGACGACCGACGCCGGACTTGAAACGTTGAACCAACTCCAATCGATCCTCGCAACACTCGAACCTTGAACCCAGCCAAATCGCGACATTGGGCGGCGATACGATGAGCCGTTCCGATTGAGTCTGTAAGGAACTGGGTGTCAGGTTTCTCTCGGTCCGGGGACGTAGACATTGAAAGCAACCCGAATCATGCGAGGAGACATCCATTGAGCAGTGGAACGACTGTTGCCGTCCTTGCGTGTGTCGCGCTAGTCGCAGTGTCCTGTAGTGTCATAGCCACAGAGAACGGGAGTACCTCGACAACCCGGACTCCTTCTCCAACCTCCGCTGCTGTGAGCACCACTGAGGCTTCGTCTATCTCGGAAGTGACGGTAACTCCAACGGCGTCCCCTGCCAGGCCGCTAGGAATCCTCGCTTCCCAAATGTCTACGGACGCCGGTCCCATCGTGTGGGAATGGCTTCCCGACTCCAAACCTGATCCAGTGCACTCGCCAGCGTTCCGGGCAGGCGACTGTTGCTACGGCAACAGCGAGCCACCACCACCGTCGAACAGGGATATGACGTTCCTCGACGGGACTCTCACTGTCTTGGTCGGTAGACACGTTCCTCCAACTGTGTTGTTTGAGGACGAGGATGGAGTTACCGATTTGGGCAACCCATTTGGTGAGGAGGCCTGGCTATGCACCGTGGCATCGGATGGAGAATTTGCTCTTGCGGTCGGGTCGGATGTCTGGTGGAGCAACGATGGCATCACATGGCACATCCTTGAGGCATTCCAAGACATTGGAGGTAGCTACTTCGACGATCCCGGCCTGGATTCCAACTTGGTCTGGGCTGCTGTCGGACCGCTCGGATACGTCGTTCTTGGCCACAGTCGGAGCGATGGCTGGTTCTCACCGGACCTCATGACGTGGTATCCGATCGAGCCAGAGGATGGACCTGATGACACCGAACGTGGATGGTTCGGTCCAGGCAACGTGACAGTCTCCGACAAGATGATCGTTATTGGAGCCGAACTCGGTGGTGCTTGGATTGGAACACCAAGCAACTGACTGCACATAGCACCCGCACATGTGGGCGGGTGTAGCCCGGTCTTGTATCCAGGTACGTCGGACTCAAGAGGCTCAGATTCAGGTTGCCAATAGTTCAACACCAATAGGTGGAGGACTGTGGCCTCTATCGTGGACGATGTGTCCGAGGCCTCACAAGTAGAAGACGTACTGGAAAAGTGCCGGGCTGTGTTCCCGGAATGGCGCTTGTTGTCCGACGATGACTTCCTCTTCGATGGACCCAAGGGATTCTCTTCGTTCACAATGGCGATCCGGTGCCGCGTCCAAGGCGTGGATCCGCCAGCTGTTCTGTACCGCGAACTGGCTGGCAAGGAGAACGCGATCCTCGACTTCGCGACTGAGCGAGACGTCTTTCTTCTCCTCGGTGATCACGGTATTGCGGCGCGTTGCTTGCACTACGACGAGACCTGCAGGATCGAGGCCTTCTATGACGGTCGCACTCTGACGCGGCACGACCTCACAGACCCTGACATCCTGAAGGGGATTGCTGTTGAGCTGCATCGGTTCCACCAACTGGAGCCAGACGGCCTACCGAAGGAGACATTCTTCGAACTGCTCCACCACAAGTGGGCGCCGCTTGCGGGCGCGGTCCTCAGAGACCAACGCCACCTCTTCCCATCCGAAGAGCAGGCGATGTGCGATGAGCTGGTTGAGATTCTCAGCGACGAAACGGCAGCGAAGGTACAGCGCTGCCTGCCGTCGAGTCCGCTCTTGTTCAGTCACAACGACACCTACCACGGGAATGTCATGCTGCTCTCCAGCGGCGAGATCAGATTGCTGGACTTTGAGTTCTCATGCCTAAATCATCCGGCATTCGACTTTGCGAATCTCTTCGCGGAGACGGCGATTCGTCACGGCCATTCAGATCCTCCACACTTCTCGATCGCCGAGCCCGAATACACGCGCAGTGACATCGAGACCCTTGTCGGCCACTACCTCGGCTGCGGGGATCTTGTGGGAGTCGAACGGGATCGCGAGTTCCTGCGGCTCGTTGACGAGACCGAGGATCTCATCATGCTGTCCGACTACATGTACGCGATGGCCGCGATTCCTCTGGCCGTCGAGCCGATGCAGAAGATCCGCTTCATCCCATACGCCCACGCCCGGTGGACCAGATTCAGTGCCAACTATCTGAACCAGTTCGGCAAGCGGTAATGAAGAATCAGGGGTCGCCATTTCGACCTTCACTGCGTTGAATTGGCGTGTGTACCCTGGCAATCGAAGCGACGAGAAGGATGTGAGCCGTGGACCGACCGTTGCGCGTGGGCGTGCAGTTACCCGAAGTCGAGCGCGTGGTCACATGGCCAGAGGTCAGGGAAATGGCCATCACCGCAGAGGATGTCGGGTTCGACTCACTCTGGGTTGGAGACCATCTTCTCTACCGATCCGATGGCGAGACGAAGGGTCCATGGGAAGCATGGTCTGTGCTTGCGGCTATCGCAGCGGTGACGCATCGGGTGCAGCTCGGTCCCCTCGTCGCTGCCACTTCGTTCCATAGCCCAGCGATGCTTGCCAAGAAGGCGGTAACGGTCGACGAGATCTCGGACGGACGCTTGATCCTTGGCATCGGAGCAGGCTGGAACCGCACCGAGTTCGATGCTTTCGGGTTTCCGTTCGACCATCGAGCGAGCAGATTCGAAGAAGCGTTCACAATCATCAGGACGCTGCTCGCGGAGGGCTCGATCGACTTTGACGGCACGTATTACACGCTGAGGGATTGCGAACTCGTCCCGCCCGCCCGTCCGGGTGGCATTCCACTCATGATCGGATCGGAAGGTCCACGAGTTCTGCGTGCGACGCTCCCCCACGTGGACAGTTGGAACGCATGGCACGCCTGGTACGACAACTCACTGGACGGGGCCGAAGCACTGCTGGCACGAATCGATGATGCGTGCGCCGAAGCCGAGCGTGATCCAAAGACGCTCGGCCGGTCCCTGGCGGTCTTCGTACGTGCGCCTGGCGGCGACTCAGGACAGCGGCAGGGGAGTCCGAACCGGAAGTCCTCGCTTGCTATCGAAGGGGATCAGGAGTCAATAGCTGAGCACCTTGTTGGCCTCGCAGCGCTGGGTGTCGACGATGTGCAGCTTGTTGTCGATCCCATCACCGCCGCATCGATCGAGTGGCTGGGCGGAGTTCTTGCAGTTCTCGATTCAGAATGAACGTACCGCTACGAGCCGGTTCCAGACTGGTATTCGGGGTGGGTGTCCACAAAGCGCCTGAGCGAACGGTCGGCGGTTCTTCGGATCTTTGACTTTGTTGGACCTGACCAGCCGGTAAGGCTTCCGGAAAAACCGAGGGCCATCCGTGACCACCGCCACAGATCGAAGCTGTCGACATGGCTGACGATCCGGCCATCCTCGAACTCGAATGAAGCGTCGATCCGGTTGTGCACAACCCGACCGGTTGGTCCAAAGGTGTACGTCGCATCCCAATGGGCGGTTCCGGCGTCGGCGTCGGCCCTGACCTCGCTGAACTCAACGACGAGATCTGTGCCTTGCTCACACAGCATGTGCCACATGGCCCCGACCTCGGGTCCGTTGAGTTCCTGGAACACGGGGTCAGAGAATCGGATAGCGGGCCGGTAGCAAGCGGCCATAGCTTCTGAGTCTCGTCGCTGGAATGCCTGATAGAACGTTGTGATCAGCTGCTCGTTCTGGTTCATGGGGCTCCCGCAGTTCGTCAGCTCCACCAGTCTGGCACGCGTTCTGGCGTGGTCGCGATATTCGTACACTGCTGCGATGGCATCGTCCACCAATCGGCACGGGGCTCCGCTCCCAAGCACATCCTATGGCTCGCACGCTGACGCCTTCGGCCCCACTGAGTGGGGGTTGCTCAGCGGTGTCGCCCTCATCTGGGGCTCCTCGTTCGTATTCATGGCGATCGGTCTTGATGCGTTCGCCCCTGGCGTGGTCACGTTGGCTCGAGTAAGTCTTGGTGTGGCGGCGCTGGCCCTCGTGCCGAAGGCCCGAAATGCCATCGACCGTGCCGATCGGACACGGGTGTTCACACTGGGCGTCATCTGGATAGGCATACCTCTCACCATCTTTCCGATCGCCCAGCAGTGGATCGATTCTTCGGTAGCTGGCATGCTGAACGGCGCGGTCCCGATCACTTCAGCGATGTTCGCGACCATCTTCCTGAGGAGGCTGCCTGGATGGCGCCAGTTGGTCGGGATCGGCGTCGGGTTCGTCGGGGTGGTTGCGATCTCGGTGCCCGAATTGGCGGATTCCTCAGCGACAGCCGTCGGAGCACTGCTCGTTGTCGGGGCCGTCGTGCTTTACGGCCTATCTACGAATCTCGCTGTTCCCCTCCAACAGAAGTACGGCGCACTGCCTGTCCTGTTCTACGCACAACTGGCAGCCCTCGTCGTTGTAGCGCCAATCGGCCTTGTGCAGATTCCCAGCTCATCGTGGGCATGGCCTTCGGCGCTCGCGATGATTCCGCTTGGCGTTCTGGGCACCGGCCTTGCGTTCGTGCTCATGGCAACGCTTGTCGGCCGCGTTGGTGGACCAAGGGGTTCTATCGCCATCTACTTCGTTCCCATCGTGGCGATTGTCCTTGGGGTGGTCGTGCGTGGCGATTCGGTCGAACCGATAGCGATAGCAGGTGCGACCCTCGTGTTGGTCGGTGCCTGGATCGCCAGTCGCAGGGAATCCTGACGTCAGTATCGTGCGCGCATGATCCCGATCTTCACTGGCTTTGCTGCTGGCGCCCTCCATGTCTTCTCAGGCGTTGACCACCTCGCTGCTCTTGCTCCCGCCGCAGTCGAGAACCCGGAGAGCGCAGCAAAGACAGGCACCTTCTGGGGATTGGGTCACGGCATCGGTGTACTGGTCATCGGTGGTGTCGGTTTGGTGCTCAGGGGGTTCGTAGACATCGATGCATGGTCGAGTTGGGCGGAGTTTCTCGTTGGATTTCTCCTGATCGGGATTGGCGTATGGGCCATCTCAAGATCTCGGAGCGTCGAGGTCCACGGGCACAGCCATCAACACGCCGATACGGCGCACGAACATCTGCACGCCCACGATCCGGGCGACACCTCGCATCACCATGCGGCGCTGGGTGTTGGAATCCTCCATGGGATGGCTGGTGGTGGGCACCTCTTCGGCGTGTTACCTGCGCTTGCCCTGCCGACACCTCAGGCCATCATGTACCTGGTTGCCTATCTGGTGGCGTCCGTGGTTGCAATGGGTGTATTCGCCTTAGGCGTCGGGAAGCTCGCGGCGAAGTCTGGGACGCAGTGGATCACTCGATTGATGGCTGCTTCGGGCATCGTCGCCATTGTCGTAGGCGTCGTGTGGGTCGTCGCGTCTTGGCCGTTCTGACGCGACGCCGGTCTACTCGCTATCGGCTTGGAGATTGAGCGACGCCGAGTTGATGCAGTAACGGAGGCCGGTGGGACCGGGCCCGTCAGGGAACACATGCCCGAGATGTGCGCCACATGAGCCGCAGGTCGTCTCGGTTCGCACCATTCCGAGCGTGGAGTCTGATGTCTCGGTGATGTCTGCTCCATCGACGGGGGCCGTGAAGCTTGGCCACCCAGAGCGGGAGTCGTACTTGGTCTCTGAGGAGAAGAGGGGCTTGCCACAAACGACGCAGCTGTACGTTCCTGCCCGCTTCTCGTTCACGTACTCGCCCGTGAATGGACGTTCGGTGCCTGCCTCTTGGGTAACTCTGTACTGAAGAGGAGTAAGGCGCTTCTCGAGATCTGGCTGGTCGTTGGGATTGGTCATGACTCCAGCGTACCGACCGAGCGACTTTGCGTAGACGATCAGCGTTTCTCTGGGATGTGGCCCCAAGTCACGAGGTCGTTCGCTGTGTCGACGATGGATGAAGCCATGTCCCTGAATTGCAGGCCAAGATCACTCTTGATCTTCGAGTTGTCGACTTGGAGAGTCCGTCCAAGATTGGTTTCGAGGAACGAGCGAGCGCCAGGCCGTTGAAACCGAGCCATCTGTCTGACGATGAACGTCCCGAGTCCAGAGGTGAGTTTCATCTTTGGAAGCTTGTACCCAGAGAACCCCGACTCCTTGAGAATGCCAACCAATTCGTCCATCGTGACGAGTTCGTTCGCACAGATGTAGCGACCCGCAGCGCTTGGGTTCTCTGCGGCAAGCACATGGGCTTGAGCGACGTCTCTCACGTCCACATACACGAACGACAGATCGACAATTGCCGGATACACGCCGCCATTGATCAGATCAGCGACCATCTGACTTGTTGTGTTCACGCCGGATGTGACGGATGGGCCGAGGACACCGGATGGATTGATGACCACCAGGTCGAATGTGGGTGATTCGTCATCGACGAACTGCCATGCAGATCGTTCTGCGAGTGTCTTGCTGTAGTAGTACGGATTCCGAGTGAGGCTCGATTTCTCGTTCCAATCCGCCTCCGTGTAAGGCCGTGCCTCTGGCTCGTCTGTGATTGCAGCTGTCGAAGAAGTCAGAACGACCCTTTGTGCGCCTGCGGCATTGGCAGCCTCGAGAACATTGCGGGTGCCCTTCAGCGCTGGGTCAACGAGATCGATCTGCGCATCCTCGACGTCTATGACGTAGGGACTGGCGACGTGCATCACCATGTCGCACCCCTCAAAGGCAGCATCGAATCCCGAGCGATCGAGCAAATCGGCTCTGAAGAGCCGAAGCCGTTCAGCTGCCCCTTCAAGCTCCTTCAGCGGAGCTACTTTGGCTGCATCGTCAGGGTTCCTGGCGGTGCCATGGACGGCGTGGCCCCTCGTCAGAAGGACCCTGACGACCTCCGACCCGATGAAACCGGTCGCGCCCGTTACCGCAATCTGCATCCCTACCTCTCGACGTAGTGTCTGCAGCCTATTGCTGTCCAGGCGGACCGGTTCGGCGAGCTCGGTATTCAGTGACCCGTGTCGAAGTGGTGGCACGCGTACGGGCCGGACCCGTCGCCACTCAGGTCGTGGTAAGGCTCACCCCCGTCTGTCGCGCACGGCTGTCCGTTGTATACGTCGGCAGAGATCAGGATCTCAGTTCCGAGGTATGTTGAGCCGTCGGCGCTGAGCACTTTGATGTTGGTTGACTTCGCCGAAGGTGACTTCTTGCCCGGCGCAATGCAGTGCGTCCAGTCACTCGGCCCCGCGTTGAAGCAGTTCCACCCCGCTCTGTCGAGCTGGCTGGCTGAGTGGCCACCGCCGTTGCCACCACCCGCGAGGGCGGCTGGAGCGAGTACCAGCATCAGTGCTGCCACGAGGCTCGTCGTTGTAATGAGTCTCTTCATGTATTCATCCTCTCTGTCGAGCCGCTCTTCTCAGCTGTGCTCGCTGACGGGATAGATCGCGTCCGCAACCAATCCGTGTGCTTCCCTGTGGACGGTGTTCGCAGCTTCGGCGTCGTCCGCCTCAACGAGGCAGAAGATCTTTCCCGCCTCCTCGTTCACCCAGTAGCGCAGATAGCTAACGCCGTACTTCGCCTGAGTCTCGAGATCAGCCTGATGAGCCGAGGCCACGTCAGCGGCTGAGACGCCGCCCTCGATCGTGTGCATATCCATGAACAGTGACATTGATCCTCCTTGACTGTTGGTTCGGTCACTGAGGTGAATGTATGTGGACATCACGAATCGGTCGTGAGGGCACACCACCTATGTGTTGAATTGGCCGTACCTAGATTTGTGTGGTGCCACTCGGATCGACGATGCCTTGCTGGAGGGCTGCGGCAACAGCAGCTTCACGACTCGGTACGTCGAGCTTCATGAGTACAGCCGAGACATGGTTTTCGACCGTGCGATGCGATACGAAGAGTTCATCGGCCATTTCAGTGTTCGTCATGCCCCGTGCGAGCAGATCGAGTACTTCAGCCTGACGTGCGGTGAGGCCTGCAGCATGATCACGGGTTGTCTGGGACTTCCCACGCGGCACCTTGACTCCCTGTTGAATGAGTGTCTGCCTCACCCTGTCTGCCGTTGCACGCGCACCGAGATCTTCGAAGATTCGGATCGCTTCGATACTCTCAGTTTCAGTGCCGTGCATGAGGGCAAGACCCTCCTCGTATGGCACGCCACGATCGCGCCAGAACTCGACCGACCTGTGGTACTCGCCCTTGATGATCCATCCATAGAAGTCCGCGGTGCCTTCGGGACATTCCTCGAGCAGCCCGAGCTTCCACATCCAGAATGCAAACGCTCCGCTCGGCCATGGAGTGCCTTTGGCGACGCCTTCGGCCAGAACCCTCTCCAGGCCTCGGAGAAGGTCCGGATCCCGATCGCCCGTCAGCCACATGTACTCGGCAAGTCCAGCTGCTGCGGTATCGAGTACCGTAAGTCCTTCGACCGGAAGTGCGAACTCCCACATCCGAAGCATTGCCGCCCGTGCCTCCTTGCGTCCCCTTCGGGCCTGAATCGTGCCGAGAATGCGCCACGCCTGCGTCTCGATTGTGGGATTCGATCCGAGTATCTCCGCAGCTGTGTCCTCAGCGGCGATCCAATCCCCCGTCCACAGTAGGAACTCCGAGTACATGGACTGACTATTGAGTTCGAGCGTTCGAATCTCATATCGTGCGGCTGTATCGCGGGCTCGCTGCGCAAAGTCGGTCGCTCGCGCAACATCTCGGATATCTCCCGACATGCCAGCCATCGTGATGAGTGCCATGATCTGGCTCCATCGGTCGTTCGCCTGCTGTGCCCGCTCATAGGACTCCTCAATCAACGACATACCACTGAGATCGCCGTGGCTGAAGATGAGATTCCCCTTGACATACAGAGCAGGGATCATCGCCTCGCCATCGTCCACTGCTTCGGCGATCGTGAGTGCCTGATCGACGAGCCTGAGAATCTTCTCGTCCTCGTCTGAGTAGATCCACTCGAGGAATGCTCGGAAGCTCAGTGACTTCGCGAGGTCAGGGCTTGGCCCATATCGCTCGAGGATCTCAACAGCCTCGCTCGCTTTGTCCATGGACTCTCGGGGTCGGGCGAATGACCGATTCACACGCGCTGCGAAGGTGAGGGTCCGAGCGAGAGCATGCTCGTCTCCGGCGTCCCGACGTAGACAGACTGCACGATCGAATATGCCGACCGCGTCGGCGTTGTCGAGGTAGTACTCCTCTCGACCCCAATCGTGAACGACATCGGCGCGCTGCTCGACGTTCATTCGATCGAGATAGGGTTCGAGTGCTCGAAAATGCGCCACGGCCTCTGCTGTGCTCTCGATCGCCATTGCTGCTTCGGCTGCGCGGGGAGCAAACGTAACGATGGCATCGACGTCGTCTGCCTCCCGCGCATGATGGACAAGTCGCGCTGGATCGGCAGTCTCATCCAAAGCCGCCAACACCTGCCCATTGAGTTCGCGACGCTCGATTGGTCCGAGCGACCCCTCGATGGCGCGTCTCTGCAGATCGTGCGGGAACGTCAACGTGCTGCTGTCGACGCGGAGCAGTCCTTGGCGCACGATCTCAGCGAGCTGCGCATCCGTTGGGGAGACGATCTTGCGAACGAGATCCTGCTCGACACCACCTGGAACAACCGATACGAGTTCGAGCACGGCTCTCGACTCTGGTGACAGCTTCATGGCGCGCGCCATGACTGCGTCCCTGACCGAGAGCGGCACTGCATCCATTCCCGATGCAAGTACCTCGGTGACGAAGAGAGGATTGCCGCCGGTGAGTGCGAGCACCTCATCGACGTCAAACGGTCGCCCATGCATCATCGATCCGATGGCGTCGGCAGAGAGCCTTGCAAGGGGCATCCGAACGATGTTTTGGGATGGGAGCTCCCCGATGACCTGGCGCAGGGCGTGGTCCGCGTCGACCTCTGCATCGCGGTAGGTGAGGACAAGTAGCGATTTGGTGCGCGCAATGCGGCGCCCGAGAAACTTGATGAGGTCAAGTGTTGCCTCATCCGCCCACTGCGTGTCCTCGAGGACCAGGATCGTTGGCCTCAGTGACCGCGACAACAAGTCGAGCACAGCCTCCATTACGGCTCTTCGGTCGCCGTTCGCGAGCGGATCGGTGAGGGAGGTTTCGTCTCTGGCAATGTCCCAGATCGGGCCGAGCGGTTGGGGTGTGAGGAGATCGTCGCAGGCCCCTAGGAGAGTGTGAGCCCGTTCGCTCGTGTCGATGAGAACTTGATTGATCAGCGTGCTCTTGCCGATGCCAGCCTCGCCGCGGACAAGAACAACTCGCCCGCCTGACGACGCGACATCATCAACAAGTTGTGCAAGCCGCGATAGCTCGGCTTCGCGCTCGAGGATCATGGTTGTCGCTGCCTCCCGATCCGAGCCTACGTGACTCGGCTTCGACCTGCGGTGCATTGAGCGTGGACACCGTGGCGACGCGATAATGCGACCATGACGAGTGGCTCGTGTTCTCGGACGATTTCCCAGCTAGCCGAAGCTGCGGGCGTGTTGACCGATTGGATCGACGCGTGGAACAATCCGCAGAAGGTGTGTCAGGATGATCTGCTTGCTGTACTCGCGGCACTCATCGGTCATGGCCTCGGTTCAGAGCGTGCCGTAGAGGACGCCATCAGCGAGATCGCGGGTTCACGAGGTGCCGTGGAACCGGTACTTGTGGCCTGGGATGGTGTACTCGCACGACTCGACCTCGACGTTCGGGTTGACGATGCAACGGTTGTGCTGGAGGACGGATCGGAAATACCCGCAACGATCGACGACCGCTCTATCAGCCTGTCGTCAGTCCTCCCGACCGGCTATCACGAATTGGTTCTGAACAGCGGTGAACTCACGTCGCATGTGTTCTCCGCTCCGACGAACGCGTTCCCTGCTCCGAGAGGCGTGAGCGGTCTGATCAGTCCGACCTACTCGATGCGAGGATCGTCGCAGGATGCCGGTGTTGGAGCGATCGCACAGTTGCGACAGTTCGCTGACATCTGTTCCGACGTCGGCATCGAGGTGGTTGGCACGCTGCCGCTATTGGCGGCGTTCCCTGATGAGCCGTCACCGTACGCACCCGCATCACGGCGCGCATGGAATGAGCTGTTCGTGGATTTCGACTCGATGCCCGGGTGGGAGCATGACAATCCGATCAGGCAGAGCGATGTTCAATGGGTCGACTATGCGGCAGCTGGACACGAGATCAGGTCAAGCCTCGCCACGTACACGGCTGACGTTTCGCAATCGCCCAGACTGCGGGATTCGGTGGACGCGTTTCTCGATCGAGAGCCTGAGATGCGCAGGTACGCAGAGTTCCGTGCAAGAGCCGACCTTGAGGGTCGCAATTGGCGTGCATGGACGGAATCGGTTTCGGCCCCTCCGGATCGTCTGGCCTACCACGAGACTGTGCAGTGGCTGATGCATAGACAGATGACCGAACTCGGCAGGACGCTGAGTGACCGCGGCCAGTATCTGTATCTCGACCTTCCGATCGGATGTCACCCTGACGGATACGACATCTGGGACGCGCCGGAATTGTTCGCTGCAGCCAGCCTCGGAGCTCCACCCGACACGCTCTTCGTCGGGGGGCAGGATTGGGGTCTTCCAGCGACCATCCCACGTCTCGCGCGCAGAGAAGGCCATCTGAACTTCCGCAAAGGGATACGACACCAATTGTCGGCCGCAGGCCTGCTGCGGATCGATCACGTCATGGGCATCCATCGAACCTGGTGGGTGCCCCATGGTGCCGCAGCGACCCAAGGAGCGTATGTTCGCCAGCCGACTGACGAATTGTTTGCGATCATCTGCATCGAGTCAGTCCGCGCGAGAGCTGGCGTTGTGGGAGAGAACCTTGGAACCGTTCCGCCTGAGATACGGACAGGCATGGATGATCATGAACTCCTCGGAATGGCAATGGCCAACGAAGGAGCTGCGGAGCCAAGAGCGACTGACCTCGTTGCCCTCTCGAGCCACGACACCCCAGCGTTCGCAGCATGGTGGGTCGGCAGCGACATCGATGACCTTCTGGATCTTGGTGTGTTCGACGAAGAGCGCGCACGAGTAGAACGTGAAGGCAGGGCGTCCGCTGTTGACCAGCTCCGAACTCGGTTCGGTACCAACGGTGCGGTCGCCACCCGTGCCGCGCTCATGGAGTGGATGGCGGCCACGGATGCGGCGGTTGCTCTCTTCAATCTCGACGATTTGCTCATGGAGGAGCGAAGACAGAACGTTCCCGGAACGCATTGGGAGCGCCCCAACTGGCGGATTCGGCACGGCTGGACGCTCGACGAGTTGCAGTCGAACGGAGACATCATGTCGGAACTCTCCCGGTTGGTGGCGATCCGCGAAGGTGCAGTGCGAACCTGAGCAGTTGCTGTCATGGACCGGGCGTTGCGTACTATTGAGCTTCTTCGAATCAAGGACTGATGGTGACCCAACCGACGACGCGCTCTCAGCTCGAGGCGCACCTCATTGCTGTCACCAGCAACTACTCATGGACGTGGGATCGCCACACGCAGGACCTCTTTGGCAGGTTCCCCGAGGTCACGGCGCATCTCCACCCTCGTCTTCGCGTCAAGGCGTTCACGGATGCCGACTACGACCGTTTTCTCGCTGATGACGAGTTCAATACGTTGGTCAGTGACGCAGCAGCACGTGTCCCCGTGCCGGAGCGTCTACCGAACGCAGAGATCGCGTACTTCTCGCCCGAATTCGGCATCTCGGAGAAGCTACCCCAGTACTCGGGCGGTCTCGGGATACTTGCAGGTGATCACCTCAAAGCTGCGAGTGATCTCGATCTTCCTCTGGTCGCTCTGGGTCTCTTCTACCGCGATGGGTTCTTTCACCAGTCGATAGCGGACGGCCGTCAACGCGAGCACTATGAGCGGCACGATCCCCGATCACTCGGTCTTGAACAGATGGGTGTCATCGTCGACATCGTTATGGACGACCGGATCGTGAAGGCGCGCGTGTGGCGAGCCGACATCGGGAGAACGAAGCTTTACCTCCTTGACACGGACGACATCGAGCTCAACGACTCGAGGGGACGCAAGGTCTCCGACCGCCTCTACAGCGGGGATCGCGAACATCGGATGCGACAAGAGCTGCTCATGGGCATCGGTGGCGTGCGCGCTCTGCGCCAGCTCGGGTACAACCCTTCGGTGTACCACCTCAACGAAGGCCACGCAGGGTTCCTCGCTCTCGAACTTCTTGGCGAGGAACTCGACAAGGGTACGACACTCGCCGAAGCCCTTGAAGCTGTGCGGCCGCGAATCGTGTTCACGACGCACACACCCGTTCCGGCCGGAATCGATCGGTTCGCCAACGATCTGATGGAGAGGTACCTCGGAGTGTGGTCTGAGCGCTTTGGCGTCTCCACCGATGAACTGTGTTCACTCGCCCACATGCCCGGTGAGGACGGGGCCTTCAACATGGCTGCCTTCTGTCTCCGTGTTGCCGGTAGATCCAACGGCGTCTCCAAGCTTCACGGTGAGGTCAGCCGGCAGATGTTCGCTGGCGTGCCTGGCGGTTCGGCCATCACGTCTGTCACCAACGGCGTCCACGCGGCCACTTGGGTTCACAACCCGCTGCAGGAGGCCTTCGAAGACGCGATGGGAAGCGACTGGGGTGCAGGTGGAGAGGGCTCATGGGCCGGTGTGGATGACATCGACGAGGAGCGCATCAGGCAGATTCGTTCATCGGGACGCCAATCCTTGATTGAGGTGGTGAACGATCGCGTCGGACCGAACCATCGCCTTGATCCGAATGCGCTCACCATCGGTTTCGCCCGCAGGTTTGCGACCTACAAGCGTGCAGACCTTCTTCTGAAGGAGATGGACGCCCTGACTGCGTTGCTCGGCAGTGACGAGCGCCCCGTGCAGTTCGTGTTTGCAGGCAAGGCGCACCCTGCGGATGAACCCGGGAAGGGCGTGCTCCACCGCGTCGTCAGCTTCGTCGATTCCGACGAGGCGAACGGACGGTTCGTCTTCATTCCTGACTACGAGATGTCGGTCGCAAGGGCGATGTATGCCGGTTGCGACGTCTGGTTGAACAACCCCGTCCGTCCCAACGAAGCTTGCGGCACGAGCGGAGAGAAGGCTGCCCTCAATGGCGGACTCAACTTCTCGATTCTCGATGGCTGGTGGGATGAGTGTGCAGACGGCGTCAACGGATGGGACATTGAGACGTCCGACTCAGACAATCCGGATGTTCGCGACGCCGAAGAAACCGAATCCCTCCACCGAATCCTCGCGACCGAGATTGTCCCGCTCTTCTATCGGGGAGAATCCCCACCGAGCTCGGAATGGATCGCCAAGGTACGTCACAATTGGAAGTCCCTCGGTCCGTTCGTGACAGCAGCCAGAATGGTGGACGAGTACGACACACGTCTCTATCGGCCAGACGGGAACTCTTGACCGCATTGATATGGCCCGGAAGGGCCGACCCCCAAGGTGCCACGTGGGACGGCGCCGGCACCAACTTCGCAGTCTTCTCCGAACACGCAGAGCGAGTTGAACTCTGCCTGTTCGATGATCTCGGATTCGAGACCCGTCTCAGACTTCCCGAGGTCACGGGATTTGTACACCACGGGTATGTCCCAGACATCCACCCTGGTCACCGATACGGATTTCGAGTTCACGGCCCGTGGGCACCGAGGGATGGCCAATTCCACAATCCCAACAAGCTGCTGCTCGATCCATTCGCCAAGGCAATCGAAGGTGCCATCGAGTGGTCCGATGTCGTGCTGTCACATCGAACCGAGAATCCCGAGCACAGGGACGAGCGGGACAGTGCCGCAGCGATGCCGCGCTCAATCGTTGTCGATGAGACGTTCGACTGGGGTGACGACAAGCCCGCGAGGCGCCCGTTGTTCGAGTCGGTCCTGTACGAAACGCACGTCAAGGGAATCTCTCAGCTCCACCCTGACGTCCCACCAGAGCTTCGCGGAACATACGCAGGCATGGCCACCGAACCGGTGTTGAGGCATCTCGTCGAGTTGGGCGTGACAGCCGTCGAACTGCAACCGATCCAGCACTTCGTCCCTGAGTACTCATTGACCGAGCGAGGCCTGTCCTCCTACTGGGGATACAGCACCATCGGCTTCTTCGCCCCTCACGGACCGTATTCGGCTTCGGGTGACCGTGGACAGCAGGTGACTGAGCTCAAGAACCTCGTGAAGGCGTTCCACGGTGTCGGAATCGAAGTGATCCTCGACGTCGTGTACAACCACACAGCCGAGGAGGGTCCACTCGGTCCCTCGCTTGCGTTCAGAGGAATCGACAACCGCACGTACTACCGGCTCGACCCGACGGATGAGGCGAACTATGTCGACTTCACCGGTTGCGGCAACACGTTGAACGTGCGACACACCCAGGTGCTCAAACTCATCATGGATAGCCTGCGGTACTGGGTGCAGCAGATGCACGTCGACGGCTTCCGTTTTGATCTCGCTCCGGCGTTGACGCGGGAATACCCCGACGGGAAGACATCGCCATTCCTCGACGCGATTCATCAGGATCCAATCATCAGCAGCGTGAAACTCATAGCTGAGCCATGGGATGCCGCACCGGGTGGATACCGGCTCGGTCAGTTCCCGACTCAGTGGAGCGAATGGAACGACAAGTACCGCGACGGTGTGCGTGACTACTGGCGCGGGGCCGAGTGGACACTCGCAGACTTTGCTTGGCGATTCACCGGAAGCTCAGATCTCTATGGATTCGCCGGCCGACGCCCTCTGGCATCCATCAACTTCATCACATCGCACGATGGATTCACACTTGCTGACCTCGTTTCATACGACCACAAACACAATGATGCGAATGGAGAGGGCAACCGTGACGGCGACAACAACAACCGATCATGGAACTCGGGCGTTGAGGGGTCGACTGACGATCTCGAGATCAAGCAGCTGCGGCAGCGTCGTGCGCGAGCGATGCTCACGACTCTCCTGCTCTCACAGGGCGTCCCGATGCTGCTGGGCGGAGACGAGATCGGCCGCACGCAACACGGCAACAACAACGCCTACTGCCAGGACAACACAGTCTCGTGGTATGACTGGGACGATGTTGACGAGGACATGCTTGCGTACACGCAGCGGCTGATTCAGATCCGAAAGAGTCACCCGGTGTTCAGGCGAAGGAGATGGTTCGAGGGCAGAAGCGTCATCGGCTCGGATCGCGATGACATCGCCTGGTACAACCCGGACGGATCTGAGATGTCCGACGATGCGTGGCGCAGGGGCTATGCGAAGTCGCTCGCCATCTATCTCAACGGAAGAGGAATCCCGACTACGGATGCCAGCGGCGAACGGGTCCTTGACGACAGCTTCCTTGTCCTGTTCAACGCACACTCCGAGTCGGTTCATTTCACGATGCCTCAAGATCTCCTTGGGCTTGAATGGGAAATCATGCTGTACTCCGCCACAGGTCTCGCTGCGCCGCTCCCGGTTGAAGCACCCGAGACCGGTGATGTTGAAGGTTGGTCAGTGGTACTGCTCAGAAAGAAGAACGGGATCGCCGGATGAAGGTCCTCTTTGCGACAGCGGAGTTCGCACCGCTTGCGCGAGTCGGAGGACTGGCAGAGGCAACTGCTGGCCTGGTCAGGGCCCTTCGCTCCACGGCTGTTGAAGTCGAGGTTGTCCTCCCCGACTACTTCGGAGCGCGGCTGGCGAATGAAACCTCCGTTGTTCTCGATGTTCCGGGTTGGGTCGGCCCAGCGACCGCAAGGAGCGGGCTCGCGGTTGACGTTGGCCAGGTAACGCTCGTTGACGTGCCCGGTATGGCGCGGCCGAACCCGTATGTAGACGAAGACGGGAAGGGGTGGCCGGACAATGCCGACCGATTCTTCGCATTCTCGGCAGCGGTGGCGGCGCTCTCAGAGCTGCGGCAGCCCGATGTGCTGCATTGCAATGATTGGCACACCGCGGCTGCGTTCGGGTTCGTCGATGATGCACTCCCGAAGGTTCTGACGATTCACACACTCGGATATCAGGGTTGGACCTCCGGCGGGTGGCTCGACAGGATTCCGATAAACTCCTCGGCCTTCGAGTCCCACGGCGGAACGAATCCGATGGCCGGCGGAATCGAGCTCGCTGACATCGTCATCGCCGTCAGCGAGAACTATGCCAACGAGATTCGTCGCCCAGAGACAGGCTCTGGACTCCATGAACAATTGAACGATCTCGGAGATCGGCTCGTCGGGATCCGGAACGGCATCGACACAACGCAATGGAACCCCGCGACCGACGCTCACATCGCTCGGCGATACACGTTCGATGCCATGGCTGGAAAAGGCGCGTCGCGCGCGGAACTCCTTGAGTCGGTTGGCTGGAAGGACACAGGCGCACCGATCGTCGGGATTGTGTCACGACTCGTGGAGCAGAAGGGGATCGATCTCGCGCTCGACGCGTCGCGTTTCGCAGCGACGATGCCGTTCCGGCTGGTCATGCTTGGGTCGGGTGAGAGGTGGTTGGCAGACCGGGCGAAGGAAGCAACCGAAGCGGACCCAGACGTTGTGTGGTTCAGGGATGGCTATGACGTCGAGCTCGGACACAAGATCTTCGCCGGTGCCGATCTGATGTTGATGCCCAGCAGGTTCGAACCGTGCGGTCTGGCCCAAATGCAGGCCATGGAGTACGGAACTATCCCGGTGGTCACAGCGGTCGGTGGCCTTGTCGACACGGTGTCGGATTTCGATACCGATCAGGAGGTCGGCACAGGGTTCGTGTCCAAATCGGTTGATGCCGCTGGCGTGGTGGATGCTCTCCACCGAGCGGTCCGAGCTTGGTCAGACCCAGAGATCAGGCTTGCCATACAGAAACACGGCATGACGACAGATTGGTCATGGACAGAACCGGCCCGTCAACACATTGGCGTCTACGAGTCGGCGAGGACCCTTAGCCGTAGCTGATCTCGTCGTGCTTGCCAACGGCGGTGACACCGCTATCGGACACGGTGAAGTCCTCGGTGTCCCTCTCCTTGTCGACCCCGATCGCCCTGTTGCGTGGGACAACCAGATTCTTGTCGAGAATGGCGTCCTTCACGACCGCCCCTGCGCTGACAACGACGTTGTCGAAGAGAATGGAATTCTCCACTGTGGCACCTGGCTCGATCCTCACATTCGGCGAGAGAATCGAGTGATCCACCGTGGCACCCGTGATGATCGCCCCTGGTGAGATCATCGAATTGAGCACTCTGCCAGCACCGAACTCGCCGTGGGCCACGATCTTGGCCGGTGGGAGCGTCTTGTGATAGGACGTGTGCACAGGCCATCGGTCGTTGTAGAGATTGAAGATGGGATGCGGGTCGACCAGATCCATGTTGGCGTCGTAGTAGGAGTCCAACGTTCCGACATCGCGCCAGTAGTGGCTGTCTCTTGGTGTTTCTCCCGGTACGAGATTGTGTGTGAAGTCGTACACGTGCGCCTCGCCCGAAGCAACAAGTGCTGGGATGATGTCGCCTCCGAGATCTCGTCCCGATCCTGAGGACGCAGCGTCGGCCTGGAGGATGTCGGTCAACACCTCCGTGGTGAAGATGTAGTTCCCCATCGAAACGAAGGCTTCCTCTGGGGAGTCGGACAGGCCTTTGGGATCGTCCGGCTTCTCGCGGAACGCGGAGATCATCGTTGAACCCGGTTCAGTCTCGATGACACCGAATTGGGGCGCTTCCTTGATTGGCACTCGGATTCCAGCAACCGTGACGCCTGCCCCGGTCTCCAAGTGATGCTCGAGCATCTGGTTCGGGTCCATTCTGTAGATGTGATCCGCACCGAACACGAACATGTGTGTTGGCCGCTCATCGCGGATGAGATTCATGTTCTGGAAGAGCGCGTCAGCCGATCCTGCGAACCACTGCGGACCGAGGCGCATCTGTGCTGGAACCGTCGTTACATAGTTTCCGAGGATTGTTGACATGCGCCATGTCCGTGAGATGTGTACGTCAAGGCTGTGGCTCTTGTACTGCGTAAGCACAACGATCCGTCTGAACCCTCCGTTGACGAGGTTCGAGAGAGCGAAGTCGATCAACCGGTACTGTCCGGCATGAGGTACCGCAGGTTTCGCCCTGACGGTCGTGAGCGGCATGAGACGTTTACCTGCGCCACCCGCCAGAACAACAGAAAGTACTCGTGGCTCGCGTGTGAGACGTGTGATCATGTGGCCATTGTCTCACAGCAGAATCGGTTGGTGATATTCGACAGGTCTGTGCCGGTTCGATTTCATGTAACTTGTGAACGTGAACGCTACGCCAGCACCGATCAGTGAAGAGGACCGCTGGGCCTTCAACGAGGGAACGCACTCAGCTCTTCACACGGTGCTCGGTGCCCATGTGGATCTCGAAGGAACCACCTTCAGGGTGTGGGCACCCTCGGCTGAACGCGTAGAACTCGTCGGCGACTTCACTGAATGGGAGGGGGGCACGGATCTGCACCCGGATGGTTCGGGTGTGTGGAGCGGGAAGGTCGCTGGAGTGGTGCATGGGGATGTGTACAAGTACCGGATTACCGGACCGAACGGGGCAACATTCGACAAGGCTGATCCGGTCGCGTTCAAGGCCGAGGAACCTCCTCGCACCGGGTCGCTCGTTTGGGATCTCGCGTATGAGTGGGATGACTCCGAGTGGATGAGGTCGAGGGCAGACAAGAACTCTCTCGATGCGCCGATCTCCATCTACGAACTACACCTCGGTTCGTGGCGATATGACCCGGGTGGATACCGGTCGATCGCCCTCCAGCTTGCGGACTATGTCGTCGATCTCGGTTTCACCCATGTCGAACTGCTTCCTGTCATGGAGCATCCCTTCTATGGATCCTGGGGCTATCAAGGCACCGGCTACTTCGCTGCGACATCGCGGTTCGGCGATCCACAGGACCTCATGTTCCTTGTTGACCATCTCCACAGCAGAGGGATCGGAGTCATCCTTGATTGGGTGCCGTCGCACTTTCCCTCCGATGCCCACGGATTGTCGCAATTCGATGGCACACATCTCTATGAGCATTCCGATCCGAAGGAGGGTTACCACCAGGACTGGGACAGCCTCATCTTCAATTACGGGCGCCACGAAGTGCGTGCGTTCCTTCTCTCAAGTGCGATGCATTGGCTCGACACCTTTCACGCTGACGGAATTCGAGTTGATGCGGTGGCGTCCATGCTCTATCGCGACTACTCAAGGAAGGTGGGCGAGTGGGTGCCGAACATCCACGGTGGGAGGGAGAACCTCGAAGCCATCTCCTTCCTCCAGCTACTCAACACGACGGCGTACGGAATGCATCCGGACATCCAGATGTACGCAGAGGAATCCACGGCCTTCGCCAACGTGACCGCCCCAGTCGACACCGGTGGGCTGGGGTTTGGTGAGAAGTGGGATATGGGATGGATGAACGACACCCTTGCGTACGTGGCCCGCGAGCCTGTGCACCGCACCCATCACCACTCGGAGCTCAGCTTTCGCATGGTGTACGCCTTCAGCGAGAACTACACGCTGCCACTCAGCCACGACGAGGTTGTGCATGGCAAGGGTTCCCTCCTTGCCAAGCAGCCCGGTGATCGCTGGCAGCAACTGGCCGGCCTGCGACTGCTGTTCGGATACCAGTGGGCCCAACCAGGGAAGAAACTGCTGTTCATGGGTGGTGAGTTTGCGGTCCCCGATGAGTGGAACCACGAACAAGAGCTCGACTGGGGTCTTCTTGCCTTTGACGATCACAAAGGAGTCAAGGACTGGGTTCGGGATCTCAATGAGTTCTTCACCTCGACGCCCGCTCTCTCCGAGCTCGACAACGACTCGGCGGGGTTCCGATGGGTGGTCGGGGACGATGCGGCGAACAGTGTGTACGCCTTCCTGAGGTTCGCTGCCGACGGATCGCCCGTCCTGTTCGTGGCCAATTTCACACCCGTCGTGCGGGAGCAGTACCGAATCGGCGTGCCAGTAGCCGGCGCATGGACGGAGGCAATTACCAGCGACGACCTCAGGTACGGTGGCAGCGGAATCGTGAACGGCACTCTCGCTACCGATGAGGTTTCGACGCACGGCTATGACCAGTCGATCCAGCTCACGATCCCGCCGCTCGCTTGCGCGTTCCTCATTCCGGCGTATGCAGACTCGTCGTCGTAGCATGTGGGAGAATGCGACACCGACGACCAAGGACGACGCTTGAGCGAAACGATGCCTGACCCAGCTGTTCCGGAGAAGCCAAAGTTCGGGAAACAGCAGATCATCGCGACGATTCTTACGGTCGGGATTCTTCTCATCATGGTGGTTGTGGTGCTTCCACAGCTCGGCGATTACGGCGAGGCATGGGCCGCGATCCAGTCGATGGAAGCTTGGGAGCTCGGGCTCATCGTCCTAGCGACAGTCGGACTGATCATCATCTACGTATTCCCGTATATCGCGGCGCTCCCAGGGCTGAAATACAAACCTGCGTTCGTGACACGCCAGACGTCGTTCATGATCTCGAATGTCGTGCCGGGTGGCGGTGCGTTCGGATTGGCGGCCCAATACGGAATGCTCACCAGCTACGGCTACAAGCCTGCACCGGTTACGTCGGTGATTGGAATCACGAGCGTGTGGAATACACTCGTAACGCTCTCGCTTCCTGTCGTCGGCCTCGTGATCCTCACTGCGACCGGTCAGAGCAACGCCGAAGCTGCGACGGTGACATTGATTGCGGCAGCGGCGGTGATCGTGATGATCGTCCTTCTCACGCTCATACTGAGAAGCGAAGAGTTTGCCCGGAAGCTCGGAAGGTGGACCAATACGATTGTGGCGTGGGGTGCCGGAGTCATCAAGAAAGATGTCGACTTCGATGCGGTCGATGCTGTTGTCGAGTTCCGCTCCTCGATCGTTGACGTTGTCAGGCAACGTTGGATCCTGATCACGCTCGCGAACGTTGGTCAGCAGCTCGCTCAGTTCTCGATCCTGTACCTGGCAGTTGTGGCGTTGCAAGGTGGGTTCGATGGGCCCGTGACACTGATGGAAGCCTTCGTTGCGTTCTCCTTTGGAAGGCTTGCCACGTTTATCCCGGTTCCGCCTGGCGGGCTTGGTACGACGGACGCGATCATCACGAGCATCCTCACTTCGTTCGGTTTGCCCAACAACGACGCTCTCGCCGCGACGATGATCTGGCGTGCAGCGACGTACTTCCCGCAGGTGATCATCGGTGGCATCTCGATGCTTGTTTGGCGGAGAGGCCAGGCGAAGGACACCAACGTCACCGCTGCTGCGTAGGCCGCTCCGTGGGCATGGACTGGAGATCGCTCTCTGAGGCGGGGCAGATTCGCCGGCTTCGCCCGCTCGCCATGTCAGCGCTCAAGCGCTACCCGATCAGGCCCGAGCGACTCTCGCTCATAGGAGGATTCACCAACGTCCTCTTCCGCGTCGATACCCCGGATGGGACCTATGCGTTGCGTGTTGACCTCCATCAGGACCACTCGGATGGCGATGTCGAGAATGAGCTTGGGTGGTTGGCGTCCCTCCGGACCGACACTGATCTCGACGTGGCACGGTTCGTACCTGCCATCGACGGCAGCCGGAGTGTGCATGCGGGTGCCACGGGCATCCCCCAGAAGAGGCGGTGTGTGCTGTTCGAGTGGGTTCCGGGTCGGTGCCTTGGCGATGCCCCCACAGAGGACGGCTATCACAAGCTCGGGCAACTCTCGGCAGGGCTGCACGTCCATGGGGCCGGGTTCAAGCCACCCCACCCGCCTCTGACCTGGGACAGAGTCTTCTACTGGCCAGAGGAGGTTGATCCGATTGTGGTCTTCGATGACGACCGAGCGCACTTTCTCAAGAGGAATCGTCGCGAGGTGCTTGATCGAGCCATTGCCCAGGTTGAGCCTGCGTTCGCAAGTCTGGATCCGTCTGGGGCACAGATCATTCACGGTGATCTCCACCCGGACAACGTGCACGTGTATCGCAACCGGCTGATCGGGTTCGACTTCGAGGACATCACTTGGGGCCACCGGGTTCAGGATGTTGCGATCACGCTGTTCTATGAACGAGGCCATACCGGCTACAAAGACTTCAGGGTTGCGTTCGAAGAGGGGTACCGAACGGTCGCGCCGTGGCCCGTTACGTATGAAGGTGAGTTGGAGCACTTCATGGCCGCGAGGACGATCATGTTCATCAACTACGTCGCCAATCTCCAGGATAATCCGTCGGACTACTACGACATCGCGTTCCCCCGCCTCGAGTCGTTCCTTCAAAACTGGGCGTCCTAGGGGTTTTGGCGTCGATTCACGCAAGATACTGCGCACATCGACGCCAAAACGGATCAGGCCTTGAGATAGTCGTTAATCGCTGCAGCAGCCTTGCGGCCTGCAGCGAGAGCGAGGATGACGGTGGCACCGCCGGTCGTGATGTCCCCACCAGCAAAGACGCCAGGAATCGAGGTTTGACCGGTGTCCGCATCCGCCTCGATGGTGCCCCATCGAGTCGTTGCGAGGTCAGGGGTTGATCGTGTGAGCACAGGGTTCGGTGCGTTGCCTATCGCAACGATGGCAACGTCGGCCTCGATTGTCTCGAATGCCCCGTCGATGGGCTCCGGTCGAGCCCTTCCGTTCTCATCCGGTTCACCGAGTCGCATCTCTTGGATGGTGACGCTCTTGAGCCAACCGTCCGCGCCGTTGAACGAAGTAGGCGCGACAAGGTATGCGATTTCGACTCCTTCCTCGATGGCGTGCGCGATCTCCTCATCACGAGCAGGCATCTCCTCGTCCGAGCGTCGGTACAGCATCTGTACAGGCTTCGCCCCGAGTCTGAGAGCAGTCCGGGCTCCATCGACGGCGGTGTTGCCGCCACCGATCACGACCACAGGACGATTCTCGAGGTCGTAGACAGGCGTTTCGCTCCTCGGATCGTGAGCCTTCATGAGATTGACGCGGGTCAAGAACTCGTTGGCTGAATAGACGCCGATGAGGTCCTCGCCGTAGATACCGGGGAAACGGGGAAGTCCCGCCCCTGTCCCGATGAACACGGCATCGAACCCTTCGTCCTCCATGAGCTCATCGAGGGTCGTACCCGAGCCGATGAGGACGTCGGTCTCGAACGTGACGCCCCGGTTCTCAAGGCTGTTGATCTCCGCTGCGACTATGTCCTTCGGCAGTCGGAACTCCGGTATTCCATAGACGAGCACGCCGCCAAGTTCGTGGAGCGCCTCGAACACTGTGACCGCATGACCTTCCTGCGCAAGGTCTCCAGCGCAAGCGAGGCCTGCGGGTCCCGACCCGATGACGGCAACGGCGTGCCCTGTCGGCGGCACGAATTGTGTGGGTTCGGCGAGGGCACGAATCCGCTCCTGATCGGCAACGAACCGCTCGAGATGACCGATGGCGATGGGTCTGCCCTTCTTGTCGAGGACACACGCCCCTTCGCATTGGCTCTCCTGGGGACAGACCCTTCCACAGATCGCCGGGAAGAGATTGTCGGCTTGAATGACCGCCGCGGCACTGCTGATGTCTCCGTCGGCGACGTGCTTGATGAAGTCGTCGATCTTTATCCCGACCGGGCACCCATCGACGCACACTGGATGCTTGCATTCGAGGCATCGGGAGGCTTCGAGCACTGCCATGGCGCTCGTGTATCCAAGGTTCACCTCTGCGAAATCTGTGGCTCGTACATCCGAGTCACGCATGGGCATGTCTGTCCGATCCATCTTCATGCGCTCTCGCTTGGTGAGCTCAGGCATCAAGGGTCTCCCTGGCTTCGCCGAGCCTGCATGACTCGAAGTCGAGGTAGGCCGTGTTGCGCTTGGAGAGGGCGGCAAAGTCGACCGTGTGAGCGTCGAACTCCGGTCCATCGATGCATGCGAATTGTGATTGCCCACCCACCGAGACGCGACAACCACCGCACATTCCCGTGCCATCAACCATCAGCGGGTTCAGGCTTGCAACCGTCGGGATGGAGTCATCCTTGGTTGCGTGCGCAACCGCATTCATCATCGGAATCGGACCGGCCGTGAACACGTAATGAATGTGTCGCTCATGAATGAGTTCCGAAAGGGCGTCGGTCACGAACCCGTGCACGCCCGCCGAACCGTCGTCGGTGGTGACAATGACCTCTGCGGTTGCAGCTGTCATCTCGTCGAGGAGTATGAGGTGGTCTGCATCCCGTGCTCCAGTGACGGCAATGACGCTGTTTCCGGCACGGGTCAGTGCCGCGGCGACGGGCAACACGATCGCCGCACCGACGCCTCCAGCTACAACGACGCAGGTTCCGAACGCTTCGACTTCGGTTGGTGTGCCAAGGGGACCAAGCACATCTTCGAGGTGTTCTCCTACTGACTGGGCGTTGATCTGCATCGTCGTTGCACCGACTGCCTGAACAACGAGCGTGATGGTGCCTCGGTCAGCGTCTGCCTCGCAGATGGTGAGCGGAATACGCTCGCCAGTCTCACTTGGTCGAACGATGACGAACTGTCCGGGACGTGCGTGAGCGGCCACTCTTGGTGCCTCAACGACCAGCCGAACGATGTCCGGTCCGACGGTCTCAGCCTCGCTAATGAGGAACCTTCGGTCCATGTTCGTATGGTACGCCGACTGCTGATATGTCGATATCGTGCTGGCCCGGCTCAATCGGTGATGGCGCCCGCTGACTCTGCGATCAGGCTGTACAGCGCCGGTCTCGGATTGAAGCGTCGATCGATCAGGCCGTGACGGGCGTAGTAGCCTCGATCGTGATCCATGAAGCCGTCGAGGAACACGGAAACATCAGGCTCTTTGATCGCGGCTCTCACCGTGTGGGTGACTCGGCGGCACACGGCTTCGTCGTCCGTGAACGCGGAGCCTTCGCTTGCTCTTGGCATGTCGACGATCACGACAGCCATCCGCCCGAACCGTCCCGCGAGCGTCTTCGCTCGACCAAGGCTATCGCCTAGCTCATTGCGCCACGGCACTCGAAACACGAGCGAACCAAACACAGAATTCCTGTCGATCTCGAGCCAACGCTGAAGATGCGGGTCATCCTCGATACGGAACCCAGCGGCAACGAAGTGGTGTGTCTCAGCGCCCGCCGATCCGATCGGTACCACTGGTGCAACAGCCATGTGGACGGCGTCCCTGATCCGTGCTTCAGCGACTGCGATCTGGGCATGCTCCATCAACGCGGGAGGGATCTGCACATCCCATCGGCTGATGTGCATCGCGTTCGATTGGACCGCGTTGAAATCGCCCTGGTCGGGAACACCAGCTGAGGCGATGCTGAAGCGCATGCCCCTGTCTGTCAGGTGTCGAATTCTCTCCAATTTCGCTGGCTCTCGCAGGTCACTGATAGGAACACGCACGTCGTTGATTCTCCCCTCCCACAACGCGAGGAGCGGCCCATCGTTTCGCACCCGCTTCCGTCTGAACTCATCCAAGCCAGCGGTCGGAAAGTCCCGGATGTCGGCCCAGCCGTGGCGCAGCGTCACACCGATCGGGCTTTGCCATGCCGGTGCAAGGGATACGTCGAGGCGGACCGGTGGCGCCTCGACGCCCCCGGTCGATCCAAAGGAGCGAATCGGTCTGGTCGCATGACCGTCCGCCGTGACTTCCACAACGAGCACACCGAGTTTCGATGGATCGTCCCTGCCATTCTCGGCGAGGGGTGCGATGGACGCGAGTTCCGAATAGTCGGGACGAACGAAGGCTGTGGATGGCGCCACATATATGTCGGTGCCCTCGTGCTTGTTGTACTGGAAGTTGTGCACATGACCGGCGAAGAGTGCCTCGACGTCGTGTCGCACGATGAGGTCGAGGAGCCACGATCGAGCGGGCTCTCCGATGTTGTCGTAGTGCTCGTGTTCGTTGTGGTCCTGGATGAACGGTGGGTAATGGGTGAAGAGGAAGACGCGCTGGCCTGCTGCGGTCGCACCAGCGAGATCGGACTCGAGCCAGATCCTCTGGTCGTGCTCCCTCTCCAGCCCGGAATTCAGCACCTGGGTGTCGATGAGGACAAAGTGGCAGTCGTCGTGATCGAAGGAGAGGAACGATGGCCCCCACGCTTTCTCATAGACGTCGTAGTTCTCCTCGGCCACCGCAGGAACAGCCACAAGGGCATTGGGTTTGTCGCCGACATCGTGGTTGCCCGCGACGTAGTGAATGGCATGGCGAAGCCCGGAATACACCTGTTTGGCAAGTTCGATGGCTTCCTCATGCGTGTCATCCACCGGCAGGGGGTGGACAATGTCGCCGAGGTGGACGACGAAGGCTGCATCGATATCGTTGCACAGGTCAACGATGAATCTGTTCCGATGCGCCATCAGAGCGTTCGATGGGTATGCAGCCACTTCCTGATCGGGCGGCCGAATGTGTGAGTCGGCGATGACGATGAATCGGAAGATGTCGATCACACTTCCCAATCCAAGATGACCTTTCCAGCGTCACCCGAGCGGACCGTCCGAAACGCCTCCTCGAAGTCCCCGGCAGGGAAGTGGTGCGTGATGACTTTGGTGACGTCAAGGCCGGTTTCGAGCATCGCGAGCATCTTGTACCACGTCTCGAACATGCGCCGGCCATAGATTCCTTGCAGCGTCAGGCCATGGAAGACGATGTCGTTCCAATCAATTGGAGCCTGTTTCGGCGGGATCCCGAGCAGCGCGATCTTCCCACCGTTGTCCATCGTCGTGATCATGTCGTGGAGGGCAGCGGGGTTTCCTGACATCTCGAGTCCGACGTCGAAGCCCTCCTTCATGCCGAGGTCGGCGATCGCATCCGCAACCTCGTCCTTGGTCACATTCAACTCTCGATCGGCACCCATCGATTCTGCGAGTTCCAGCCGATAGTCGTTCACATCCGTGACAACGATGTAGCGCGCTCCTACGTGGCGTGCGATAGCAGTCGCCATGATGCCGATCGGCCCGGCTCCGGTGATGAGCACATCCTCGCCCACAAGGTCGAAGTGCAGAGCGGTGTGAACGGCATTGCCCAGCGGATCGAGGATGCTGCCGATGTCATCAGAGACGTTGTCGGGGAGAGGTTGAACGTTTGAGCCCGGAATCGCAACATACTCTGCGAAAGCGCCGGGTCGATCGACACCGACACCGATCGTGTTGATGCATAGGTGACGCCTTCCGGCCTGACAATTACGGCATCGGCCACACACCACATGACCCTCGCCAGAGACGCGTTGCCCGATCTCGATGCCTTCAACCTCGTCGCCGATCTCGGTGACCACGCCCATGTACTCGTGACCGACGACCATCGGTACTGGGATCGTGGCTTGTGCCCACTCATCCCAAGCTTCTATGTGAAGGTCGGTGCCACAGATCGAGGTCTTCCTGACCTTGATCAGAACGTCGTTCGGCCCAATCGCAGGTGTGGGAACGTCGTGCATCCAGATGCCCGGTTCAGGTGTGGCCTTGACGAGCGCGCGCATCAGCTCACCACGCCGAGTTGGCGACCGACCTTGACGAAGGCTGCAATCGCCTTGTCAACATGCGCTTCTGTGTGGGCAGCCGACATCTGCGTTCGAATTCGGGCCTCTCCATCGGGCACGACAGGGAAAGAGAAGCCGATCACATATACGCCTTCGTCGAGAAGGCGGTTCGCCATCTCGGTTGCCAATGTCGCATCGCCGAGCATCACAGGGATGATCGGATGCCCCTCACCGGCGAGGGCGAAACCTGCGGCGTCCATTCCGGCACGGAATCGGCTTGCATTGTCCTGGAGCCTCGTTCGGAGATCGGCGGAGATCTTGAGCAGATCGATCGCCTTGCTCGTGGTGGACGCAATCATTGGTGCGAGGGAGTTCGAGAACAGGTACGGTCTCGATCGCTGCCTCAGCAGTGCAACGATCTCCCTGTGCCCCGAGGTGTATCCACCTGACGCTCCACCAAGGGCCTTTCCAAACGTGCCGGTGACGATCCCGACACGGTCCTGCACACCCCAGTAATCCGGTGTTCCTCCACCGTGTTCGCCGATGAATCCGACGGCATGGGAGTCATCGACCATGACCATGGCGTCGTGTTCCTCAGCAAGGTCGCAGATCGCCGGAAGGTTGGCGATGACGCCGTCCATCGAGAACACCCCGTCAGTAGCGATCAGTTTGAAGCGAGCGTCCTTCGCCTCGTGGAGCTTCGCAGAGAGATCCTCCATGTCGTTGTTCGCATACCGAAACCGTTTCGCCTTGCACAGTCGCACACCGTCGATGATCGATGCATGGTTGAGTGCATCGGAGATGATCGCGTCATCTGGGCCGAGAATCGTCTCAAACAGGCCGCCGTTTGCATCCCAGCACGATGAGTACAGGATCGTGTCCTCAGTGTGCAGGAATGAGCTGATGTCAGCTTCGAGGTTCTTGTGCACCGACTGGGTGCCGCAGATGAATCGAACAGACGCCATGCCGTAGCCATGCTCGGTGATGGCTCGTGCCGCTTCATCCTCGAGCGCTGCGTTGTTGGCGAGACCGAGGTAGTTGTTGGCACAGAAGTTGATGACCTGAGTGCCGTCGTCGAGAGTGATCACCGCGTCCTGCGGTGAAGCGAGGACCCTCTCGACCTTGTACAACCCCGCTTCCTTGATCCTTGCGGTTTCGTCTGCGAGATGAGTGAGAAAGGATGAAGTCATACCAAACAATATGCAGAGATCGGAACTCAGTCCGCCTGTGAGTCCTCAATGGCGCTCTGGGTAGCTGCGGTGACATCTTCGACGCTGTCGTATGAGAAGTCGTACCCGACGTCATAGTGCGTAACGAAGTTTGATATGAGAGCCGTGATGAGAGCTGCCACGGGCAGGGCGACGAACGCCCCGAGCGGACCAGCAATTGCGCCGCCAGCGAGTGCTGCACCGAATGCCACCGCGCCATTGAGCGTCATCGTCTTGGACGAGATCTTCGGACTGAGCCAGTAGTTCTCGATCTGTTGGTAGATGAGCGCATAGGCAAGCACGATGAGTGCCGGTACGAGGCCGCTGATACCCAACGTGACGGCGATGGGAATCGCAGAGCCGAGATATGTACCGATCGCTGGGATGAACGCCGCGATGAAGCCTGCAATCAATGCGAGAGGAACGGAGAGCGCCACCGGTACGCCAACAACCACCATCGTGAGGAAGAAGCCGAATCCGTTGATCAGCATCAACAACATTCGTGAGTAGAAGTACCCACCGGTCTGAATCACTGCTTGGTCCCAGGTCCAACCAACCCGGTACTGGTTCTCTGGCTTGACGAGACTCAGTACGGTTCGTTGGAGCCGCTGGGCATCGGCGGTGAAGTAGAAGGTGAACATCGCAATGGTTGCCATGTCGAAGACGAAGCTCAGGCTTGAGCCCGCGATGCCGAGAATGCTCCCGATACCGCCGTCCTGTGCCCATTCGATGACCTTGTCATCGATCTCCTCGATCCAGTCTCCACCGGTCACCGAGTCAGACACTGCAATTCCGAACGAATCTTCGAGCCATGTCGCGATGTTGGTAACCCACTCAGAGGCGTGAGAGCCGATGGCCTGAGCCAGGTCGACCATTGCGGGTATCAGCACAAAGAGCATGAGCCCGACAGCCGCGAATCCGGCGAGATAGATGACGCCGACAGCTGATCCGCGCTTCCATCCATACCGACTCGTCAATCGCAGGACAGCCGGTTGGAGGGCGAGGCTGAAGAAGAAGGAGAGAGCCAGCATCACGAGCAAGTGGCTCGCCGCTTCAATGACCCACAGGGCGAGCATCGTGACGAGGATCGCACCGATGATCTTCCAGACCGACTTCGGATCCACCTGGATCACGACGTCGTTGGTCTCGTTCTGTTTGTCGACTGTGGGCTGGCGTTGATCCTCCACCGCGACTTCCCGACCTTTCCATAGGGTGCGATAGGCATCGTAGTCGTCAACCCCTCAGCTATTCGTTGTTCGTGACATAGCCTGAACGAGGCAGCCGCACCGTCGCATCAAGGGAAGGCACGAGTCGACGGTGCGGCTGGATCTGCGATTCTGTTTTCAACCTGCGTCAGTGACAACTCCCTTTGCAGGGTCCATGTGAGGGTCCGTGTCCTGATCCGGTCGGTTGGGACGGTTCAGAGCTGCTTGCGCTGCGGCAAGTCGTGCAACCGGGACCCTGAGCGGCGAGCAGCTGACATAGTCGAGTCCCATCTCGTCACATAGTGCGATCGATCGCGGATCGCCTCCGTGTTCGCCGCAGATACCCACGTGGATATTGGGTCGGGTGGCACGCCCAGCTTCCACAGCGGACCGCACAAGGGATCCGACGCCGTCGCGGTCAAGCGTGTTGAACGGGTTCGTCGCAAGAACGCCCAACTCCAAGTAGCCAAGCAGGAACGCCTTCTCGGCATCGTCGCGACTGATTCCGAACGTCATCTGCGTGAGATCGTTGGTTC
>Ga0255049_10000016_pt1 | contig 97857 bp, 91 predicted proteins | sample JV7_2_3_MG_FD_183615 | JGI IMG/M metagenome (GOLD analysis project Ga0255049, IMG submission 183615) | Seawater microbial communities from Jervis Inlet, British Columbia, Canada - JV7_2_3 | ecosystem: Environmental > Aquatic > Marine > Inlet | place: Canada: British Columbia | collected 2016-10-06 | reverse complement strand
TTGTGTGCGCATTTGGTGCGATGATGCAAAGCTCGGAATTCTAAAACTATTCGTCTATATCATCAGAAGGCTCTGCCGCCTAAGCCCAGACCTCAGCTTATGCGTATAATGTATATTATGTTAAATTGTAGATATGAACGGTATGAGGGAGTTAGTTGGCTGTCCCCTGCCAGCCAATAATCAGACGCGACTGGCAGCAGTCAACTCGGCGATTTCCCGCTCCAGCACTTGCGGATAGTCATGCAGGCCGGGCCCATAGTCGTTAGCGCCGCCATCCAGCAGCCAACCGATTCCCCGCAACATGACAGCGGAAAATGGATCAAACAAATCCGTACCATGGGCGCCGCTGCCGCTGGCCAGGTTCAGGAGGCTGCCGCGGTTAAGTAGATACACGCAGCGACCATCCAGTTCATATAGCTCGATGTGCGGCCTCATGGTCACGCGTGGGTGCTTGTTCAGAAAGTCGACGTCGTATTCGCGATTGCCGTGGCCGACATTGAACAGGATTGCGCCATCACGCATCTGCCGGAGTGCGTTTGCTCCAACGACGCCAGCGCGGCCCGTTGCAGTGACAATCACATTGCACCGACTCAGGCCTTCCTCGAGCGTGATCGGCTGGCAACCGAAGTGTTGGGCCTCCAGCTGGCGTACGGGATCCGGGTCGACCACGAAAACGATGGCGCCCATTGCCCGGGCACGTTCGGCAACGCCTTGTCCTACTGGTCCGAAACCAATGACGAGAACCGATCTGCCGTACAGACCCATGCCGGTAATTTCCGTAAACACGGGCCATGTCGAGTCTCCGACATGGTATCGGTTGTGCAGCCGGTCCTTGAGTGCAATGTTATTCCAGTTGAAAACCGGAAAAGGCAGATCCACACCATCGAGACGGTGAATGCCGGTCGTGGTGGCCTCCAGCCCGCCGATCAAATGCGCGTTCTTTACGGCAAACGCTGCGGTCAATTCGCCGCCCATATCGCACAGTACATCGGCCTGTCCGCTGGCCAGTTCCCCCAGATTCTGTTGATGCTCGGTCATGGACGTACCGCTCCTGGCCAACACCTCGGCGCCCTGTTGAACAAGCCAGGCGGCTACCCGATCATCAGTACTGTCCGGATTGCATGCCCCAATGCGTACCTTGGCGCCCGCTTGCAGGAACGGCAATACAACAAGCATGCAATCCGGCAGGACATGCGACCAAAAAACAACAGTTCGTCCCGAGTAATCGCAGCCGGCGATTTTCCGGCCTAATTGCTCCGTGACCGGCCGGATAAATGACAACCAGGCACGCTCCTCTGCGGAGACGGCACTGGCGAGTGAACTATCAAGAATGTGACTCACGACTCCGGGTCCCGGATCAGCCCTACTGTCTCTATACTAGGCAATTGCCACCGGATTCGGAACAGAATCACACGGACAGATCAAATGACGGGAAAATCAATATGGGCAATTCAAAGACTGACAATGCGAATACGGTAAGCGTTGCGGCCACGCAGATGGCCTGTGACTGGGATATCGACCAAAACCTGGAGAAAGCCCAATCGCTGGTCCGGCGAGCGCAACAAGATGGCGCCCAGATCATTCTGGTACAGGAATTGTTCGCAACGCCCTACTTCTGCAAGGACCAGGATCCGAAATACTTTTCAATGGCGGAACCCGTCGACGATTCAAGGGTCATCGGCACGATGCAGGCGCTGGCCAGGGAATTGCAAGTGGTACTGCCGGTGTCCTTTTTCGAGAAGGCGAATCGAGCCTATTTTAATTCTCTCGTCGTTATCGATGCGGACGGCAGCATTGTCAGCCATTATCGTAAATCGCATATTCCGGACGGACCCGGTTATCAGGAAAAATTCTATTTTTCACCCGGCGACACGGGTTTCAAGGTTGCCGACACACGTTACGCGAAAATCGGCGGCGCAATCTGCTGGGACCAATGGTTCCCCGAGGCCGCGCGCAGCATGGTGTTGATGGGTGCGGATCTTCTTTTTTATCCGACCGCGATCGGCAGCGAACCAGTGAGCGGTGACGACAGCCGCGACCACTGGTGCCGCGTCATGCAGGGTCACTCGGCCGCGAACATGGTTCCGGTGATCGCGTCAAACCGTATTGGTGTGGAGGCTGGCGAGTCTTGTGAACTGACGTTTTACGGATCTTCCTTCATAACCGACGAGACCGGCGCCATCGTTAATCAGGCGAGCCGGGACGCTGAGGAGGTAATCGTTGCGTCGTTCGATATCGGTCGCATCTCGGAAGAAAGGGCCAACTGGGGTCTGTTTCGCGACCGGCGACCAGACCTGTACAGCGCGGTAATATCGCTGGCCCAGGGATCTGCGCGGTAGAAATATCCCTAGGTGCCGGACTTGATCTTGTCCGTGGCGCGCCGCCCTTTGTCCTCTTTGCGTCGTCTTTGGCCCGTGTCGTCTATGTCCGGAACAATATCGTAGTCGAGAACACCGGTAGAGATCATCTCGCTCGATGCCTGTGCGACTTCGAGTTCGGTTTCGACTTCGCGAAGCTTGACTTCGGATTTGACGTTTTCGGTCGCCCTGTCGGTGAGTTCGGAACGCAATTCCCTGGTTTTTCTGATGGATTCCTTGAGATCGACATTCAGCTTCTCAATAACGCCCGTTTTCTTAAGAGACTCTTCGTCCTTTTCCTCAACGAGATTCTGCGCTTTGGCAACTTCCTGTTCCTGTTCCTCAAGCGTGACTTTGAGCCTTTCAGTCTGGTTTTGCGCGACCCGAATATCTGCTTCCATGGACCGGATGCGATCATCACGGGGATCACGATCCGTTGACTTGCCTCGCCGACTAACAGCAGCGCCGATTTTGGCCAGCAGATAACCCAACAGAAATGCGCCGCCTATCATGAGCATCATTGTCTGATTGAGTTCCGGAAACATCGCCGCGATCCTTGAGTCAGAGCGCCAAACGCATAGATTATGCACTTCTGAACATTTGAAAAGGACCGAGTTCTCAGTCCGTGCCGCAAAACTGTTAAATGTTGTGTCTGGATTTTGAACTCAATCGAGCCAAGAAAACACTCTTTTTCTTTTAATTACAAATACTTATCGTATTTTATCAGTATTGAATCGTTTCAAGGTTCTTATCGTTTTGCCGGCACATAGTGCTATGAAAAACGCGCTAGGGCCTGGATCGCCTGATCGGGGAAATCCGTAAACAGACCATCTATTGAGAGAGTTTCGACGAACCACTGTACAGCCGCCTCGAAAGACTCGAAGCCGGGCGGCAGTTGGTCCGCCCTGAATGTGTAGGGATGCACGGCAAGATCAAGTGAGTGTGCAAGGCTTACGAGACCCGATGATACCGGCTGACCATCGATTTCGGCGAGCGTATAAAGCTGCCAGAGCCCGGGGCCAATGCCGTCAGCACTCTTCGCGACCCTCGCCATCCCCTCCTCCGTCCTAAGCTGATCATAATCGGTATCCGATTCCTGCCAGGCGTTTCTGCCGATCAACTGAATTAGCGGCAGCTTGCAATCCAGCTCATGTCGCAGGCGCTCGACTTCTTTCGCATCGAAGCACTGCACGAACACAGGGTCGCCGGGCTTGCGATAGCCGAATCTGTCCAGGGACTCCAGCAGTTTCGCGCTCAGGTCGACGCCGTCTGACTGATGCCAGGCAGGACGCTTGATCTCCGGATAAATGCCGACGGTCCGGCCCGTCGAGCGATTGAGTCCGCTGATGAGCCCGAGTTCCTCGTTCAGCGAAGGTACTCTGAAAGCGCCGCTTTTTGCCGGGTAGCGGTGCGGAAACACAGCATTGTCGCCATCATCACCTAGCCGTTCCCAGGCTCGCAAGGACTGGATTTCCCCGAGGTCGAAATCGCGGGCGTAAAATCGTCCGTCCGGCCTGTGGCGATCGGGGAAGCGTTCGGCGACGTCCGTGACGCGGTCGAGGTGAATGTCGTGCATCACGATCAGCTGGTCGTCCCGGGTCGCGACAACATCCTGCTCGAGGTAGTCCGCCCCCATAGCAAAGGCCATGGCCTTGGCCTCCAGCGTATGCTCCGGCAGGTATCCAGAGGCGCCGCGGTGCGCGATGATCAGTGGCTGCGTTGCCTGGCTCATCTAGGAGAAATCAGTCTAAGTATTATCGATAACTGATTGTTTTATAACCCTATGGGAAGTCGACAACATCCCAGCGTGCGGTATCCTCGAGGCGCGCCTGGCGGCTAATGGCGTCGGCAATTTCGCGGGCGTTCCATTCGATGTGCTCTTTGACGCGCTCAACCAGCTCTGCGGGCGTCTCGTCCACGCCGCCGAATGGCCGGACCGCGATCAGCGGCTTTTCGGCGGCTTCCGCCGCATCCATCTGAAAGCCCACCAGTTCGGGGTTCTCTATGAAGAGCGAAGCCAGCACAACCATTGCTTCACAAGACTGGATCTGTTCGATCAGTTCTTCCCTGATTGCCTCGCCCCCTCCCGCGCCCGGCACATTTTCGGGTTTGCTGCAATTGAGATAGTAAAAGCGGTCCACGCCTTCCAGGAACTCGAAAACACGCAGGTAGTTCTCGTCTTCGACAAAATTGTGAGTCACGAACACGCGAATGGGGTTCTCTTCAGTCATTGCAGTCTCCGCTTGTCGATATGTACATGTAGTTTATCCAATTGGGGCTGCTTATGGCAGTCCAGTGTCGATTTCGGGTTGGATGCAGTAGCTTGCTAAAGCCGCCGCATTCGGTATCGTAGCGTCGTTCTCATGCGACTCCTCTTATACAACATTAGGTATGCCGTTGGCGGTGGCGCGTCTATGCACGTGCCGTTGCCCGGAGCCGGTTATATCCTGGGTAGTCAGAATGTGCTGGGCGACATTACCGATTTCATAAAATCGGTGGATCCCGATATCGTCGGCCTCATCGAAGTGGATACCGGCTCGATTCGGAGTCGCCGTGTTAATCAGGCCGAAAAGATTGCCGCCGATCTCGGCATGAATACGTCCTACGAAATCAAGTACGGTGCGAAATCCATCAATCAGATGTTGCCAATTATCCGAAAACAGGGAAATGCCTTTCTGGCCGCTCCGAGAGTTCATGGCGAGACATTCCACTACTTCGATACCGGCATAAAGCGCTTGATCATCGAACTCGAAATGGACAACTTCGCCGTATTTCTCGTGCACTTGTCCCTGAAATACCGGCACCGGCACTTGCAGCTGCGGCACCTGCACGATCTCATAGAGGCAACCGAGAAGCCCGTTATCGTTGCCGGTGATTTCAATACCTTCTGGGGCGAAAACGAAATCTACCTGTTCATGCGTGCTGCCGGGCTGAAAAGCGCCAATACAGAAAGCCTGCCCTCCTATCCCAGCCGCGCGCCAAGAAAGGAATTGGACTTCGTACTTTATCAGGAAGGGATCGAGGTCACGGGATTCGACATTCCGCAAATTCGATTCTCGGATCATTTGCCGCTCGTCTGTAATTTTCAAGTGACTTAATCGGAAAATAAACACATGAACGATCCAAAAAACTGGCGAATGGAGACCGACGGCGATGGCATCGTCTGGCTGTGTATTGACAAAGACGGCGCCAGTGCAAATGTGTTGTCCGGGTCGGTTCTGGAGGAGTTCTCGGAAATCATCACCCGGTACGAAGCTAGCCCGCCCCGCGGCCTTGTCATTTACTCCGGCAAGAACAATGGCTTCGTGATGGGTGCCGACATCAACGAATTCACATCGATCAGATCTGCGGAGCAGGCTTTTGAATTGATCCGGCTTGGCCAGCAGGTAATGGATCGCCTGGAAGCGCTGCAATGCCCGACCGTAGCGGCCATCAACGGATTTGCCCTCGGTGGTGGTCTTGAACTCGCACTGGCGTGTGATTACCGATTGGCCCTGCAGAACAAGAAACCAATCCTCGGCTTGCCGGAAGTTCAGCTCGGTCTTCACCCGGGATTTGGTGGCACGGTAAGAACGGTCCGGATCATGGGCGTACGCGCCGCAATGCCCCTGATGTTGACCGGTAAGCCGATCACGATCGGCAAGGCGATTCGTCAAAAGCTGATCGATCGCATAGCTGCGATCGACAACTGGCGCCAGGCTGCGAAAGAGCTGATAGCGATGCAGAAACCGAAAGCATCTGCGCCGTTCCTCGACCGAATCCTGAATCTGCCTCCGGCCCGGCCATTTGTCGCCAAAATGTTGCTCAAGCAGGTCCGGTCGCGAGCACGCAAAGATCACTATCCTGCTCCATTTGCGATCATCGATCTCTGGGCAAGGTTTGGCGCATCGCCGAAGACCGGCCACGAAGCGGAGGCAAGATCATTTGCCGACCTGATGGTGGGCGACACGTCGCGAAATCTCGTGCGCGTGTTCTTTTTGCAGAACAGGCTCAAATCGCAAGGGGAGAAGCCTGCGCAGAAAATATCCCGGGTGCACGTTATCGGGGCGGGAGTCATGGGGGGTGACATTGCAGCGTGGTGCGCATTGCGCGGCATGAACGTGACCTTGCAAGACAGGGAGATGAAATATATCGAGCCCGCACTGGAACGCGCCGACAAACTCTTCAGGAAGAAAGTCCGTGACGCAGGTGATCGGCAAGCAACCGGTGCGCGATTAAATCCGGACGCCAAAGGCCTGGGCGTGGCAGATGCCGACCTGATCATCGAGGCAATATTCGAAGATCGGGATGCGAAACAGGAGTTGTACAAGAGTACGGAAACGTCGATGAAACCAGGCGCAATCCTTGCAACAAATACTTCCAGTATTCGACTTGAGGAATTGCGCACGGCTCTTCATCAACCGGAACGGTTCATTGGCCTGCATTTTTTCAATCCGGTTGCGATTCTGCCGCTGGTCGAAGTCATAAAATGCGAGGACACCTTACGCGACGTACTTGATGTCGGATTCGCGTTTGTAAAGGCGATCGGCAAGTTTCCGCTCGAGTGCACCAGCTCCCCGGGCTTCGTCGTCAATCGCCTGTTAGCTCCTTACATGGCAGAGGCAATGCATCTTGCCGAATCGGGTGTCTCTCTGACGGATATTGACAGAGCCGCCGAAGAATTCGGCATGCCGATGGGTCCGGTAGAACTTGTCGACAGTGTAGGCATCGACGTTGCGCTCAATGTTTCGCAAGTACTTGGCGCCGCATTCAATCGACCGGTGCCCGAGCGACTGAAAGCGATGGTGCAGAAGGGCCAGCTGGGACGGAAGTCCGGCCAGGGATTTTACGAATGGGAGGAAGGAAAGGCGATCAAGGCTGACGACGGCGAGCGATCAGAATTGCCTGCAGATCTTCAAGACCGACTGATGCTTCCCATGGTCAATGAAGCCGTGGCATGCCTGCACGAAGGTGTCGTCAGCGATGCCGACTTGTTGGACGCCGGCGTCATATTTGGCACCGGATTCGCACCTTTTCGCGGTGGTCCGCTAAAGTATGCAAGAGATCGAGGCACTGCCGAAATACAGCAGGTCCTGACCGAATTTGCAGGGAAATACGGCGACCGATTTCGGCCGCATGAAGGATGGTCGCATTTGGCAGACGAATAGTCTGGAGTGTGCTACCGTCCGGGCCGAACCATGAGCGATATATGGATTATCAACAGGATGACTAATGACAGATGAGCAGCTAGATTTCAATCTGCTCAAGAATTTTTCGCCTTTGGACGGCTTGAAGCGCGACAATCTTGCTGCCCTGGCGCGAAAGGTCCAGCTTCGTGAGTTGTCGCCCCAACAAATCTTGTTCAAGGAGGGCGATACCGAGAAGCGCACCATCTATGTGGTGTCCGGCTCTCTCGAATTGATTGACGATCAGGGCAAGGTCGAGTCCATTATCAAAGGCGGTACCGATGAAGCCCGAAATCCTGTTGCCGCGTTGTTCCCACGTCGCGTCACGGGAAGGGCCCGGGACAGAGTGCAGTACATTTCGATCGACAGCGACTTGCTCGATGTCATGCTCACCTGGGACCAGACAGGTTCTTACGAAGTATCAGAGCTCCAGGGAGTGCCCGAAGAGGTCGGCGGCGATGACTGGATGACCGTGCTGTTGGGCACGAAAGCGTTTCATAAGATTCCGCCGGCAAATATTCAGGCGATCTTCATGCGAATGCAACAGATGAACTACAAAGCCGGTGATGTCGTGCTGAAACAGGGTGCCGAAGGTGATTACTTCTACGTATTGACCCGAGGCAAGAGTCTGGTCACCCGCGAAACGCCATTGAACAAGGATGGAATCAAGCTTGCCGAACTGGTTGTCGGAGATACATTCGGCGAAGAAGCCCTGATTTCGGATGCCAAGCGCAACGCGACGGTAACGATGACGACGGACGGTGCCGTGATGCGTCTCGGCAAGGACGACTTCAAAAGGCTGCTGAACGAACCCATGCTGGACTGGGTCGATATGTCGCACGCGGAAGAAATTGTCAAGAACGGCGGCAAGTGGCTCGACGTAAGACTACCGAGCGAATTCGAAAATCAGCACCTGGACGGCGCGATAAACATTCCGCTCTACTTCATTCGATTGAAGATGAACACGCTCGATTCGGATACTGACTATGTGTTGTGCTGCGACACCGGACGACGCAGCTCAGCCGGCGCATATATCCTGAGTGAGCGCGGCTACAAAGCACATGTGTTGAAAGACGGGATAAACGCGACGCAAGGATAAAGAAAAAGGTGTCAGGTTTATTTTTCAAGTCCGAAAAATAAACCTGACACCTTTTTTTCTTTTACATCGTGTGGGTTTGTTTGTCGCCACCAAGCGCGCCAGCAAGATAGTTCTCGATCTTCTTCTGGGTATTCCCCTGGTCCTGATCGCTGAACTGCACGCCGATTCCAGTCGTTCGTTTGCCTTGCGCACCCTTCGGTGTCATCCAGATAACCGTGCCGGCAACAGGAATTTTTTCGTCCTCGCCCATCAGGTTGAGTAGCATGAATACCTCGTCACCCAGACGATAAGAGCTATTGGTGGGAATGAACAGACCGCCATTGACGACGAAAGGCATGTACGCCAGATAAAGAGCGCTCTTGTCCTTGATCGTTAATGTCAGTAATCCAGGTTTGGTCATCCGCTACCTACCTCGTTGTCGGTGCCATGATCAGGGACGGGAGATTCGACGAATTACTGCAATCAAGCAAATCTCCGGCCCAGTCGATCAGCAGGCTTTCCAGCGTCAGTTGCACGTTGAATGAGCCCGCCGGCTGACCTCGCAGCCGGTTTATTATGTCTAGATAACAGAACAAATTTCGCCTGTCCATGCGCTTCAGCACAGAATCACCAACGACCCTGCCTGCTGCCATCGATGGAGCTCCGGATGTACCATATATGCACTTTTGAACCTCTCTGCACAACCAGTCGAGCACAAAATCCGGATCGTCCCTGGCCCATTTAGCCGCCACATCCAGTGGAGCGGCACTTTTGGCCGACAAAGCCGCGAAGTCGCGTGACATCGCCTCGGTAGTTTCGAGGCGCAGAGCAGCCGTGATCGCTGCCAGGGGCGCGTTTCCTGCTGCCCTGAGGGCCTGTGGCCAGCTTGTCGCAGGCTGCAAACGGTCCAGCCAGGCCAGGCTCTCGGATTCAGGCGGAATCGCTAAGTTGATGCGTTGGCAGCGGCTAAAGATCGTTGCTGGCAGGCGCCCTGTCTTGTCCGTAACCAGGATTATCAACGCGTCGCCCGGAGGTTCCTCGAGCGTCTTCAGCAGGCTGTTTGCAGCGTTCGCGGTCATCGCATTGGCCGGCTCGATGACAGCAACTTTGCCACCTCCCTTGTAGCTGGTCAGGCTGAGATCGGCAACGAGCTCCCGTATCTGCTCGATACCGATGCTGTGTTTGTCTTCGGGCGGGCTTATCCAACGCAGGTCCGCATGCTCGGGTGCGGCGAATGGATAATCCGGTAAGAGGCCAGGGTCACCAATACCAAGCCTAAGCCTGGCGATCCACGCGGCCGCACATCGTTTGCCAACGCCCGAGGCACCTAACAGCATGACGGCATGCGGTACCCTGCCCTGCGCGGTCCGGGCCTGCCAGGATTCGGCGAAACGTCTTAGCCAGATAAGTTCCATTATTTCAATTATTTATAAGCTATTACTAATGTTAATTATCAGTACTGAGTCTGGCCATATTGTCACTGATCGCAGCCTGTACCTGTGCGAGCGGCCGGCTCGCATCGATAATTGCAAAACGTTCCGGCTCAGACTCTGCGAGGGCCAGGTAACCGTCACGAACGCGAACGTAGAATTCCGTTTTCTCTATCTCGAGGCGGTCTGCGGCGCCTCTGCGGCCTGCCCTGCTCATACCGATTTCTGCCGGTGCATCGAGCAATATGGTCAGGTCGGGCTTCAGGTCCTCCTGGACCCAGTCCGCGAGCGTATTGATCGTTTCCTCGCTCAATCCGCGTCCGTTGCCCTGGTAAGCACGGCTGGCGTCCGTGAATCGGTCACAAACGACCCACTGCCCGGCCTGTAATGCCGGCTTGATCGCGTTATGAATATGCAACGATCTCGCTGCGAAAAATAGCAGAAGCTCGGCAATGTCGGTCATCGTTTCCTCACCGTGCCCGAGTAGCAGCTCGCGAATGCGTTCGGCCATTGGTGTGCCGCCCGGCTCCCGGGTCCGTATTACCGTGTGCCCCTTTTTCTCGATCAAAGCCGACAGGAAATCGATGTTGGTCGACTTGCCAACACCTTCGATTCCTTCCACCGTTATGAACTTGCCTCGATCCATTACTATTCCTGGCTATTATTTCTGGCAGCACGCTGCCTGGCAAGATACTCCTTGACTGCGGCATCATGCTGCTCTTTCGTCTCTGAAAACTTGTGACTGCCATCGCCCAGGCCCGTCGCGACAAAGTACAAATCGTTACCCGGCGTGGGATGTAATGCTGCATGGATCGCGGCTTCGCCCGGCAAAGCGATGGGAGTCGGTGGCAGTCCTGCCCGTGTGTAGGTGTTATAGGGTGTATCGGTTTGCAGGTCGCGTCTAGTCAAGTTTCCGTTGAACGACTCACCAATCCCGTAGATTACCGTAGGATCTGTTTGCAGGCGCATGCGCTTTTGCAGGCGCCGAACGAATACGCCCGAAATCCTGACTCTCTCGTCAACACGGGCGGTTTCTTTTTCGATGATGGATGCCAGAACCAGCGCCTCGTATGGGTCGCTCAGGGGAAGGCCTTCGTCCCGTTTTTCCCACTCGGCATCCAGTGTTTCCTGCAATAACTCGAACGCCTGCCTGAGAATGTCCACGTCCTTGGTCCGTTTCGGGAACCGGTAGGTCTCGGGCAGGAACATTCCTTCAGGATGTGTTGCCGCCGTCCGAAAGGCGTCTAACAAACGTGGCCAGTCCTCGACAGTTATCGTTTGTTCGACAGCAGGGTGTGCCGCCAGCGATGTAATCATTTCCCGATACGTCCAGCCTTCGACAATAGTGAAAGAATAGAGCTGCACGTCGCCGGATACGAACTTGTCAAGGAGACCTCGCGCCGTAGTTTCGGAATCGATCCGATATTCACCGGCACGAATGGAGCCGGCATATCCTTTCAGCTGGGCGTACCAGCGAAAAATACGGGGGCTTTGCAAAATCTGCTGTTCGGAAAGCTGATTTGCAATCGTCGTCAGCGCCGATCCCTGGGAGATTTCGAACAGGGTGCCCTCTGCCGATACTGAGAGCGGCGAGCCAAGCACGTTATCGACGTGCCAGACACCCAGACCGGCAATCAGAAACAAGGCGACGTTTACGCCAACGAGAACTCGGAGCGGTGACTTCATATGCGGCTCATGGTACCGCAGATCAGAGCATCAGCCACTCAGTTCATGGCTCTGAAGATCAGGCTTCCATTGGTTCCGCCGAAGCCGAATGAATTCGAAATGGCGGTCGTTATTTTGGCGTCTCTAGCCGTATTCGGCACATAGTCGAGATCGCACTCCGGGTCCGGCGTTTCGTAATTGATCGTCGGCGGCAACACCTGGTCGCGAATGGCCAGAATGCAAAAAATTGCCTCGGCGACACCCGCTGCACCTAACAGATGCCCGGTCGTCGATTTGGTCGAACTTACGGCAAGCTCTTTCGATGCGTCGCCGAACGCTCGCTTGATACCAACCGTCTCGCCAATATCACCGGCGGGCGTCGAGGTTCCGTGCGCGTTCAGATAATCGATTTCCGACGGGTCGATGCCGGCATCATTCATTGCTGCGACCATACATTTACGGGCGCCTTCTCCGTCGGCAGGTGGCAATGTGATGTGGTATGCGTCTGCACTCATGCCGAAGCCGATCATTTCTGCGTAGATTTTCGCACCGCGTGCTTTGGCATGTTCATACTCTTCGAGTACGACGCAGCCGGCGCCATCGCTCAACACGAAACCGTCCCGGTCCTTGTCGAATGGTCGACTCGCGGATTTCGGATCGTCGTTTCGTGTCGACATCGCTCGTGCGGAACAAAAGCCGCCGACGGCCAGCGGAGTCGTCGCGAATTCTGCGCCACCCGCCAGCATGACGTCCGCGTCGCCGTGCGCCACGGTGCGTGCGGCGATACCGATGCAATGCGTCGATGTCGTACACGCAGTCACAATCGACAGGTTCGGCCCGGTGATCCCATGGATGATGCTGACATGGCCGGACACCATATTGATTATGCTGCCCGGGATGAAAAATGGAGAGACTTTTCGTGGACCACCGTTAGTCAACTTCTGATGATTGTTTTCTATCGTAAGGAGCCCACCAATTCCGGCGCCCATAGCAATGCCGATGCGGTGATTGTTTTCCTCCGAGACCTCAACGCCGGAGTCGGCAAGCGCCTGGTTGCTCGCGGCAATGCCATAGTGCATGAACGGGTCCATCTTGCGGGCGTCTTTCGGCGTAAGGACCTCCGATATATCGAATCCCTTGACCGCACCGCCGATGCGCGTGCTGAATCCGGTGGTGTCGAATTTGTCGATGCGCGTGATCCCGGAATGACCCTCCCGAACGTTACGCCAGACCTCATCGATCTCGCTGCCAACACAGGAAACGATTCCCATGCCGGTAATTACGACACGTCGCTTAGCCAAGGTTTTTTCCGGTTGAATGTGGCAGAACTGCCATCATTGCTGAGTACACTACATAAGGCGCGGCGATCCTTCGCCGCGTCCGTCTCTTATGAATCGCTGCCGCGAGCGGTTACAAAATCGATCGCCTGTTGAACCGTCGTGATCTTCTCGGCTTCCTCGTCGGGAATCTCTGTCTCGAACTCCTCCTCGAGGGCCATAACCAGCTCAACGGTATCCAGTGAGTCGGCACCCAGGTCGTCGACGAAAGAAGCATCGTTCGTCACTTCGTCTTCTTTGACGCCCAGTTGCTCGGCGACGATACTTTTTACTTGCGCTTCAATACTGCTCATAGTGTTCGCTTCTCCTAAGAAGAGACTTCATTGTTCGGTCCAGTTTTGTCTAGAGCCGGCGTTTGTTATTCAGGTTCGGCGCGGATTCTCCCGCTCAATTGCTCCCTTTTACGCCGTAACCCCTTGATAAATCAAGCCCAGACCAAGCCGTGGCACGGTATTGTATGTGAATCTATTTGGGCAATCTAGACTCTGGGGCTCAATCCATCAGCATGCCGCCATTGACATGCAGGGTCTCGCCAGTGATATATGCCGCGCCATCGGACGCCAGGAATACCACAGAATTGGCAATATCCTGCGCCTCGCCGAGGCGGCCCAGCGGCACCTGGCCAAGCATTGCGTCGCGCTGCTCGTCCGCCAGCGCACGTGTCATGTCCGTATCGATAAAACCGGGGGCAACAACATTCACCGTAATATTTCGTGAGCCGACCTCACGGGCCAGCGACTTCGAGAACCCGATAATGCCGGCTTTTGCGGCGGCGTAATTGGCCTGACCCGGATTACCCATCAGGCCGATGACCGACGCTATGTTGATGATCCGCCCTCCTTTCGCCTTCATCATGCCACGAATTGTTGCTTTGCAAACACGAAAAACACCGCTGAGATTCGTAGACAACACCGAGTCCCATTCGTCGGCTTTCATACGAAGCAGGAGATTGTCTCTCGTAATTCCCGCGTTGTTGACAACGATCGTCGGCGATCCTTCTTTGGCCTGAACGTCCGAGATCAGCGCGCTTACGGAGTCGTCGCTGGCAACATCGAGAACCGCGCCGCGGCCATTGGATCCCAGAGCCTCTGTTATTTTTTCCGCCCCTTTGTCGCTCGTCGCCGTCCCGATGACCGTTGCGCCCGCCGCTGCCAAAGACCCGGCGATCGCCGCTCCAATGCCGCGAGACGCGCCCGTGACCAAAGCGACCCGTCCTTTCAAATTGCTCATCTCTAATCCTTACTCAACGCCGTATCGAGCGCCGCCGGTGAATCCACGCAGGTACTCGACACGCTTCTGTCGATGCGCCGGTTCAGACCGGCCAGCACTTTGCCCGGACCGCACTCGACAATTTTGGTCGTGCCGTGTGCGATCATGAACCCGATCGTTTCTGCCCAGCGAACCGGACTGTAAAGTTGTCGTCGCAGTCCGTCACGAATCTGCTCGACCGTTTCGTAACAGACCACATCTGCATTGCTGACGACTGGAATGGATGGCGCAACCAGCCTGGCAGCCGCAAGCACTTCGGCCAGTTCGTCCGCAGCCGGTTTCATTAGATCGCAATGTGCAGGCACGCTCACGTTCAACAGCAACGCACGGCGGGCGCCGGCCTTTGTCGCCAGTTCCACGGCACGTTCGACCGCCGCTCGAGCACCGGCTATGACGACCTGGCCGGGCGTATTGAAATTGACAGCCTGAACGACCTGGCCCTGTGCGGCATCCCGGCACACTGACAGGACCGTTTCATCGTCCAGCCCGAGTATTGCAGCCATGGCGCCTTCGCTTGCAGGAACGGCTTGTTGCATGAGTTCTGCGCGCCGCCCGATCACACGAATGGCTTCCGGGAATTCTATTACGCCGGCACACACCAGAGCTGTGTATTCACCGAGACTGTGCCCGGCCAGGTGTGCCGGCGTCTCTCCGCCTGCCTTATGCCAGACGCGCCAGCTGGCCATACCCGCAGTCATCATTAGAGGCTGTGTAACCACTGTCTCGTCGAGTCGCTCTTTCGGCCCTTCCTGTGCCAGCTTCCAGAGGTCGTATCCGAGTTCGTCGCTGGCTTGTGCATAAGTTGCCTCAACCTCCGGAAAAGTCCCGGCGAGTTCGCTCTGCATCGCGATCGACTGTGATCCCTGGCCGGGAAAAACGAATGCAAGCGTCACTAATTCTCCATTTTTATCTGGTCTGCCTTGCCGCTGTTCCAGAATACAGCAGCCACGCCCAATCCCGCCAGTGCTCCGTAAAGGTGGGAATCGACAACGACGCTACCGCCCGCAGACTGCTCCGATCCGGGAAATGGTCCAAGCGTTTGCTCGTAGACAATCTTGGCCAGCACAACCAGGCCGCCCAGCACTGCCTCCCGCGGCAGGAACTGAAATCCTTTCACCATACCTGCCGCCAGCAGCCCGTGGAGAAAACCGGACATCCCCACATACCAGATGAGCTGCGGATCGAAAAGCCATAGACCCGCATTTACGCCGGTGATCGAAACAATCGTCACGATCAGCCACTGCCGGGTCGTGAAATATTCACCTACGGCCACCCACACCAGAATCAGTGCGATCGCGTTGAGGATGTAATGGTTGAGCCCCAGGTGGACCAAATGACCAGTCAACAGGCGCCATAGTTCGGCATCCAGTATCGCTACGCGGTCGTACTGCAGCCATAGGCGACCGCTGTCACCGAACAGCTCAAAAATTCCGCTAACAATGATCAAAACGGCCGGAAGCTGCCATAGCGGGAGAGGCGGCAATACCGCAAAGCGCGTCTGTTTTCGATCTTGGTCTAACCCCATGTTTGTTATACTGACGTTTAGTCTGTTGTAGAGTCAATGCGGAGCAAATCTGTGGGTAGCATCGAACAACGCCGGAGAATACCTGCGTCCCAAAACGGCTTCACGCTGATAGAGATCATGGTCGTCGTGATTATCCTCGGGATTCTCGCAGCAATCGTGGCACCCAACGTGATCGGCAGGATCGACGACGCGCAAGCGGCGAGGGTTCAACAGGACTTGCGTGGCATCGAAAACGCCCTGAAGTTTTATCGCCTGGACAACTTCAGCTATCCGACGAGCGAACAGGGACTCGACGCGCTGGTGAACAAACCGGCAGATCCAAACATCAGGAACTGGAAGACCGGCGGTTACCTTGACCGCTTGCCAAAAGATCCCTGGGGCAATCCTTACCAGTACCTCAGTCCCGGCAACAATAGTGAAATCGACATTTACACGCTTGGCCGCGATGGCCGACCCGGTGGCGAAGGTGTCGATACCGACGTAGGAAACTGGGATCTGGAATAACATGAGTCCATCCGCTCTCTCCCGTTCGGCACGCCCGTGTCGCGGGAGCGGATTTACATTGATAGAAGTACTCGTTGTCGTCGTGATCATCGGCATCATCAGCGCTGTCGTAGTACTGGGACTCGGTAATCTAGGCGACGACCGCGAGCTTCAAAACGAAGCGAGGCGAATGACCGCATTGATCGAAATGGCGTCAGACGAGGCAACTCTTCAGGGTCGGGACTTCGGCCTGGAACTCTTGCTACATGGCTATCGGTTTGTCGAGTACGATCCTTTGACGGAACAATGGTTCGAAGTCACCGGCGACGATCTCATGAGGCCACGGAACTTGGCCGAAGGCACGGAGTTTGATTTGTTTCTTGAAGACAAACGAGTTGTGCTGGAACTCGAGGCCGTTAAGACAGAGGAAGGCGAAGAAGAAGAAGACCGGGATCTCAGCGACGATTACCTGCCACACGTTCTGGTGCTGTCGAGCGGTGATATTTCCCCGTTCGTACTAGAGATTTACCGCAGTACTGACAGGGCCAGCGTTCAGCTCAGTGCATCTCCCACGGGAGAACTGAAGGTGGGAACGGATGAAGAAGAGTAGCGTCGGCACCAGTCGGGGCGGCACCAGTAGAGGATTTACGCTGATCGAGGTCATGGTCGCGATGGCAATAGCTGCACTCGGACTGGCGGCTGTCGCTGCAAGTATCAGCCAGATGGTCGATGCCGGAGTGGCCATGCAGCAGAGAACCTATGCGAGCTGGATCGCCCATAACAAGATTGCGGAGCTACGCCTTGCCAACGTCATTCCGGATGTCAGTGAATCTTCAGGCGACACTACTTACGCGAACCGCGAATGGACATGGCGCGCAACGGTTTCCGAAACCGGCGTCGAAAACCTTTTTCGCGTCGACGTGCAGGTCGGCCTTGCGGATGGGGATGAGAATATTCGCACGGTTACCGGCTTCATCGGCGAGCCAGGTGTACCGGGCCAGGCCAATCTCGTGTGGATCAATAATTCTCTCGCCATTGGTGCAAGCGAATGAAGGCTTTGGACGACACGCAAAAAGCATTTACCCTTATCGAGGTGCTCGTCGCGCTGGCAATTTTCGGCATCCTGTCGGCTTTTGCTTACGGCGCCCTCGGCCAGACGTTGCTCAGTGCTGAAATGCTCAACGAGCGCATGGACCGGCTGCAGGCGATTCAAAAAACCGTGCGGCACCTTAGCCAGGACTTTCTTCAGCTCGCACCGCGCCCGGTTCGCCTCGAATTAGGGGACTCGATCGGACCTGCGCTGCAAAACGACCTGCAATCCGATTTCGGCCTCCAACTGACGCATGGCGGTTGGAGTAACCCTGTGGCGCTACCTCGCGGAACTCTGCAAAGGGCCGCATACCGCCAGGAGGACGACGAACTCGTACGTTATTACTGGACGGTGCTTGATCGCACGCTCAACAACGAACCCATCGCCGTAACCATTCTTGACGGCGTTGAGAACTTATCGTTTCGCTACCTTGACGAAAGCGGTGACTGGACAGAACAATGGCCGCCACCGACGGCGCCGGGACCGCTTGGCCTTCGGCAACGGCCACGAGCTGTAGAGATCATATTAACGCTTCTGGACGAAGGTGAAATCCGGCGAATAGTCGAGATCGCACCATGAGAATAAACAGCCGCAACCGTGGCGTTGCCCTCATTACTGCGATGCTCATCACAGCCCTCGCCACACTGGTCGCCGCCAACCTCGCCTGGGACAACGCCCTCGATGTCAGGCGAACGATGGTACTGCTGAACAACGACCAGGCCGTGCAGGTGGCGCTGGGCGCCGAGAGTTGGGTGGTCGGCATACTCCAACAGGACCTCCAAGACAGCGAGACCGATCATCTTGGCGAGATATGGGCCATTGAATTGCCCGGATTTCCAATCGAAGGAGGCGATTTGACTGGAACCATCCTGGACCTGCAGGGCCGCTTCAACGTCAATAACCTGATTGACGAGAACGGCCAAATTGAGATCGAGTCGCTCGAGCGTTTTCGCCGGCTGCTGAGTGCGCTCGAAATCGATCCCCGATTTGCCGGCATTGCCGCTGACTGGATCGACAGCGACCTGGAGGCATCTTTTCCGGATGGCGCGGAGGATTCGATCTACACCGGAATACTGCCGCCTTACCGCAGCGCCAATCAAAGCCTCACGAGCGTCAGTGAGCTGGCGGCGCTGGAAGGAATGGACAGGCAGACATTCAACACCCTTCGTCCACACATCACGGCCCTGCCCGGACGAACGAACATCAACGTGAACACGGCATCGGCTGCCGTACTGCAGTCTCTCGATGAAAATATGTCTTCCGCTGACGTTGAACGATTGCTTTCGGAGCGCGAATCCGCTGGATTTTCCGATATTCAGACGGCTTTCTCATCTCTTGTAACGCCCGATGTGTTAAATACTCTGGAGGAGACGACGAATTATTTTCAATTGAAGGTCGTGGTACGGATTGACACGGTTCGAGTGACTTTATACAGCATGTTGCAACGCGGACCGCAGGGCAGTGTTACCCCGATTCTGCGGAGTTTTGGAACTACCTGAGCATGGCGGAATTTCTGGTAATTCGAATTGGCGAGACGCCGGATCAAGCGGCTGACTGGATTGCCGTCGACGGCACCGGTGCTCGCCGAAGCGTGCCGGTGACGGGGCCTCTGCTCGAAGCCCTAAACGATATTGGCGATCGAAAGGTTATTGTTCTCGTGCCCAGCGCCGACGTCCTCACAACCAGTGTTGATATACCAATCAAAGGTGGCGCCCGGCTGCAGGCGGCCCTGCCCTACGCACTTGAAGAACACGTTGCCGAGGATATCGAGAAACTGCATTTCGCTGCCGGCACGCGCAGAAGCAATGGAAAAATACCGGTTGCCGTTGTTAATCGCGAACGGCTCTCAGAATGGATCGAATGGCTGACTGCAGCTGGTATTAAACCGTCTGCAATGATTCCCGATACCTTTGGACTTGCCAGAATACCGGGAACGATCAGCCTGCTGGTTGCCGACGACCAGGTAATGATTAACGACGGTGCAGACACTGAACTCGTCATGCAGGGTGTGAGTCCCGGTGATGCACTCGCCGCCATTGGTGCGTTGGACGAGTCTCCAGGTGGTGCCGAATCTGATTCGGATGAGTCGCCATTGGCCGCCATGCCGCGGCATGTGCTCGTCTATTGCGAACCAGAGCATGAAGAACGATACCAGCACGACTGGCTGGCGATTCGCCATGAAATGGAAAGCGTCGATGTCAATCTGTTGCCGGATGGCGCCATGCCACGATTGGCGGTAACGGTAGCAACCGGTGCAGGTGTCAATCTGCTGCAAGGGGAATTCGGTGCCAGTCCCGAATACTCCGGAATGTTCAAGCCCTGGCGTTACGCGGCAATTCTGCTGCTCGCATTGGGTGCTGTCGGAACCGCCGCCAAGGCGACCGACTATTTCGTACTCAAACGTCAGGAAGCGGAATTGAAGCAGCAATTTGAAGCTGAATACCGGCAAATTTCACCCGGTGCAGCGTCGGTTAGCGACCCTGTGAGGCTCGTGGATTCGTTAAGACTGCGAGCCGGCACCTCTGGCACAATTCCGGTGTTTCTTCAGACAATGGAGCAACTCAGCCGGGGTCTTCAGCAAAACAAAGACGCGCGAATCGAAGCGATAAGTTTTCGGGCGGGCGTTGTCGATGTGCGTCTGAGTGCACCGAACGTATCGACGCTCGACAGCCTTCAGCGTGCCGTCGGGGAAAGTGGTCAATTCGAAGCCGCGATTCAGTCCACGGATCAGGACGGAGAAAGAGTCAGTAGCCGAATTCAGATCAAGGAGCGTAGCCAATGAGAGATTGGTTCGACTCTCTGCAGTCCCGTGAACGCCTGTTCGTTATCATGGCAGCAGCTTTCCTCGCCTTCGCAATTCTATATCTCGGTGTCTGGATGCCCCTCGACCGGGGCCAGAAAAGCCTCGCGCTCAGCGTTAATAACTGGAAAACCGCGCTGTCAGAACTTCGACCGCTGGTAGGTCAGTTGCAGGTTGGCGGATCGGGACAAGCCACGGATCCCAACCAGTCGCTGGTTGTGATTATCGACAATACGCTACGCGAGCGCGGACTATACGACGCGTTGCAACGGAGCCAGCCGACGGCCAGTAACGGCATCCGTGTCGAGTTCGAAAACGTCGCTTTTGACGATCTGGTCGTTTGGCTCGGTGACCTGAGCAGCAAATTCGGCTTGCAAGTCCAGTCGGGAAGTTTCTCGAACCCGCGAGATAGTGAGGGGCGCGTCAACTCCACGTTGACCCTGGAAAGATCCTGACAATGAGTAATACCAGACGTCTGATTCTTGTCGGAATCGCAACGTTGCTCATTGGACTTATCGTTTCCTTCCCCGCCAGAGTTGCCTACCAATGGTTTGCACCCAACGAACTGCAGCTAAGCGGCATTGACGGATCTGTCTGGCGCGGTACGGCCACACAGGGTTCTGCCGGCGGAATCTATATTGCCGACCTCAGGTGGAGTTTTCGGCCGCTTGCGTTGCTAAGCGGCAAGCTCGAGTTCGTGTCCAGCAGCAAACTTGCCTCTGGTTTCTTCGACGCGAACGTTGCGGTCGGCGTCGGCGGTAGTGTCACTCTTTCCGATGTCGCCGGCGCGCTGACACTGGATGCGCTGGCAACGATGCTTCCGCTGACCGGCATCGATGGCGATGTCAGTGTGCAATTCGAGGAACTCGTAATCGAAAATGACCTGCCGGTCGTAGCCACGGGCACCGTGAACATCTCCAATCTCGTATCGCTACTTCTTTCCCCTACGCCACTCGGCGACTACCGGGCAGAGTTTCAAACACAAGATGACGGCATTCTCGGCTCTGTCGAAGCTATCAGCGGCGTCCTCGAACTCGGTGGGACGATCAGACTGGATAGAAACCGGAATTATGAATTCGTCGGCAAGGTCGCGGCCAAGCCAACGGCGCCTGACAATATTTCGCGGCAGCTACAGCTACTCGGATCGCCAGATGCACAGGGCAAGCGAGAATTTCGCATAGAGGGCGCCCTGTAAATAATCGCTGTATCTAGGTTTCGCGAAATTTCTGCAGCAGCGGAAAATACAAGGCGGTTCGCACCGATGCGTTGGTCAATGCCTTGTAAAGGCCGGCGTATTTCTCGAGCTGAGGCCGGTATCGCTCCGCCTCCTGATCAAGAAAGCCTTCGAGATCTCCGCCTTCGTGCGTGCTGGTCTTGTAGTCGACAATCCAGTGTGCACCCTCGTCGTCGATGCGGACTCTGTCGATGACGACGGATTCAACATCGCCGTTCCACAAACCGGTTACGGGCAGTTCCGCATGTCCGTCGCCAAACAGGGACCACCGACCTTTTGGATCGGTCAGGATACGGTGAAGTGCCTCTTCGACGCGATCACAGACATCGCCGATCTCCTCCGGCGGCACACCCAGCCTTTCGGACCATCCCTCACTGACGGGTCTGAGTTTCTCCAGGCTGTCTTTGTCGAGATCCACGATCCCGTCCGCGACCTGCTGTAACCATCGATGAACAATCGTTCCCGCATGCCGCGCACTGCTGCCGACCCAGTAGTATTCGACCTGCCTGTCATCGGGACCGTCGCCCTGAGATTGCTCGCCGGATTCGGGTAGCGCAGGTGCGTCCGGTAGTTGCCACGGGCTCGCAAAGCGCCGCAATGATGGATTGACTAGCGTTTCCTGTTCGTCGGCCACGGTGGATGACTCCAGCGCAGCAAAGGCAGAGTCGAATGTCGATTTCAGCGATGGCCATATTCGGTGTAACAGGCTTCCGGCGAATGGATCGCGAAAACTCTGGCCGTCGTCTGCGAGCGAGACATGTCCGAGCAAGTGCAGGCTCTTTTTCGCTCTGGTGCAAGCAACATAGAGCAGCCTCGACTGCTCGAGCCGGTTTTTGTCATTTTCCGAGATCTCGATGAATCTGTGCAGGGGATCATTTTCGAGCTCCGACCTGGGCCCGACCGGGCTGATTATCATGTCAGTCGATCCCTGTTCGCCCGGCATCGTCAGCCAGCTCAAGACGGACTTCTTGCTGCTGCCGGCAATGCGGCCCAGTCCGTAAAGCAACACATGATCGAACTGCAGACCTTTTGCTCTGTGCATCGTCATGACCTGCAGCCGGCAGGCGCTGCTTGCGGCGCTCGACACCCGCTCATCGTCGAGCAAAGATTCCAGTCTGGCAACGTCGGCCAAAGTACCGGCGGTTTCGAACTTGTCGATGACATCCAGGAATCGATAGACGTTTTCGAGTTCCTCTCCGCTGTTCAAAAGCGCGGGACCGCCCAGGGCATACCATGCCAGCTCAACGCGCTCTCGCAGAGTTCGCGTGGCGTTGGCATCCAGATGTCCCTGCATCGTCTGCACGAAACGCTGCATCGTGGTCGACGATTCTTCGCGTATGAGGTCCCAGACGATACTGTTTGAATCGTTTTTGACTATGCGGTGTAGCTCTTGCCAGCTCAGACCGACCCAGGGACCGCGCAACAACGCCAGCCAGGCGATGCGGTCTCCCAGATGACACATTGCACGCGTCAGCGCCAGGATATCGACGATTTCAGGCAGGTCTGTCAGGCGGTCGATCTCCACTGCCTGATACTCGATGTTTTCCCGACGCAGCCCTGACAAAAGCAGGGGTAACTGGGTACGGCTGCGAACGAGCACGGCGACGCTCTCGTCGCTGCCCCCGTTCAGGCAGGACTTGATGATGGCGACGCCCTGCTCCGCCTCATTGGCCCGGCTGACGCCGAACAGGGGATGAATCGTGCAGCGTCCTTTGCCGGCATGTTCGGATACGGATACTGCCTCGGAGTACGAGATGGCGCCGGCAGAGACATCGTCCTCGCGCGGAAGCGCTTCGTGAAAGGTGTCATTAAACCAGTGAACGAGGTTTTCGCCGGAGCGAAAATTGCGACGCAGCAGTAGCGGTTCGAGCGGTAGATCAGCGAGGCCGAGATCTCTTGCGATCAAAAACTGACCGACTTCCGCGTTTCGAAACCGGTAAATCGACTGCATCGGATCGCCGACACAAAACAGGGATCGGCCGTCGCCGTCCTCCCAACCGGCCACTAGTTTTTCGAGAAAATGGTATTGCGATATCGAGGTGTCCTGCATTTCGTCGACGAGCAAATGTTTGATCTGGTAATCGAGCAACAGCGCCATCTCGCCGGGATCGTCGGTGCTACCGAGCGCCAAATTGGCAGCCAGTGAAACCTCGATATGATCGACGACGCCGCGTTCGCCGAAGATGCGACGAAGTTCTGTTACTGCGAGCGGCAGCAGGTTCAAAAGGGCGAGCAGTATCTCCCATTGCTGATCACTGTACAGATGCGGAGGCAGCTCACGAACCTTGTGCAGGCACTGCCGTAGCATGTCCTCATGTCTCAACTCGTTCAGCAGTGCGTGTAGTTCATCTTTTTCGCCATTGTCTTTGGCCGGGAAACCGATATTCTTGTTGATACTCTTGCGCCATAATCCATCCCTGGTCAGCAGAAGTTCGGCGATGGCACGCCAGACTTTTGTAGTGTCGGGTCCGGTTCCTGGCAACTGCGTGAGGCCCTCGAGCGGGGCCAGCAAGTGATCGGGATCGAGCAGCCGCGCATTCTTCGCGGCATAGTCGCTCAGGCCGGTCAAAGCTGCAGTGACTCCCGCCGGCATCAAGTCCCTTATCTGAGTGAGACGCTCCACGATCAGGCCGCTCACGCGCTGTTCGAGCTTTTGCCGAACTGCCTGGATGTTCTCGCCTTCTGCGGTACCTCCGCCGACGAAGCTCAGCCATTGATCGCGCGTTTCCAGCATGCGCGCGACATACTCGACATAGATACCCGCGTTGTTGTCGAGGTGCACAAGCACGCTTTCGACGGCTTCCCGTATTCGATTTTCCGTCGCCAGCCAATCGATGGTCGCCGCAGCAGCAGACCGGTAAATCGCCTGCATCTCTGAATCTGCAAGGGTCAGCGGCGCACCACCCAGCGCCGAACTCAATGGCAATGATCTTGCAATACCGGCACCCAGTGCATCCAAAGTCTGGATGCGCATTCGCCGCGGAAATTCTGTCAGTTTCCATTCGAGTTCGCGGTCTCGTTCGAGCACCGCCAGCGCCGCATCAATCGTCACCCGCTGATGTTCCTGGTCAGGTACCGCGCCACGCTGTGCTCTGTTCAACGCATCGAGCACGCGTATCCGCATTTCGGCTGCCGCTTTGCGTGTGAAAGTTATCGCGACCACTTCTTCCGGATTGTTGACGACGGCAAGCAGCTTCAGATAGCGCTGAATCAAGAGTTCCGTCTTGCCGGAACCGGCTGGCGCCTGCACGATGAATGAACGCGTCACATCAAGCGCGTCTTCCCGTGCGCTCAGGTCGGCAGCATTCAGTTGCTCATCGCTGTCCACGCGATCGCTCCTCGAATCGGCTCAGGATGTTCAGTGGCCGCGCTTCCCCGGTCGGCAGGCTCAGATTGAGTCGTGCGTCTCCGCTCGCTATCTGTTGCATCGCCCCGGCAACTTTCTCCTTCCAGGCAGCCAGCCTTTGCGGCCATAGCTCGGCACCCTTCGTGTCCCATTCCCCGCTTGCCCCGGTGCCTTTGTACAGAATCGTCCGACTATCGATGTTGATGAGTACGAGGCCGCCGACTCTGCCCTCGATCGCACAGGCATAGACCGGCAACTGGAGATCGTGAGGGTCACCATTGCGTTTCAACAAATTTTTCGCTTGTCCGGTTTTGTAGTCGGCGATTAACAGAGACCCATCGGGCAGACGATCGATGCGGTCGATACGGAATTTAAGTCGGACCCCAAACTGCTGGTAATCGACCTCATGCTCGACTTGATCAACCTGGAATGACGCGCGGCCAAGTTCAGCTTCAATGAAACACCCGAGCAGCATGCAAAGACGATTGCGCTCGAGTTCGAGCATTCGGCGAAGCACAGGGTCAGCATGCCAACTGTACTTTTTTAGCGACGACGCGACTGCAGACTCAACCCTTTTCCCGGTTTCAGAGCTCGACCATTGCCTAATATCGTCCTGCGACGGGCTATCCGCCAACAACTTATGCAAGGCGTTATGCACCAGACTGCCTCGTTGCGATGGCGACAGGCCGGTCGCCACCTTATCGATATCCGACACCCGCAGACGTCCATAAGCAAAAGCGGAAAATGGATGTGTCACTTGCCGCTGCACGGTGTATGCGCCGCCTGCAACAAGCTCCTCCTTCTGAACAGCGGGCACCGGATCCTTGCGTGCGGTCTCGAGACGATGGCTGCCAATGAAAATGCCGGCATGCCAACCGGGATCTACGGCTTGCTGCGCACCTGCGGCGGCGTACTCTGCGACAAGGGGGCTTGCTGTATTTTCCGACTCGTCGCTCGATTGTGGCCAGCTCATTCTGACCCGCCTGGCGCTGTTTGCCAGTCGCGTCAAGACTCTGCGCGAATACTCCAGGGTGTCGTCCGGCGTCGAATCGGGCATCGCATACTGCCTCTGCAATTGCCGGGAAACCAGCGTCAGTGGATGTGCCACGGGTGGCCAGGTGTCCGCGTCCAGACCTGAGATCCAAACGCTGTCGAATCGCATGCCCGCAGCCTCGAGCGGACCAAGAAGCTGTACAACGCCTTTCTCGGACTCCGGCTGGAAAATCGTCTCATTGGCGAGGTCACCGAGACGACTACTCGCCTCGCCAAAAGTCATCGATGGACACACGATCGCAAGCCTGGCCAGGTCGTTGAGCAGTTCGCGCCAGCGATTCAGCAACTGAAACTCATCACTGCGAAGCGTAGTCGTACCCGGCCAGTCAAGCTCGGCGAGCAATCCGTCGATTCCCTCTGCCCAGGCTGCCGGAGTCGCTTTATCAGGTGCGCTGGCCTGAAACTCGGCCACCCGCTGAACTCCCTCGAGCCAGATCGCCGCGTCCGAATCGATAGTCCGGTCTTTGAAAAATCGCACGATCGCGGCCGGCGTCCACGACTGGTCCGGCACACGACGCAAAGTCAGCTCGAGCTTGCATCGCCCCGTCGTCTCCTGGCCAGCTATCGTCTGTGTGCGCAGCAACAGGCTCAGTTCAGCAAATGACAGGCCACGATACACCCACTGCAATAAAAGCAGGGCAATCGTTATCGCCGGGTACTCCGACAGTCGTTGTCCATAGGACGAGTTCACGGCCGTTCGCAATTCTGCGCCGCCGTATTGCCAGCCAGGAGCGACGCCCTCGCGTATCAGTCTTTCGCTGGCTGTACCCTCCCGCTCCAGCGAGGGCGAAACGATGCCGATACTTGCGCCCGGATTTTCGGCCAGCTCGCGTCGCGCCCAGCCACCAGCCGCGCGGAGCTCTGCCTGCACATTGTCGAATACCATCAGCAGGACATCAGCGTCTCCGTCGATCGATTCAGGTTCCGACACCTGACAGCCGGCATCCGCCAGAACCGCGAATAATTTTTCAATTGCCGGTACCAGCCGGTCAAAGCCTGCATACGCGAAGCGACCGGGCACTGGAACCGATCCCTTTTCGATGAGGCTCGTTACGAGTCCGGCAAGCTGCGCGCCGTCGGTCCAATTATTTTCTGCGAGCGTCGCCCGATACTTGTGCGCCGCCGCGGCGAAAAGCTGCTCATCCTTGCTTCGTGCAGTGCTCGAGACTTCGCTGAGTGGCACATGCCAATCGTGAAGCCGCTGCCATGATTGTTTCGCTTGCCTGACAAGGCCGCCGATGTTGAGAAGTTGATCGTCCGCCTGGAGTTTCAGGCAGCGCTCCCAGACGACGCTGCTGGCATGACCGTTCAGGGTCATCGGCAATCGTTGCGGCGTGGAATTGACGAGCGATGACAACCACTCATCCAGAAACCTGATGTTGGGCGAGTGCCAGGCACTGTGGCCGATCGCAAGTTGCTGCTCTGTGAACTCTGCAATAAGAACACGCGCAAGCCGACGACTTGCAGTGATGACGATGCCGTTATTCTCAGCGGCGTCAGTCAACCACTGATCCATCTTGAATTTTCCACGCAGCAAATTGCACCGGAATCATACAGCTTCGTGATCTCTTCGTAGCTAGAACCCATCTCATAAGGATTTGTGAGATGGGTTCTAACAAAAAACCCGGCCAACCCAAAGGGTTGGCCGGGCGGGTCCGCACGGAGATTGCGGATTGCGCGACTGAATCGACCGATCAAATGTCGTATCGACTCAATCTAGCTCTTCGACCTCGGCACCTTCTATTGGCTCGGGTGCCGGGGTCTGGTCTTCGGTCGGATCATTTATTCCGAACCGAATGAGTAACCAGTCTGCTTCTTCAGGGCTAATGCGCCGAATCGAAGCGATTCTTGCTGTGTCCCGTCCGGCAGAATCAAAAACGAGCGCGTCACCACCGTATGGACAAAGCCGGTCATCTCTGGAGAAGGTCCCAATTTGAAATGAGCCTTTGAGCCCCCAGGCCGGCGTGGACAGCCTGACAAAGTACGGCCGTTTCACCGAGGCCCAGATCAGGAGGTTCCTGTCATCCAGAGCCGTATAGTCTCGGATAGTCCGGATCGAGATGCAATCCGAGCCTCGATTATCCAGGTCAAATTCGGCCTCCAAATCGTCGGCAAAGGCCACGGAATATAGTGAGAAACTACCTAAGGTAAAGGCAATAACTAACGGTTTTAAAACATTTTTCATGAGATATCATCGGCCCAATCCTGTGCCAAATCCCGGCCCGCCGAATAAACGATTCTGAATAATTCGACCGGCTGATTTTGCATTAAGTTCATCGTAAATCCGCAGCCCTGGCGACCGGCCGATCGGGATTCTGTATCCACTCGCTCCAGGAACCGATGTAAAGCCTTGGAAATGGGTAGCCGGCCAGCACCGCGGACAGGGCGAGGTGACAGGCTGTGACGCCCGAGCCACACATGCTGACCCAAGACCGGGCGGCGTTCGCACCTGCAACCCGGGCCCAGCTATCCCGAAGCTCGCTGCGGCTTTTCCACCGGCCACTGGCGTCAACGCTGTCCGAAAATGGATGGTTCACGGCACCCGGAATGTGGCCCGCCACCCGATCGATCGGTTCGCGATCACCGGCAAACCTGACGCTGTCGCGAGCATCCACAATCAGTGGTGCATTCCCGGAAACAATCGCTTCCTGCAGTTCAGCGGTGGAAATCACGAGATCTGAATCGGGCGTTGGCTGAAACTTCACGGCGGTCGCAGATTCGCGCCTGTCGGAAATTTCGTAGCCGGCTGCCCGCCAGGCCGCGATACCACCATTCAACACTGCCACCTGCTGGTGGCCAACCCACTTCAACATCCACCACAGGCGGGCGGCTATTGCACCGCTGGCATGATCGTAAACGACCACCTGCGACAGGTTGTCGACTCCCCATGCACCGAGAGTGGCCGCATATGCATCGGGCGATGGCAGGGGATGTCGGCCTGTCGAATCGCTGACGGGGCCCGCCAGGTCTGCGTCAAGGTCTGCGAATTGCGCACCCGGAATATGACCCTCACCGTATTCATCGCGACCTTTTGCCGGCTGCATCAGGTCGAATCGGCAGTCGAACAACCGCCAGTTTGGCTGTCCGAGACGTTGCTTCAACTCCTCGACGTCAATCAGGTCCTGATAGCTGGTCATTTCGGATCAATATTCAGTCATTACCGGTTTTGTGCCTTGTACAGCGGTTTGACCTCGGAGACAATATGCCGCCCGCGGCGCCCCGGTCAGTGGCACAACAAACAATAGCAGGAGAACCATTCGTGGAAAGAATACTTGTCGGTCTTAAGCGCGTTGTCGACTACAACGTGCGAGTCCGGGTCCGATCGGACGGATCAGGTGTCGAGACAGACGGCGTCAAGATGAGCATCAACCCATTTGACGAAATTGCACTCGAAGAAGCGCTGCGGATCAGGGAGCGCGGCGAAGCCGACGAAGTCGTGGTCGTCTCGATTGGCGGGAAAGAGTCGGAACAGCAATTGCGCACGGGCCTGGCGATGGGTGCAGACAGAGCCATACTCGTCGATGCTGGCGGGCGGGTAAATCCGTTGACGGGCGCAAGAATATTCCTGGAACTGGTCAATCGGGAAGCGGCGGAACTGGTTATTCTCGGCAAGCAGGCGATTGACGACGACAACAATCAAACCGGTCAGATGCTTGCAGCATTATGGGGACGACCTCAGGCAACTTCTGCATCGAAAATCGAGTTGAGCGGATCGACGCTCAAGGTCACCCGAGAAGTGGACGTCGGGCTGGAAATGATCGACGTCGACTTGCCGGCAGTTGTCACCGTGGATCTTCGTCTCAACGAACCGCGTTACGTAAAGCTCCCCGACATTATGAAAGCGAAGAAGAAACCGCTGGATCAGATTGCAATCGCCGATCTGGGAGTCGAATCGGCGGCCGCAATGACGGAGCTTACGTTCGAACCACCCGAGCAGCGTCAGAAAGGCGTCATTGTTGACGATGTCGCCGAACTCGTCGCCGCACTTAAAGAAAAAGGGCTGATGTAATGCCGAGAGTACTTGTAATCGCGGAACATGACGGAACGACGTTAAACCCCAGCACCGCAAAATGTCTCGCGTGTGCCGCTGAGATACCGGATGCCGAAATCGATGTGGCCGTCTTCGCCGACGGCGGCGCTGAAATCGCAACCTCGGCAGCGCAACTCGAATCTGTCGCCAAAGTAATGCTGGCCGACAATCCCGCAAACCAGTATCCGCTGGCGGCAGTCATCGCACCACAACTCGTAGCGCTGGCCGACGGCTACACGCACCTGCTGGGGCCTTCGACGACATTTGGCAAGGATCTGATGCCGAGAGCCGCCGCATTACTGGGCGTCAATCAGATCAGCGACGTGATGGCCGTGCTGGAGAGCCACAAATTCAAGCGGCCGATATACGCGGGCAATGCGATAGTCACGATCGAGGCACCCGCCGACAGCCCGGTGGTCGCCACCGTCAGGACGGCCTCATTCCACAGTGTTGGTGCCGGCAATTCCGCGACTGTTGAGCAGGTCTCTCCGGCTGCTGAGATTCCCGATCACACGCGCTTTGTCGAATTGCAGGCGGGAAAATCGGATCGGCCGGACTTGCAGACCGCTGCCACGGTTGTCTCGGGCGGCAGAGGCGTGGGCAGCAGCGAGAATTTCGACATCATATTCAAGCTGGCGGATGCGCTCGGCGCCGGCGTTGGCGCCTCCCGTGCCGCCGTAGACGCAGGTTACGTACCCAACGAAATGCAGGTCGGTCAGACCGGCAAGATCATTGCGCCGCAACTCTATATCGCCGTTGGAATATCGGGCGCGATTCAGCATCTGACTGGCATCAAGGATGCCGGCACGATCGTTGCGATCAACAAGGATGAAGACGCGCCGATATTCGAGGTAGCCGACATCGGCATCATCGGGGATCTTTTTCAGATCGTCCCGGAGCTTCAGGAGACCGTTGGCTCCTGATTGGTTCTCGTTGATTCAGAGATTTGCCAGAACCGATTCGGCGGAGCTCACTTCGAACTTGCCTGCCTCCTCGACGGCAACGTGAGATGCGACGCCATCATCGACGATGATGGCAAAACGCTGGCCGCGCATGCCCATGCCGAAAGCGGTGCCATCCATCTCGAGCCCGAGCGCCTTCGCGTATTCGCCGTTGCCGTCGGCAAGCATGCTGACTTTTTCGCCTGCGTTCCGATCTTTTCCCCAAGCATGCATTACGAATACGTCGTTAACGGCCATGCACGCAATCGTGTCTACACCTTTGCCGAGCATTTCGTCCGCATGATCTATGAAACCCGGCAGATGATTCTTCGAACAGGTCGGTGTGAACGCGCCTGGCACTGAAAACAAAACCACTTTTTTTCCGCCGAAAAGATCATCCGTCGTAACCGCACCCGGACCCGAATCGGTCATCAATCCGAACGTGCCCGCCGGCATGTTTTCACCCGCCTGTATCGACATGGAACTCCTCCTGTTAGACGTACCTTATTGATTATAAGTTTGTTTTTTAGGCCTCGTTGTCGGCAACATTGACGACCAGGCCGTCCAGTTCATCAGTCATCTCGATCTGGCAGGTCAATCGACTGTTGTCTTTTCGCTCATAGGCCGCGTCGAGCATGCTGTCTTCCATGTCATCCATTTCGGGCAGCCGATCGAGCCAGCTCTCATCGATGTAACTGTGGCAAGTCGCGCAAGCACACGCACCGCCACATTCGGCAACGATTCCTTCGACATTGTTATTGATTGCCCCTTCCATCACCGAGTAACCATTATCGACATCCACTTCGATACGCTCGCCGTCCAGGGTAATGTATGTGACCTTCGGCATGCTGGGATCTGTCCCGACAAAAAAGCGCCATTGTAGAGACGTTGACCGAATACGGTCAACGTCTCTGGCGTAGTTTAACTGGGTGTGATCAGGTTCTGCCGGAGGCTTCGCGGCGCTTCGCCAATTCACGAATCTGCTTGCGGGCTGCGGCTTCGGCCAGCGCAATCTGCTCGTTTCGAGCGATATCGGAATTGATAACCTTGATCCATTGATCGGACATTCTGGCCGAGCGTCGTGTTTTACGCGCCTCACGAAACGCCTTGATCGCTGCACTGTACTTTTGCTGGTTATACAGACACATGCCCAAAGATATCTGGGCATTGTCGGGACTCTTGATGCCGCCTTTTCTCAGGCCAGCCTGCACCGCAGAGACGCAGTCCGCGTAACGGCCGAGGTTCAGATAGGCATTGCCGAGCCTCAGGTTCAACTCGCCCTCGTCGCTCAATCTCGCGGCCTCCTTCAACGCCGGAACGGACCTCTCGTCCTCTTGTGCGAGTTGCCAGGCTTGCGACAGCAACCGGTAGTTCTTGGCATTTCGCTGCACCCTGCCGTCTTCCATCTCGGCTGAGAGCAAGATTGCCGCCTTGTAGGGAACCTCGTTCTGCATATAGAGCTGTGCCATCGTCACCAGTTCGGACTCGCGTTCCAGGAGCCCTTGTGTGTGCGCGGCATCGTATGACGCAAACAGATTATTTTCTTCGCCAAGCTCCGTGAAGGCACCGGCCAGTGAGAACCAGTAGCGTTTCTTCGGCCAACTCACGAGCAAGATTTTCTGGATGTCACGTACCTTGCGATAGTTCTCCTGCTGGAAATACGCGAAATTCAGCAGGACGTACCAGTCTTCCTTGATCGGCTTCTCGCGTTTGACCGCGACTTCCATTGCCCTCTCGATCGGCTTGATCATGTCCGCGTAGCGATTGACCTGGTACAGGTTCTGCGCATAAAGAATGAATGGGTCCGGTGCGGGATTCAGCTCGAGCACGAACCAATCTTCGAGAAGCCGAATCGCCTGATCATATTGCTCCTCCATTGTCGAGAGCTGAGCCAGCGTGTACACCGTCTGCTTCCTGATCTGTTCTTCCAGGCTCGGTATACGCAGCATTTCCTCATAAACTTTCATGGCAGCAATGGTATTGCCCATGTTGTAGTGCACGAATCCGATGTAATTCAGTACGTTTGACTTCTCATATTCGGTCAATTTGTCGTCGCTATTCAGATGATCGAGAACGCGCAACGCGCCCTTGTAGTCTTCGGCATCGACTTTTTCCTGTGCCTGCTGAATCTTGTCGTACACTTCCTTGCTGACGGCCTGCGCCTGCTTGGTCTTTTGGCGGTCCCGTTTATCTCGCTCGTTTTCCTGTGCATATGTGCCGCCGGCCGCTATGACGCCTGTCAGCAAGATCAGACATACTTTTGCAAATTTGCTGTTCATCGCGAAATTTTCCCTGTTGAGTCCCGAAATGTTACCCAGCTATTCCTCTATCTTGAATGTGATTCTGGTTTTGACGCCCGAGACTTCGACCGGCAGGCCGTCGACGACCCGTGGCTTGTACTTGAACTTCAATACCGCTCTGGTCGCCGCCCTGTCGAAAAGACTGCTGGTGGAAAAAACTACGATCGGGTCTTTCACGGTACCCGTCGTCGTCACAGTGAACGACATGTCGACGTAACCTTCAATGCCGCGGGACAGCGCCCGGGCAGGATAGACTGGCGCGACACGGACGATCGGCAAATAATCGCCTTCAGCGATGTTCATGCCACCAGGACCACCAATATCTACGTTCGTGGCTACAGTTGGCGGGGGAATATTGACCGTCGGCGCGTCCGGATCGACATTATCCATGTCCTGCGGCGGAATCTCAGGCGGGACCTCCGGGGGCTTCGCCGGCTTCTCGGGTGTGATGTCCTCGGTATTCAGGTTCTCGTTGCGCTTGATACGCACGAATTCGAGCATGTGCCTGTCACGTGGTGAACTCAGCGCACTCTCGCCGAATTCGATCAGCAAATGCATGATGAAAAGCAGGCCCAGAGTAACCAGGGTTCCGGTCACGATTGCAAATACGTATCTGCCTATCATCGTTCAGCTCTCCTGTACGAACGGCTATCCGGAGTCGCTAGACCCTTTGACACCGGATAATGCGCTCGGTTCCTAATCTCTATGGGTTGGCAGCTATGGACACGTTATACACCCCGGCCTGGCGGGATGCATCCATTACGATAACGAGCATCTCATTGGTCGATTTCTTGTCTGCCTGAATGACCACGGAGCCCTTCGGGTTTTCGGCGTGCAGTCTTTCAATGTTGGCACGGACCGCCCGGGGATCGATCAGGCGCCGGTCAATCCAAATCTCATCGTTGGCGCTGATGGCGATCAGAATATTGGCGTCTTCCACTCTCTGTGACGTCGGCGCATCAGGCCGATTGACGTCGATGCCTGCTTCCTTGATAAAGGAAGCGGTTACGATGAAGAAAATGAGCATGATGAAAACAACATCCAACATTGGTGTGAGGTTGATTTCATTCTCTTCATCTTCTTGCGTTCCTGCTGCTATTCTACGCATCTGTTTCTACCTTCTAGTGGTCCATCGTGAGTGAGTCCTCGAGGAACTCGACCTCACGCGCCGCGCGGCGAACAAGTAAAGTGACGAGAAGGACGCCCGAGAGGGCCCCGACCATGCCGGCCATCGTCGGCACGGTAGCCTGAGAGACGCCCGCAGCCATCGCCCGTACATTTCCGGAACCGGATACCGCCATGACCTCGAACACCTTGATCATGCCGGTCACTGTGCCCATGAGCCCCATCAATGGGCATAGGGCCACGAGTGTCTGGATCATTGGAATGCCAGCATTTGTTGCCATGGAGAACTGCGAGATCAGCCGTTCCCGAATCATATGAGCGTTCCAGGATCTGCGCTCCGCGCGCGACTCCCAGCTGTCGTGAATCTCGTCGGACAGGGCTTTCATCGTCGAGCGGAAATAAACCAGACGCTCGATGATTAATACCCACATGCCGAATATAATGAAAGCTATCCATCTCAAAATGGGGCCACCCAGTTCCATAAAGCTCCGGATGGCCTCAAAGGCGTCAGTGAGCCAAAGCATGGTCTCTCCTTACAGGCCCCTAGCCGTTCCGCTCAGAATGCTGGGCAACCATGCCGGCACTCTGTGAGTGAATAATATTGATGATTTTGCGGCTCTGGCCACTCACCAGCGTATGGATCAGGACCATCGGAATGGCCACAACAAGACCCAACACCGTCGTCATCAAGGCTTGAGAAATACCGCCGGCCATCATCTTCGGATCACCAGCACCGTACAGCGTGATGACCTGGAAGGTCTTGATCATGCCGGTGACGGTGCCGAGCAGTCCCATCAGGGGCGCGACGACCGAAATCACCTTGATAAACAACAGCCCCTTGGTCAGCTCCGGCATCTCCTTCAATGCGGCCTCGCTCAATTTGAGCTCAATAGTTTCCGTATCGGCATTCTGATTCGACTCGTAGGCAGCCAGGACCCGGCCGAGCGGATTGTCGGTGCTGGCCGAACTTTTCTTGAGCTGGGCTGCGACTTTGCGGCCGTCGCTCGACAGTCCGATCCAACGCCAGATAGCGATCAACAACCCGACAATACCGAGACCGATGATGCAGTAGCCAACGATACCGCCCTGATTGACGCGTTCTGTTACCGTTGGTGACTCTACGAGCAGCGCCAGTATGCCGCCCCGAGTCACATCAAGACCGAACGTCACAGGACCCGAGGTTGCGTCAATCATTTCCGCAGTGGAACCGGTGTAGCGGGACTGTTCGGGCTGCCGCTGCAATTCGCTGACATTGGTGGTGGTGGAGTCGTATTGCAGATAGCCATCCTCGAATACGATATTGAACACCCCGACACGAACGACTTCGGCGTTTATGATCTCCCCGTCAGCAGTCGTGACCTCTTGGTTAAATCTTACGACCTTGCCGGATTCCGTAACCTCGCGCTGAAGCTCAAACCAGAGCTTCTCCATGTCTTCGATTGACGGAAGCTCGCTTGCGCCAGCCATTTTGCCGCCCAACTCGACAAGAAAATCGGCACGATCCGGAAACTCGATGTCAGTCAAAGATCCTTTAAATCGGGCTTGTGTGTCGCCTGATACTGTTTGCAGGACGCCAAACAATTCCTTCAGGGCACCAAGGCGCTCATCGAGCGCTGCGCGGGCGGCGACGATCTTGGCCTGGTTATCTTCAAACAACTGTTCGAGGCGCGCGCTGTTTCGTTCCTGCCTTGCGCGCTCCGACCGAGCCTGGTTGAGCAGGCTCTGTTGCTCGTTTCTGCGTTTTGCGAAGTCGGCCTCACGCTGGCGGGCTTCCCGGGAATCCCGTGCTTGACCGCGTTCGATCTGTTGCAGGAGTTCGGCCATGCTGTTCGCGGTGACCGTTTCATCCTGGGCTTGTGCCACTCCAAAACCAAGCAGTCCGGTGGCGACTATCAATGCTATACGTTTCATTTAGGAAGCCTCCCCAGAAGTTGTTGCGGCAGGAACCGGGAGCAAGAGCAGCTCCGGTGCGATCAGGTCTTTCGCCATGCGAATGCCCTTTTTGATTTCATTGCGGTGTTCATTGCCGAGAATGACATATGAACCTGCTTGCGGGTCCCAGGCTCCGGTGATTCTGGAATCATCCGACTGGAAATAGAGCCCGACCCGGCCGATGCGAAGCATGTTGTAGTCCCTCACCGTGCCTTCGATCTCGAGCGACTGACGGTAGGTCTCACTCGACGAACCGTAGTCATTCTCAATCTGGTATGCCTCCATGACCTTGCGGAATTTCTCTGCGACGCTCACGTCAGAACGCTGCAAGATTTCCTTCAGGTTGTCGACACGCCCTGTTCGCTCTTCCATCAGGAAAGGTACGTCCAGCCCGATCGATTGCTCCAGGCCATCGATCATGCGTTCCATTAGCGGAAATATTTGGCGGTTGATGACATCGACCTGGTCCATCGACAGGGAAATATCATCAAGAGTGGCTTGCTGGCCATTAGTCTGTGCCGTCATCAGCCGGTTGTAGACCTTCAGACCGTCAATTTCCTTATTAACCGCACGAAATTGATCAGAAAGAGAGCGTGTACCCTCAACCACCGAGTTAATTCGCTCCTGAGAAGCCTGTGCCAGGCTTAATCGGCGAAGATCTGCCTGCAGGACCTGATCAACAGATTGAGCGAAGACGCCGCCGGATACCGCGATAACAGCTGCTGCCGTGAGCAACTTGGTTATCGGCCGACCGCTCGTTTTGCACCGTTTCATGAAGACTCCTTAAAATCGAGTTTTTAGTAGTTATATTTCAAGAGAGGGACATGCAGTATCAGCTTAAATACCTGCACACAAAAAATGAGGGGCCACACTAGTTCGCGCTTATCCCCAGCTGCGCTCGCGACCCTCTCCACAATCGCCGCGGCGATGAATTCTATTTTTTTGCCGTGTATTCCTAATCTTATAAGCCAGACCACTTGTAGCTAACAGTCCCGCCGGCGTTTTCTTTTGAGTCCAGGATGACTTGGCGACAAGAATACCACATGACATAGCGATCACCAGCCCAACGGCAACATAAGCCTTTTTAACAAAATATGGCGCTACGAGCCCTTTTGACGCCCCAGTTCAAGTTTTGCAACAGACACCCGATGCACTTCATCGGGGCCGTCGGCAAGCCTCAGTGTACGGGCCCCTGCCCAGGCGGCTGCCAGACCGAAGTCTCCGCACACGCCGGCGCCCCCATGCACCTGCACCGCGCGGTCTATTACACGCAGCGCCATGGACGGCGCGACCACCTTGATCATGGCTATTTCCGAACGTGCTGCTTTGTTGCCCAGCTTGTCCATCAGGTCGGCTGCTTTGAGCGTCAATAATCTCGCCTGGTCGATTTCGATGCGCGAGTCGGCGATCGCCTCACGCACGACACCTTGCTCGGAAAGTTTCTTACCGAAAGCAATACGATCGTCTGCCCTGGCACACATGCTTTCCAGAGAGCGCTCTGCAAGACCGATCAATCGCATGCAATGGTGGATACGGCCGGGACCGAGTCTGCCTTGTGCGATTTCGAATCCCCTGCCCTCGCCCAGTAATAAATTGCTCGCCGGCACGCGAACGTTTTCGAATGTCATCTCTGCATGTCCGTGCGGTGCGTCGTCGAAGCCATACACAGTCAGCGGGCGCACGACCGTCACACCTTCCGCATCCATCGGCACTAAAATCATCGACTGCTGCGTATGGCGAGCCGAATCCGGGTCGGTTTTCCCCATGAAGATCAGAATTTCGCAGCGTGGATCCATTGCACCCGAGGTCCACCACTTGCGCCCATTGATCAGATAGCTGTCGCCGTCCTTCTCAATCGACGACTGAATATTTGTTGCATCGGACGACGCGACATCCGGCTCAGTCATTGCGAAGGCGGAACGAATCTCACCATTGAGCAGTGGTTCCAACCAGGTCTTCTTTTGCTCCGCTGATCCGTAGCGAACCAGAACCTCCATATTGCCGGTGTCCGGTGCCGAACAATTGAAAACTTCAGAGGCAATCAGTGACCGGCCCATTATTTCGGCAAGCGGTGCGTATTCGAGGTTGCTTAGTCCCGCCCCGTACTCGCTATCCGGCAGGAACAGGTTCCACAGTCCTTCAGCCCGCGCTTTATTCTTCAGGTCTTCCATGACCGGCGGGATCGACCAACGCGTTTCACCGCTGTTCAGGGATTGGAAGTACTCGGACTCAGCCGGATAAACATGGGTCTCCAAAAAAGAATCAAGCCGTGCCTGAAACTCGGATACCTTGCTTGAATAATCAAAATCCATAATCGCGGCAGAATACCTTTATATATATCATCGAACCACCCATGGATTAGATTAAGGATATCGTGAAAGTGAGAGCATTGCTTTGCAAGGCCTATGGGCCACCTGAAAGTCTTGTCGTTGAGGATATTGCAGAGCCCGAACTGGGCCCCGGCCAGGTTCGGATCGGTGTCAGGGCCTGTGGCGTCAATTTCCCCGATTTACTGGTGATCGCCGGCAAGTATCAAATCCAGCCGCCATTGCCGTTCTCGCCGGGGGCTGAATTTGCCGGAGACGTGATCGAGGTGGCCGCCGATGTCACGCAATTTGCGCCCGGCCAGAAAGTTGCCGCCGTTTCCCTTTACGGCGGCATGGCGCAGCAAATATGTGTGGACGCACGCACAGTCGTGCCACTGCCCGATGACGTCGATTATGTGCCGGCCGCTGCATTCCTGTTGCCCTATGGGACCGCATACCATGCCCTCAGGCAGCGTGCAGATCTGCAAGCCGGGGAAACGCTGGTCGTGCTCGGTGCTGCCGGCGGAGTCGGGTTGGCCGCGGTCGAGGTCGGCGCGATGATGGGCGCCACAGTCATTGCGGCGGCAAGTTCGTCGGAAAAACTCGAACTGGCCTCTGAATACGGCGCAGTTCATCGGATCAATTACACCCAATCGAGCCTCAAGGACCAGATCAACGAGATCACCGCGGGGCGGGGCGCCGACGTCATCTTTGATCCTGTGGGCGGAGAGTTGTTCGAGCAGTGTCTGCGGGCCGTTGCCTGGCGTGGGAGGATTCTGGTTATCGGTTTCACGAGCGGCAAGATCGGCCAGACTGCTGCGAATCTGATGCTGCTCAAGGGGTCCTCGGTCGTCGGTGTGTTTTGGGGCCGTTTCGCCGAGGAACAGCCTGAAGCGAATGCCCGTAACACGGCCGAGATACTTCGGCTGCTGCATGAGGGAGAACTGAATCCCCATGTCTCGGCGACCTACCCTCTGGAGCAGACTGCGAAAGCATTGGACGTGGTTGCGGCACGGCGTGTATTGGGAAAAATTGTCATCGAAGTATAGTACGAATTTTCAATAAGTTACCTACTTTATAAAGAATTTACTTTATATTTGTGCTCCAGCTGTTGACAACTCCCTGGGCATACAACATGATCCGCGACAATGGGATCGATAAAAATAAACTGGATTGCTGGAGACCGTGCTGCTTTGTCACTACGGAGCCTGCTCCTTGTGGTACTTCTTGGGAGATATTGCGGGTAGCGTTCTCAACAGCAAATCGACACGCCGACCCCGCATCCCGACAGGATAGTGGGGTTTTTTTTGCGACATACGGGAAGACAGAAATATGCAATTGTATTCAGAAGCGGACGTGGATACCTCTTGTCTCGAAGACAAACGAATCGCAATCCTCGGTTACGGCAGTCAGGGTCGTGCACATGCCCTGAACCTCAAGGATTCGGGACTGGACGTCGTCGTCGGCTTGCGTACCGGGGGTGCCAGCTGGCCGAAGGCGGAGGCCGACGGTCTGCGGATTCAAGAGCCAAAAGATGCTGTGAAAGGCGCTGCGATTGTCGCGTTTCTGACGCCTGATCTCGTACAGGGACCGCTGTACCAGGGGATCTGTGCCGGGATCGAGGAAGGCGCGGCCATCCTGTTTGCCCATGGCTTCAACATTCACTTCAAGCAGATCGAGCCGCGAGCCGACCTCGATGTCATCCTGATTGCGCCCAAAGGGCCCGGAGACCTCGTCAGGCGGCAATACGAAGAGGGACACGGCGTTCCCTGTCTGGTTGCTGTTGCCCAGGACGCGAGCGGTAACGCGCTGAAACTCGCCCTCGCCTACGCCCAGGGTATCGGTGGCGCACGCGCCGGCGTGATTGAAACAACCTTCGCCGAGGAAACCGAAACCGATCTCTTCGGAGAACAGGCGGTACTTTGCGGGGGTGCGACCGAACTGGTGGTCGCAGGCTTCGAAACCCTGGTGAAAGCGGGTTACCAGCCAGAAGTCGCGTACTACGAGTGTATGCACGAACTAAAGCTGATCGTCGACCTGCTGCATGAGGGCGGACTCAGAAAGATGCATGAATTCATTAGTGAGACTGCAGCTTACGGTGATTTAACCCGCGGTCCGCGTATCGTTGACCAGCATGTACGCGATAAAATGCAGGAGGTTTTGACAGACATCCAGGACGGTACTTTCGCGCGCCAGTGGATTGACGAGAACAAGTCCGGTCAAAACGAATACAAGCGCATGATGAGTGAGGATCTCGCCCATCAGATCGAGAAGGTCGGAGCGGATCTGCGCAGTCGCATGGACTGGCTCGAGAATTAGTGGTCCAACAAGGATATATTGATGGACTCAGAGCTATCCAGATGATCCAAGACAAGGCGCAGTCCGCGGGGAATGGCATGTTCCTTTTCAAGGGCTGCAACGCCGTATTGGATCATCTGGGTAGCTCCCTTCGGGCGAGCCGTGAAGCGGTCGTCCGCGGTGTTGCGCCTCTTGGCAAGGACGCGCCATTACCGGCGAGGCGCGCCTGGCGGTCAACCGCTTCACCACTCGCTGAACCCATCAATACAACCTTGTTGGACCACTGACAAATGTCACCTGCGAAAAGGAAGCGACTGGACGCAACTGACTGGGGCTCGGACAGCGACACGCCGCCCGCCCCCATCAAACTGGATGACGTCCTGGCTGCACGGGATGTAATAAGCCCCTACCTCACGCCCACGCCCTTGCTGCATAACCCGGTGCTTTCGAATCGTGTCGGCACTGATACCTTCGTCAAGTTGGAAAACGTACAGGCTAACGGTGCATTCAAGATTCGCGGCGCGATCAATCTGCTCGCAAACATGGACAAAAAACAGCGCAGCAAAGGTATTGTGACTGCTACCAGAGGTAATTACGGCGCCGCGCTCGCTGAGGCCTGCGCGATGTTCGATGCAAAGTGCACCGTCTTCGTTCCCGAGGGAAACAGCCCCGACAAGAACACCTGTGTCGAAGCGCTGGGTGGTGAGGTCATCGTCCAGGGACATGATTTCGATGCCGCCTGGGACGCGTCGGTGAGGCATGCCTGGGAGATCGGTGCGGTATCGATCCATCCGGCGAAGCGACCGGAGCTTGTCGCGGGTCAGGCCACCGTCGCACTCGAGATGCTCGAGCAGAGCAAGGATGGTCTGGACGTCGTGTTTGTACCTGTCGGCGGCGGCAGCCTCGCTGCCGGGACAATGACAGTAATCAAGGCAAAATCACCATCCACCGAAATCATCGCCGTGCAGGCCGAAAATGCGCCGGCTTTTCATCACGCGTGGCATACCGGTGATTACGCGCCGATGGTCGCAACGAAAACGATCGCCGATGGGCTGGCTACACGCGTGCCTGTTCGTTACACCCTGAGCATGATGAAGGACCTCGACGATTTCGTTTTGGTTAGCGAGGAAGAAGTCTGTGCCGCGATCCGTTGCTACGCCCGGACCATACACCAGCTTGCCGAAGGCGGTGGAGCGGCACCGCTTGCGGCGGCACTCAAAATGAAAGACCAGCTTGCCGGCAAGCGTGTCGGGCTGATACTGACCGGTGGCAACATTGACAGCGCGTCGCTTCAGCAGGCGATGCGCACTGATGCGATGATGCATACGCCGCACGCAGTGCCTCAGTTCCCACTGGCGAGCCTCGACTACGGTGACTAGATCTATGGTGGAAAATCGGATACGAATCTTTGATACGACCTTGCGCGATGGAGAACAGGCCCCCGGCTGCAGCATGACGCTGCGGGAAAAACTTCGGGTTGCCAGGGCGCTGGCCGATCTTCGCGTAGACGTCATCGAAGCAGGATTTCCAGCTGCCTCTCCAGGCGATTTCGAGTCGGTCAAGGCGATTGCCGAAGAAAACCGGGGCCCGACGATCTGTGGCCTCGCACGCTGTAATCCAGAGGACATCGAAAAGGTTCACGCCGCGGTGAAGGGAGCCGACAAGCATCGTATCCATGTTTTCGTGGCCACGAGTGAAATCCACCGCGAGCACAAGCTCAAGATGGCCAAGGAAGAAATAATCAAGAGCGCCGCTGGGGCGGTCACGCTCGCGCGTGCACTCTGCGACGACGTCGAGTTTTCACCGGAAGATGCGTCGAGGACCGAGCTTGCCTATCTGGCCGAGGTCGTCACCGCGGCAATCGAAGCCGGTGCCGGGACTGTCAACATACCGGACACGGTTGGCTATACGGTGCCCGGCGAATTCGACAAGCTTTTCAGGTACCTCAAGAGCCACGTTCCGGGTATAGACGACATCGTATTGAGCGTTCACTGCCACAACGACTTGGGAATGGCTGTCGCAAACAGCCTGGCGGCAGTGTCCGCCGGTGCCCGTCAGGTCGAGTGCACGATCAACGGCATCGGCGAGCGGGCCGGTAACTGCTCGCTCGAAGAGATCGTGATGGCCCTGAAGACCCGGTCCGAGTACTTCGAACTCGAAACCGGCGTGGAAACGACCCGGTTGTATCCGACATCAAGGCTCGTCTCGAGCATCACGGGCATGCATATCCCCAGAAATAAAGCGATTGTCGGCGAGAATGCGTTTGCCCATGAGGCAGGCATCCATCAGCACGGCATGCTCCAGCATCACTCGACCTACGAGATCATGCGGCCTGATGACGTCGGTCTCGCGCGCTCAAACCTGGTGCTAGGCAAACACAGTGGCCGACACGCTTTCCGTGACCGTGTCAAAGACCTCGGGTTCGATCTGGACGAGTTCGAAACCAATCGCGCCTTCCAGGAGTTCAAGAAGCTGGCAGACAGGAAAAAGGACATGTATGACGGCGACATCGAGGCGATCATCATGAATGTTGACAGCTCGTCTGCCGGTCCATGGACCTTGAAATCGCTTCAGGTTGGTTCGGAAACCGATCAGCTCGCAACCGCAGTCGTCCTGGTCATCAACGAGAGCGGCAAGGAAGTCAGCGAGTCAGCCGAAGCGGACGGCCCGGTCGCTGCCGCATTCAATGCCATCGAAAAAGCGACCGGTGTCACCCTGGCGCTGAAAAAATTCGAGTTACACAGTGCCACGGTCGGCGAGGATGCACAGGGCGAAGTCGTGGTGACCGTCGAGCACAACGACAACAGTTATCGGGGCCACGGTGTCAGTGTCGACATTGTCGAGGCCGGCAGCCGGGCCTACCTCGAAGTGGTCAATCGAATCCTCAGGCGTCGCGAGTATGGTCTCGATGAGGATCCCGACAGCGATGACGTGTCGCACGCAACAATATAGATGATAAGCTTCGCGTCCTGTCAATCCGGAGATTTCATTAAATGAGTTTTGAGGGCGCAAAACTGATCTGGCATAACGGTCGGATGATTCCGTGGGAGCAGGCAACCGTGCATGTCATGGCGCATGCCCTGCACTATGGGTCGTCAGTTTTCGAAGGCATCCGCGTTTACAAGACGCCGGACGGCCCGAAAGTATTCAGGCTGACCGAACACATGGAGCGTTTCTTCGACTCTGCATTAATTCACAACATTCCGATTCCCTTCCCTGTGGATACGCTCATCGGCGTTTGCAAAGATGTCGTGCTGGCTAACGAACTGATGAACGGCGCCTATGTCCGGCCGATCGCTTTTCGGGGTCTCGGAGACGTTGGCCTTTGCCCGAAGCCCGAGGACCCGGTGGACGTATCGGTCGGTGCCTGGGAATGGGGCGCCTATCTCGGTGCTGATGGCATGGAAAAAGGTGTGGACGTCTGCGTATCGAGCTGGAACCGGGTGGCGCCGAATACGATACCGGCACTTTCCAAAGCAGGCGGTAACTACCTTTCGAGTACGTTGATCAGCTCCGAGGCGAAACGACTGGGCTTTGCCGAGGGAATTGCACTGTCTACGGATGGCCTGGTCAGTGAGGGCGCGGGCGAGAACCTGTTTATCGTCCGTGGCGGCAAATTGATCACGCCACCTTCGGCGTCCTCTATCCTGACCGGCATTACGCGTGACACTGTCATGCAGCTTGCCGGCCATCTGGGGCTCGAGGTCCGTGAACAGTCAATTCCGCGTGAAATGCTGTATCTCGTCGACGAAATGTTTTTCACCGGCACTGCTGTAGAAATAACCCCAATTCGCTCGGTCGACAGAATCGAGATCGGCGAAGGCCGTCGCGGACCTGTCACCAAGCAGCTTCAGGATGCTTTCTTCGGCCTGTTCAGCGGGAAAACGGAAGATCGTCACGGCTGGCTCGAGGGTCTCGACGCGCAACCGGTCGCCGCTGCCGGCGGAACATAGCACGGATATTCCACCGGAGAGGACCCTGCATGGGCGCAGGTAATCCACAAACTCTGTTCGATAAGGTCTGGTCGGATCATATCGTCAAACAGGAGACGGCCGACACGCCGGCAATCCTGTACGTCGACCTGCACCTGATTCACGAAGTAACCACGCCGCAAGCATTTTCGTTGATGCGCGAAAAAGGCTTGTCGGTGCGCCGACCAGATCTGACGATTGGCACATTGGACCACTCTACCCCGACCACGCCGGTGCGCACTTTCAAGGATCTTGCCGTTGTCGGTGAAAGTGCCGCCAACCAGGTTATGAAAATGCAGGAGAATTGCCGTCACTTCGATCTGGAACTGCATGATTTTGACAGCGAGCATCGCGGTATCGTGCACGTGATCGGGCCGGAACTCGGTGCGACACAACCCGGCAAAACAGTCGTCTGCGGTGACAGTCATACAAGCACGCATGGCGCATTCGGAGCACTTGCATTTGGCATCGGTACGACCGAAGTCGGTCATGTTCTGGCAACACAGTGTCTGTTGCAACGCAAACCCAGAACATTCGCGATCAACGTGGCCGGAAAACTTCGAAGCGGCGTAACAGCCAAGGATGTCATTCTCGGCATTATCGGCAAGATCGGTGTGGATGGCGGCACCGGGCATGTCATTGAATATCGAGGCAGCGGTATTTCGGTGCTGGACATGGAAGCGCGCATGACCATATGCAATATGTCGATCGAGGCCGGCGCGAAGGCCGGAATGATTGCTCCCGACGATACGACTCTTGAGTACCTCAAAGGCCGGCCGCGGTCCCCGTCCGGCGCCGATTGGGACCAGGCCGTTCGACGCTGGCTTGCATTACCGAGCGACGCGGAGGCAACCTTCGACGACTCCATTGACATTGATGGCGACGAGCTGGAGCCGATGGTCACGTTCGGTACCAACCCCGGCATGGTCGTACCCGTCAATGATCCGGTTCCCGAGGTGAACGGCAACCACGGATTTCGAAGTGCGCTCGACTATATGCAACTCAGCCCGGGCAAGCCCCTGTCTGAGGCGCAGGTCGATGTCGTATTTGTTGGCAGCTGCACGAATTCACGATTGTCGGACCTCAACCAGGCGGCGGATATACTTCGCGGCCGCAAGATTGCGAACAATGTCAGGATGCTGGTCGTGCCCGGCTCTCAACAGGTCAAACGCGAGGCGGAGTCACTTGGCTTGCACACCGTGTTCGAGGCCGCCGGTGCTGAATGGCGGGAGTCCGGATGTTCGATGTGCCTGGCTATGAACAATGACGCGGTGCCAAGCGGACGCCTTTGCGTCAGCACGAGCAATCGAAACTTCGAAGGTCGTCAGGGGATCGGCGCACGCACGATTCTGGCAAGCCCGATGACCGCAGCTGCATCTGCCATCGCGGGTTGCGTTGCCGACCCGCGGAAATATCTGTAGCGGAAAATCTGGAGCCCAGGTGGAAGCCATTCGAAAAATCAGTTCACGGACGACGGTGCTGCCGAAGTCGGACATCGATACCGATCAGATTCTCCCGGCACGATTTCTGACGACCACATCGCGCGAAGGACTGGGTGCCCATCTATTCAATGACTGGCGCTTTCAGGCGGACGGCAGCGAGAATCCGGCTTTCGTCCTCAACAAACCCGAATCGAAAGGCTGCGCCGTGCTCGTTGCCGGCCACAACTTCGGTTGCGGTTCATCCCGGGAACATGCTCCCTGGTCCATGCTCGATTTTGGTATTCGTGCGGTCATCAGTACAGGAATTGCTGATATCTTTCGCAGCAACTCGCTCAAGAACGGACTGCTGCCGATCGTGGTCGACCAGGAAACGCATGACTGGCTGATGTCGAATCCGGGTTGCAGTGTCGACATTGACGTTGTGACGGCAACACTGACCATTGCAGACCGCAAGACGGTCGAGTTTCCGATTGACCGGTTTGCCCGTTACTGTCTCGTTGAGGGGATTGATCAGCTCGGCTTTCTGCGAAATGAAGAAGAAGCGATCAGGAAATTCGAGGAGACACGGCCGTGGACGCCCTGATCACAGTCCTTCCCGGCGACGGCATCGGACCCGAAGTCGCGAGCGCCGCAACTACCGTACTCCAGCAGGTGGCCGCAAGATACGGTCATACATTCAATTTTGACGACAAGTTGATCGGTGGTGCCGCCATCGACGCCACGGGTTCTCCGCTTCCCGACGATACGATCGACTCTTGCAGGAAGTCGGACGCTGTCCTGCTCGGTGCGGTCGGCGGTCCGAAATGGAGTGATCCCAGTGCAAAGATCCGACCGGAGCAGGGATTGCTAAAGCTTCGTGGTGAACTCGAGGTATTCGCAAACCTGCGGCCCGTACAGATCTTCGATGCCCTGGCCGGGGCCTCGCCGATTCGATCGGAACGGCTGCAAGATGTCGATCTGATAGTCGTCCGGGAACTCACAGGCGGCATATATTTCGGTGACAAAACGCGCGACGAATCAAGCGCAAGCGACCTGTGTATCTACCACACATACGAAATCGAGCGCATCGCTCGGGTCGCGGGAAAGCTCGCGCAACAACGCGGCTATAAAGTCTGTTCTGTCGACAAAGCGAACGTGCTGGAGACCTCACGCCTGTGGCGTGAAGTGACCAGCAGAATCATGAGCAGTGAATTCCCGGACGTTGTCCTCGAGCACATGCTCGTCGACGCGGCCGCGATGCACCTTATCAATCGGCCCGCTCATTTTGACGTCATCGTCACCGAAAACATGTTCGGCGACATTCTTACGGATGAGGCTTCGATGCTCGCCGGATCGCTCGGCATGCTGCCTTCGGCATCGCTCGGAGACTCGACATGCGGATTGTACGAACCGATTCACGGTTCGGCCCCGGACATTGAAGGCAAAGGACTTGCAAATCCCTGCGGTGCGATTGCGAGTGTCGCGATGCTGCTGCGTCATAGCCTGCGGTTAGATGAGGAAGCGAATGCAGTTGAGACCGCGATCCGCGACGTCATCAATTCCGGCGCCAGAACGGCCGACCTGGCCGCGGCCGACGAAAAAATCATGAGCACGACCGAAATGACCGAGGCAATCGGTCAGAAACTGGCCTAGCCGCCCATGATCGGCATCTCTCGATATATCGGAACATTCGCTTGTATGGCTTGTCATAGTGTATTAGTGTGTTAATACATTAGGACACGGACATAGGCCATGAAACCGAACAGACAGGAATCTGAGCGGCATAAGCGAAAAACCGAGGACGCATTATTTCGAGCCGTTACCAGTCTTCGAGACGTCCGGGAATGCCGCAGTTTTTTCAAAGACTTATGCACACCTGCTGAGCTTCAGGCCCTGGTAGACCGGTGGCAGGTCGTTGAACTCCTCGAACAGGACCTCCCTTATCGGCGCATCCATGACCTGACCGGAGTCAGCGTCACAACCGTCGGGCGCGTCGCGCGATTCTTGAGCAGCGGTTTTGGTGGATACAGAACTGTATTCGATCGCGTGTCCGGTAGTAATTCACAAGCAAACACCTCGCATTAAGGAACCTGAAATGGACATCTCAGAGCAGCGCATAAAGATTGCGGTGCAGAAAGCCGGCCGCCTTACGGATCACTCCCTTGATCTGCTCGAGCGCTGCGGCCTCAAATTTACGCAGAGCAAAGACCAGCTCTTTTGTTACGGCGAGAACATGCCCGTCGATTTGCTGCTGGTACGCGACGACGACATTCCAGGACTGGTAAGTGACGATGTCTGTGACCTCGGCATTGCCGGTCGAGACATCATCGAGGAGAAACGCCTCGGGCTGAACAGTAATGGCGGCGCCGCGTTATTCGATCAGATTTATGCGCTCGACTTCGGCCATTGTCGGCTGGTCATAGCAGCGCCGGATGGTACGGAGTATTCCGGCCCGACTTGCCTCGACAACAAGCGTATCGCCACCAGCTACGTCGAGACGCTCAAAAACTATTTGGGTAAGAACGCCATTAGTGCCGAGACTGTCTTCTTTTCCGGCGCGGTCGAAATCGCACCAAAACTCGGCAAAGCGGATTACATTTGCGACCTGGTTTCCACCGGAGCAACTTTGGCTGCCAATCAGCTCAGGGAGGTGCAGACCGTGCTGGAGAGCGAGGCAGTGGTCATTCAGACCCGGGCGCCGCTCAGCGATCTCAAGCAGGAGTGGATGGGCAAAATTCTGCAACGCCTTGATGGGGTACTGCAGGTTCGTGAGAGCAAGTACATCATGTTGCATGCGCCTCGCGATGCTCTTGCGGAAATCACACGTCTGTTGCCCGGATCAGAATCACCGACTGTTATTCCGCTCGACGGCCAGGATGACAAGCTGGCGGTACACGTTGTCTGTCGTGAAAACGTCTTCTGGGAAACCCTCGAGAATCTCAAGAGCGCAGGCGCAAGCTCGCTGCTGGTCCTGCCTGTCGAAAAAATGTTGGTATGAGGGTGGCGGGATGAGTTTCGACATGGTCACCTGGACCGAACTTTCTGCTGCCGAACGCAGGCGCTTGTTGAGACGCCCTGCCCTGCATTCAGACTCGCTTGTTCGCAATCGTGTTAACAGGATCATGGACAAGGTTCGCGAGTCCGGCGATGCGGGTCTGAGAGAGATTACGCGGCAACTCGATGGCGTTGATCTTGACCGGTTTCGAGTGACTGACGATGAATTCGACCAGGCCGAACGTGAGCTCTCAGCCACATCGATCGATGCCATCGACCTTGCCATCAGAAACGTAACGCGCTTTCACGAGATGCAGTTGCCGACGTCATTGGATGTGGAGCCAATGCCCGGAATACGTTGCGAACGCCTGAGTCGGCCAATCGATTCCGTTGGACTGTATGTACCGGCCGGGTCCGCTCCATTGCCGTCCGCTGCCATCATGCTGGCTGTGCCAGCCGCCATTGCGGGCTGTCCGCAGCGCATCATGTGCACGCCCCCTCGCCCAACCGGCCACGCTGACTCTGCGGTATTGGTAGCCGCCAGACACAGTGGCGTAAATTGTGTATTCAAGATCGGCGGAGCCCAGGCAATCGCTGCCATGTCGTTCGGCACTGTGTCCGTGCCGAAAGTCAACAAGATTTTCGGTCCCGGCAACGCCTGGGTGACTGTAGCCAAGTCGTTGGTCTCGGGAGATCCACTCGGTGCGGCAATTGACATGCCGGCAGGACCTTCAGAAGTCCTGGTAATTGCCGACGAAACCGCCAGCGCAGAATTTGTCGCGGCCGACCTGTTGTCCCAGGCTGAACATGGTAAAGACTCACAGGTCATTCTCATTACGACAAGCAGGCAGCTTGGGGAAAGCATCAGCCGACAGATTGCCGACCAGCTTGTCTCGCTCGAACGACGGGAGATTGTAGATAATGTCCTGTCCAATAGCCGATCAATAGTCGCCCCCGATCTGGAAACGGCATTGGAAATCAGTAACACATATGCGCCGGAACATCTGATCATTCAGACAAGGAATCCGCGCGATGTGTTGCCCTACGTTCGCAATGCAGGTTCCGTATTCCTCGGGCCCTGGTCGCCCGAGTCTGCCGGTGACTATTGCAGCGGAACGAATCACGTGCTGCCGACCTACGGCTTCGCGCGCAGCTACTCAGGGCTTGGCGTGGAACAATTCATGCACCAGATGAGCGTGCAGGAGCTATCCGAGGAAGGATTGCGATCTATCGCGCCGGCCATCACGGAGTTGGCCAAACTCGAAGGGCTCGACGCACATGCTGAGGCTGTTCGACGACGGATGAAGGCATGCAAGGAATCGGCAGCATGACGATCGAGACTCTCGCCAGACCGGAGATCCGTTCTCTGAGTGCTTATGAGACTGCGGTGCCGGTGAATGGTGCTTTGCGCCTGCACGCTAACGAGGCGCCGACGGCAGCAGGCCGCAACTCTCTGAATCGATATCCCGAGGTACGGCCAACCGAACTGCAGTCGCGGCTCGCCAGGCGTTTTGGCGTATCAGCGAGCAACCTCCTGGTAACTCGAGGAAGCACTGAAGCAGTCGACCTGCTCATCCGCACGTTTTGTCGCGCAGGACGCGACAGCATCGTTATCACGCCGCCGACATTTGTCATGTATCAGGTCTACGCCGATATTCAGGGCGCCGGGACGATCAGTTGCCCATTACTCTCAGAGCAAGACTTCGCTTTGAACGTCGAATCCGTAACAGATTACTGTACGGCATCGAGCAAACTGATTTTTGTTTGCTCGCCAAATAACCCGACCGGAAACGTTGTCCCAAGATCGGATCTCGTCCGGATTCTCGAAGCACGCAAAGACAAATCGATCATCGTCGTTGACGAAGCTTATATTGAATTCAGCGGCGCCGAATCGATGGCAGCCCTGGTTAGGGATCATGACAACCTTGTCGTTCTGCGCACACTGTCGAAGGCACTGGCACTGGCAGGCGCAAGATGTGGCGCCGTCATCGCCAATGCCGCATTGATTCGGCTGCTCAGCGGCGTGCTGGCTCCATACGCACTTTCAACGCCGGTAATCGACTGCGTTATGGCCGCATTATCCGACAGAGGATTTACCAACGACTCCCGGATCACAAAGATCGTCGCCGAACGTGACCGTATGACCGGACAATTGACATCAAGTCCATTTGTTCAAAGAGTTTGGCCAAGCCAGACCAATTTTCTGCTTGTCCAATTTCGTAATCTCGCGGAGATTCAGGAGCGCTTACGGGCGGAGCGCATTCTCATACGTGACTGCAGCGACAAGCCTGGCCTTGAAAATTGCGCGCGAATAACCATCGGTGATCCGGACGAAAACGATCGGCTGCTCGCGGCACTGAGCTTGTCAGAGGGCGTACGCAATGTCAGTTAAAGTACTCTTCATCGATCGCGACGGCACACTGATCGAGGAGCCACCGGATAATCAGGTCGACGGACTGGATAAAATAAAACTGGTGCGTGGTGTCGTGCCGGCGCTTATCGATCTCGCCGATTCAGGTTACCGCTTCGTCATGGTCACCAACCAGGACGGACTCGGGACGCCGGCATTTCCCGAGAGTGACTTTCAGGTTTGCCAGGACTTTGTAATCTCGATGTTCGAGTCCCAAGGCATCGAGTTCGACGAAGTGTTTGTCTGCCCTCACCGCGATGAAGACCGGTGCGACTGCCGTAAACCCCGGACCGGGTTGCTGACCCGCTACCTTGCAGACACCGATCTCGACATGGAAAACTCAGCCGTTATCGGCGACCGCGACACCGACATGACATTGGCCGGGAAACTCGGTCTTCAAGGAATCCAAATCTCATCGGGCTTGGACTGGGCAAGCGTGCGAATGTCACTAAACGGCGAATCCCGCCACTCGACCGTCGAAAGAAACACCAGGGAAACGTCTGTTCGGGTTGCAGTCAATCTCGATAGCGACAACCCGATCAATATCGATACCGGCATCGGCTTCTACGATCACATGCTCGAGCAAATTGCCAAACACGGCGGAATTAGCCTGCAAGTCAGTTGCAAAGGCGATCTCGAGGTTGACGAACACCACACCGTAGAAGACACGGCTATCTGCATCGGCACCGCTATCCGCCAGGCTCTCGGGGACAAACGTGGTATTGGACGCTATGGCTTTCTGCTGCCGATGGATGAAAGTGAATCCAAAGTATCGCTGGACCTGTCAGGCCGCGCATTTTTTGTTTTTAAGGGCGAGTTTCCCCGTGAACAAGTCGGCAGCTTGCCGACTGAACTCGTCAAACATTTTTTCCACACACTGTCGGATTCACTCGGCGCCGCATTGCACATCGACGTCAGCGGTGAGAACACGCATCACATGATCGAGGCTTGCTTCAAATCTGTCGGTCGGTCTCTGCGACAGGGAATACGTCTCGAAGGCGGCGAAATGCCGAGTACCAAGGGCACGCTGAGCTGACATGTCAGGCAATGGCGTGGCAATCATCGACAGCGGCGGTGCGAACATCGCGTCGCTCAAGTTCGCCCTCAATCGGCTCGGCGTCGACGCAGGCTTAACCGCTGATGCAAGGACGATCCGGAACGCCAGCCATGTGATCCTGCCCGGTGTCGGTGCCGCCACTGCGGCGATGCAAAGACTCGAACAGACCGGACTGAACATACTGATCCCCGAACTCGAACAACCCGTGCTCGGCATTTGTCTGGGAATGCAGCTGCTGGCCGAAGCATCCGAGGAAGACGACGCTGAGTGTCTGGGTGTGATTCCGGGCATTGCGAAAAAGCTTTCAGCAAGTCCTGAGGCACCAGTGCCGAACATGGGATGGAGTCCTGCATCCTTAGCCCGGCAACATCCACTCTTAACCGGCATAAACGAGGGCAGTTACTTCTATTTCGTACACAGCTATGCACTACCGGTCGCTGACTATTCGCTCGCGACCGCGAACCATGTGGACAACTTCACGGCAGTCCTTACATACAACAATTTTTGCGCAACGCAGTTTCACCCCGAGCGCTCATCCGCTGCCGGCGCACAGCTACTTGCCAATTTTCTGGAATTGCAGCCATGAAAATCATTCCGGCCATCGACCTGCAGGACGGTATATGCGTCAGGCTGTTCCAGGGCGACTTCGAGAAATGCATCGAATACAGCAATGACCCGGCGGCGGTCGCCCGCAATTTTCAGGCGATGGGATTCGAGAACCTGCATATCGTGGATCTCGACGGCGCAAAACTCGGTCAGCAGGGGAATTGTGAAGTCGTTTCCGCCATTGCGTCGGAGTCTGACCTCGTAATTCAGCTCGGTGGCGGCATGCGCGACAGAGAAACAATCTCGCACTGGTTGGCTGCCGGTGTATCGCGTTGTGTCATCGGAAGCCTCGCAGTAAGTGATCCAAGGAACGTGAAAAGCTGGCTCCAGGAATTCGGTGCCGACCGCATTGTTCTCGCCCTGGATGTTAAATTGGACGACACCGGTACACCGATGCTGGTCACACATGGATGGGCCCGATCGGCAGATATCGATCTCTGGCAATGCGTCGACCGCTATCTCCGAAACGACATTAAGCATGTTCTTTGTACAGACGTGAGTCGCGATGGCGCCATGACAGGACCGAACGTGGAGCTATACCGGGAGTTCATCTCGCGTTATCCCACGATCAGCCTGCAAGCCTCTGGCGGTGTCAGACACGCCGACGATCTGCGCGCGCTCGAAGATCTGGGGGCCAGCACCGCGATCACCGGCCGCGCTTTGCTTGAGGGCAAAATCGATACAACGGAGCTGGGACCATTCCTGCGCGTCGCATAATCCCCTGCCTGGATGTGCGTGACGGCAAAGTCGTCAAAGGCGTTCAGTTTCGCGATCACCGGATTGTCGGCGAGATCGTCGAGCTGGCCGATCGCTATTGCAAAGACGGCGCCGACGAGCTCGTGTTCTACGACATCATGGCCAGCCCCGACGGACGTAGTGTCGATCGAAACTGGGTCAGTCAGGTAGCCTCTGTCCTCGACATCCCTTTCTGTGTAGCGGGCGGCATCACTACCGTGGCCGACGCAGAAGACATTCTGAATCGCGGCGCCGATAAGATTTCAATAAACTCGCCTGCCCTCGCAAATCCCGATCTTATCTCAGAACTTGCCAGCAGATTTGGCACGCAGTGTATCGTTGTCGGAATCGACAGTCTCGAAAACAACGGCGATTGGCGGGTTTATCAGTTTACGGGCGACCCGGAGAAAACATCTGCTACCAATTGGAATACCGTGTCATGGGTGCACGAGGTACAGGAAAGAGGTGCCGGTGAGATCGTTCTTAACTGCGTGAATCAGGACGGCGTACAGGACGGGTATGACTGCAGACAGCTTTTGCGTATTCGTAGAGGTTGCCGGGTTCCTTTGATCGCCTCCGGTGGAGCCGGCAAACCCGAACATTTCAAAGACGTTTTTGACCACGCACGAGTTGACGGTGCGCTGGCAGCCAGCGTTTTTCACAGTGGTGCGATTCTCATTCCCGAATTAAGGCGTTTTCTGGATAACGCAGGAATCGAGATGCGTCAATGACGTCTCTTCACGAAAAAATCGACTGGACAAAGGGCGATGGGCTTGTACCAGCGATCGTTCAACATTCCACGAGCGGGCGCGTCTTGATGTTGGGCTACATGAACGCCGAAGCACTAAGCAAATCGCAGTCTGGCAAATTGGTAACCTTCTACAGTCGATCTCGGACCTGCATTTGGACCAAAGGCGAAACGTCCGGAAATAAACTTGAGCTGCACAACATCGAACTTGACTGCGATAGCGACACGCTATTAGTGACGGCGACCCCGACAGGGCCCACTTGCCACCTGATGAAACCCAGCTGCTTTGATCAAAGTGCCGAAGGTGCCGGTTTTGGATTCATCGGTCAGCTTGAATCCGTGATACGAGATCGGATCAAGAATCGGAATACCGACAGTTATACCGCGCAACTGGTTGCACAGGGAGAGAAACGAGTTGCTCAAAAGGTAGGCGAAGAAGCGATCGAACTGATACTGGCTGCAACAGCCGGGGACCGAAGTGAGCAACTAGAGGAAGCAGCCGATCTGCTTTTTCATCTGCTCGTTCTGCTTGCGTGCAAAGGGTTAAGCCTTTCTGACCTATCAGAAACCCTCAGAAAACGGCACGATTTGTCAAAGGGTGAATAGTTACCTTTTCGACCAATTCTCGACCGATTGCTCAAGTGATCCTTCATCGATTTTTTCCACCCATTCGTCTCTGACATTTTGATCGGCGAACAAGTAGAGCTTGCCGCCCTCAATGTGCCATGCGTCAGGCGAAATATCGGCAGTAACACCTTTGCCGGCGGCGAAGGAGCAAAATCCACCGAATTGCGGCGCGTAATATTCGGGAGTCAACTCGAACAAGTCACGGTTTCCGGCCGTGAAAAAATGCCAGGTGGCACCGCCCCATTCGTAGGCGAACTGCCTGTCGCCGGTCATCGAGGCTCCGTTCTCGAAAAATGCGACGGGATCATAGCCAGCCAGCGCGAGTCCGGACGAGGTGTTGATGTCGCCCCACCAGCCCCAGGATATCGGGGAGACTTTCTTAATATACGCGAATCCACCAATTGCAACGATCACGACCATAAGTCCTATCGCGAGCCACTTTTTCATTTCGATACACCTGCTTCATTCAAAAAAAAACCCGCTCGGAGTTACCTTGCGGGTCTATGGACAATAGCCGGTTTTTTGCTAGCCGTTACTACTGCCAGTCGCACCCACGCACCTCTGGCGCGCCATTTGTTTTATGTGGTTATCGACACCGGGCCTACCGGTGTCTTGGCACATTACGTAGATGCAATTCACGTCTGATGCTCAGTAGATACCCCCTGATTGACGAGGTCAAGTGCCGGCTGCTGAAGTTATTCGTCCCAGGCCGGCACGGTGCTCACGGCGCCTCGGGAGGCAGACGATACCTGCGCACGGTATTTGGCCAGTGCACCGGTCGTTACGCCGGATTTGGGGCGCCGCCAGTTTTTCTTTCGTTCGGCGAGTTCTTTTTCGCCGACCGAGATGTCGATGCGGCGTTTTTCAGCATCGAACGTAATTACGTCTCCGTCCTCGATCAGCGCTATCGGCCCACCGACTGCTGCCTCGGGCGACACGTGACCGGCAACGAAACCATGGCTGCCGCCAGAAAATCGCCCATCGGTCATCAGTGCGACGTCGCTGCCCAGGCCCTTGCCCACGATCGCGCTGGTGGGGCTTAGCATTTCGCGCATGCCAGGTCCCCCTTTCGGGCCTTCGTAACGAATGACGATTACGTCCCCGGCCTTGATTTCATCGTTCAGAATCGCCTGCAGCGCCAGTTCCTCCGAATGAAATACCCGGGCGCTGCCCTCGAATCGCAGGCCCTCTTTGCCGGTTATTTTCGCTACAGCCCCGTCAGGCGCGAGGTCCCCATACATGATGACCAGATGGCTGTCGGCCTTGATCGGGTCGTCGAAATCACGAACAATTTCCTGACTGTCAGGATAATCGGCAACGTCGGCGAGATTTTCGGCAACGGTGTGGCCGGTCACGGTCATGCAATCGCCGTTCAACAGGCCCCGATCGAGCAGACGCATCATCAGTGGCTGGATGCCGCCAATCTCGATCAACTCGGACATCAGGAAGCGGCCGCTCGGCCTGACGTCTGCCAGCACCGGTACGTTTTCTCCGATGCGGCCGAAATCGTCGAGCGTAAGATCGACCCGGGCGTCCTCTGCGATCGCCAGTAAATGCAAGACGGCATTCGTCGAACCGCCCAATGCGATGACGACTGTGATCGCATTCTCGAAGGCATCGCGTGTAAGAATATCGCGAGGCTTGATGTCCTTCTCGATCAGATTCATGACCGCTTGCCCGGCGCGCCGGCAATCGTCGATCTTGTTTTTCGATACGGCTTCCTGTGCCGAGCTGTTTGCCAGGCTCAGGCCCAACGCCTCGATCGCCGATGCCATCGTGTTCGCGGTGTACATGCCGCCGCAGGATCCTGGCCCCGGAATGGCGGTCTGCTCCACCTCGAGCAGCTCCTGTTCATCGATGGTTCCGCCGGACAAAGCGCCAACGGCTTCGAAAACGGAAATGATGTCCCGGCGTTTTGCGCCTGGCTTGATCGTGCCGCCATACACGAATACCGACGGCCTGTTTAGTCGCGCCATTGCCATGACGCAGCCGGGCATGTTCTTGTCGCAGCCACCGATCGTGATTAGCCCGTCAAATCCCTGAGCGCCCGCCACCGCCTCGATCGAGTCGGCAATGATTTCCCTGGAAACGAGGGAATAGCGCATTCCGGGCGTGCCCATGGATATGCCGTCTGAGACACTGATCGTATTGAAGATGACGCCTTTGCCACCTGCCCCGTCTGCGGCTTCAGCGGCTTCCCTGGCCAGCTGATCGATGTGCATGTTGCATGGCGTCACCATGCTCCAGGTTGATGCAATGCCGATCTGCGGCCTCGAGAAGTCCTTGTCGCTAAAGCCAACGGCGCGCAACATTGCCCGGCTCGGTGCCTGTTCGACGCCATCGACGACAACGCGCGAATACCGGCGCAGTTCTTTTTCGGTCATGGGGTTCGCTCTGTTTAGATCAGTCGTTATTCTAGGTTCGAATCATCATCTCTGATCATAACCGCGATTCGCCGGAAAATGTTCGCGTTGGTCTCTTCGCCTACCAAGTCCGGCATCTCGAGCACGAACGCCTCATCGGATTCCGGATCTGAATCCTGAACGAGCGGAACAAGAATTCGTGCCGAACGCTGGCCGGGGCCAAACTCGACTGTGTTTGTGCTGGGGACAAAATAGTCCTCTCCCTCGGTAGCGGTAACGTCGCGCAGCAAGTACCTAACGGTCACCGCCGTGTGGTCGGGGTTGAAGCGAACCACATCGATTTGCACGGCAGGGTCACGCTCACGCACCGAAACCTGCCCTACGGCAAATGCTACGGTGTTCGGCTCAAGTTCGGATTCGAATCTTCGCTGATCATCGTCCTCGAGCGTCACTCTGATCAATGCGAACTCTGATTCGGCATCGTCGATGTCTCGAACCAGCAACGATACCTGTCGATCTGGCTCACGCAGCGGGTCGGATGTCATCGACATCGTAAATCGGGTCCTGTACTGCCCGGCCGGGAATCGCGCGACACTTGAATCGGAAATCTGATACTGACCGGTTTCCCAAGGCGATCGGTTTCCGCTGAAGCCGATTTCCTCCAGCTTTACCACCAAAACGTCCTCGATATTGCTCGCGCGCACGAGTTCGATGGTCGCCGGCTTTTGGTCTTCCCTGATAATCAGGTCATTTTCTGTTCTGACGGTGCCCGGAGAGGCCAGGTGTACTTCAATGGTTGCTATGGGCAGGTCCGAATAATCGACCAGAACTTCCTGCGGAACAGGCTCTTCTTCGAATTGCGCCTCGTCATATGACTCAACCACCAGCGTCTCATCAGATGGCTCATCTGCCGACGCCTCATCAGTGAATTCAACCACCAGCGCCTCATCAGCTGGGTCATCTACCAGCACCTCATCAGTCGATTCAACTACCAGCGCCTCGTCAGCTGGGTCATCTACCAGCACCTCGTTAGATGGGTCATCTACCAGCACCTCGTTAGATGGGTCATCCACCAGTACCTCGTCAGATGAGTCAATCACCAATGACCCTTCGTCGGGAGGCACAGCGTCGTCCGAGGCCACCGGCTCGTCAACTGGCACCTGCTCAGGCGGTGGAAGCTGTTCTGTGACTGCCTGCTGATCGCTGTTGTCGGTCAGGCCTGGCAGAGAGATGGACGAAATCTGATCCAGTAGCCCTGCCTGGTAGAGCCCCCAGGCGCCTCCAATCAGAACCATTACCGCGAGTAGCGAAGGCCAGAGCCGCCGTACTTCGATTTCGTGATCATTCACTGTTTGAACTGGCTGCGTCGCACGCATGGGCGCTCCCGCAGACAATGCATCCATGAAATCCTGTGGGGACGAAAATCGTGACACTCGCGAATAGGACAAGGCTTTTCGCAGCGCAGCCCATTCCAGATCGTTCAGTACCTGCGGTCGCTGCGGCTCCATACCTTCATCGGCAGCCTCCGCTGCATTCCTGGGGCCGAATACACGATAGCCTGCGATAAGTCGGTACATGAGGCAGCCGAGAGAAAAGACGTCGTCCGCCGCGACGGGTTCTTCGCCGGTCAACACTTGCATGCTCGAGTAGGCCGGCGTCACGGCACCGGGCACTCCGGGATCGACAGCAGCATGTCCCTCGGACTGCTGTTGCCGGACCCGCGCGATGCCGAAATCCAGTAACTTGATTTCACCGTTGGGCAACAAGATGATGTTGCCCGGCTTGACATCCGCATGAATGACGCCACGACGATGTGCATAGTCCAGCGCTTTGCCGATCTGCTTGACGATGTCGAGTGCTGTGTCCCTGTCAATTTTCTTGCCGCTACTGTCATCGAGGATTTCGGCCAGCGATCTGCCTTCCAGCCATTCCATGACAATGAAATAAAGATCTTCTTCACGGTCGAGATCGATGAACCGCACGATGTTGGGATGTGTCAGGCAACGCCCTTTGGCCGCTTCCTGTTGAAGCGCACGTAACGCCACTCCGTCTCTGGAGAGTTGTGGTGTGAGAACCTTGATCGCGACCGACGGATTCGCCTCGTTGGCTTCCGCCAATCGCCGATCCAGGGCCTTGTAGACGACGCCCATGCTGCCGCTCGAGACCCTCTCCTGAAGTAGAAATCGATCCCGTAACACAGAACCGATTTGCAGCCGGCCACCGTCCAACTCGTCACTGATTTCGAGTTTCTCGATCACGGTAGTTTCCCCGAACGGGTCAGCGCCCTGCTCTTCCGGATCAGGATCAACACGCTCGGGATCAATATTTTTGGTCACCATGCGATCGAGCATGCGCTGCACAAGATCTAAAGTCTCGTCGCGAAGATTTCCCGCCTTGTGCTGATCGTTGAGTATGCGGCGAATGTCGACCGATACACTCTCGTCCTCCCACAACAGGTCCTCGAGCACCCCGTGAATGTCGTCGAGCAAGTCCTCATCGGCAATCTCTTTCTGCAGACGCTCGGTGAATTCCCTGAGCTGCCTGGATCGAGAACTCTCCACATTGTCGGACTTGGCGTTCATAAGCGGTCAAGTTTACCGTCAGTTAGACCCGGACTATGGGAACTGGTCGTCATATTGCGCCGCCGAAGCGATCGCCAGGGCCACAGAACCGCTGCATTTAGAGCACCTTTCCCGGATTGAGAATGTTCGCGGGATCGAGCGCTGACTTGATCGACTGCATGACTGCGATCTCCTCCTCGCCCCGGTATTTTCGCAGGACCTCCCGCTTGGAACGTCCGATGCCATGCTCGGCACTGATACTGCCGTCAAACGAGCTGACGACGTCGTAGATGACATTGCTGAGGTCCGCAGCTTTGTCGCGAAAACTGTCTTCGTCGCAAGATTTCGGCTGACTGACGTTGAAGTGCACATTACCGTCACCGACGTGGCCGAACGCCACTATTCTTGCGTCCGGCGTGTGCTTCAGGACTGCCGACTCCGCTTCGTCGATGAATTCTCCAATTTTTCCGACCGGAACCGACACGTCATGCTTCAGGCTGAAACCCTCAAACTTCTGAACCTCGGAAATAGAGTGCCGCATGCTCCACAGCGCTTCCTGCTCGGATATGCTTTTGGCGATGACGGCGTCCAGTCCGATATTCTTGTCCACGGCGGCCGCCAACGTCGATTCGAGAGCCTCGACATCGTCATCGAGTGAGGTCTCGAGCAGGACATACCAGTCATGTTCGTCGGTAAACGGCATCGATATCGCTGGCATGTGCCTTTTCAGATATCGAATCGCGCGACTCGGTATCAGTTCGAATGCCTGCAACTGATCTGCCAGTGACGAACGAAGTTCGGCCAACAACTCCACGGCGCGTGTCGGACTTTCCACTGCGATCATCGCCGTCTGCGTGCTTCTCACCTCGGGATACAAGCGCAGATTCGCCGCTGTAATGATGCCGAGCGTTCCTTCCGAGCCGATAAACAGTTGCTTGATATCGTAGCCGGCCGTATCTTTGCGAAGACCGCGCAGCCCACTCCAGACAGATCCATCGGCAAGGACCACTTCAAGACCCAGGACCTGGTCTCTCGCGCTACCGTATCGCAATACGTTGATGCCGCCGGCATTCGTCGAGAGATTACCGCCAATCTGACAACTCCCCTCGGCAGCCAGGCTCAAGGGAAAGAATCTGCCAGCCTTTCGCGCTGCTGACTGCACGTCGGCCAGGATGCAGCCGGCCTCGACGATCATCGAGAAGTCATTCACGCTTATCGACCGTATGGCATTCATCCGGGATAACGACAGGAGTACCTGCTGGCCACTTTCGTCCGGGATCGCGCCGCCGCAAAGGCCGGTATTGCCACCTTGTGGAACCACAGCAGTATTGCTCGCGGCACAGGCTTTTATCACGGCCGACACCTGCTCTGTGCTGTCTGGAGACACCATGAGCAATGTCTCGCCGTGATACCTCTCACGCCACTCGGTAAGGTGTGGCAGAAGTTCGTCCGGATCAGTGGTCCAACCCGAGGCGCCAACGATCGACTTGAGTTCCTCGATTAACACCGGTACCCCAGGTTCGCATGTTGTGAAAACGTCGGCCAGTCGATGTTGCTGCCACACATCACAGCAACCACTTTCTTACCGGAAAATCGATCGGACAAGGGTCCTATCAGTGCCGCAGTCGTTGCAGTACAAGCAGGTTCGACGGCGATTTTCATCTCCCTGAACAATATTCCCATCGCGTCTTTCAAATCACTGTCACTTACCAGCACGAGTTCATCGACATTTTCCTTGCACAGCTGATAGGAGATCGGCAATGCAAATGGCGCACCCAGGCTATCGGCGATCGTCATCACCTTCTCGATTGACTCGGGCTTGCCACTGGCGAAACTGCGGTGCATCGAGTCTGCGCCAACGGGCTCAACGCCGATAATCTCGCATTCAGGCTTGATCTGCTTCACCGCGCTCGAGATGCCCGCGCACAAACCGCCGCCGCCGATTGGCACAATGACCGCATCCAGCTCGGGTACCTGGTCGCAAATCTCCAGTCCGACGGTCGCGGTACCGAGAACGACATCGGTGCCCTCGAAGGGGTGTACGAAAAATCGTCCCTCGCGCTCCTGAATTTCATTCGCAACATCGAAGGCACCATGAACATCATCCGCCAGCACGACTTCGGCGCCAAAATGGCGGCATCGCTCGATGCGATAGGGATTGGCGTTCATGATCATTACAACTTTGGCGCTCGTACCAACAGCTTGTGCTGCGAACGCCGTCGCAATCGCGTGATTACCTGCACTAACCGCCGTAACGCCAGCCTCTTTTTGCGTCTCATCGAGGCCCAGCATTACCGACAGGGCGCCCCTTGGTTTGAATGTCCCGGTGCGCTGCAAAAACTCGAGCTTTGCGTGGAACTCGAAGTCCGCTCCGATAAAATTCTCGAGCGACCGGCAACGCATGACCGGCGTAAGCGCCAACCACTCCTGCAGCCGCTCATGCAGTGCCCGAACGGCGTCAATTCGAGGCGTTTCAGTGAGCAAGCAATCTTCCTCCGATAATCACATACGGGCTTGGTGTAAACTCATGCCGCACTAGCATTATTATGTAAATCACACTGTTTTCGAAATCTGGCCAATCTTAGGGAATTGAGATACATATAACAGCTTCTTAATGATACTTGCGCTGCTGCGCAGACTTGATTAGTTTACTTTAACAACACCGGCACTGTCGGTGAGCACTCGCATTGGGGCGGTCCAAGCCTGGGTTAACACTGAATGGACCTTGACGATCTTTCGCAATCCGGCATCCGGCGAATAGCCAACTATTCGCCATACCTTGATCAATTGGCCGGTCTTGCCAATGAAATGGGGCTGCGCCAGCGGAGCAATCTGGTACATCTGGAGAATTGTCTTAACGATCACTGGTCTTTGGGCCAGAACAGCATCCTGAGCTGGGCACCCCTCGATGACGGACTGTTGATCCTTGTCGTGCCGCACTACGCAATCGCCGAATACACAGCAGCCCCGACAGATGACCCCAGGCTTCCACAGCGCGTATCCGCGGCCTTTATTACCGAACTGATCTCCGGCGACCGGCAACTCACGATTGCCCAGATGCAAAAGGTGGCCAAACTGCTGGACATCGAGCCGACATTCGTCCCGCTTCGACAAGCACTGACCGGACACGAAGTCGAAACGCAGATTATCGAGAAAATGATCCGCCGATATGGCATCAATTACGTCGCCAGTCGCGCCGTCACGTTGTTCGATATCGTCGGTTTCAGCCTGCTGACGCCATTCGAGCAAATGACCCAGCTGAACAGCCTGTCTTATTCCTTAAACTCGGCCCACGCGAAAATGCTGGAGAAGGACATCGGCATCAACTTCGCCCGGTCCTCCGCCGGGGACGGGTTTTATATCTGGAACCGGGATCATGGTCTCGAGGCCAACGTCAATCTTTATCATTTCATGCACATCGTGCTGGCCGATAACGCCATCGCACGAAGCAAAGCCGTGTCCAGGGCGGTGCCTCGTCTGCGCGCCTGTTTCCATGTCGGCAGCTGCTATGAATTTCACCAGGCCGAAGGGCTCAGCCCGACCATTCATAACTTCATCGTCGGCGATGTAACGATTGAGCTGGCAAGAATGATTGAGGCCGCAATGCCGGGCCAAATTCTGGTCGGCGAGTTCTTCGCCGCGCTTCCCGGCCAGGGGAACGGCGAAGAAGACTCACAGGTCAATCTCGATGCCGTGACTTTTCTTCAGCGGGCGCAGGGCAATTTGTCGAAGCTGAGCGGCCTGGAGCTGTCCGGTGAAAAGGTAACCGCAATCAAATGCTACTTGACCGGCGAACGGCAGGACGATGGTGAATTCAGCATTCGCAAGCTGCACATCAAGGACAAACACGGACTCACCAGGATCGTGTACAACGCCAAAGTGAACATCTATCGCGAGCTTGCCCAGCCAATTCTCCTGGGTATAGAGGACAAGAAGCTGGCGCCAAACCAGGAGCAGGCTTGAATCGAATGGTCGGGGCGAGAAGATTCGAACTTCCGACCCCCACAACCCCATTGTGGTGCGCTACCAGGCTGCGCTACGCCCCGACCGGAAAATTTAAGTGCGAGCGCGGCAATGATACTTACCGCGCGACTGACTGGAAAGATTTTTTATTAGCGCCTGAGGATTTTTAGAACTTGCTCGAGTTCCAGGCGTAATTGCTTGATGATTTGCTGGCTCTGGCTAACGTCCGACTTTGCGTCTTCGCCGGTTAGCCTCTGCCTGGCGCCACCGATTGTAAAGCCATCGTCATACAACAGACTTCGAATCTGACGAATTATCAGTACGTCCTGACGCTGATAATAGCGGCGATTGCCGCGCCGTTTTACCGGCTTCAGCTGAGGAAACTCCTGTTCCCAGTATCGCAGGACGTGCGGCTTTACAGCGCACAGGTCGCTAACCTCACCTATCGTGAAGTATCGCTTGCCTGGGATTGGAGGTAGTTCGTCATTATTCCCCGGTTCCAGCATAGGCCTCTACTCGGGCTTTTAGTTTTTGTCCTGGCCTGAAAGTCACTACCCGGCGTGCCGTAATTGGTATTTCTTCGCCGGTCTTTGGGTTTCTGCCTGGACGTTCGTTTTTGTCCCGAAGATCAAAATTTCCAAACCCGGAAAGTTTGATCTGCTCCCCAACTGCGAGAGACGCTCGCAGCTCTTCAAAATATAAATCGACCAGTTCGCGGGCTTCTCTCTTGTTCAATCCTAATTCATTGAAAAGGGATTCCGCCATATCTGCTTTTGTAAGTGCCATCGAAACTAGTCTCTTAGCTCAGCTGCGAATTCTCGCTTCAAATCACGTACTGCCGCGTCCATCGCCGAGTCCGCATCTTCGTCAGTAAGGGTGCGGGATGTTTCCTGCAAAATCAAGCCTAAAGCTATGCTTTTTCGCCCCGCTTCTATGCCCGGACCCTTATAAACGTCGAAAATTGTTACATTTTGGATTAGATCCGGAGCCGACGATGCCGCAACTTTTACCAAATCACCCGCGGCAACATTTTCGTCAACTACCACAGCGATATCGCGCCTTATTGCTGGAAATTTTGACACTGCAGACGACTTCGGAACACTCGAAGCGAACGCCAGCGCTGCATCCAATTCAAAAAGTATTACGTCTTTGTCCAAATCGAAAGTCTGTGCGATTGCAGGATGCAGCTTGCCAAGAACACCAATCACCTGACCGTCACGGACAATATTTGCGACTTGACCAGACTGCAGCGCCACATGACTCGAAGCTTCGAAATCTAATTTTGTTTCGTCGCCAACCAATCGCAAAAGAGCGTTCAGATCTGATTTTATGTCAAAGAAATCAACGCCCTGAGCGGGCCCTCCCCACTGTTCCGGGACCGCCGACCCGATCGCGAGGCCTGACACCCGAATAATCTCCAGCGGCTTTTTCAGCTTGCCATGAAATGATTTTCCTATTTCAAAAAAACGAACACGTTCTTGTTGTCGCGCGACATTTGCCGCTGCGACTGCAATCATTCCGGGCCATAACGAGCCGCGCATTACAGACATCTCACTCGAGATCGGATTACTCAAAACAAGTTTTGAATCTTCTCCTGTAAAACGACGATTGTTTTCAGCATCGATAAAACTGTAGGTGATTATTTCCTGGTAATCGCGTGCGGCCAATGACGCTGCGACGAGTTCCATATCGATTATTGATTCTGTAACGGGTCTAAGCGGTAATTCTGCCGTTGCGGTGGTTTCCGGGATAAGGTCGTAACCATATATGCGGGCAATCTCTTCGACCAGGTCGTCTTCTATAGCAAGATCGAATCTGAAAGCGGGCGGAGTCACCTGCCAACCATCGGCATCTTGTTCAATGTTGAGTTGCAGGTTTTTCAAAATATCGGCGACTATGTCATCGGGAATTTCCGTTCCCAGTACTCTTTCCAATCGCGCTCTTCTCAGTGAAATCGACCTGGTCGATGGCAGGTGGTTCTCGTCAATGAAATCCGTTAGTGGTCCAACTTCACCACCTGAAATCGCGACAAGCAATTCAGTTGCCCGTTCGACGGCCCGAGCCTGACCGTTCGGATCCACGCCCCGCTCGAATCGAAGTGATGCGTCGGTATGGAGTCCATACGACCTCGCCCGACCGGCGATGACCGACGGCGGCCAGAATGCTGCCTCGAAAAATACGTCCTGGGTCGCCTCGGAGACGGCCGTACTGATGCCGCCCATGATGCCGGCAAGACCTATCGGGCCTGAATCATCAGTGATCAGGAGCGTGTCTTTGGTCAGCTCGATCTCTTTTTCATCCAGCAGGGTTACCTTCTCACCCCTTTTGGAGAATCTGGGTCTGATGGCTCCGTTCACCAACTTGAGATCGTAAGCGTGCAAGGGCTGTCCCAGTTCCAGCATGACGTAATTGGTGACATCGACCACCGGGTGAATCGCCCTGAGGCCACTCCTGCGAAGCCGTTCGGTCATCCAGATCGGCGATCTGGCATCCGGATCGATGTTCCTAATAACCCGCCCGGCAAACCGAGGGCACGCAGAAGGATCTTTGACCTCGACGGCTTGGGTGTCTTCAACAGTCGCCCGGACCTTTGGAAAAACCGCTGTGGTCAGGTCCGTAGCCGTCATTGCGGCCACATCTCTGGCAATACCAAGAACGCTGAAGCAATCGCCTCGATTCGGCGTCAGGTCAACATCAAAGATGTTGTCTGGCAGGCCGAGGTACTCCGATAAATCCGTACCCGTCGGCGCATCGTCCGGAAGCTTGATTATGCCGTCAGCGTCATCACCGAGACGCAGTTCGAATGAGGAGCACAGCATGCCATTGGACTGGACGCCACGAATCTTGGATCGCTGCAGTTTTGTGCCGTCAGGCAGGCAAACACCCGGGGCCGCGAATGGGCTTTTCATGCCGGCAACCACATTGGGCGCGCCGCATACCACCTCGACCGGCTTGCCTTTTCCGGTCGAGACCTGGCACACGCTCAACCTGTCAGCATCAGGGTGCTTGCCAACTGCCAGGACCTCCGCGATAACGACGCCAGTCAGCCCGCTGCCTTGCACCTCGATGCTGTTCACCTCGTGCCCGGCCATGGTGAGTTTGTGCCCCAACTCCGTAGCATCAAGCTTCGGGTCAACCCACTCTCGCAGCCATGTTTCCGGAAACTTCATCGCAGCAATACCATTTCAGTGGAACTGCCGCAGGAATCGCAGATCGTTATCGAAAAACGTTCTCAGGTCATTGACCCCGTAACGCAACATCGCCAGTCTCTCGATGCCCATGCCGAAGGCATAGCCGGTAAATTCTTCAGGATCGACGCCCGCGTTGCTCAAAACATTCGGATGCACCATGCCGCAGCCCAGGATCTCCAGCCATTTGCCTTTCTCCCAAAGCACATCGACCTCGGCAGACGGTTCCGTGAACGGAAAATAGGATGCGCGGAAGCGCAATTCCGCCTCGCGCTCGAAAAAACTCTCGACGAACTGATGTAGCACGGATTTCAGGTTGGCAAGACTGATGCCGCGATCGACAACCAGACCTTCGACCTGGTGAAACATTGGCGTATGCGTCTGATCAGAGTCGCAACGATAAACGCGTCCCGGTGCGATAATTCGAATGGGCGCACCCTCTTCCACCATCGAACGAATCTGTACCGGCGAGGTATGAGTTCTCAAGAGCATGCCGCCCGGAAAATAAAAAGTGTCGTGGTCCGCGCGCGCCGGGTGATTCTCGGGAATGTTGAGCGCCGTGAAATTGTGATAATCGTCCTCGATTTCCGGCCCGGATCGAACACCGAAGCCGGCGTTCCGAAAAATTCTCTCGATCCTGGACATGGCGCGCGATACGGGATGCCTGCCACCAAGTCCGTATCCCCGACCCGGTAGTGTCACATCGACGGTGTCATCAACCAGCTTTCTGGCGAGCGCTTCGCCTTCGAGTGTTTCCCGTTTGGCGCTGATGCGCTGCTGGATCTCCTGCTTGGCACGATTGATTTCCTGACCGGCGGCCGGGCGCTCGTCAGCGGGAAGCTGACTGAGATCCTTGAGACGCACGGTCAGCGCACCCTTCTTGCCGAGATAGGACACCCTGACCGCGTCCAACGCGCCCAGATCTACCGCGGAGTCTATTTCAGACCCCGCCGTCTGTACCAGTTCGTTGAGTGCTGGCATCCGGGCTAACTTTCGGCCAGAGCTGCCTTCGCTTGAGCCGCGATCGCGCCGAAGGCTTCAGGATCGTGCACCGCGATGTCTGCCAATACTTTTCGGTCGATTTCGACCTCCGCCTGGTGCAGCCCGTTGATCAAACGGCTGTATGACATTCCATGCAGACGAGCGGCCGCGTTGATACGCGTGATCCACAACGCCCGGAACTGCCTCTTTCTTTGGCGCCGATCGCGATATGCATACTGTCCGGCCTTGATGACTGCCTGCTTGGCGACCCGGTAAACCTTGCTCCTGGCGCCGTAGTACCCCTTGGCTTTGTCGAGGACCTTCTTGTGGCGCGCCTTGGCGACGACGCCTCTCTTAACTCTTGCCATTTCTGAATCTCCTCAACTGTATGGAAGCAAGCGACGCACACTCTTCTGATCGCTGTCGGCGATCTGCAGAGTCTTGCTCAACTGACGTTTACGCTTGGAACTTTTCTTGGTGAGGATATGATTTCGAAACGACTGGCCGCGCTTGAAGCCGCCCTTGGCCGTCCGGCGGAAACGCTTGGCAGCGCCCCGGTTGGTCTTCATCTTAGACATTCTGTCTCCAATTTTTGGCCTTGCAACGTACGCATGTGTCGATTCGACCCATCGCCGCTGAAGGCGGGTAGTGACATCGCCCGATATCTAGAACGGGTTTCTGTCGTTACTCACTTTTTCTTCGGTGCCATCACCATGATCATTTGCCGGCCTTCCATTTGCGGCATTTGCTCGACCATGGCGATGTCATCGAGGTCTTCCCTGACCCGAGCCAGGAGATTGGCACCCAATTCCTGATGCGCCATCTCACGACCTCTAAACCTTAGTGTGACTTTGGTCTTGTCACCAATCTCCAGGAATGCAATCAGCTTGCGCAGCTTGACCTGGTAGTCACCTTCCTCCGTTCCCGGACGAAATTTGATCTCTTTTACGTGTACTTGCTTTTGCTTGCGTTTGGCCGACTGCGCTTTCTTGTTTTGCTCAAACAAGTATTTGCCGAAGTCCATTACGCGGCATACCGGTGGCTCCGCCATCGGCGAAACCTCTACAAGATCCAGCCCGCCTTCTTTCGCAATGTCAATCGCTGCGTCGAGAGGCATGACTCCCGCCTGTTCACCGGCGGCATCAATCACCCGAACTTCGGATGCATCAATCTCCTCATTACGTCTGACGCGCTTTGGGCCTGCGATATTCCAATCCTCCTGCCATTAGCAAAATTCCGCGGCTCTGCAGCAGAGCACCTGCGGGACGCGAATTTTATAGCCGCTGTCATAAAGACACAAGCCCGGAAATGCCTGATTTCCATGAAAGATAGCTGGAATTTGGTGGGCGATGGTGGTTTCGAACCGCCGACCTCCACGATGTCAACGTGGCGCTCTACCCCTGAGCTAATCGCCCACTACAGAGGGCGGACAACCATACTCAAGCATCGGTTTGTTGGCAATAGCTAACCTGCCAACCGATCGCGGAGTCCAAGTCCGACCTCGCGGATTCGCCGGATCTCGTCCCGCAGCCTCGCCGCCTCCTCAAATTCCAAGTCCCGGGCATGCTTTAGCATGCGTTTTTCCAGTTTCTGGGCCTTCTTCAACAACTGCTCCGGGGTCAGAGACTCGTACGGCGTGGCGTCCTCCGCAACCCGGCGACGGCCGCGGCCGGGTACCGGGTAAGCAGCTTCCATGATGTCGGCGACCTGCTTGACGATCGTTGCAGGCTTGATGCCGTGCTTTTCATTATGGAATACCTGTCGTTCGCGGCGTCGGTTCGTCTCATCAATGGCTCTTTGCATCGATCCTGTCATGTTGTCCGCATACAAAAGAGCGGTACCGTTCAGATTTCTTGCCGCACGCCCGATGGTCTGGATCAATGAGCGCTCGGATCGCAAAAACCCTTCCTTATCGGCATCCAGGATCGCGACCAGTGACACCTCGGGCATATCGAGGCCTTCGCGCAGAAGATTAATACCCACCAGGACATCGAAAGCACCCAGGCGCAGGTCACGAATGATCTCTGTACGTTCAACGGTGCCGATATCGGAGTGCAGGTAACGTACTCGGACGCCATGTTCATCGAGGTAGTCGGTCAGGTCTTCCGACATTCTCTTGGTAAGTGTGGTTATCAGAACTCGCTCATCGACCGCGGTTCGGGCTCGTATCTCAGACAGCACGTCGTCAACCTGGGTCTTGGCCGGGCGTACCTCGATCTGCGGATCGACGAGCCCGGTCGGCCGGACGAGTTGCTCAACGACATTGTCCGAGTGCTCGGCTTCAAAATCTCCCGGTGTCGCCGACACATATATAGTCTGCGGTGCAAGACCATCGAACTCGTCGAAGCGCAGCGGCCTGTTATCCAGTGCGGAAGGCAACCGGAAACCGAATTGCACCAGCGTTTCCTTTCTGGAGCGGTCACCGCGGTACATGCCACCGAGCTGCGGCACGGTGACATGACTCTCATCTATGATCAGCAGCGCATTGTCCGGCACGTAATCGAACAAACAGGGGGGTGGCTCGCCCTCTTCCCGGCCCGACAGATACCGTGAGTAGTTCTCGATCCCCGAGCAATAACCGAGCTCCTGAATCATCTCTAAATCAAATAAAGTTCTCTGCTCAAGCCTTTGAGCTTCCAAGAGTTTTTCGTGCGTCCTGAGAACGCTCAGACGCTCTGAGAGCTCTTTCTTGATCTTGTCCACGGCCGCCAGGAGCGTCTCCCGGGGGGTCACGTAGTGTGACTTCGGGAATATCGTCAATCGCGGCACCCGGCGCAGGACCTCGCCCGTGAGTGGATCGAAATACGAAAGCGACTCGATCTCGTCGTCGAACAACTCGATTCGCGCGGCATCCCGCTCCGCTTCGGCCGGGAATATGTCGATGACGTCGCCGCGAACCCGGTAATTACCCTGAGCGAGGTCCAGTTCGTTGCGTTTGTACTGCATCTCGGCGAGACGCCTCAGGATTGTCCTTTGATCGATTCGCTCGCCGCGTGTCAGATGCAACACCATGCTGAAGTACGCCTCGGGATCTCCCAGTCCATAGATAGCGGAAACCGTGGCAACGATAATCGCGTCCGGTCTTTCGATTAGCGCTTTGGTCGCTGAAAGTCGCATCTGCTCGATGTGCTGATTGATCGAGGCGTCTTTCTCTATATAGGTGTCGGAACTCGGAACGTAGGCTTCCGGCTGGTAGTAATCGTAGTAAGAAACGAAATACTCCACCGCGTTTCGAGGAAAGTACTCACGCATCTCACCGTATAATTGTGCTGCCAGCGTCTTGTTCGGCGCGAGAATAATGGCCGGCCTTTGCACTGTCTCGATGACACTTGCCACCGTGAACGTCTTTCCCGACCCGGTTACACCCAACAGCGTTTGCCGCGCGAGACCGTCATTCAGACCTTCCACGAGACCGGCAATAGCAGCTTCCTGATCTCCCGCCGGGTTGTATTTGGACATCAGCGTCAGGCGATCTCGATCATCCGACAAAGATTTCTTGGGCAGTTTTGTGGATTCGCGTACCATGCGCTTTCGTTTCTGGAGGCAAACGAGTGAGTTTATCAGTTTCGGAAAGGATGAACCGGGTCATGCCCTCTGCGACCAGTGCCGTACTTGGCCTTGCCGCAGAACTGCGCGAGGCCGGTCGTGACGTGATTAGCCTGGGCGCCGGAGAGCCGGATTTCGGTACCCCGGACCACATCAAGGAAGCCGCCATCAGGGCAATCAATGACGGCAAAACCAAGTACACGGCCATCGATGGCACGAGCGAACTCAAAGCGGCCATTCAACGCAAGTTCGAACGGGACAACGGACTCAGCTATGGCCCGGATCAGATCCTGGTCTCCTGCGGCGCCAAGCACAGCTTATTCAACGCCTGCATGGCCATCCTGAGCCACGGTGACGAGGCCATCATCCCGGCGCCGTACTGGGTCTCCTATCCCGATATGGCGAGAGTTGCCGAAGCCGAACCAGTCATCGTCGAGACAGGCATCGAAAGTGGTTTCAAGGTGACTCCGGAGCAACTTGAAGCTGCGATCACGGGCAAGTCTCGGGTGCTGTTTCTAAACAGCCCGTCAAACCCCAGTGGCAGTTGCTACACACGCGAGGAACTCCAGGCGCTGGGCGAGGTGCTCGTGAAACACCCGCAAATCGTCGTCATCGCCGATGACATCTACGAGCACATTCACTGGGCGGACGAGCCTTTCTGCAGCATAGCGACCGCCTGCCCGGATCTGATCGATCAGGTCGTTACGATCAATGGAGTCTCAAAGTGCTACGCGATGACAGGTTGGCGTATCGGCTATGCCGGTGGCCCCAAGAACGTCATCAAGGCCATGAAAACCATGCAGAGCCAGAACACCTCCAATCCGTGCAGCATCTCGCAGGTGGCGGCGACAACAGCACTTGACGGAGACCAGGCCTGCATCGCCGAAATGGTCACTGCTTACAAGTCGCGCAGCGACTACATCGTCAAAGCGCTGAACGAGATCCCCGGATTCGAATGCCGCGAAGGAGAAGGTGCGTTTTATGCCTTCCCTCGCGTTACGGGCGCGATGAAAGCAAAAGGGCTAGCGAGTGACACTGAACTCGTAAAATTACTCCTCAGTGAGGCTGACGTGGTCCTGGTGCCCGGCACCCCGTTCGGCGCCCCGGGCTACGTTCGAATTTCCTTTGCCTGCTCCATCGAGGAACTGGAAGAGGCGGTCGGCAGAATTCGTAAGGCTTTGATGTAAGATAGCTGCACGGGTTCTACCGACCTTGACTAGTATTTCCGGCTGGCCCAGAATGCCGCCGCTGGTGATGTTTGCCATACGATATTCCCCGGTAGCTCAGTTGGTAGAGCGTCTGACTGTTAATCAGAATGTCCGTGGTTCGAGTCCGCGCCGGGGAGCCAAACACAAAAAAAGCCCCTGCAAAAGGGGCTTTTTTTAATGCTGACAACCGGTCACCGATCACTCGTTGACCCACACCAAGCTAGGTAGGATATGATTTCCGGCGACGAAATCCAGGTCACCATCGCCGTCGACATCGCCCAGCGGGACTGAATACGTGCGACTGCTGCCGAGGGTCTGGGAGGAGTCTGCAAAGGTCCCCGTGCCATCGTTGAGCCACACTCGATTGGCCTGGGCCAGATTTCCGGCGACGAAATCCTGATCACCATCGCCGTCGACGTCACCCAGCGTTATGGTGGTGGTTAAGCTGCTGCCGAGGGCTTGGCCCGAATCGGCGAACGCCCCGGTGCCGTCGTTGAGCCAGATCCGATTCTGGCCCTCGTTCCCGGCTACGATGTCCAGATCGCCGTCATTGTCGACGTCGCCCAGCGGGACGGCGTACGTGAAGGCGCTGCCAAGTGCCTGACCTGAATCGATGTATGCCCCCGCGCCGTCATTAACCCAGACCCGGTTCGGTTGGTTGTAGTTCCCGGCGATCATGTCCAGATCGCCATCACCATCGATGTCGCCCAGCGCAATGCGTCTCGTATCACCAGTGCCCAAGGTCTGGCCAGAGTCGCTGAAGATCCCGGTGCCATCATTGAGCCACACCAGGTTCGGTTGGCCACTCGAGTTTCCGGACACCATGTCCAGATCACCGTCCCGATCGACGTCGCCCAATGCGAGGGAGTCGGTGTGGGTATCAGGAAGAGTCTGACCCGAGTCTGAGAATATCCCGGTGCCATCGTTAATCAACACCCGATCGGGCTGGAAATTTAAGTTTCCGACTACCATGTCCAGATCACCATCACGATCGACGTCGCCGAGGACAACGGATACCGTAAAGCTGCTCCCAAGGGCTTGACCGGAGTCGGTGAAAATCCCGGTGCCGCCGTTGCGCCACACGCGGTTCGCCTCGCCCGCATATCGCCCCTCGACGAAATCTAGATCGCCGTCGCCATCCACGTCGCCCATCGCAACAGGAATAGTTTCTTCAATGCCTCCAAGGGTCTGGCCGGAGTCGGTGAAAGTCGCCGTGCCCCAGGTGCCGGAGAGGGAGTTCAGGTATACCCGGTTGGCGTTGAAGGTCCCCTCCACGACGTCCAGGTCGCCGTCATCGTCGACGTCGCCCAGCGCGACCAGAAACGTGCCGCTCGCGCCGAGGGCCTGACCGGAGTCGGTAAACGTCCCCGACCCGTTATTGAGCCATACGCGGTTTGGCTGGTTAGTGTTCCCGGCGACGATGTCGACATCACCGTCAGCGTCGACGTCGCCCACCGTCAGGTCCCAAGTATCGTTGCTACCGAGGGCCTGGCCGGAGTCGGTGAAGGTCCCGGTGCCGTCGTTGCGCCATACGCGGTTTGGCTCGCTCCCCCTGTTTCCGACCACCATGTCCAGGTCGCCGTCATCGTCGACGTCGCCCAACGCAAAGTGTTGGGTGCGGCTGCTGCCGAGGGCCTGGCCGGAGTCGGTGAAGGTCCCGGCCCCGTCATTGCGGTACACGCGGTTCGGCTTGCCGAGTCCCGTGCCGTTCCCGACCACGAAGTCCAGGTCACCGTCGCCATCCACGTCGCCCAGGACGACGGAATTGGTGGAGTCGCTACCGAGGGCCTGGCCGGAGTCGGTGAAGGTCCCGGTGCCGTCGTTGTGCCATACCAGGTTCGGCTCGCTACCTGTGTTCCCCTCCACGAGGTCCAGGTCACCGTCAGCGTCGACGTCGCCCAACGCGATGGAGAGAGTAAAGCTGCTGCCGAGGGCCTGACCGGAATCGATGAAAGTGCCGGTGCCGTCGTTGAGGTACACGCGGTTCGGCTGGGTAGCGTTTCCGGCCACGAAGTCGAGGTCACCATCCCCGTCGATGTCGCCCAGGGCGACGGAATGAGTGAAGTAGGCACCAAGGAGCTGCCCGGTGTCGGTGAAGGTCCCCGTGCCGTTGTTGCGCCATACCCGGTTTGGCTGGAGGCTCTCGTTCCCAGCCACGATATCCAAATCACCGTCGCTGTCGATATCGCCCAACGCGATGGAACGCGACCTACTGTTACCAAGGGCCTGGCCAGTGTCGACAAAGGCCGGGATAATGTCGATAGGGGCAGACGTAACCGCATCGAACCCACCGGCATTCTCGATAATGTCCGCAGCCATGGTTGCGCTGATATCGATTCCGGACGGATCGTTGGCTGCCGTGCTCCCAACACTGAAGGTCTGCCGGGATTTCAAGCTCGGCGATGCGCCTAGAGTAATTGTTACCTCATTTGCCGCCGGCCCCGCCGCCACGGTTGCGCCGGTGCCGAAGTCATCGCCGGTGACTGGAAGCGTGAAGTCGGTGTCGGTTGCGCCATTGACAGTGACGGCACGGTCGAACGGAATTACAAGCTTATCGCCCGCATCCGCAGTCCCGTTGTTGTTCTCGTCCGTATAGCGGGCAACCCCTGAGACGGTTGGCGCAGCATTGTCCACGGTGAAGTCCGCTGGCGATTCTGCCGGCGTCGCCCCGTTCGCTGCCGCGTCTACAGGCGTAACTTGAATTCGATAAGTTGTCGCATCGGCGACGATGGTCGTGTCCCATGAGAATGTGCCGGTGTCGGGTGCAGACGCCGCGAGTACAGTCGGATAGCTGGCGCCGGAATCAGTCGATAGCCGGATATTCACCGTCCCAATGTTGGTATCGGTGGTCGTCCAAGTGACGTTTTGTGCGCCATCCCAGACCTCCCCGCCATTGGGCGAGGTCAGCACAACCGTCGGCAGCGTATTATCAATCGAAAAGTCGGCAGCTGACTGAACAGGGGTCCCCACATTTCCCGGGGTATCTGTCGCCGTGACCTGAATACGACACGTCGCACCATCGGCAACTGCGCTCGTGTCCCAGGAAAATGCGCCGGTGTCCGGTGCCGCTGTGGCGATCATGGTCGGATAGGACGCGCCCGAATCACTCGAGAGCCAGATGTCTACCGTCCCCGGGTTGGCATCGGTGGTCGTCCAGCTGACATTTCGGGTGCCGCCCCAGGAGTCTCCTCCATTAGGGTTTGTCAACGCAGTCGTCGGGGCTGTCGTGTCCGGCGGCGGCGGCGGCGGAGGTGGCGGTGGAGTATAAGTGTCACCACATGCGTTTAACGTGATGACGGCAATGAGGACTAGGGAAAGGAGCCGAGTCGAACCATTCATGCTTTTGCCTTAATACGACCAAAATCTTGCGCCATATTAAGGAGTTAGCCGATCGCGTTACGGGAGCAAGTTCACATACAACATGTTGATCAACGTATATTTCGAGTTGTGTGACCCGTTTCTCAAACTTGCCCGGTTTCACTGTCCGCTTCGGATCGAATGCAATCGTTGCATTGAGTCCAAATCGCGCCACATTTCGCGCCACATCTGTACGGACCACAGCGCACTCCACGCTCTGTGTGGAACGAAAAGGCACGAATTTAGTGCACTGAGTGGCACTGGGTACCACCGGGTGTCAACTGCTAATCAATTGGTCGCTGGTTCGAGTCCGGCCCGGGGAGCCAAATTCCTAAATAAGAATGACAGATGACAAAGCCCTGCATTTCGTGGGGCTTTGTTAATGAGTATTATCGATCCTATACGGAGTGGGTTCGAAGGTGGCTGCAATCCAGGCGATGGGACAACCACGCCAGACTGACACGCGACCATCAGGCTAGCCCTGGCCTGCCGGTTCGAATTATTAGTTTGCGGATACCGGTGCTGAACAATTGCCTGTGCCCGTCTCGCATACCTTGTATTCGTCGCCGCTGACCCCGTCGTTGTCTTTGTAGGAACCGTCATTTGTCGTGGTAGCGATGAGTTTGGCCGAGGGTGGATTTCCACGGTAGATTTCCACGCTGTTAGTGGTCGCACCCGACCAACTTAGATTGACGAAACTCTTGTTTCGACCACCCTTTTCGGTCGCGGTCAGAGTAATAGTGTCGGGTGTTTCTCCACTGTCGACGTCATACGTTCCAGTCAATGTGACTGATGGATAAGCACTCCAGGCATAGACGGCGATATACAAAGGTCCTGCATCAGGTGGCGTGGTTAAGTCCTCATTCGGAATGCTACAGCTTTCGTTGCTATCGGGAGAATACGAACCGCAATCGAATTCGCCTGCCGGTGGAAATGCCAGCGGGTCGACGATCGGTGACGTACCTTGACTGATGTATAGATCGGCATCGCCGCCATTCTTGAATCTACCTTTGACCGTGTTAGTCAGCACAACGTCGACGGTTGTCGCGCCAGCCGCGACATCGAGTATCCAGCAATTCCATTCCCCCGCCTCCGCGCTGAATTTGCCCGTGGGCATATCGTTCTGGAGGACGGGCTCAGTAACGTTGCAAGGTGGTGGTCCTGGAATGCCGACCTGATCGAACGCGGCTTCAATATCAAGTCTATCCTGTGCGGAATAGTCGGGTGCGACTGCGGCTTCCAGCAATCCATAGTAGGCAGAACTGAATGTCTCGCTCGGGGTCCATATAAGGTCATTGGCTTTCGCAAAGAGCTTGAACGTCTTCTCCACGCCCCAGCCAAGCCCATCTTGGTGTGCAAGAATATAAAAAGCCCGATTGTAAACGCCGCTTGAATAGTGCACGTTCATGTCCGGCACGTAATCCGATGCATGTCCGATTGACAAGCCGTCCAGCGTGGGATCTTTCATGTAACGAAGCGCACCATCGGGATCTTTGAAGATATCGTACCCAACCAGGAAGTCGTTAGTACCCCTTGAATAAAACTCCGCCGCTTCGCCCGCAATGTCTGAAAATGATTCGTTGATACCGCCTGACTGTCCGGCGTAAATCAGGTCCGAGTTTTGCTCGGTGAAACCGTGGCTGACCTCGTGGGCGGCTACGTCCAGGCTAACCAAGGGATAGAACTTGGTAAAACCGTCTCCAAAGGTCATCGCGGTACCATCCCAAAATGCGTTTTCATAGTTTGTGCTGTAGTGCACGCGCATCAGTAGCTGTGTGGTCAGCGGCGGAGCTCCAACATAGGCGCTGTACATATCGAACACTACGCCGCCGAAATAATGGGCGTCGTTCAGCGGACTGTAAGCACCGTTTATCGCTTTGTGAGTGTTGTCATAGCAGGTGAACGAGAACGGCGTGGAACCGACGGTACCGTGGTTCAAATCGACAGTTGCGACATTCGGGTCGTTCATGGTGCAGGTGGTGCCATTCTCCTCTACATCCAGTTTGCCGAAGTCCGTTCCGTAGTTGTACATCTCCGTCTTTTCATTACCGCCGGGTCCGGTGCCGACCTCAGCATGGGTCAGACCCTCATACTCAAAAAGTACTTGTCCGCTATGCGCACCCACCAGGAAGGTTGGCCGGGTTGGGTGGCCGCCGGCCGGCGTGTCTGCAAAAAAACTAACCGCATAACTGAGCATCGGCCTGTCACCATCGAGGTAGATCACCAGCTCTGTGGACTCATTGCGAAACTGTAGTTTGTCAGTCCCGCTTTGCCTGTCTTGCACTATTGTTTTGGTCGCGGCGAGTACGGCTGCCCCGGTGAGACCCGGCGCCGTGTTAGCTAACTCCTGGGCTAGGCCTCGAATCAGGCGACCGCGTACATAGGTGGCTTTACCAGACGGGTCGCGGCCGATCACCACTCTTTCACCCCACACCGGTACGCCCTGATACGATTGCCGGTAATGGGTATGGGTGTGACCCCGGTGATCGATTCGTGTTTTGGAAATCGCCAGTGTCTCCTGAGAGGTGAGCCCGAGCGCTTCGTTCAGGTTGGCTGAGCTGTTGATTCGGATTGGTGCCTGGCGATCCCTGTCCAGATCCTGGTGGTTGGCGGCTTCAGTGTGAAAGCTCGATACGGTGAAGAGAACGGCAAGCGATATTTGAAGTAGTCTCGGGGTCACGTTGGCTCCCTCCCGTCGGCCCTTTGGATGGCGATTTGGATGGCTTCAAGCCGATAATTATCCAAGAGGCCACGTCGAAGCAGATAGAATTATCTTGCCGCCCGGTAGAAGTTATTTGCGCGGCCGAATATGCCAAAGCAATTGAATCTGCCAGACCGGTCAACGAACGCCCCAATGCATCACTTCAACGGCGACGAATGAGACTGTCTAATACTCTGATCTGAAGGCGGAAAGATCACGCGGTAATCGCGCCACATCTGCACGGACCACAGTACACTCCACGCTCTGTGTGGAACGGAAAAACAAGAATTTAGTGCGCTGAGTACCATGACGTACCACCGGACGTCATCTGTTGATCAATTGGTCGCTGGTTCGAGTCCGGCCCGGGGAGCCAAACACCAAGAGGGGCGGATAGTAATAACAGGCCTTTTTCTATGAGCCGACGACATGAATTTCCACCCTACTTTTTTTTGGCGAACCGCGCGAGCGCCACGATCACTATCGACGCAGCAACGATCACCGCGACAATTGAAATGATCCTTCCAAGGCTTTCCCAAAGCGAGGCTATATCAATAACGTCAAGAATGGCCATAACAGAAACTATGGCGACCGCAAATACTGCAATTCCTGCCCCGACGATCAATACTTGTTTGATCACATTTGCCTCCTTATTCATCAGAAGTTGCTATGGCTGCCGGTGTCTTTCCGCGTGACGATGCAAAACTTATTCGCATTTCTTCATCCGCATCCTCATCTTCTTCGAAAAACTCGAATCGCTCCAGCCGGAGCATTCGAGCAATTAGAATATCCGGAATCGACCGAATCCGGATATTGAACTGGGCTACATTACGATTAAAGAACTGTCTCGCATACGCGATCTTTGCCTCGACGTCTGAGAGCTCGTCCTGCAAATCCTGGAAGTTACTTGCGGCCTTGAGCTCGGGGTAGTTCTCGACTACGGCGAATAATCGTCCGAGGGCAGCCGTAAGCATCTGGTTTGCTGAAGTGGACTCTGCTGGACCGCTGGCATTTTGCAGAGTGCTACGTGCGCGCGTTACTTCCTCGAACACGCCCTTCTCATGTGTCGCGTATCCCCCTACGGTCTCGACCAAGTTCGGAATGAGACTGGCTCGCCGCCGCAGCTGGACCCGAATCCCTGACCAGGCTTCTTTTGTCCGTACCGAAGAGCGAACGAGACGATTGTAGATCCCCATGCCCCACAGTGCCAAAAATACGATCAGACCCAAAACGATAATAACAACCCAGATTTCGACCGACATAACAATCAACTCCAGCCTTTAATGGCAATATTAATTCTGCGAAATAGATCAATACTTAATTCTTACTCTTTTCATTTGATTTCGTATGGTAATAATAAAAATGACCGGCATCCTCAGCGGCCGCTAGCATCTCCGGCGTCGATCCTCCCATCCGCGAGAGGGCCTCGATCCGTTCACGAATCGGCGGGTGCGTCGCGAAAAGCCCCGTCGGGGGAGTGGCCTTCGGCTTACGGGGGTCGACGATCCAAAGATGGGCAATGCTCGGCTGCGTGGCAATAAAGGCGTTTCCCGGTACAGCAATCTTTGCCAGAGCCTGTGCCAGTCCTGGCGGGTAGCGCGTGAGAAGCACCGCGTCAGCATCAGCCAAAAATTCCGACTCTCTTGACACAGCAGATCGCAGCAAATAGCCGATCGCCGGTGCAATGAGAAAAGCGTACAGAGGAAGAAACATGACCAACTTGAAGAGCAGCCTCGCAGCTGGATCCGGGATTTCCAAAGGCATTGCAACCCCGATCACGGAAGTCACTACACTAATGAAAAAGATAAGTAAAAGAGGAAAAATGAGACAGCCGCACGCTCCACGATCTCGAAGTAAACTCTTGAACATGTGGGCACCAATGAGGTAGGGGAGAAACATTATCGTCATTACGGTCGCCAACACGGTCCCAAGGTGCACATCCCCATTGCCGATCTGTGAAAGCTCTTGTGCTACCACTCCCTCCAACTCCCGTCCCTCCAACGCCTCCAGGAGACCACTGGTTACGACCAACGTAGATTTGTCTGGCTCGAGCCCGGTGGAATAAATGTTCGTAGCCCTCGACTCGACAATGGCGAGTTGGGGCTCTGGCAACCCCGCTCCGATGCATAGATTCTCCACAGTCCTGACGAGAGCAGGCTCTTCCATCGGATCCAGTGGTCGGGCGCCAGTCAATCGAAGTACCAGACGGCTGGAGTACTGGTACAAGAACTCGGCCGCAATACCCAGGAGCAACACCGCTATGCCGGTTGAAATCCCAATGCTCTGGACGACTCCACTTGCGGAGGAAGATGCCGCCTCCGTGAACAACATCAGCCTCACGTATGACGTTACGATGTAGGTTATGAACAGGAAGACCGGGATGGAGACTATGACCAGTGCGGCAAGGAGCCAGCGCGTCTTTCGCCGGTTATCTTCGATACGGTCATAGATCAGTATCGGTGTATCTGTGGACGATAGCTCCATAAACTACTTTGCTACGCGCCAACACTCCGCCCTCTTGCTTCGTAAACCTGCACGCACAGGCTCGCCAAACGTTTGATTTCGGTCGAGAGAGGCGGTAATCGTGTAGCGGGCGCGGGCCTTTTTTATTATTTGTTGTGTCTCTTTATACGCCTCGGCACTCAGATTATTCCGATTGTTAACTTAATCCTCCAGATTCGGATTGACCTATGACGTCTGCTTTGGGTCGGAAGCCGACATTGGACTTAGTCCAAAACACTCCACATTTCGCGCCATATGTGCACGGACTACAGCGCTCTCCACGTTCCGTGTGGAACTGTCAACAGGAGATTACTAGCGACCCTGTCAACCACACACGCGATCGGTGGCAACGGGATATTGGGCGTGTCGTCCCCATCCAGGCCTGACATCCTTGCCACACACATTCTTTTATTAGAGCGTTCTGTAGAAATTCGCTGCCATTACTGGTTGAGCCACATCCGGTTCGGTTGGTTCCTCTCGTTGCCTGTTAAGGAATTGATTTGCCTGGCCCACCAGATATATCTCAGTATTAATGAGTCACCCAGATTGTGCGGCACCAATGATCGCAAAACCCTCATGAAGCCCGAGCGCACATTTTTAGTCGGCCCGGTACACCGCCGTATCAATTACGATCTGTCGTCTCTATAATCCGCGCCTCTCCGAATCGCCTGCCCAAATAACCCAATGTCCGATATCGAGCGACTTCGCAACATCGCCATTATTGCCCATGTTGACCATGGTAAGACCACGCTGGTGGATCAGCTGCTGCAGCAGTCGGGGACATTGGGACCGCGCGCGGCCGTACCGAAACGGGTGATGGACTCAGATGACCAGGAACGCGAACGCGGCATTACGATTCTGGCCAAGAATACGTCTATCCGCTGGCAGGAGTACCGAATCAATATCGTGGATACGCCCGGGCATGCCGACTTTGGCGGCGAAGTCGAACGCGTATTATCAATGGTCGACAGCGTCCTGTTGCTGGTTGACGCGGTCGAAGGACCGATGCCGCAAACTCGATTTGTCACACAAAAGGCGTTCGCCAGAGGTCTTGTTCCGCTTGTAGTGATCAACAAGATCGATCGCGACGGCGCCCGCCCGGACTGGGTACTGAACCAGACTTTTGATCTGTTTGACCGTCTGGGCGCCACGGACCAGCAGCTGGATTTTCCGGTGATCTATGCCTCCGCGCTGCATGGGTTTGCCAGCATCGACGCTAGTGAAGGTGCGACTGACATGACAGCCCTATTCGAAGCGATTGTCTCAAAAGTGTCGCCGCCGGCAGTGGATGCATCCGGGCCACTGCAACTACAGGTTTCGAGTCTCGACTACGACCCCTATGTCGGCGTGTTGGGTATCGGCCGCATTCAGCGTGGTCAGGTTGATGCGAATGCACCGGTCAGTATTGTCGCCTCGGACGGTTCAGTAAGAAAAGGAAGAATTCTCGAGTTGTACGGATTCCACGGCCTGGAGCGGCAAAAGAGACCATCGGCCAGTGCCGGCGACATTGTCGTATTCAGCGGTATCGAGGACCTGGCGATTTCCGATACGGTGTGCCCCAGAGACCACCCCGAAGGCTTGCCGCCGCTGGCCATCGACGAGCCGACCATCAGCATGACATTTCAGGTCAACAAGTCTCCGTTTGCCGGCCAGGACGGAAAATTTCTTACCAGCCGTCAGATTCGTGAGCGCCTGGAGCAGGAACTGAAGCACAACGTTGCTTTGCGTGTTGCGCCCACTGAGGACCCGGATAAATTTCGCGTATCCGGGCGCGGCGAGCTGCACCTTTCAGTGTTGATCGAGAACATGCGCCGCGAAGGATTTGAAATCGCTGTGTCGCGGCCTGAAGTAATTATTCATGAGGAAGACGGCGTAAAACTGGAGCCCTGGGAACAACTCACCGTCGATTTCGGCGAAGATTATCAGGGCGCGGTCATGACTCGCCTCGCGGAGCGTAAAGGTGAATTGCAAGCGATGTTGCCGGACGGCAAGGGCCGCGTCCGACTGGATTACCGTATTCCGACACGGGGCCTCATTGGATTTCGCACTGAATACCTGACTGCCACGTCCGGCACTGGATTGCTTTACCACGTATTCGAGAAATACGATCGACACGTTCCTGAAACGATCGGTCAGCGAGGTAATGGCGTGCTCGTCTCAATGGTTGCCGGCAAGGCACTTGCGTACGCCCTCTTCAATTTGCAGGAACGCGGCAGACTCATGACCGACCATGGCGATGCCGTTTACGAAGGCATGATAATCGGAATCAACAGCCGCCGAAGCGACCTGACAGTCAATCCGACAAAGGCGAAGCAGCTGACTAATATTCGCGCCGCGGGCAGCGATGAGAACATTCAGCTAACTCCTCCAGTTCGTTTTTCGCTGGAGCAGGCACTTGAATTTATCGATGATGACGAATTGCTGGAAGTGACTCCCACCAGCATCCGCCTGCGCAAGAAACTGTTGACCGAGGTAGAACGTAAACGCGAGTCTCGATCGCGCGCTCAATAATCAGATTAGGATCGAGGATCCGATGGCTCAATCAATCAGGCCAGCATTTCCTTTGCGAATCTTGGCCACGGACCGCTTACATACTTCCTCGACGACGGATGTCTAAACTCGGTCTGCAGAACAATCTCATATGGCACAGCTGACTGGGCCGAGAACCCATTATTGCTGACAGCGCCAGTGGATTGTGGACAGATCCCGCTGACCATGATACTGGCTGCGATTGCGGCTTTTAATGACGAACCCATTGCTTAGGCTCCCTTATTCTTCTTATTTGGATCCCTAGGGACACACAAACGGTAACCCGAATGCGTCGTTTAGGCAATCACTGACCGGCATTTTTTTATTTATTGTCAAGTACTTGCTGTAGATGATCTCGAAACGGCTCGCCTGTCTCACTATCGGCCAGAGCGTACCCGACCGTTGCCTTCAAAAAACCCAGTTTGTTGCCACAGTCGTAGCGCTGGCCGCTGAAAGTATATGCATAGACGGGGGAATCGCCAAGTAAGTCTTCGATGGCATCGGTGAGTTGTATCTCGCCGCCCGCGCCTTTTTGCGTACTTTCGAGTTTGTCGAAAATATCCGGGCTCAGTAGGTATCGGCCGACCACGGCGAGGTTTGAAGGCGCGTCCTCGGGGGCCGGCTTCTCGACGATCTGAGTCATGCGATTCGATTGGTCGACCGCCACGACGCCGTAGCTCGAGGTTTTTTCGGGCGGCACCGTCTCGACAGCAACGACACTTCCACCGTGCTTCCTGTGTTCATCCGCCATTTGCCGGAGGCAGGGTGGCTCGCCGGCAATTATGTCATCACAGAGATGTACGAAAAACGGTTCATCACCGACAGCGGGTCTGGCACAGAGGACTGCGTGACCCAGGCCCAGCGGTTCGCCCTGGTCAATGTAAGTGCAGGAGACGCCCGCGGGCAATATGTTGGTGATGGAATCGAGCAAGTCCTCTTTGCCAGGCCCTGCGAGAGCGGCTTCAAGCTCTGGATCGGGCGTAAAGTGGTCCTCGATCGCTTGCTTGGTGCTACCGGTAATAAAGACCATCTGCGTCGCACCCGCTGCTATCGCTTCTTCGACCGCGTACTGAATGAGCGGCTTGTCCACGATTGGCAGCATTTCCTTCGGCGTCGCCTTGGTAGCTGGCAGGAACCGGGTTCCCCGTCCGGCAACAGGAAATACAGCGGTACGGATGGTCTGAGACAAACGCTGTCTCCTTCTTATTATTATGATGCCGCATCATAGCCAATGTCTGATCGATGCGGAAAGCATTGTGTCTCTATTCGAACTGTGAACTGCGCCACCAAGAGGTGGCGCAGTGCCTTTCAGCATCATGGTTTGATCGCTACAGCTTCTTGGCCATCTTACCGGTCGACTTCAGCAATATATTGGCGCGATTGATCTCGACCGTTCGCTCTCCAATGCCCTTGACCAGGGTCAGGTCGTCGACGGACTTGAATGGGCCGTGGGTCTTGCGATAGTTGACGATCGCGTTCGCTTTCGACAGTCCGACGCCCTGCAGTTCTGCGGAGATGGTTGCGGCATCTGCGGTGTTGACGTTGACGGGTCCTGCTAATGCCGCGAGAGGCAGAATCAGCGTACAAACGGCGAGATAATACAAGCGTTTCAATAATTTCATTGTTGGCTCCTTCCTGTGAGTGCTTGAATGGATCCGGCCGTACATGGCCGGGTACTACGTTCACAGGTCTGGAGCTTAGCCAGCAATACGGCTACCGACTCGCGTCAAAATTTGGGAATACGAACGGAAATGAATGTCGGGCTAACGGCTGTCCGAGCTTCGCTGTAATAAAGAGTCAAAACGGACGCGGGCTGCGGGCCGCTGTGTCTCCCAGTCCTTGCAGCTCGGGCACTGCCACAGCAGTTTCCGGCTGGAAAAGCCACATTCCTTGCACTGGTAACGGGGTGTGGTTTCTGCGAGCTTGCTCAACGCCAGGCGAATCTTATTCAGTGCTGCTGCCCGATCCTCTCCGCCGTTTTGGAGGTGGTTCAGATCGATGAACTCGGCCAGGGTTTGCTCGTTGAGCATGTACTCTTCAACGCATTCGTCGATGATGTCGATACCGCCGATGTTATTGACGATCGCAGTGTACGCGACGTCCGTTCTGACTTCGGGATTCTTCTTGAGCATCGCTTTGAGGGCGCGCTCGAGTTCGCCAGACGTACCCTCGCGCTCATGAATCTCTACGAGTTCCGGCAATGCCTCGGTAATCAGGTAAGTGTGCTCATCGAGTACCCGATGAAACAGACGCAACGCCGTCTTGGTGTCATCGGTGTCGCGCGCAATCTCTGCTCTTGTCAATGCACCCCGCAGCGTTCTCGGGCGCCCTGCCTGCGACTTTTTGACGAATTGTCGCGCCGCCGTAAAGTCCTTGTCGGAAGCGGCCTGTTCTGCCAGCTCGCAGTAATAATGTGCAATCTCAAGTTCCAGCGATTTTCCACTCAATGTCTCGAGCTGTTGACTGGCATCGATCGCTTTCTCCCATTCGTGTTCCTGTTCGTAAATTCGGCACAACTGCTCGAAGGCCTCGACCTGATATCGAGACCCATCCGCGAGCCGACTGAAAATATTCTCGGCTCTATCGAGCAGCCCGGCTTTCAGATAGTCCTTGGCCAGTGAGAATAATGCCTGATCGCGTTGCTCTGCTTCGATATCGGGCCTGGCAATGATGTTTTGATGAATACGTATTGCCCGGTCGACCTCACCGCGTCTTCGGAACAGGTTGCCAAGCGCAAAGTGGGTCTCGATCGTTTTATTGTCGACACGGACCATTTTCAAGAAGTGTTCGAGTGCCTGGTCCGTCTGCTCGTTCAGCAGAAAGTTGAGGCCTTTCAAATAATCGACATTCAGCGGTGGCGGCGGATCAGATTCGTCGTCGCGTTCGTCGAAACGGCCCAGTGCCCAGCCTGCCGCGGCCAGCAGCAAGAACAAACCGGCCAGCAGAAATGTTGATTCAGTCGGCATCGACGATTGGCAGGTTTCTCAGCGTGTGGACTTCCGTCTCTGAATTGCGCAGTTGCTTTCTCAAGTTTCGACGTTCGCTAACGAGCCGCGCTGCGAAGATGGCCGTGCAGAGCAAACCGAACAACCATCCCATCACAAAGGTGACAGTGAAAGCGAGCGGAACAGACGACTCAACCGTACCGAAAGCCAGGTCGATCTCGACCAGCCCCGGGTTCAGTCGAGTAAAGACCAGCATGATCATGAGTATGACCAGAAACAGAATTATTACGGCAGTTTTTTTGACCATGCGCCCGCTCCATCGCTACCGGTGCGCATCAGCTGCCGGCAGAAAAATCGGATTCATCGGGAATATGGTAACCGGATGGCGGAAAAAGGCCACCCGCAGCGGGTTGCCCCAGGATGCGCTTATCAGTTCTTGATCGGGAAATCGCGGCTGGCATTGACCCGCTCACGCAGGTCCTTGCCGGGCTTGAAGTGCGGAACGTATTTGCCGGAAAGGGCAACAGCCTCGCCTGTCTTCGGGTTGCGCCCTATTCGTGGCGGCCGAAAGTGCAGAGAAAAACTCCCGAAGCCCCGAATCTCAATGCGTTGGCCCTTTGCGAGTGAATCACTCATTAGATCCAGCAGATGCTTGACCGCCAATTCGACGTCTTTCGCCGGGAGATGTTTCTGCTTTCTGGCGATCATTTCGATGAGTTCTGATTTTGTCATAATACGCTTCGCTTATTATTTCTGATGTTGTTCCGCGTAAGCTGCCGATTATAAAAGAAATATAGCCCGGACAGGGGGGTCCGGGCTAGTTTTTTTTCACTATTTGGCGCCGCCGGACATCTTCTCCTTCAGAAGCTCACCGAGCGTGGTGCCGGATGGGCCGGCCTCGACCTCGGATTTATAGCTGCTGACAGCCTCTTGCTCCTCATGTACTTCCTTGGCCTTGATGGATAACGCCACACTGCGGTTCTTTCGATCGACATTGGTAAATTTGGCTTCGATCTCCTCACCAATCTTGATCATGGTACGTGCATCCTCGACCCGTCCCCGGGCGAGTTCCGATGCACGCAGGATCCCGGTAACACCATCGCCCAGATCGACCACGGCACCTTTTGCATCGACTTCCGAAACGACACCTTTGACGACGCTGTTCTTCGGATGCTCCGCGAGCCAGGCCGAAAACGGATCCTTGTCGAGTTGCTTGATGCCGAGAGAGATTCGCTCGCGCTCGCAATCTATGGCAAGCACCGCTGCCTCGATCTCCTGGCCTTTCTTATAATTGCGAACAGCGTCTTCGCCGGCTAAATCCCAGGAAATATCGGAGAGATGAACGAGTCCATCAATACCGCCATCAAGGCCGATGAAAATGCCGAAGTCAGTTATCGATTTGATCTGACCCGTGACTTTGTCACCACGATTGACAGTCGCAGAAAACTCCGCCCACGGATTCGTCTGACATTGTTTGATGCCCAGGGAAATTCGACGTCGTTCCTCATCTATCTCGATGACCATGACCTCGACTTCTTCGCCGACCTGTACGACGCGCGACGGATTTACGTTCTTGTTCGTCCAGTCCATTTCCGAGACATGTACGAGACCCTCGACGCCTTCCTCAATTTCAACGAAGCAACCGTAGTCGGCAACGTTCGTAACTTTGCCGAACAATCGCGTATGCGGTGGATAACGGCGCCCGAGATCGTGCCACGGATCATCGCCCAACTGCTTGATGCCGAGCGATACACGCTGGCGTTCACGATCGAACTTGAGAATCTTGACTTCGATTTCATCCCCGACGTTAACGACTTCTGACGGGTGCTTGACGCGTTTCCACGCCATGTCCGTGATATGCAACAAGCCGTCGATTCCGCCGAGGTCTACAAACGCGCCGTAGTCGGTCAGATTCTTGACGATTCCCTTGGCAGAGTTTCCTTCCTGCAAACTCTCGAGCAGCGCTTCGCGTTCGGCACTGTATTCTTGCTCGACGACCGCACGCCGGGACACGACGACATTATTGCGATTCTGATCCAGCTTGATGACCTTGAACTCAAGGCTCTTGCCTTCAAGGTACGCCGGATCCCTAACCGGTCGCACATCTACGAGCGACCCCGGCAAGAAAGCCCGCACGCTGTCGATTTCAACGGTGAATCCGCCTTTAACGCGGCCGTTGATAACGCCCTGCACGACTTCGCCTTCCTCGAACGCTTTTTCAAGCTCGATCCAGGTACGTGCACGGATCGCCTTTTCACGTGAAAGGCGGGTCTCACCGAAACCGTCTTCGACAGCATCAAGCGCAACTTCGATCTCGTCGCCCACCGAGATATCGGTCTCACCTTTGTCGTCCTGAAACTGTTCGATCGGGATAACGGCCTCAGACTTGAGACCGGCACTTACCATGACAACATCGTCATTAACTGCAACAACGATACCGGTAATGATGGTACCTGGCTTTATTTGTTGACTGGCAAAACTCTCTTCAAATAATTCAGCAAAACTTTCAGACATGTTATTAAACCAAGAGAACCGTTGTGTGATTCTCACCCAAACGTACTACCGCATCCTTCGGCAGACGGTCACTAATGAAGAATCGGACTGCCGTGTCCGATTCGCGTTGTACTCTTTTAATTCCTTTCGTCGAGATCAGCCACCCAGTCCAGCACCGTTTGGGTAACCTCGTCGATCGATTGACCACTGGAGTCCAGTAGTCTGGCATCCTCGGCAGGCTTGAGGGGAGCAACTGTACGCTCGGAATCCCGCCTGTCACGATCTTCGATGTCCCGCGAAAGGGCCGGAAGGCTAACATCAATACCTTTGTCTTTCAACTGCTTATGACGTCTTTTCGCCCGTTCTTCGGCGCTTGCTGTCAGATAGACCTTGAGGACCGCATCGGGGAAAACGGTGCTTCCCATATCCCGGCCGTCGGCAACCAGACCGGGCTCATTTCGAAAGCCTTTTTGCAGGTCCAGGAGCGCCGCCCGCACCTCTGCGAGCGAGGCGACGAAGGAAGCCATCCGGCCGCACTCCTCTGTTCGCACATCATCCGTTACGTCCTCGTCATCAAGAAAAATGCGTTCATTGCCACTTTGATCAGACTCGAACCTCACGGAGAGTTCGACGGCCAGCGTGCCGAGGGCCTCCTCGCCTGCCTCGGCCAGCCCCCGCTTCACGGCGGCCAGGCCGACAAGCCGGTACAATGCGCCGCTGTCGAGCAAGTGCCAACCGAGCGAGCGAGCAACCTTGCGTGCAATCGTGCCTTTGCCGGAGCCTACCGGACCATCGATCGCTACAACGGGTACCTTGTTCATGTGTTTATCGATGGCCCCTCTGTCACGTTGGCACCGAGTGCGTCCATGACATCCGAAAAGGCCGGAAACGACGTGTTGACTGCATCGACGTTGCGTATCCTCACGGCAGCGTCCGCAATCGTTCCGGCGACAGCGAACGCCATGGCAACTCGATGGTCACCATGACTATCGACAGTTGCCCCGGTCGGCTCGCCGTAGTGAATTTCAACGCCGTCTTCAGACTCATCGATCTTGATGCCCATTTGCCGTAGCCCATCAGCCATCGCTCCGATCCGGTCGCTTTCTTTGACCCGCAACTCGCCGATTTCCGAAAACCGTGTGCTACCGATGGCATTGGCAGCGGCGATGAACAACACAGGAAACTCATCGATCGCCAGCGGTACCAGCGCCGGATCCACGGCGATGCCATGCAGCACTGAGGACTTGACTCGAATGTCTGCGATCGGCTCGTCACCGGCAAACTGCGGGTTCTCGATGCTTATGTCGCCGCCCATTTCCCTCAGAATTTCAATCACGCCGGTTCGGGTCGGATTGACGCCGACGCTGGTGATCAGCACTTCGGCGTCTTTCGCGATCAGCGTGGCCAGGATCACGAATGCGGCAGATGAAAGATCTGCAGGTACTTTGATGCTCGTCGCGTTCAGCCGATCAGTCTCCTGAAGTCGGATGCGGCCGCTGTCGCCCGACAGGTTCGCCCCCATCGACTTCAACATTCTTTCGGTATGGTCACGTGTGGCGGCTCGTTCGACGACGGTTGTCTCGCCATGCACGTACAGGCCGGCCAGCAAGATCGCAGATTTAACCTGTGCACTCGCGACCGGCAACGCATAGTGAATCCCGGCCAGCTCGCGGCCACCGTGAATTGTCAGTGGCGGTTTGCCGTCATCGCTGTCTACCTTCGCTCCCATTTGCGACAGTGGCTCGATGATCCTTTGCATGGGTCGACATGAAAGTGAATTGTCTCCAGTCAGCGTACAGTCGAATGTCTGACCGCAAAGCAGGCCCGCCAGCAATCGCATGCCGGTCCCGGAATTGCCGAGATTCAACGCCTCTCCAGGCTCACTGAGTCCATGCAAGCCGACGCCGTCAATCCGGATGGTCGTATCATCGACCTCACTAATCGAAGCGCCGAGCGCGCGAATCGCGGCAAGCGTCGCCATGCAATCCTCTCCAGCCAGAAATCCCGTGATGTCGGTCTGGCCCTCGGCGATCGCTCCCAGTATCAGAGCGCGGTGAGAAATTGACTTATCACCGGGTACGGTGACCGTACCACTCATCAAAGCGGTGGGCACAACAAGATAGTCCAAGCGGCGAGCCCCGGGTCAGTTGACGGCTGTCGGATACGCACCGAGTACCCTGAACAGTGAGCTGCATTTCTCGAGTTCTTGCAGGGCTTCCGTCAGCGGTGTTTCATTTGCGTGACCGTCGAGGTCGATAAAAAATACGTAATCCCAGTTCTTTCGCCTGGACGGGCGTGATTCGATGCGTGACATGCTTACGCCATGAGTCGCCAACGGCTGTAATAGGGAGTGCAGCACACCGGCGCCGTCGGTGTGGCTGGCGGATACAAGAATCGTGGTCTTGTCCTGCCCGCTGGCAGCGAGCAACTCGCGGCCGATAACCAGGAAACGAGTGGCGTTATCTGCACGGTCTTCAATGTTGTTGACCAGAACCTTGAGGTCGTAGACCTCGGCCGCCGCGTCGCTGCCGATTGCGGCCGTACCCCCTTCGTCCCTGGCACGCCTCGCACCTGCTGCGTTACTGGACATGCCGACCAACTCAACATGAGGCAAGTATTCCCTTAACCATCCTCTGCACTGCGCGAGCGCCTGATCGTGAGCACATATCCGTTCAATAGACTCAAGCGAGGCCATGCGTCCGATCAAATGCTGTTCGATCCGCAGCTCGATTTCGCCACCGATCTTGAGCGGCGACGTCAGAAACATGTCCAGCGTGTTATTGACTGTTCCTTCGGTAGAGTTCTCGATTGGTACAACGCCAAAATTGGCGGCGCCGCTTTCTACCTCCTGAAAAACCTCGTCGATGGTGCCGAAAGGCAAGGCCCGAACGGAATGACCGAAATGCTTGTAAACCGCCGCTTGTGTAAATGTTCCCTCTGGACCGAGAAAACCGATTTTTAACGGCTCCTGCTGGGCGAGACAGGCGGACATGATCTCTCGAAACAAGCGCAGCATTTCCTCATCTCTCAAGGGACCCTCGTTGCGCTCGATGACCGCCCGCAATACCTCTGCTTCACGCTCAGGTCGGTAGTAGTCGACGGCTTCGCCCGCCTCACCTTTCGATACACCGATTTGCTGGGCAAACTCCGCGCGCTCGTTTATGAGCGCCTGAATCTGCCTGTCAATCTCGTCGATGCGCCGCCGCACACACGAGATATCCGGCTCCGGAGCATTTTTCTTGCTGGCTTTAACCATTCCTGATGCCTGTAAGTCCTAGTGGTCCAACATCGTTATATAATTTGGTTCAGGATAAAGGCTTGCCGAGATTTCGCAATGCCAGTACGCCGTCAATCGCCCGCAGAGCCAGTAATGTCTTCTCGGGAACCGGTCCATCCAGATCGACAACCGTGTAGGCCACTTCTCCCATCGACTTGTTGAGCAGGTCCTCGATGTTGAGACCGGCTTGGGCAAGGCCGGTCGATATCTGACCCACCATGTTGGGCACATTTGCGTTGGCAATCGTGATTCGGTATGCGTCCGATCTGGGGATGATCGTCTCAGGAAAATTAACCGAATGCCGAATGTTGCCGTTTTCGAGATAGTCCTTGACGTTCTCGGCAACCATGATCGCGCAATTCTCCTCCGCCTCGACGGTGGATGCGCCCAGATGCGGCAACGCAGTCGCATTTGGATGTGCGACGAGTTCGGCGGTGGGAAAGTCGCACACATAGGCGCGAAGATGCCCACCGTCAAGCGATTTAATAACAGCCTCGTTGTCAACGATGCCTCCCCTGGCAAAATTGATCAATACGCCACCTTGCCGCATCAACGCGAGTCGTTCGCTATTGACCAGCCCGCGAGTGCCGTTGACGAGCGGCACATGCACAGACACTGCGTCAGATATCTTGAACAGGTGATCCAGCGTTTCCGTCTGTTCAACACCGGACGACAGTTGCCAGGCACGACGAACCGTGATCTGCGGATCGAAGCCGGCCACTTTCATGCCGAGCGCGAACGCGGCGTTGGCGACCTCGACGCCGACTGCACCGAGCCCGACGACACCCAGGGTCCGCCCCGGCAACTCGAATCCCACAAATTGCTTTTTTCCGGCCTCGATCTTTTCGTCCAGTTCGTCGCCCGCGTCCTGGAGTTCCTGCACATAGTCCCAGGCGGAACAGATGTTCCTGGCTGCGATCAGCAAACCGGCTATTGCCAGTTCTTTCACTGCATTCGAGTTTGCCCCTGGTGCGTTAAATACCGGGACGCCTCGCTCACTGAGCTTGTCGATCGGTATATTGTTCACGCCGGCTCCCGCACGACCGACGACGGCAACGGATTCGGGAATATCCATGTCGTGCATGTTGTGCGAGCGCAAAATAATCGCGTCGGGATGCGTAATCTCCGAAGCGACCTCGTATCGCTCGCGCGGCAGGCGCCGCAGGCCGGCGACCGCAATATTATTCAGTGTGAGCACCTTGTACATCGAGTTTGCCTGGGATTCCGAACCCTTATCCGTTTGATTTCTCGAACTCTTGCATAAAATCGAGCAGAGCGTCCACGCCTTCCTCCGGCATCGCGTTGTAGATCGAAGCTCGCATGCCGCCGACAGAGCGGTGACCTTTGAGGTTTTTCAGTCCTGCGCCCTCTGCTTGCGCCAGAAATTTCTGGTCGAGGCCGGAGTCTCGCAGGATAAACGGCACGTTCATCCAGGAGCGGCAATCGGCCTGCACCGGATTGCTGTAGAAATCAGACTCGTCGATAGCGCGATACAGGTTGGCAGCCTTTCGCTCGTTGATTTCTGCCATTGCTGCAAGGCCGCCGCGATCTTTCAGGTGTTCGAAGACCAGGCTGGCGGCATACCAGGCAAACGTTGGCGGCGTATTTATCATCGAAGCAGAATCCGCAAATGCTTTATAGGTCAGGAGTGTCGGGGCATCGGCCCGTTTACAATCCAGCAGGTCCTCGCGCACGATGACCAGCGTAATACCTGCTGGTCCGATATTTTTTTGCGCGCCGGCGTAAATGACGCCGAAACGACTTACATCGATGGGTCGGGACAAAATCGTGCTCGACATGTCCGCAACGAGCGGGATATCGCCTGTGTCCGGGACAAAGTGAAATTCCACGCCACCAATGGTTTCGTTCGGCGTGTAGTGAAAGTATGCGGCGTCTTCGGTCTTTTGCCATTCGCTTTCCGGCGGGATATGGCAGAAGTTGCTGTCACCTCCATCTCCTGCGACATTGACGTTGCAAAATCTGGCCGCCTCCGCGATCGCTTTTTTCGACCAGCTGCCAGTTTTTACGTAGTCGGCAGTATCGCCAGGCCGGGACAGATTGAGCGGCGCCATCGCAAACTGCAGGGTCGCGCCCCCCTGCATGAACAAGACGCTGTAGTTTTTCGGAATCGACAACAGATCACGCAGGTTCTGCTCGGCCTTCTCTGCGACATCCAGGAACGCCTGGCCGCGGTGACTGACTTCCATGACGGACATGCCACTGCCGTTCCAGTCCGGAATGTCCTCGCGAATTTTTTCGAGGACCTCGATTGGCAGTACGGCTGGACCGGGACTGAAATTATAGGCGCGAGACATGACGACAAGATCTGTGCTGGACGATTATCAGGTGATTTTGAGTTCAGGGAAGTGTATCTCTAAATCCCTGATTGTAAAGATCTTTTATTAAAACCTGTCTCAAATATCCGCGGAATCTAGTCTTCACCCTCGATCGACTCTACTCGCGCCAATCCAACCAGGCGTTGCCCTGATTCGACCCGAATCAATCTGACCCCCTGCGTGTTGCGGCCGATGACAGAGATTTCGTTGACCGGCGTGCGCACCAGCGTGCCGCTGGAGCTTATCAGCATGATTTCGTCTTCCTCGCGGACCTGCAACGCACCGACCGTCCTGCCGTTCCTCTTGCTGGTCTGGATCGCTATGACGCCCTGGCCGCCGCGACCCTGAATCGGGAATTCATCCACGGTCGTACGCTTGCCATAGCCGTTTTCCGTCGCCGACAGTATCAATCCATCGCCAACGACCGATAACGCGATCACTTCATGACCAGGCGCCAGTTTTATTCCTCGAACGCCTGCCGCACCACGGCCCATCGGCCTGACGTCCTCCTCCTTGAAGCGAATCGCCTTACCGCTGCTTGCAACGAGAACAATCTCTCGGTCGCCGTCCGTAATTGCCACATCAACGAGCCGGTCATCGTTCCGAAGGTCTATCGCAATGATGCCGCTGGCGCGTGGCCGTGAAAACAGACTCAATGGCGTCTTCTTCACGGTTCCGCCACTGGTCGCCATAAAGACGAAGTTTTCAGCTTTAAACTCGTTCGTCGGCAATACTGCGTTGATTCTTTCTCCTTCGTCGAGCGGCAGGAGGTTCACGATGGGTTTACCGCGAGATCCCCGGCTTGCCTGTGGCACACGATATACCTTGAGCCAGTACATCTTGCCGCGGCTGGAGAAACACAGCAGCGTGTCGTGCGTGTTGGCCACGAACAGCTTGTCGATGAAGTCCTCGTCCTTGACCTTGGCTGCGGAACGGCCCCGTCCACCGCGCCGCTGTGCCCGGTAGGCCCCGACCGGCTGCGCCTTCGCGTAGCCACCGTGAGAAAGCGTCACGACTACCTCTTCCTGAGGAATCAGATCCTCGTCGCTCAGATCGGTATGGTCCTTGACGATTTCGGTTCGGCGCTCGTCACCATACGCATCGCGCACCTCGACAAGCTCCTCGCGAATCACCTTGACCAGTTCATCGGGGTTTGCCAGAACATCAGAAAATTGTTTAATTTTCTTCAATATCTCTTTGTATTCATTCAGTATTTTTTCTTGTTCCAAGCCTGTCAATCGATGCAGGCGTAGATCGAGAATCGCCTGAGCCTGGATAGCAGACAGGTGATATTTACCATCGATCAGTCCATGACCGTCCTCGAGCGCGTCCGGCCGGGTATCAGTCTTGCCGGCTTTCTCCAGCATGGCGGTCACGGCACCCGGCGCCCAACTCCTGGCCATCAGGCCTTTTTTGGCCTCCGGCGGCGATTTTGAGGCTTTGATCAAAGCGATGACCTCGTCGATATTGGCAAGCGCCACAGACTGGCCCTCAAGGACATGCGCCCTGTCCCGGGCCTTTCTCAGATCGAATATTGTTCGCCGCGTTACGACCTCGCGCCGGTGCGAGAGAAACGCTTCCAGCACCTGCTTCAGGTTCAGGAGCTTCGGCTGCCCATCGTGAAGCGCCACCATGTTGATGCCGAACACGCTCTGCAGTGGCGTGTGCTTGTACAGGTTGTTCAGGACGACGTCGCTCAACTCGCCACGCCTCAGCTCAATAACGATCCGCATGCCATCTTTGTCGGACTCGTCGCGGAGCTCGCTAATGCCCTCCAGCCTTTTGTCCCGAACCAGGTCGGCAATCTTCTCGATCAGCCTGGCTTTGTTGACCTGATAGGGAAGCTCAGTGACGACGATCGATTCGCGCCCTCGCGTGTCGAGTGGTTCGATATTGGTGCGAGCGCGAATATGCACGCGGCCCCGGCCGGTTCGGTAGGCCGCATAGATGCCCTGCGCGCCATTGATTATGCCTGCCGTCGGGAAATCCGGACCGGGAACAAGCTCCATGAGCTCGGGAATATCGACCGACGGATTGTCGATCAGCACGAGACTGGCATTGACGATTTCGCTCAGGTTGTGCGGCGGAATATTCGTGGCCATGCCGACGGCAATACCGGCCGAACCGTTGACCAGCAGGTTTGGCACCCGGGTCGGCATAACAGACGGCTCGGACTCGGAGCCGTCATAATTCTCGACGAAATCGACTGTTTCCTTGTCGATGTCAGCAAGGATTTCGTGAGCGATTCGCGACATCCTTACTTCGGTATAACGCATAGCGGCCGGCGCATCGCCGTCGACAGAGCCGAAGTTGCCCTGACCGTCTACCAGCATATACCGCATGGAGAACGGCTGCGCCATGCGGACGATCGCATCGTAGACAGCTGTATCTCCGTGTGGATGGTACTTGCCGATGACGTCACCGACGACGCGGGCGGACTTCTTGTAGGACTTGTTATAGTCGTTGCCCAGCTCGCGCATCGCGTGTAGAACACGCCGATGTACCGGCTTCAGGCCATCCCGGACGTCCGGCAGCGCACGGCCAACGATGACGCTCATCGCGTAGTCGAGATAGGAC